>Ga0214472_10000597_pt1 | contig 44077 bp, 40 predicted proteins | sample RVTome_6_FD_207662 | JGI IMG/M metagenome (GOLD analysis project Ga0214472, IMG submission 207662) | Soil microbial communities from uranium-contaminated site in the Upper Colorado River Basin, Wyoming, United States - RVT140D175 | ecosystem: Environmental > Terrestrial > Soil > Contaminated >...
TCACCGTTACCGGCACCGCCGAGACTTTTGCGAAACTATCGGACGAGTCGGCCGAACTGGCCGGGTTCGGGCCGCTTTTAGCCGACATCGCCTGCCAAGTTGCAGACCACCAGCAGCATGCCGAGCGACGTTGGGCGTTGATCGACCCCGACACCAAACAACCAATCGATGGGGGCATCACAAGACGCAAACCAACCACGGCGCAGCGTCGACGAACCGAAATCATGTATCCGACCTGTATCCATGTCGGATGTCGTATGCCCTCGGTTGACTGCGACATCGACCACCAAAAACTGTATAGCGAGACACCCGTTACATGCACCTGTGAACTCGGTCCGATGTGTCGCCACCACCATGTCATCCGCCACAAATACGGATGGACATACAAACTCGTCGACGGCGGCGACTTCCTCTTCACCAGCCCATTCGGACACCAATACCACACCAGCGGCCGACCCGTCCCCGTCGCCAGATCACCCTGAAACCCAATCGCTGTCACGTGGTGGCAGCCCCGGCCTTCCAACCCCGTGTCCTCGAACATAGGCCCCTACGGTGGTCTCTAATTCGTTGTGACCATGACTCGTTTCGTGCTCCCGTGGTAGGTCAAGCGTCCTCAGATTCTCGCTTGCCGCCCGCCATCCGTTTGTCGTCCGCCATCCGGTGGACGACAACCACGCCTCCATACCGAGGTTCGCCCGACTCCGCACGCACATCATCACTCTGACGCCAGGCTGCAAGCAGGTGGAGGTATTGCTCGATGAATTCCTCGAGATCGGTCTCGCCGAGGTGAAGATGGAAGGTGGTCAGTTGGGCGACGGACGTGTGGCCGGCCTCGCGCAGCTCCTCGCTGAACGCGTCGAGCATTGGCAGCCGCTCATCGTCGCTGGTCGGCAGCGCAAACGAGAGTCGCCGCGCCAGGCCAGTCGAGTGATAGGGCTTCTCATATGCGCCGCTCGGTCCCTTGCGGATGCCGGCGGCCTCGATCAGACCGGCGGCTTCGAGCAACCGGACATGGTGGAGTGTCGTGGAGGGGTCTCGCGCCAACCGATCGGCGAGCTGCTTGTTGGTCAACTCAGCGCCTTCGCACAGCGACAGGATCCGCAAACGCATCGGGTTGGCGACCGCCTTCATCTGCTGAGCGGTCGGCTCACGTCTGTCAAGCATACGGCAACACTAGCGATGCTTGGAGCGATCTCAAATCGATTGGCAAATGGTCCAATCAGTGGCTATGTTTGCCGATGTGAGCTCACCCGACGACAGATCGCTCGGTCGGTCCTTCTGGACGCTGTTGGGATCGTCCGGTCTCTCCAATCTCGCCGACGGCATCTTCAAGCTTGCGCTGCCGCTGATCGCGATTGTGTATACGAGATCAGCGGTCCTGGTCGCCGGGCTCGAGCTGGTGCGCACGCTGCCGTGGCTGATCGGAGCACTCCAGGTGGGTGCCCTCACCGACCGTCTTGATCGCAAGAAGGCGATGATCTGGGCAAACACCACTCGCGCGACTCTCGTGCTAATCCCGGCTGTGCTCATCTCTCTCGACCTCGCATCGATCTGGACGCTCTACGTCGCTGCCGTTGGGACCGGGATTGCCGAGGTCTTCTACGACACAGCCGCACAGTCGATCCTCCCATCGATCCTTCCAAGGCACTCGCTCGACCGGGCGAACGGGCGACTGTTCGCCGTCGAGCTGGGCGCCCAAGAGTTCGCCGGCCCTCCGATTGCCGGGTTACTCGTGGGAATCGGCCTTGCAGTCTCGATGTTCACCTCTGTCGGCCTCTGGGTCGCCGCAATCGCCGCGTTAGGCCTGGTGCGTGGCCACTTTCGACCGGACCGGCAGGGTCCACGAAGACCGTTGCGAAAGGACATACGAGAAGGGCTAGCTTTCGTCTACCAGAACCGCGTCCTCCGAGCAATGGCCCTGATGGTGGGGATGATGAACCTGGGCAGCAGCGCCGTCTTTGCCGTCATCGTTCTGTTCGCAGTCGGCCCCGAGTCCACATTGCAGCTCACCGAACCGCAGTTCGGAATCCTGTTTGCGACGATCGCCGCCGGGGGAATATTCGGTGGCTTGGTGTCCGAGGCAGTGCAGGCTCGCGTGTCGCGATCGGCGATTCTCACCGTGACCGTCGTGATCTCGATTATCTACCTGGGCGCTCCGGCTGTGGTCGCCAACGTCTGGGTCCTCGGTGTGCTCTACATGTGCGCCGGCGCATCGAACATGCTTTGGAACGTCATCACCGTCTCGTTTCGCCAGCGGGTCGCTCCGGACCACATGTTGGGCAGGATGAACAGCGCGTACAGGTTGCTTGCCTGGGGGACCAGGCCGCTCGGTGCTGCCGTCGGCGGGGTGATTGGCGAGGTGTTTGGGGTGCGTGGTGTGTTCGGGGTCGTCGGCATCCTCTCACTTGCCGTGCTCATCCCGAACCGAGCGATCACGGACGAGGCGTTGGCTGCTGCGGAGGCTCGTGGTGACGGCACCGATGGCGAAGCGCAGATTCCGTGGTGACTCGCCAACCCGCCGGATCGCGTAAGGGAACCAGTCGTGGCCGAAGGGGACGTACAGCCTCACCTTGAATCCGCGCCTCACCAGCTCGGTCTGCAACTCGGGACGCACGCCGTACAGCATCTCGAACTCATACTGATCGTTGGCCCATCCGATCTCACCGGCGGTGTGGATGATCTCTTCGATGATCACATCGTCGTGGGTTGCGAAAGAGGGGTAAGTACCCGCCGCCAGAGAAGCCGGCGAAAAGAGAGTTGCGACCGCCTGCCGGAAGCGGCTGTCGATCTGCGTCTGCGAGCGTACGGCAACACGGGGCGGTTCGGCGAAGGCACCCTTCACCAACCGCACGAAGGCGCCCCCTTCCGCCAACCGGGCAATGTCGTCGCCGGCGCGGTGGAGATAGCTCTGCACGGTCACCGCAACGGGCAGCCCCTCCGATCGCAGCCGGTCGTGTAGTTGGAGGGTGAACTCGGTCACGGACCTGTCCTCCATGTCCAGCATCACGGTGTCTCTTCCACTGCGGGGCCGGCCGTCGAGGGCCCGCTCGGCAACCATTTCGGCAATGTGGCGTACGTTGGTGGCGCAGGTCTCCTCATCGACGAGCAAGCCGAGCTGGGTTGGATCAACCGATATGTGCATGTCGAGGTCGGCTTCGACAAGCAGCGTCATCATCGCGTCGAGCTGTCGTAAAGTCTCGGCGATGACCGTCGGGTCCTCGACATACTCTCCCAGATAGAACAGGGAGGACGCGATTCCGCGGTCTCGTAGCCGCTCGGCGGTCTCCAATGCTTCGTCGGCTGTGGCTCCACCCACGAACCGGGACGCCAAGCCACCGAGCATGCGCCGGCCCTGAACGAGGTTGGTGACCGGCTCCGAGCGGGCAAGACCGATCATCGCTTCCTGCCAGAGCTTCGCTTCTCGCCAGAGTTTCATCATGTCCCTTCTACGTTCGCCGATGGTACGGACCGCCCGCCTCGCCCGGAATCGTCCGGCTCTACGGAAACGCCCGAGAACCACCGGTGGTGGGTCGATCGTCCCATTTGTGTCATCCGGGGGAGAAAAGGGGTTGAAAGGGATTGCAAAGTGGCGCGTTGTGGGATAGGGTGGGTCACCGTGGGAGATGATGTACTAGTTGGAGAGCGGTTTCCATGTTTCTGGGGACGTACGAGCACACGCTGGACGCAAAGGGGCGTCTGGTAATGCCGCGCAAGTTCCGGGAAGAACTCAAAGACGACTGCGTTATCACCAAAGGGCAGGAACGCTGTCTCTACGTCTGGCCACGCGACGCCTGGGCTCGGGAATACAAGCGGGTGAGCAGCCTCCCCACCACCGACCGGCGTGCCCGCAAATTCAAGCGGTCCTTCTTCGCAGGGGCGGACGATGTCTCTCTCGACAAACAGGGTCGGATCCCGGTTCCCGAGAAGCTCCGCGACTTCGCGGGCATGGTCAAGGACATCACCGTCGTTGGCTCGGGCGAGCGGATCGAGATCTGGTCGAGCGAGGTGTGGGAGAACGAGGAAGCAGAAGCCGACGAGTACTACTCCGGTATCGAAGAAGTGCTCGGCCTGGTGGAGGGTCAGCTGTGACCCGCCCTACACGAGACAACGACGAGACACAACAAGTGAACCCAGAAGGTTCTGGCTCATGGTCAGTCCCTCGGATGCCAATCGGGAGGCCCCTTACTCCGCCCGCTTCCACTTTGGCGCCAGCGCTCCGAGGGGCTGACCATGAATCAGAGCCCGTATCACGTGCCTGTGATGGTGAACGAGGTCGTAGACATGCTGCGACCGATCTCGCCGCGTCTGGTGGTCGATGCCACCTACGGCGGTGGGGGACACACCCGAGCCCTGCTGGAGGCGTTCCCCGGGATTCAGATCGTTGCGATCGACCGGGATCCCGACGCGATAGCTCGCGGCCCGGCGGCGGAAAGGGTCCGACTCGTAAGAGCCAATTTCGCATCTCTCGACCATATAGCGCGAGAGACCTGTCAGAAGGGAGGCGCCGGTGACGGTTCCTATATCGACGGAATCCTATTTGACCTTGGCGTCTCCTCCCATCAGTTCGACGAAGCCGGACGGGGCTTCTCTTATCGGCGTCGCGGACCAATCGACATGCGGATGGACCGCGACGCCGAACTCGGGTCGGGCAGCTTCGGGGCGGACACAATCGTCAACGAGTGGCCGGTGGATGACATTGCTGACATTCTCCGGAGATACGGAGAAGAGCGTATGGCTCGGCGAATCGCCGGAGCCATCGTCGCCAACCGCCCGATCACAGATACTCAACAGCTTGCCGACGTGGTCGCAGGAGCGGTCCCTGCCGCGCTCAGGCGACACAAGCATCCGGCAAGACGCACCTTCCAGGCCATCAGGATCGCGGTCAACGATGAACTGGGCTCGCTCGAGTCTGGCCTTGAAGCAGCGATCCGTTGGGTGCGTCCCGGTGGGAGGGTGCTGGTGATCGCCTACCACTCTCTAGAGGATCGTATCGTCAAGAGACGGTTTGCTGCCGGCGCGGCCGGTTGTGTATGTCCCCCCGACTTCCCCGTGTGCACCTGCGGACGGGTGGCCGAATTACGGCTGCCCGTTCGCCATGCGCTGCGGCCCACCCAGGCCGAGATAGCGGCGAATCCACGGGCGAGGTCGGCGCTGCTGCGGGTCGTTGAGAAGGTGACGTCATGACGCTGGCACAGCCCCGTCAAACGACTCGCCCCGAGTTTGAGGTCATCAACGGGCCCCGCCGCTCACACCACGCCAAGATCAGCCACTGGATCATCTTTGCGGTCGCGGTAACCATCGCGTTCTTCGGGTTGATCTACTCGCGTATCTCCCTTGACGACTCGGCATTTGAGATCCAGGAGCTCGAAGAACAGATCGCCGCCCAGGAAGAGCTTCACTGGCAGTTGCGAACCGAGCTCGCAGAGATCCAGAACCCGGCGCTGATCGATGATCAGATCGCCGAGCTGGGCATGGTTTATCCGGAAGATCGAGTTGCCCTTTCCGTTCCGGAGGTAGGTGTCGACGAGCTCGACCCCGACTACCGGTGGGCACAACTCAAGGCAATCCTGAGCGCCCAGCCATGACGGGATACAGAGCGATGACCCGTAAGCAGCTGTGTGCACTTCCGCTCCATGTCGGGCCGATCGCTGGCGGCCTGGGACGCAACGGGCTCCCAGATCCGCCCCGGTGCTGACATGTTGCGCCCAACCTGGCGCATCCGTGACCTGCGTGTCGTCCTCGTCGGCGTGGTGTTCATCCTTGCCTGGGTGGGCGTCGGCTACCGGCTATTTCAGGTCCAGGTCGTCGAGGCCGCCGAGTTCGTAGCCGACGGCGAGAACCAGCGCATCCGGGTCGAGGAGATCCCCGCCAAACGTGGCACGATCTTCGACCGGGACGGTATCGAGCTGGCCGTCACCGTCGACCTGCCGTCTGTTGTGGCCAACCCGTCTCGTGTGATTGATCCTCTGGGAACCGCCCAGCTACTCGCTCCGTTGCTAGGTACGGACGTGGCCGTCATGGAGCAGCGGCTGAGTGACCCCGAGTCGCAGTTCGCCTATCTGGCGCGTCATCTCGACTTGGACGTCGCCGCACAGGTGCGCGCCGTCGTCGAGGAGAAAGAGATCGAAGGCATCTACATACCCAGCGAACCGTATCGTGTCTATCCGGGCGATGAGCTGGCCTCACAACTCGTAGGCTTTGTCCAGCAGGACACACAGCAGGGTCTCGAAGGGCTGGAGTCCGAGTATGACGACCTGCTCACCGGCACGGCGGGGACACAGATTCTCGAACGCGATCCGGACGGAACGCCGATCCCGCTCGGCGAGTTGGAGGTTGAACCGGCGATAGCCGGCTACGACCTGCGGACGACGATCGATCGGGAGATCCAACATGTTGCGGAGCAGGCAGCCGCCGACGCCCTCGAGGAAACCGGTGCCGCAGCGGCGACGATCGTTGTCCTCAACCCGACGAACGGTGAAATTCTCGCCATGGCTACCGCCCCGGCCTACAACCCCAACGACCGGTCGACGATCGATCCGGCGGCGGTTCGCAACCGGGCGGTCACCGACGTCTTCGAACCGGGATCGACACTCAAGGTGATCACCGTGGCCGCTGCCCTCGACCAGGGCATCGTGACCCCGAGCGACGGCTGGTGGGTGCCGGCGGAGTACGTCATCGAGGAGAAGGCCTATTCCGACGTCAACCGGACCGAGGGGCGGTGGATGAGTGTCGCCGAGATCCTGTTCAATTCCTCAAACGTCGGGACCATCCAGATCCAGGAGAAGGTGGGCGACGACCTCCACTACCGGTATTTGCAGGCTTTCGGGCTCGGCCGGGTAGCGGGCGACTCCATTCCGGACGAGGTTCCCGGCCTGCTCCACCCTTTGGAGGACTGGATTTCGGCAACGGCAGGCGCATCAACGGCGATCGGATACCGCGTGGATGTCACCGCGCTCCAGATGGCCTCGGTATTTGGCACCATCGCCAACGACGGTGTCTGGGTTGAGCCGCACCTCGTCAGCGAGACGATCAACCCCGACGGCTCGATTGAGGTGACCGTGCCCAGCCAGCGCCCCGTACTGAAGCAGGAAACCGCCGAAGAGATGCGTGAGCTCCTGTACGCGGTTGTAAATCTCGGTACCGGCAGCCGGGCCGCGGTCGAGGGTTATGCGGTCGGTGGCAAGACGGGAACAACCGAGAAGTTCCTCTACGAAGACGGTGTATACAGCGAGGACGACCGGATTGCCTCCTTCATCGGGATCGCCCCCATCGACGATCCCCAGATCGTCATCGCCGTGGTGCTGGACTCACCTCAGGGTGAGATCGAGGAGGACGGGGAGATGGTAGAGCTGAAGTTCGGAGGCGTGTCCGCCGCTCCCATTTTCGCTCGAGTCGCCGAGACGACACTCCAGGCACTCGGAATCACCCCAAATGGCGGGTGACGTCGCCCCTGTCCGGCTCTCGGCCGTTGCCGAAGCGCTCACAGGCCACCTTACCGTGAGCATGTTCGGGTCCGATGTCGTCGTTTCAGATGTCGACTTCGACAGCCGGACGGTCGCACCAGGGAGCCTGTACGTCGCCATCCGTGGGGCGCGGGCCGATGGGCACGACTACATCCCGGCTGCGCTCGAGCGTGGGGCGGCAGCCGTCGTTGGCGAGGTCGGTCCCGGAGTCGACGTACCTCATCTGCTGGTTGACAACACCAGGGTCGCTCTGGGATGGGCCGCAGCGAGGGTGCACCGGCATCCTTCCCGGGAGCTGCACCTCGTTGGAATCACTGGAACGAACGGCAAGACCACCGTCGGCCACATGCTGGCTGCGATGGCCCCCGGCAGCGGTAGGCAGATGGCCGTGATCGGGACGGTCTCAAAGAACTTGGAGGATCTTGCAGGCTCTCCACGGACCACACCAGAAGCAAGCGATATCCAGCGGATCCTTCGCAGGCTCGCCGATCGAGGACAGATCACCGACGTTGCGCTCGAAGTGTCGTCACATGCGATTGACATGGGAAGGATCAATGGTTCGGAGTTCGACGTTGTCGCGTTCACGAACCTGTCGCAGGACCATCTCGACTATCACCACACCATGGAGGAGTATTACACAACAAAGGCCAGGCTGTTTGCCGGGAAGTGGGCACCCCAAGCCGTCATCTGGACCGATGATCCCTGGGGGAGGAGGCTCGCCGACGAGACCGCGCTCTCGGTCATCACTGTTGGGGCCTCCGGCGAATGCGACGTGCGTGTCACCTACGGGAAGGAGGCACCCGACGGCGCCGAGTTCACCCTCGAGATTGCCGGGAGGTCCGTGGATGTCCGGATCGCCCTCGCCGGGCGCTTCAACGTAGCCAACGCAGCCGTTGCGCTCACCTGTGCTCAACTCCAGGGATGGGATCTCGACAGTTCGGTGGGGCAGCTCGCCGAGATGGGCCCGGTACCCGGCAGATACAACACCGTCCCCAACGACCGCGGCATCTGGGTGGTGGTCGACTACGCACACACCCCCGACGCCATCAGCAGCGTCATCACAGAGACCCGGGGCCTCGTCAGCGGGCGAGTGATCGCGATCGTTGGTGCCGGGGGAGATAGAGATCGCGAGAAGCGGCCGCTCATGGGACGTGCGCTGACACGGGCCGACGTGTCCATCGTTACCACCGACAACCCGAGGTCGGAGGACCCGTTGACCATCATCGACCAGGTGCTCTCGGGGATACCCGCAGGGCACGAGGTGACTGTGGAGCCGGACAGGAGGCGGGCGATCCGCATCGCCCTCGCCCAGGCAGCTTCCGGAGACGCGGTCCTCATCCTCGGCAAAGGCCACGAGACCGGTCAAGAGTTTGCAGATCGCGTGTTGGCATTCGACGACTCCGTGGTGGCCCAACAAGAGCTGAGCAGACCGGCTGAGGGGGCGTCATGAGACCGCGCACTCTGGCTGAGCTTGCTTCGAGGCTCGAGACCGAAGCGCTCGACGACCGCGGTGTGATCGTTGCACGGGTCACCACCGATTCACGAACGGTGCATCCCGGTGATCTCTTCGTCGCCATCAGAGGTGAGGCCTTCGACGGGAACGCGTTCGTCGAAGACGCCGTGGCCTCCGGTGCCGCTGCGGTTGTCACCAGCCGCACCGATCTGTTGGGAACACCCCGTATCGTCACCACGGACACACTCACCGTGTTGCGCGACCTGGCAGTGATCGCGCGGAGCGACATCAACGTACCGGTAGTCGCGATCACCGGGTCAACCGGGAAGACTTCCACCAAGGACCTGCTGGTGGCCGCGCTCCCGGGTGCCTGTGGCGCGCCTCGCTCATACAACAACGAGGTCGGGGTTCCGCTAACCATTCTCGGGACTCCGCCGGACGCTCGTTTCCTAGTGGCCGAGGTTGGCTCCAGAGGCAGAGGACACATCGAATACCTCATGCCCGCGGTCAGGCCCGACGTCTCGGTGGTCACCAATCTCGGAGTTGTCCATCTGGAGACGTTCGGCACGACCGACGAGCTGGCCGATGCCAAGTACGAGCTGATCGCCGGTCTTGCGGGGTCGGGAACGGCGGTTGTGCCTGCGGCCGAGCCCCGTCTCCGGCGTGACCACCCCGGTCCCGTGATCACCTTTGGCACGGAGTCAACAGCCGACGTCCGTGCAGCCGGTATCGAGGTCGACGATTCGGGAAGGGCCCGATTCCGGCTGGAGACCGCAGGACAAACCGTGCCGGTGAAGCTGAGGATTGCGGGCGCCCACCAGGCTGTGAACGCCACCGCGGCCGTCGCCGCTGGACTTGCCGTCGGGGTCGACCTGGCCACACTCGCCTCCGGGCTCGAAGCTGCCACTGGTTCCCAGTGGCGCATGGAAATCCACCGCGGACGATTCACCGTCGTCAATGATGCCTACAACGCAAACCCGGATTCGGTGGAAGCAGCAATGAGAACAGTTGCAGAAATGCCGGGGCGGCACATCGCAGTCCTAGGTACGATGGCGGAACTCGGCCCCGTCGAGCGCGCCGAGCATGAGAGGATCGGCCGGCTCGCGGTGGACCTCGGATTCGCCAGCGTGGTCACCGTCGGCAACGAGCCGGGGATCGCGCAGGCGGCAGGACCCATAGGCCGCAACGTTGCCGATGCCGGCGCCGCCTACACCGTTGTCACGAGGCTGATCGGCGAGGGGGACGTTGTGCTTGTCAAGGCATCGCGCGCTGTTGGCCTGGAGCAGCTTGCGCTGCGTCTTGCCGCGGAGGTCGGCCGCCCATGATCCCGATTCTGATAGCAGTAGCGGTTGCGTTTTTGGTGGCGATCTTCGGTACCCCGGTTGCGATCAAGGCCTTGCGTGACCGGAACATCGGTCAGTTCATCCAGCAAGAGCTCGAGGGGCACTATCACAAAAAGGGCACACCAACGATGGGTGGAGTCGTGATCGTGTTCGCAGTCGTGATCGGATACGTGAGCGCACACTTGAGAGTGTGGGAGTGGGGTCAGGGTCTCAACTTCCGGGCGATCGGCTTTGCCGGCCAGGGACTGCTTGCGTTGATGGCCTTTGTGGGCATGGGGCTCATCGGCTTCCTTGACGACTTTGTCAAGTACGCCAGGAAACAGAACATGGGTCTGTCCAAGCGGTGGAAGTTCCTCGGTCAGCTCGTGGTGGCCATCGCCTTTGCGTGGGGCGCGGTTGCCCTCGACGCCAGCACCGAGCTCTCCTTCACGAGAGGGATCGGAATCGATCTCGGACCGTGGCTCTATGTGCTGCTTGTCCTGTTCCTGCTCACCGGGGCCGCCAATGCGGTCAACTTCACCGACGGCCTTGACGGACTCGTCGCCGGCAGCAGCGGTCTCGTGTTCGGCGCGTTCGTTCTCATCGCCTTCTGGCAGTCCCGCAACGCTGCGTTCTACGAAGTCGACGGCGCCGGGGACCTGGCCGTCCTGGCTGGGGCGGTGGTTGGAGCGGTGCTCGGGTTCCTGTGGTGGAACGCGGCCCCCGCCCGCATCATCATGGGTGACACCGGGTCGCAAGCGATCGGTGGTGCGCTGGCTGCAATGGCTCTTCTCACCAACACACAGCTGTTGTTGATCCTGCTGGGTGGGCTGTACGTCATGACCGCCCTCTCCGTCGTCCTTCAGATCTTCACGTTCCGTCTCTGGGGGAAGCGGATCTTCAAGATGGCGCCGATTCACCACCACTTCGAGTTGGCGGGGTGGCCGGAGACCACGATCATCATCCGCTTCTGGATCCTGGCGGGTCTGGGCGTGGCCGTCGGGGTCGGTGTGTTCTACGCGGACTTCCTGGTTCAGACCACCGGGGTGCTCCCATGAAGGTGCTCGTCCTCGGTGCGGCCGTCAGTGGGCTCGCTGCCGCCCGGCTCGCCGCCGCGCACGGTCACGACGTTGTCGTTTACGACCGGCGGCACGTCGGCAGTGACGAGTTCCCGGTACGTTCCGGCGATTGGGATATCGGCTTCCTCGATGGTGTCGACCTGGTCGTGACCAGCCCCGGGTTCCCCGAGCACATCGGGGCTATCCCCGACGTGCTCGCAAAGCGGATACCTCTGCTGAGCGAGATGGAGTACGCGGTGAGCGCGATGGACCTCTCGTATGCTGCGATCACAGGCACAAACGGAAAGACCACTGTGACTTCGGTCACCGCCGAGATGCTCCGTGCCTCGGGTCTCGACGCTGTCGCCGCCGGCAACATCGGCAACGCCCTTTCGACGGTTGCCCTCGACCCGCCCCGGATCCTCGCCATCGAGGCATCGAGCTTCCAGCTTCGGTTCATCGACCGCTTCCACCCCGTGGCGGCGGCCATCCTCAACATCGCACCCGACCACCTCGACTGGCACAGCGACATGGATGAGTACATAGCCGCCAAGCGCCGAATCTTCGAGAACCAGGAGAGTCAGGACATCCTCGTGTACGACGCCGACGACGAGGGAGCATCCGCGGCCGTGGCAGGTGCCCGGTCACGACTCGTGCCCGTCAGCGGGAGAGCACTACCGGGCGGCGGTAGCGGTGTAGACGGGGAAGAGCTGCTGATAGCCGGTGTTCGGTATCCCCGTCCCGAGCTGGACCGGGCATACACGATGGATCTCATTGCCGCCGGTGAGCTCGCCGCCCATCTCGGGGCAACTCCGGACGGAATCGGCGAGACGATTGCGGCCTTCACCCCGGGAGAGCACCGGCGCACCGTCGTAGGCACCTGGGACGAGGTCACCTGGGTCAACGACTCGAAGGCCACCAACCCGCATGCGGCTGTTGCCTCGATCGACGCCTTTCCGTCTGTCGTGCTGATAGCAGGAGGCAGGAACAAAGGTCTCGACCTGTCACCGATCGTCGCCGCTGCAGGGGTCCGCATGCTCATCGGTCTCGGGGAGGCTGCCGCGGAATTCGAGCGCATGATCGATGGCGACAGATTTGTGCGAGCCGATGATCTCGCCGACGCGATAGCGATTGCCGACCGGATCGCTCGCCCGGGTGACACGGTTCTGCTGGCCCCTGGCTGTGCCAGCTTTGACATGTTCGAATCGTATGCGGCGCGCGGGAGCGAGTTTCGCCGTCTCGTCCGTGCCGCAAAGGGGGAGTGACAGATGGCAACCCAGGTAACACCGATCAGCGAGGCACGCTCGTTTGCGACCAGACGCGAGGGAAGGTCGGGGCGGATCTCGGTCCTGCTTCTACTGCCGGTGATGATCCTTCTCATCATCGGGTTGGGAGCGCTGCTCTCGGCATCGTCTGTGCTCGCCATCCGAGAGGGGTGGAGCAACCTGTACTACTTCAACCGGCAGGCACTCTTTGCCGGAGTTGGGCTCGTCGCCCTGGTCGTCGGTGCCCGTGTCCCATATCGCTTCTACCAGAGAGCAGCCCTGCCGATCTTCTTGTTGGCCATCGCCGGTCTCGTGCTCACCATGCTCATCGGGGACGTGCGCAACGGTTCGCAACGATGGATCCAGCTCGGCCCGATCACCTTGCAGGCATCCGAGTACGCCAAGTTCGCAGTAGTGGTGATGCTGGCCACGATCCTCACACGCAAGGCAGCGTACCTGAGCTCGTTCTTCCACGTGTTTTGGCCGGTCACGGCAACGCTCGGCTCGATCGGCGCCCTCCTGATGCTCCAACCGGACTTCGGAACGACGATGCTCATCGCTGCGTCTGCTTTCACGGTGTTGCTGGTCTCCAGCGCCCGGATCCGTGATCTGCTTGCTCTGCTGCTGCTCGGATCGGGACTTGCTGGTGTGCTTGCGGTCGCGGCACCGTACCGGCTGGAGCGGCTCACGAGCTTCCTGGATCCCAACGTCGATGTGCTCGGCTTGGGGTATCACGCCCACCAGAGCCTGGTTGCCCTAGGCACGGGCGGATGGTTCGGCGTGGGCCTCGGAGCAAGCCGGGCACGCTGGTCGTTCCTTCCAAACGCCCATTCCGATTTCATCTTCTCCATCATCGGTGAGGAGACCGGGCTAGCGGGTGGTTTGGCCGTGATTGCCCTCTTTGTGGTGGTGGCACTGGTCGGAGTCACGATCGCGCTTCGCTCCAAGGACGAGTTTGGCCGGCTCTTGGCGATAGGTCTGGTGTCGTGGCTGACATTCCAGGCCTTGGTCAACATCGGCGGCGTCATCAAAGTGCTTCCGATAACCGGGGTGCCACTTCCGTTCGTATCTGCCGGCGGCAGTGCCATGATCGCCAACCTGTTCGTGATCGGTGTGCTTGTGAATATCGCCAGGATCTCCGGTACATCAAGTGCGGCCGGGAGTGACAAGCGGTGACCTATGCCCTCGCAGCTGCAGGCACCGGGGGCCATGTGTATCCCGCTCTTGCCGTCGCCGACGCGCTTGTGGCTTCCGGTGTGCCGCGTGGCGAGATCGTCTTCTTTGGGGGCGACCGCATGGAAGCTGAGACGGTTCCCGCGGCCGGGTTCGAGTTTGTCCCAGTCGAGCTCCGAGGACTGAAACGATCGCTCGACCTCCAGAACCTCGGGATCCCGAAGATCGTCCGGGACGCAACCCGACACATCGAAAGTGAGATGCGAATACGTGGCACCAAGGTTTGCATCGTGTTCGGCGGATACGTGTCGGTGCCCGCCGGGCTGGCGGCGAGACGAGTTGGGGCGACGGTCTTTGTCCAGGAGCAGAACGCCAAGCCGGGGCTCGCCAACCGGATGGTCGCCAAGATGGCCCGGCGAGTGTTCTTGGGATTCCCTGCCGCCCGGGGGCAGCTTCGGCGAGGTGAGGTCACGGGCAATCCGCTCCGGTCCGAGTTCGCAGAGTTCGATCGAGATCACCTTCGTCTCGAGGGTCGCCGTCGCTACGGATTGTCCACACCGGCTCCGGTGCTGGGGGTGCTCGGCGGTAGTCTCGGCGCGCAGGTCCTCAACAAGGCGGTTGAGGCGGTGGCGATGTCCGTCGAGCCCGGTGATCTTGCGATCGTCCATCTGACGGGCCGGCCGCAGTACGACGAGATCGTCGAGGTCGCCGCACGCTCCGACGTCGAGTGGCACCCGGTGGCATTCGAGGACAGGATGGAGATGTTTTACGCCGTCTGTGACCTCGTGCTGTCGCGCGCCGGTGCAATGACGATCAACGAGCTTGCTGCCACCGGTACACCTGCGGTTGTGGTTCCATTGGGTCTCGGGACCAACCAGGCCGCCAACACGTTGGACCTGGAGAGCGCGGGCGGTTTGGTGCAGATCCCACAGAGTCAGGTTGACCAGGTGCCAATTGTGATCGATCAACTGATCGTCGACCGGGTACGTCGCGAAGCCATGAGCGCGGTCATGGCCGAGCACGGGCGACCGGATGCCGCCAGGGTGATCGCCGAAGCGTTGCGTGAGGTAGTCGATGGTTGAGAGAAAATCGCTCGCCGGGTTCCACAGGATTCACATGGTCGGCGCCGCCGGGTCGGGGATGAGTGGGTTGGCCAAGCTCCTCGCCGGTCTCGGCTACGAGGTGACGGGCTCCGATTTGAAGCCGAACCGGGTACTCGATGCCCTTGGAGATATTGGGATCGACACCTGGGTGGGTCACCGTCCGGATCGAATGGATCGCCCACAGCTCGTGGTGGCCTCGTCGGCGGTGCCGCCGACCGACCCTGAGCTGGTAGCAGCCGCCGAGCACGGTGCGGTGGTTTGGGAGCGGCCGGCTCTTCTTGACGCGTTCACGGCAAGAATCCCCGGCATCGGGATCAGCGGAACCCACGGCAAGACGACGACGACCGGGCTCGCAGTCGCTGCGTTGCACGGGCTCGGCGTCGACCCTACGTTCCTGGTCGGTGGGGAGCTGGTGACCGAGAACACGTTTGCCCACATCGGCGACCAGGACGTGTTTGTTCTCGAAGCCGACGAGGCCTTCGGCACCTTCCGCCACCTTCACCTGAGGGCGTTGCTCGTCACCAACATCGAGGCCGATCATCTCGACTATTACAAGACGATGTACGCGCTCGAGGAGGCGTTTGCCCTTGTGGCGAATCGCACCGAAGGCCCGGTTGTCGGTTGTATCGACGACCCAGGTGTGCAGCGGCTGGCCCAGCGTGCCGACGTGATCACTTACGGGCAGAGCCCGGCGGCGCGGTGGCGGATCGAGGACATCACCCATGGCTTTGGGGAAGTCTCGTTCCGACTTGTCGCCCCCGAGACCACAGTCGAGGTGCTGGTGCCCCGCCCCGGGGTGCACATCGCTCTCGACGCGGCAGGCGCCATCGCGCTGCTGGCCGAGTTGGGCTACGACCCGCACGGTGCCGCCGCCGGCATCGCGGAGTTCGGCGGGGTACGACGCCGATTCGAAACACGGGTCAGTCTCGGCGGGGTGACCGTTGTCGACGACTATGCCCATCATCCGACCGAGGTCGCGGCCACCATCAGTGCCGGTCGTCTTGGCGGATGGAGCCGCGTGTGGGCTGTCTTCCAACCCCATCGTTACACCAGGACAGCCGCGCTGGGACCGGCGTTTGGAGAGCCGCTCGCCACCGCCGACCGGGTCATCGTCACAGATGTGTACTCGGCCGGTGAAGCACCTCAACCCGGCGTGACCGGACGAGTCGTCGCCGATGCGGTAAGCGCCGCCGGAGGCCACGTCAGCTACATACCGTCGATTCATGACGTGCCCGATGCCGTCGTGCCCGAACTGGTAGACGGCGACGTTGTCTTGTTGCTCGGAGCCGGCGATGTCAACAGCATCGCTGATGCGATCGCGGCCGCTCTCGGAGCACGCTCGTGACTCTCGATGAACTGGTGGAAAAGGGTCTGGTAACGCCTGATCAGACGCTCGGCGCGCTAACTACGTACAAGTTTGGAGGCCGTGCGGCCTGGTACGCCGAGGTCGGCAACATCGACCAGCTCACAGACCTCATCTCGGCTGCGGGGCGTAGACCGCTTTTCGTGCTGGGTCGTGGCTCGAACGTCGTTGTCGCCGACGAGGGGTACCGGGGTCTCGTGATCCGCCTCGGCGGCGAGTTCAACGAGGTCGAGGTCGTCGAAGGGGTCGCAACCGCGGGAGCGGGGGTGTCGCTCCCGCGCCTGGCCAGGGTCTGTGCCACGGCGGAACGGGGTGGCCTGGAGTTCTACGTCGGTATCCCCGGTTCGGTCGGGGGAGCCGTCGTCATGAATGCAGGTGGGCACGGATCGGACACCGCCGAGTGGCTCATCGAGGCAACCGTGCTCGACACCCTCACCGGCCGTGTCACTACAGAAGGTCCTGCCGCCCTCGATCTAGGCTATCGACACAGCAGGCTGTCGGCGAGCGACGTTGTCCTCGATGCGGCGTTCAGGACCATTCCCCGCCCCCGCCGCGACGGTGAACAGATAATGCGTGACGTCACCGCGTGGCGCAAAGCAAACCAGCCCGGCGGGACGTTCAACGCGGGGAGTGTCTTCAAGAACCCACCCGGAGACGCGGCGGGTCGGCTGATCGACAGTTGCGGGTTGAAGGGATTCTCCGTTGGTGGCGCCTCGGTGTCGGACCGGCATGCCAATTTCTTTGTAGCGGATGCCACAGCGACGGCCCAGGATGTCTTCGATCTGGTGCGGGAAGTCCGGCGCATCGTCGGCGAGCGGACCGGGGTGACCCTCGAGACGGAGATCAGATTCGTTGGAGATTTCGGAGATGCTCGATGAGCGAGAACGTCGACCCCAGACTCGCCCGGCGTAGACGTGAGGTCCAGGAGGCGAGCGCCCGGCGCAGGCTGCGCTGGACCATCGGCGTGCTCGTCTTGGCAGTTCTCTCCGGGCTGGTGGTCGCGGTGTTCGAGTCATCGTGGCTTGCGGTAGCCACGATCGAGATCGAAGGAGCGGAACGGGCCGAGGTCGCAGCGATCCTCCAAAGCGAAGGTATCGAGGAGGGGGTGCCGATCGTCTCGGTGAGAACGGCGGGCGTAGAGGAGCGGTTGCGGTTGGATCCGTGGATAGCCGAAGCTCAGGTACGTGTTGTATGGCCGACCTCGGTGGAGGTGACCGTCGTCGAGTACACCCCGATCGCCAGGGTCAAGAGTGGCAACACATGGCTCGTCTCGTCGACCCAGGGATCGGTGCTGGCACGTGGGGGGCGTCTTGTCGAGTCGTTCATCGACATCGAGGCGGGCGACCTGCAACCAGGAGAGCAGATCGACAACCCCGAGGTGATCGGTGCCCTCGAGTTTGTCGCGGCGCTCCCGATCGAGCTGAAGCAGGGTCTTGTGGTTGGAAGGGCAGGCGAGGACCTCGTCGCCACCGTGGCCGGGCATGAAGTCCTGTTGGGGTCATCCACCGATATGGCACAAAAGGCTGTGACGTTGGCGGTGCTGCTGGACGAGGGGGTGAGCGACCAAGCATCGATCAACATGGTCTCACCGCTCCGACCGGCCGTGGCAGACCCTCAACCCGAGGTTGAGGGTTCCCTGGAAGTTACTACTCAAACCACGGACTCAGGCTAAGGTTCAGGTTGAGATAGGAGTTTGGAGATGGTGACCGAAGCAACAAACCCACAGAACTATCTTGCAGTGATCAAGGTGGTGGGTGTCGGCGGTGGCGGGGTTAACGCAGTCAACCGGATGATCGATGCCGGCATCCGTGGTGTCGAGTTCATCGCGATCAACACCGACGCCCAGGCCCTACTCATGTCGGATGCCGATGTGAAACTGGACATCGGCCGTGACTCGACACGCGGGCTGGGCGCAGGCGCAGACCCTGACATCGGCCGTCAATCAGCCGAGGAGCATCGCGAGGACATCGAGGATGCGCTGATGGGCGCCGACATGGTCTTTATCACCGCAGGCGAAGGCGGTGGCACCGGGACCGGGGGTGCTCCGATCGTGGCCGAGATCGCAAAAGAGATCGGGGCATTGACAGTCGGGGTCGTTACCCGCCCGTTTGGTTTTGAAGGGCGCCGCCGCTCGGTTCAGGCCGAGCAAGGCATCCAGACGCTAAAGGACGCAGTCGACACGCTGATCATCATCCCAAACGAGCGGTTGCTGGAGATTGCCGATGAGCGAACGGGGGTGCTCGAAGCCTTTGGGATGGCCGACCTCGTCCTATCAAGCGGGGTGCGGGGCATCACCGACCTGATCACGACCCCCGGCCTGATCAACGTCGACTTTGCGGATGTCAGGACGGTTATGGTCGACGCAGGCTCCGCCGTAATGGGGATCGGAGCCTCTACCGGTGAGAACCGGGCGAGTCAGGCCGCCGAGAAGGCCATTAGCTCGCCGCTACTCGAGACATCGATGGAGGGTGCTCGGGGTGTGTTGCTCTCGATAGCCGGGCCCGAAGATATGACGCTGCACGAGATCTCGACGGCGGCGACCATCATTGCCGAGCATTGCGACTCCGACGCCAACATCATCTTTGGCGCCGTCGTTGACGACTCGCTCGGAACTGAGATGAAAGTGACAGTGATCGCCGCCGGCTTCGACAGGGACCGCAGGATGGCAACACGGTCGACCTACACGGACTTCTCCACCCGGACGCCGCGTGAGGAACCCGCAGACGAGCTCGACATCCCGGGCTTCGTCAGCGAATGATCCTGCCACCGGGGTTTGCCGGGGCTGCGTTCGGTACTGCGAGCGACGGCGATCTGCGCCGGGATCCCCCAGCGCGCAGCCTGGCCGCGGCAGAGTTGGGCATTCCCGACGGCTGGGCCTATCTGAACCAGATTCACGGATCAAATGTGCTCGAAGCGGACCGCCCCGGTCTGCTGGGTGACGGGGACGCGATCGTGACATGCCAACGCGGGCTTCCGATCATGGTCGCAACCGCAGATTGTGTCCCGGTCGTGCTCGAAGCGGCCGATTCAGTTGCGGTCGTACATGCCGGGTGGCGGGGTGCCCGCGCCGGAGTTCTGCCCGCAGCGCTGGCGGTGATGACCGGGGCGGGAAACCCTCCCGTTCGCGCCGCCATCGGTCCGGCGATCGGGCCGTGTTGCTACGAGGTGGGGCTCGAGGTCACAGCAGAGTTCCCCGGTCATGTCGAAGAAACCACCTGGGGGACGCCGAGTGTCGATCTGCCGGGGTTCCTCGCAGCTCAGCTGGATGACATAGCCGATGTCTGGCAATCTGGGGAGTGCACCTACACATCGTCGCGGTTGAACTCGTGGCGGCGCGACGGGACAGAGCAGAGGCAGGTGACGGTCGCATGGTTGCCCGACAGCTAGACGCAGTCCGCAAGGCAGTTGCCGCAGTGGCACAGCGAGCGGGCCGGTCGGCATCTGAGGTGACCCTGGTCGCGGTTTCCAAGGGGAGCACTCTTGCCGCGATCAGAGAGGCGTACGCGAGCGGGCATCGCGACTTCGGTGAGAATCGCGCCGAAGAGCTTCATTCAAAAGCAGCTCAGCTCCCCGCCGACATAAGGTGGCATTTCATCGGCTCGCTACAGACAAGACAAGTCAGAGTCGCCAGACCGCACACCTATCTGCTCCACTCGCTCGACAGGGACCGGCTCATAAGCAAGTGGTCTGCCGACCCGCCGCCTCCACCTGCCCTGGTTCAGGTCAACATCGCCGCTGAGCCACAAAAGCATGGCGTTGTACCTGGGGAGACAGGCTCGCTGCTCGAACGAGCGCGCGCCGCCGGCATCCGCTGTGTAGGGCTGATGACAATGCCTCCACTCGTCGGTGACCCCGAAGACAACCGGCGCTGGTTCAAGGCGCTGGCCGACCTGAGGGCCGAGCTGAGACCCGATTTTCCGGGATTGACACACTTATCTATGGGAATGACCGATGATTACGAGGTGGCGATCGAAGAAGGTGCCACAATGATCCGTGTGGGACGGGCTATCTTTGGTGAGCCCGGTTCGCCGGCAAGGACTGATTGAGGGACAAATGGCATCACTCTGGCAGAAAACGATGTTCTACCTGGGCCTCGTCGACGACGACGAGATCGAGGCTGCCGAGGCGGCTGCAGAGAACTCGCAGCAGGGCGGAGTGCGTACGGTTGAACCCCCCGCACCGGCACGAAGCGATCGCCCGGTGCAGGTTGGTCGGACCGGCTCGATCGCAGGGCGCAGGATCGAACCCCCCGCACCGATGCGACGCCGGGTCTCCGAGAACGCCGAACACGCGGAGGCAGGCGTGCTCGTGACCAACCGGGGAAACAAGCAGCCAAGGCCGCGAGATCGCAGTCTCTCCTACCAGGCCGAGACCGCGATCGTCGAGGCGAGGACTCTCTCGGATGCCCAGACGCTCGCCGACTATATCCGGGAGGGTCGACCTGTCGTGCTCGACCTTCGCGAAACCGAGTCGGCGATGGTACGACGGCTAGTCGATTTTTCCAGCGGGCTGACATACGCTCTCGACGGCAGAATGGCCAAGATCGCCACGGGTGTGATCCTGGTTACCCCCGAGGGAGCCTCGGTTGGTGTTGAGGAGCGACGCCGGCTGGCTTCGCTGGGTCTTTACGACACCAATCTGGCCGGCGGCTGAATGGACCTTGGCGGCTGAATGGACCTTTGCGACTGAATGGACCTGTGATTGGATATCATCTGCACCCTTCTCAATCTGGCTACGCTCGCCCTCATTGCCTGGGTCATCCTCAGCTATGTCGTCAACTTCGGACGTCTCCCGTGGGGACACCCGATCCGGAAGATCTATGACGCGATGTCGAGAGCGATAAACCCGATCCTGATGCCGATCCGCAGGATGCTGCCACCGGTCCGTGTTGGTGGAATGGGACTCGATCTCTCACCGATGGTCCTGTTCTTCGCAATCATCATCATCAACAACATCCTCTGCTAAACGATCTGAACAGCCCGGAAACTGGTCGATTCGACCACACTCCGCTGTAATGGCGATTACGCTCCGTGTGTGGATATCACGAGCGAACAAGCAAAAACGACGCCATTCTCCGGCACCGAGCACTCCTACGACGCCCGTGAGGTCGAGGAGTTTCGTAGACGGGTGATTGCGACCCTCGCCGCATACGAGACAGCAGCGCCGGTGACACAACCGGACTCTCCGGACGATCTGAACGCAGCCCAACGGGCGCGGCACCAGGCCGTCGAGCTGGCAGAGAGGATGCTCCGTGACGTGATGGGAGCATCAGGCGACGAGGTTGCCGGTCTAGCCACCTGGCAGGAAGCTGCCGTGCTTCGAGCGATGGCCGAGGAGGAGAAGTCATTTGCCGAGGAGGAGTTCCGACGTCTCGTTGGTATTGCGATGGCCGAACGTGAAGAGCTGCGCTCCGGGCACGACGTCGAGCGCAACCAACTGCGGGCAGAGCTCCAGCGTGAGCTACAGAATTCGCGCGATGTCGCAGACGCCGAGGTGGCCGAGCTACGGTCGACGACCAAGCAAGAGGCGGACGAGATCGTGCGGCGAGCCGTGGAGAAGGCAAACGAGATACAGGGAGCGGCCACTGCCGAGGTGCAGCGGCTCGAACGCCGGCTGGCCGTGCTGCATTCAGCGGTCACCGCCGCAGAAAACCGGTTCCGCAGGCTGGCTGCTACCGCGGCCAACGAGGTGGGGACCATGCAGGCGATACTCGACGAGGACGTCGCAGGGTTCACCCCGGACAGCCAGGAGCAGCGTCCCGACCTGTATCTCGCATCTATCGATCTCACCGACGACACCCTTGCCGAGGACCCCGATGAGTCGGCTGGGGAGGAAGTGGAGACCCCGACGCCCGGAATGGTCCCCATGGACCCGGACGTGGGTTTCTACCAGCGACGTCTTGCCGGTTTGCGGGATCGTCTCGAAAAGAGCGGGTACACGCCCGAGTAGCGGGTTCACACCTTGTCGACCGTCACGGTGATCTCGGCGTCGTTGATCTCGAGTGAACTCGTCTGAGGTGCCGTCGCCCGGCTCACCGTGGTGGCCAGCAGCTCACCGGCGATTAGATCCCCGTGTGAACCCATCGCCGCGGCAATGGCGTCTTGTTCTGAATGCCATACGAGTGATACCCGATCACTTACCGCAAGCCCGAGGTCCCGGCGAACACCCTGGACCGCACTGATTATCTCCCTGGCGGTTCCCTCGACGGCCAGCTCCGCGGTGACGGTTACATCGAGCGCCACCGACAACGGGCCTTCGGCCGCCACAACGAGCCCGGCCCTCGGGTCACGGCGCACCGTGATGTCCCCTGCCGAGATCTCGGTGCCGGCTACCTCAACGGTCTCCCCATCGAGGATCGACGACACGGTGTCGTGGGGAAGGTCGGCAATGGCCGCCGCCACCATCTTGGTAGCAGCCCCGAGCCGTGGCCCAAGCACCTTGAAGTTCGCCTGCGCCGACAGATTCACGATGTGATCCTCGACGGGATCGACGGCGACGGCGGCAACATTCAGCTCCTCGGCGATCAGAGCACGGTGGGAGTCGACCGCTGCTACGACAGCCGGGTCGCGGCTGACCACAGTTACCTCCGCCAGCGGTTGACGCACCTTGACCTCGTGGCGTTTGCGTAGACCGTGGCCGAGGGTGACGATCGTGCGCACCGTCGCCATCTGCCGCTCGAGGTCATGATCGATCACGGTGTTGTCCGCGGTCGGGTAGTCGCTGTGGTGGACACTCTCGGGCGCATCCGGCGTCAAATCCCGGACCAGACGCTGGTAAAGCTCCTCGGCGATGAACGGCAGCACCGGAGCCGCCACCTTGGCGAAGGTGACCAACACCTCGTACAGGGTTGCAAACGCGCTCAGCTTGTCGGCGTCGTCGGCCCCGCCACGCTGGGACCAGAACCGCCGGCGCGAGCGACGGATGTACCAGTTGGTGAGGTCGTCGATGAACCCGAGTATCGGCGGGATGACGTTGTACAGCCTGTAGTCCTCCATCTCGGTGTTCACCTGTCTGATCAGACTCTGGAGAACTGAAAGGATCCACCGGTCGATCTCGGCTCGATCCCGACGTTTCGGGGCGGCGTCGAGATCGGCGAGGGTGATACCGTCTGCCTCGGCGTAGGTGGTGAAGAACGAGTAGGCGTTCCAGAACGGCAGCAGGACCGTCCTGACCACTTCACGCACCCCGCTCTCGGAGAACCGGAGCGGGTCGGCACGAACTACCGGTGAGTTGATCAGGTAGGCCCGCAGTGCGTCTGCACCGAACTCGTCGAGGACGTGGCTCGGGTCGGGGTAGTTCTTCAGGCTCTTTGACATCTTGCGGCCATCCTCAGCGAGGATCATGCCGGTGACGACGCAGTTCTGAAACGGGGCCTCATCAAACAGTGCGGTCCCGAGCACAACCAGTGTGTAGAACCAACCTCTGGTCTGGTCCAAGCCCTCGGCGATGAAATTGGCCGGGTACCGGTGCTTGAACCGCTCCTCGTTCTCGAACGGGTAGTGGATCTGGGCGTACGGCATGGAGCCCGACTCGAACCAGCAGTCAAGCACCTCGGGTATACGCACCATTGTCCCGTCGCAGTCCCGGCACTCGAAAGTCACTTCGTCTACGAAGTGCTTGTGGAGATCCTCCACCCACACTCCGGACAGTGCCTCGAGCTCCGATCGCGAACCAACACAGATCTGTCTGGCGCAACCGTCGCACTCCCACACCGGGATACAGCTTCCCCAGTACCGGTTGCGGCTGATCGCCCAGTCCCTTGCCCCTTCGAGCCAGTTGCCAAAGCGTTTGTCGCCAACGGCCTCCGGCACCCAATGGACGGTCTCGTTGACCGCGACCATACGGTCACGAAACGACTCCACCGCGACGAACCAGGTGGGAATCGCCTTGTAGATGAGCGGTGTCCCGGTGCGCCAGCAGAACGGGTACGAGTGGCGGATCTGCTCGTGACGGACGATGAGCTGGCCGTCTTTGAGAATCCGGATCAGGGTGGCGTCGGCGTCCTTGACGTTCATCCCCGCGACATCCGGGACCGCGTCGGTGAACCGGGCCTCGGCGTCGACCGGGTCAACCAGGATGTCGAGCCCAGCGTTGTTGAGTGCGTAGAAGTCGGCTTCACCATATGCGGGAGCCATGTGGACGAGGCCGGTGCCCTCGTCGACCGTGACGTCGTCGCTCTCGATCACACGAAACGCCCCGTGGTCGCGCTCTTCGCCGAAATAGTCGAAGGGTGGACGATAGGACACTCCCACGAGATCGCGTCCGGGAATCCGATCGAGGATCTCGCCCTCCTCGCCGAAGAAGCTCTCGGCCAGGTCCGTCGCCAGCCAGTAGTTGCCGTCGAGGCCCCCGACCGACCCGGCGATGCGGGAGTATTCGATGTTGGCACCCGCCGCTACTGCGAGGTTGCCCGGCAAGGTCCACGGTGTCGTCGTCCAGATCAGCAGGTAGTCGCCGGCTTGAACGGGACCTCGCCCGTCGACAACCTGGAGCCGCAGGGTGATGGCCGGATCGTCGACATCGCGGTAGTCGAGGTTCGCTTCGAAATTCGACAACGGCGTGGTCGCCCCGTACGAGTACGGGAGCACCTTGAAGTCCTTGTAGATGAGACCCTTGTCCCACAATGACTTGAACACCCACCACACGCTCTCCATGAAGTCGACGTCCATGGTCTTGTAGTCGTTTTCGAAGTCGACCCAGCGCCCGATGCGGTTGGTGATGATCTCCCACTCGTCGGTCGTGGCCTGGACCATCGACCGGCATGCCTCGTTGAACTTGTCGACGCCAAACTCGAGGATCTGGCGGGGGCCCGAGACACCGAGTTGCTTTTCGACTTCCATCTCGACGGGAAGCCCGTGGACGTCCCAGCCGAAGCGACGCTCGACGTTGAACCCTCGCATCGTCCAGTACCGCGGAACGATGTCCTTGACTACTCCCTGAAGGATGTGGCCGTAGTGGGGGCTGCCTGTGGCAAATGGTGGCCCGTCGTAAAAGGTGTACTCCGACGCCGCCGGACGTAACTCAACCGACTTCCGGAACGCGTCTGTCCGGGTCCAATAGTCGAGGACCCGAGCGTCGAGAGCCGGGAGGTCGAGCCGTGCCCCCGCACGCGAGAAGCCACCTCCGTTTTGTGGCGGGTCTGAGGTTGGCGAGTCGTCTGAGGTTTGCGAGTCTTTCGAGGCGTGTGAGTTCATCACCTGTCCTTTGCGATGAAGTCACTCTCGTGAAATCACTTGGTGAAGATCGTATGTCCTTCACCGGGACGGGATGCCCCGCGGTACCACCCGGTTTGCCGGGTTGCCCCGGCCACTCACTTGTCCCTTGCGGAGGGGTCACCGGCGAGTTCTACCCCGGGGCTCGTTTGCCACGGCTCTTCTCGCAGCTCGGAGGTGATGGTCTGATGACCGGAGGTGTCGGGCTCACACCGTCCCCGACTCGCTCGACCGCCGCAGCCGTCACCAGACGTCCTCTTCAACGCTTGTGGCGGCGATAGTACACGCCCCAGGGCGTGGTGCGAACCGGTGATTGCAGTTAACTCGAGCCGACGTAAGCCGACAAAGGGATTAGCAGATACCAACGGCGGACAGGTGTGCTATGACTCACGTTCTTTTTGTTGACGACGACGAGCGGGTCCTACGTGGAATACGTCGGACCATGCGAACGACACATCCCGACTGGGAGATGTCGTTTGCGGCCGACAGCGAGCAAGCTCTCGAGCACCTCGAGACGACCGGTGCAGATGTGATCGTCAGCGATGCACAGATGCCTGGTGTCGACGGCTTGGCGCTCCTCCAGTTGGTGCGGATGCGCTATCCGGGGACGGCCAGGATCATGCTTACCGGCCAGGTGAAGAAGGATCAGACGTATGAGGCGGTTGGGCTGGTTCATCAGTTCCTTGCCAAGCCGTGCCCTCCCGCCGAGCTGCAGGCAGCCGTTGACCGTGCCTTACACCTCCGCGGCCTGCTGGAGGACCCGGCTCTGAGGGGTGTGGTATCGCGCATGCGGGCTCTGCCCAGCCAGCCGTCGGTGTATACCAGGCTGATGAGAGCGGTTCGGTCCGAAGATGTCGGTCTCGACGATATCGCCGCCATAGTTGAGGAAAACCCGAGCGTTGCGGCACGGGTCCTGCAGCTGGTCAACTCGGCCTTCTTCGGGCTGCCGCGGCCAACGGCCAGCATCAAGGAAGCCGTCGTGTTCATCGGCACCAAGACACTTCGGACGCTGGTCCTGAGTGTGGAGGCATTCCGTGACCTGGAACTCGGCTCGGCGGCGAGCGGGCTCAACGCCGACGCGCTTCAAGAGCATGCGGTCACCACGGCCCGGATCGCAGCCGAGATCGCCCCCGCGGCCGATCGGGAAGCGGCGTACTCCGCCGGGTTGCTGCACAGCATCGGTGTGCTGGTGCTTGGATCCCAGCTCTCGGAGGAATGGGCTCGGATCGTTGCCGAGGCTCGTTCCTCAGAGCGCACGATCTTCGATGTCGAACACCTCGTGCTCGGTGTCGATCACGGCCAGATCGGTGCGGCGCTGCTCAGCTTGTGGGGCCTTCCTCACGACGTCATCGAGGCAGTCGCCCAGCACCTCGACCCAGGCACCGTCGTCGGCTTTGGAGGTACCCTCGTTGGGGTAACTCACGTTGCCTCCCGGCTTGCGGACGAGATCTGCCCGCCTTACCTCCCCGGCACTGTTGGGACGCCGATCGACCGTGAGTATCTCGCCGTCGACGGGTCCGATTCGTCACTCGACGACTGGCGTTACCTCGCCGAGCAGATCGGTGAAGAGAGCGGACCATGAGACCTCGTGTCATCTGCGTCGACGATGAGCCGAGAGTGCTGAAGGGACTGCGACGCCGTCTGGGCCGCGACTTCGATCTCACGCTCGCCGAGAGCGGCCCCGAGGCACTACAGATTATGAAGGCGAGCGACCCCTTCCATGTGCTGGTATCGGATATGCGGATGCCGGCGATGAACGGGGCGCAGCTTCTGGCACAAGCGCGAGCAGCGCACCCCGACACGGTGCGGGTGCTGCTCACCGGCCAATCTGATCTCAATGATGCGGTTGCCGCGGTCAACAACGGCAACATCTTCAGGTTTCTCACCAAGCCGTGCCCACCCGAGGTTCTGTCGAGCGCGCTCAATGAAGCCGTCGAGCACAACCGTCTGGTTCGCGCCGAACGTGAGCTGCTCGAAGAGACGGTGCGGGGCAGCGTTGCATTGCTCGCCGAGATCCTCGCCATTCGAGATCCCGCGGCTGCCGACCGGGGCACCCGTCTCGGTCAACACGTCGCCGGCGCGGTTCGTCACCTGGATGTGGAACACCCATGGGACATTGAAGTTGCGGCGACATTGTCTGAGATCGGCTATGCGCTCATCCCGAGCGAGCTTGTCGATCGCTGGCGTCAGGGTGCCGCGTTGACAGACAAAGAGCGGGCGCTGATCGACGGTCAACCCGGGGTGGCTCGAGAGCTGATCTCCAAGATCCCACGTCTCGAGACCGTTGCAGAGATCCTGGGTGGTCTTGCTCAGAGCGCACCACGTTCACCGGATCCCCGGGTCCGAACCGCCGTCACCCTGATCAGAGCCGCGGCCGTCTACGACGGCTTTCTGCGGTCCGGGCTCAAAGAGGGAGCGGCTGTCCAGAGGATGCACGCCTCAGAGGGCTTCTCAGACGAGATCACCAACGCCTTCGAGCAATTGGCCATCAGCGCGGGCGGTTACGTGATCAAGCCACTGCGGGTCGCTGAGCTCGTCTCCGGATTGAGACTCGCCGAGGATCTGTACACGACCGACGGTCGGCTGCTTCTGACCGCGGGCGCCGAAGTCACCCACGCGGCACACACCCGCATCCTCCAATACGCCGATCACGTCGGGATAAAGGAGCCAATCAGGGTTCGGATGGCGGTCTGACGACATGGTGCTCCGCGCCTCGCCCGACCGTACCCACCTCATGCTGGAGCACGCTCCGGCACCGATCTGGCTCCAGGACTGGAGCGGGGTCGTCGAGTTCTGTGACCGGGCTCGATACGACGGTGTTGTCGACCTGAAGGCCGAACTGGAGAACAACGAGGAGTTGCTCCGCTCGATCGTGAGTAAGGTCGTGATGCTCGACGCCAACGCCAAAGCGGCTGAGCTTGTCGGTGCTTCGGACACCTCAGACCTGCTCGGGCACATCTCGGCCGACTCGCTGACGGTGGATATGCTCAAATCGTTCATCTCGCCCATCTGTGCCATATGGGACGGAAGGTCCAACTTCAGCTGCGACATGAGTGGCGGAGTCATGGGCGGAGCCGACATCGATTGCAGGCTCCTGCTCGCAGCCCCGACTGTCGACGAGATCGCCGACTACTCGAGCGTCGTTGTCGTAGCTCACGACACGAGGGCCTTCAGGGCGGCCGAGCGCGAGATGCACCGGCTGATCGAAGACGTGGGTGTGCATCTCGACGCGGAGCGTCAGATCCGCGAGCACGTGAGCAAGCTCGAGGCATTGATCGACATGAGCAGGAGCCTTGCATCGACTTTCGATCGGGAGCTGGTGCTGCAGCTGGCCGTTGCTATTGCGGAGAGGGTGCTCGGAGCCGACGAGACCGTGTTGTACATGTTCGACCATGACGCAAGGGAGGTCACCGCCGTCCTCGGCACCGACGCGATGGTCGCAGCGTTCGGTGGCCGCGTATACGACGATGTAATGGACGGGATGTGTGGCGAGCTGATGGAGACACAACAGGCCGTCGTCGCCAAGGTTGGAGAGGGTGTCGCCGCAGGCGCACCGATCATGCTCGGCGATGCGGCGGTCGGCGCGCTGGTGGCGATCGGATCGGACGAAACCGAGTTCAGCGACATGGATCTGTCGCTCGTGCGCATGACGGCGGCCCAAACTGCCGTGGGCCTACGCAACACCGAGCTCTACTCCGAGCTGCGGGTGAGCCGGGATGAGGCTCATCGGGCCCATGCGGAGCTCAAAGACACTCAGACCCAGCTTCTGCAGGCTCAGAAACTCGAGGCAATCGGGTCGCTGGCGGCAGGCATTGCCCATGAGATCAACACCCCTGTCCAGTTCATCACAGACAACGCCGCGTTTGTGGAGGATTCGATGGGGCCGCTTACGGAGACACTTGCCGCGGCCATGGCGCTCGTGGAGCGTGCCACGCCACACACCGAGACGCGGGAGGAGGCCGAGGCGGTCCGGTCCCTGTGGGAGAGCAACGAGTGCAGTTACCTGATCGAGGAGATCCCCGACGCGGTTGCCGAGACCCTGGAGGGCGCCCGGCGGGTCGCCGAGATCGTACGGGCTATGAAGGACTTTGCCCATCCGGGGTCGGACAGGAAGAGCCCGGTGAACGTGAACCGGGTCATCCAGACGACCGCCGAGGTCTCCCGCAACGAGTGGAAATACGTGGCAGACCTCGAGCTCGATCTCGCCGATGACCTCCCCGAAATCCCTGCGCTGTCGGGGCCGCTCGGCCAGTGTCTCCTGATCCTGATTGTCAACAGCGCACAGGCGCTGCTCGAGCACGGTGCGGCCGATCCCTCTGGCAAGGGGCGGATTCGGGTGAGCAGCACACTACGGGGGGACCACGTCGAGATCCGGGTTGCCGACACAGGTCCCGGCATTCCCCACGAGATCGTCCACCGCATCTTCGACCCGTTTTTCACCACCAAGGAAGTGGGTACCGGTAGCGGGCAGGGTCTGTCGATCGCTCGCTCGGTCATCGTGGACAAACACGGTGGCGAGATATGGGCCGAGGACGGCAACCCAGGCGCCGTATTTGTGATCAGACTGCCGGTAACCGGCTGAGCACGTAACCGGTTGAGAACTCGGTTGTCGGTGCGCTGCCGGTCAATGCTAAAGCGATGGCCGATCGTGCCGACCATTGACTACGAGTCGCCGCGGCGTGGCGCGCTCGCGTATCACTCAAAACTCCGTTGCCATAACGGCACACGAGAAGGGAGAGGAATGTTGCCGCCTCGAACCGACCCGAGATGGACCGCCCTAATTGAGCGGCCCGATAACCACACTTACGAATTCCTTGCGCTCCGGATACTGATGCAGAGAGTCGCGCTGAAAGCGCGTCGCGGTGTAGAGAGGGCCGACCAGGATGCCATGGCCGACGAGGTCTACGGGTTCTTCCAGAAGAACCAGACCCTCATGGTGAACGACATCAGCACTCTCTTCGGCTAGCCGAGTGCGGAAAGGATTGAATATGTCCACAAGATTGCTCAGCGTGGCCGATACCGCGGAATTGATCCGCGCCGGCGACAAGCTGCTGCTCGCCGGTGACGAGGGACTCCTCGCGCAACTCCCGACCGGGAACTGGATCGGTGGAACGATCCCCTACTTCATGGCACCGGAGGGCGGTTGTGTCACACAGGACCGCATCTACGTAGACGTGCTGCCGTCGCAGGTGACCGACGTCAGCGTGGCCACATACACGCCGGATGAGCTCGAGAAACTGCCGGGCGACGGGTTCGAGAACGGCTTCTCGATCGTGATCCTCCCGGCCATGAGCGACGTCCATGCGAGGTATGCCGCCGAAGCACCGGAATACCCGCACCTGTTCGACCGCCCCGTGGTCGGCTGGGTTTCAGGCGTCCATCTGGACGACCTCGGCTCGGTGACTCCGAAGGTGTTTGCAGGAGACGGCAAGACGGGTTCAGACTCCGTTGCCGCAGTGCTCCACGCCGAACTCGCCGCAGGCGTGCTCGCATCGGCCGATATTGTCAACCTGTTCTCCCAGGGCGACGGTGATGTCCTCACCTTCGACTCGACCGGGTTCGCCCAGGCGAAAGTCAACGTGAACGGCACCCCGAGGGTGTTTGCGGACTATCTCCGTGAGACCGATCACGACACGCGGCTACCGCTGGTTGCCGACTACTTCGGGGCGATGGTGAACGTATCTTTCCAGGCGGTGCCGGACGACGATTCACCAGTCGCCCTGTACGCCCCCGTCTTCGCCGATGTCGAGTACAAGCTGGCGGCTCCGGTCGGAGACTACGTGTCGGAGTTCGTCTCCCACCTCCCTGCCGGCTCGACGAGCCCAGTGTTCTCCTGCAACTGCATCCTCAACTTCCTCTACTCCGAGCTCGAGGGGAAGAAGACGGGTGACATCGGTGGGCCGATCACCTTTGGTGAGGTCGCCTACCAGCTGTTGAACCAGACGCTTGTCTACCTGACGATCCACGACTAGCTGCCGAGGCTGCGGGCACTTCGCAGGTCTACCCTGCGGATATGTCCGCAGCCGACGTCGTTCGCAGCCACCCGAGCGGGTGCATACTCACAGTTTGGGTCGTGCCGGGCGCCGGGAGGACCGAGATCGTCGGCTACCACGCCGGAGCTCTGCGTGTTCGGGTAACGGCCCCCGCTGAGAAGGGGAAGGCGAACGAGGCGGTGATCACGCTGCTCGAACGAGACGTTGGCTGCCGGCTTCAGCTGGCGGCGGGAGCCGGGTCCCGGCGGAAGCGGCTGCTGGCCGTAGGTGTGGATCGGGGGGATCTGATTGGCCGGCTGGAGGAGCTGGGGATTTGACCATCCCGCCCGGGTTCCTGTTATCGTCCCGGTTCGCAAAGGAGGTCTTCTTGTCGCGAGAGCTGGCCCAGTCCACGTTGGATCGACTCCGTCGCAAACTCGATGAAGAGGAAGAGCGGCTGCTCGAGATCATCGACGAATACGACAAGGTCTTCACGGAGGCGAACATGGGGTCAACCAGCGCCGAGCACAGCGCCGACCCTTTGAGCGCCGACGGCGGCTCGCTCGCGCTCGAGCTCGAGATGGATCTGTCGGTTCTAGAGAACGCCAAGGAGCTGCTCGAGAAGGTAAGGGCTGCCAGAATACGGATGGACCGGGGAACATACGGCATCTGTGCCGTCAGCGGCAAGGCAATTCCCTTAGAGCGTCTAGAGGCACTCCCTTATGCGACGACCCGCGTGGAGTATGCCGACCAGGCGTGAGCGCCCCCGCCGGTCGTCGATGTCGTATCTCACCGAGCCGCTCCCCACAAGTACGGCCCACCGTGTCGCGATGTCCGCAGCGGCGGCCGTGTTCGTGGTCGATCAGCTGACCAAGAACTGGGCTCGTGAATCGTTTGCAGGGGGCTACACCGAGATACTCGGAGACTGGCTCCGGCTCACGTACACGAGAAACCCCGGCGCCGCATTCTCCAGCTTCACCGACTCGGGTCAGATCATCGCGATCGTGGGGATAGGTGTGGTCGGTTTGTTGCTCTATGTGCTCGGTCGTTCGAGCCGAAGGGTCGAAGTCTTTGCGCTCGGGTTGATCCTGGGCGGTGCGCTGGGGAACCTCGGCGACCGTGTTTTCAGGGGAGACGGGTTTCTCGACGGTGCGGTTGTCGACTGGATCGACTGGTGGTTCATCCCGACGTTCAATGTTGCAGACATGGCCCTCAACATCGGGGTCGCGCTGATGTTGGTGACGCTCGTGCTTGCGGGAGCTCCCGATGACTGAGCGACGTACTGTCGTTGTGACGGAGGATTACGACGGCGTACGTCTCGACCGGGCCTTGGCCGCGCTGGCGGGAATCAGCCGATCGGTCTCGCGTCAGACGATCGAATCCGGCCGGGTACTCGTCTCGGGCGTGAACGCAAGTATGGGGACGATCCCACATGTCGGCGACACGATCGAGTATCCGCTGCCCGAGGAGGAGGCGTTCCACCCTGAGCCCGTAGCCTTTACTGTGGCGCTCGAGCTCGAGGATGTGCTCGTCATCGACAAACCGGCCGGTTTGGTGGTCCACCCGGGGTCCGGTAACAAGACGGGAACGCTGGCAAACGGTTTGGCGCATCGGTTCCCCGAGTGCGCGGAGCTGGGGAGTGGTCACCGGTGGGGATTGGTGCACCGGTTGGACAGGGACACCTCGGGTCTGCTGCTGGTGGCAAGGTCACCATCGATGTACAAATACCTCCAGAACGCTCTCAAGGAACGCAGAATCGGTCGGACATATCTCGGGCTCGTCACCGGTAGGCCCGGCGCAGCCACCGGGACCATCGAGGCACCGATCGGGCGCGATCCGCTCCGACCCACCCGGATGGCAGTCGTGCGCGACGGACGCCCGGCACGAACCCACTATCGAAGGCTCGACACATGGGATGCCGTGACGCTGGTCGAGGTCACGCTCGACACCGGTCGTACCCACCAGATCAGGGTCCATTTCGCCTCCATCGGCCACGGGCTCGTCGGCGATGGCACGTACGGCGGCACCGAGCCGGTAGACGGCGACCCGGGGCGGGTGTGGCTACATGCCAGCCTTCTGCGTTTCACGCTCCCGGATGGATCCGTCCACGAGGTCGCCTCGGAGCTGCCGGAGGACCTGAAGCTGTCGCTCGAAGGTCTCGGCCCCCCACAACCCGGCTGAGTCGGCACGGCGGCATAGGGCTGCACTCCACCATTAGGCTGGCTGGGGCCTAACGCGTCTTCGGGGGTCTTCGATGCCAGGACACTATGAGCGGCTGTCGACTCTCGACAGCTCCTTCCTCGCCCTGGAGTCGCGCTCGACTCACATGCACGTAGGCGGTATTGCGGTCTTCGAGGCTGCGCCGCTGCGGACATCGGCCGGGGGCATCGACACCGACCGGATCCGTCTACTCATCGAATCGAAGTTGGACTTGATCCCGCGGTACCGGCAGCGTCTTGCTCGGGTGCCATTCGAGAACCACCCGGTGTGGGTGGACGACGAGCACTTCAACCTCGAGTACCACGTTCGTCACTACAGCCTTCCCCGACCCGGCTCCATGCAGCAGTTGAAGGATCTGATCGGGATCATCGTCTCGCAGCAGCTTGATCGGTCCAAACCACTATGGGAGTTCAACGTCGTTGAGGGTCTGGAGGGCGATCGTTTCGCACTGATCTCAAAGATCCATCACTGCATGATCGACGGCATCGCGGGTGTGGATTTGATGGCCGTATTACTGAACCTGGCTCCGAACGCCGAGATTGGCGAGCCCAAGGAGTTTGTACCACGAGACGCCCCATCCGGTAGTGAGCTGTTGATCCGGGAGACGGCCCGCCGCACCGGCCGGGTGCTCAGGGCTGCCCGTTCGGTCAATCAACTCACCGACGACACCTCACAGCTGGTAGGCGACGGGCTGCAGCGGATTCGCGCGGCCGGATACTCCCTCGCGTCTGGCTGGTTGACCAAGGCCTCCGACACGCCGCTCAACGGTGAAGTTGGGCCCAACCGCCTGTTTGGCACGCTCGTAACACCCCTCGATCGCGTGAAGGAGATCAAGAACCTGACTGGAGTCAGCGTCAACGATGTCGTGCTCGCCACCGTTGCTGGTGGTGTTCGACGGTTTCTCAGCGACAGACGCAGCTTCGACTTCAACGACGTGGATTTCAGGGCTATGGCCCCGGTGTCGGTGCGTGGTGCGGACGAGCGCGGGACTCTTGGCAATCAGGTCGCGATGTGGCTTGTCAGCCTGCCGGTCGACGAACCCGATCCGCTGGAGCGGCTCGAGGCGGTGCAACGTGCAACCAGTCATCTCAAACGCACGAACCAGGCGTTGGGAGCGGCCACCCTGGTGCGGTTGTCGGCGGGTGCCCCGGCCACACTTGTCTCGATGGCGAGCCGTCTTGCGACCGGAGTGCGCCCTTTCAACATGACGGTGACCAACGTTCCCGGCCCGCAATTCCCGCTATACCTGCTCGAATCACAGATGCTCGAGTCGTACGCCCTTGTGCCGCTGTGGCACGCCCACGGTATCGGGGTGGCCCTCTTCTCGTATGCAGGGCATATGTACTGGGGGTTCAACGCGGACTACGAGATCGTCCCCGATGTCGATGTGTTTGCATCGGCGATCGAGACGGCCTTTGACGAACTGTATGACGCTGCATTGGGCGCGAAGCGGTGAAACGCTACTCGAAGAACGTTGCCGCGGTCTGGAATAGCTCGTCCGGTACGCCACGGATCTCGGCACACGCCTCTTCCATTGGAACCGGCACTATGTCGACGCCTCTGACGGCCACCATCACCCCAGTCTCACCAGCTGCGGCGAGGTCTGCGGCGGCGACGCCAAAGCGGGTAGCCAGGACGCGGTCGAAAGCCGACGGCTTGCCGCCGCGCTGAATGTGGCCCAGTACCGAGACCCGGGTCTCGAATCCGGTCATGTCCTCGAGCGCTTGGGCGACCTGGTAGCTCACGCCACCCAGCCGCTCGAAGCCGAAGGCGTCCTTGCGAACTGCAGGCCCATCAGTTCCGGGGGGAGGCTCGACGCCCTCACCGACGACGACGATCGTATAGCGCTGTCCGTGGCGGTGGCGTCTGCGGATGATCTCAGCGATGTCGTCCAGCTCGTATGGGAACTCGGGGACGAGGATTGCGTCGGCACCTCCCGCGATGCCGGCGTACGTCGCGATCCACCCCTTGGTCCGCCCCATCACTTCAACGACCATGACACGGTTGTGTGACTCGGCGGTGCTCACCAGACGATCGATGGCATCGGTGGCCACCTGAACAGCGGTGCTGAACCCGAACGTGGTGTCTGTGCCGTTTATGTCGTTGTCGATGGTCTTGGGGACCCCGACGATCGGAAGCCCCTCCTTGGTGAGTTGCAGCGCAGAGCGCAGCGTGCCGTCACCGCCGATGACGATCAGGCTATCGATGCCGTTCTGCTCGACGGTCTTGGCGCAGCTGGCGTAGCCGTCTCCGTGCACATATGGGTCCATACGTGACGATCCGAGGATCGTCCCTCCACGGACCAGGATGCCACGCACCGCATCCCGGTCGAGGGACACGGTGTCCCCATCCATCAGACCTTCCCAACCGTTCCTGATACCGACGACCTCGGCATTGTGTTGCTTGATTGCGCGTACTGTCACGCCTCGGATGACGGCGTTGAGACCGGGGCAGTCGCCCCCTGCAGTCAGGACTCCGATAACCGGCATGAGTATCTCCTCTGGTTTGGCGTCCATTCTGGTCAGGATCGACCAGAATGGACGTTAGAACGGTAGACGTGGAGGCGTTATGGACGTACTTGGTTGGGATGTGCAGAACGTTGTTGTTGGCGTCGACGGCTCAGAGCAGTCCCGTCACGCGGCACGTGTCGGCACCGACATCGCCAGGAAGAACGGGGCCGTATTGCACTTGGTCACCATCGTTCGGCCCCCTGAGGGATGGTGGGGCATCGTCGGGTCGCCACCGACACCGTCGGCGATGTCCAAATCGTTGACCGAGGCCCAGCGAGAGATCCTCGACTCGGTGGTCGCGGATCTGGACCTGTCCGATATGAAGGTGATTCAGATCGAGGATGTCGGTGATCCGGCGCGCCTGCTGCTCGACTACGCACACAAGGTGAGCGCGGACGTCGTGGTCATCGGCCGCCGGGGTGCCGGTCTGCTGGAGCGAATCATGCTGGGCTCGGTGGCGAACCGTCTCGTCCACGATGCCGACTGCCCCGTCCTGCTGGTTCCGTAGCGACGGGCCGCTCCTAGCCTGAATCCACCGTCGCTGGGGCACGACATTCCTCTCCCTTCGGGAGAGGACAGCCGAGCGCCAGCGAGGCAGGTGAGGGGTTCTTCAACCCAAACCTTGAATTTCATAAGGCCCTCATCCCCCTTCGCTGCGCTCGGGTACTTCTCCCAGAGGGAGAAGAATGTATGGCTCTTCCCCCCTCGCCCGGCAGCCAACGCAGAGTCCTCCCGTTGAGATTTAGGAACGCTAGTAGAGGAACATTGGCTTACCGGTGACGTGACGGACCTTGGGTCGGTAGTTCTCGGCGTCGTAGAGCTCATCTACGTCCACACGCTTTACACCCTCGCCGGTGACTCTGATGGGAACGCTCGTGTATGTCCCGCCACGTAGGGCCACCATTCGGCCGCTTGCGCCCTCCATGGCAAGATCGGCGGCCATCACCGCGTAGTTGAGCGCCACCATCAGATCCAGTGAGTCGGGGGCGCCGGAGCGCATCAGATATGCCACCTGTTGGAAGATGATGCCTTCACCGGTGCGATCCTTGAGCAACTCACCGGTGAGTGCGCCGATCCCTCCCAACTTGCGATGGCCGAACGCATCTTCCTGGCCGGTGAGCACCATCTCACCGCCCTCGAGACGTGCTCCCTCTGAGATGGTCACCATTGCATAGTTCGACGGGTTGGCCGCTTTGTCTGCGATGAGCAGGTCCGCCAAGTGGTCGATGTTGAACGGGATCTCGGAGATGATCGAGCGCTTCACCCCGGCGAGGTATGCAGTCATCAAAGCGGTCTCACCGCTGTACCGGCCGAACAACTCGACTACGGCGATCCTCTCATGCGAGCCGGTCGCAGTCCGGAGGTTGTGGATGAACTGAACGCCACGGCTGACCGCGGTCGAAAAGCCGATGCAGTAGTCGGTGCCGTGCACATCGTTGTCCATCGTCTTTGGGATCCCGATCACCGGCACTCCCTCTTCGTGGAGCCGGAGACCGTACGACAGGGTGTCATCGCCACCTATTGGGATCAGCACATCTATCCCGAGCTTGTCGACTACCGCGAGGGCGTGATCGGTGAAGTCGAACGGCGGGTCACCGGCGGCACGATGGGCGAGGAAGTCGGGCAAGTCGGAAGGCTTCACCTTGCCGGGATTCGTCCGTGACGTGTGGAGGAAGGTTCCCCCAGTTCGGTCGACGGTACGCACAATCTGGGGCGTCAGCTCCAGCATGTGCTCGTCCCAGCTCTCCGGGTCGTCGGGGTTTGCATTGAGGAGGCCACCCCAGCCGCGACGGATGCCGACCACCGAGTGTCCCGCCTCGCTGACCCGGTTGACAACGGCCTTTATGCACGGGTTCAGACCCGGGACGTCGCCACCGCCGGTGAGAATGCCGATACGCATTGTTGCCTCCGATATGTCGAGTAGGTAGTTGGGCACCGAGATAGTAGCTACGGACATGCGACGCACTAATTACGGTCAGTTCACATTGTGGGTTTTCGCAGGTTTTCGCGCTGTAGCACCAGCGCTCGGACCGTGCTTACATGGGTGTAGTTCTGAACGGAGGCCAGTTGCCCGCCGAGCGGTTTGCCCATCTGCACGTCCACACCGAGTTCTCGATGCTCGATGGAGCGGCACGGGTAAAGGATCTCGTCCGCGCCGTTGCCGCGGACGATCAGCCGGCGGTTGCGATCACGGACCATGGAGTGCTCTACGGCGTCGTCGACTTCACAAAGGCTGCGACTGCCGTAGGTGTCAAGCCAATCGTCGGTATCGAGGCCTACATCACCCCGGGGTCACGATTCGACCGTCCGCCACGCCGGGACGACATCCGGTACCACATGACGCTGTTGGCCATCAACGACACCGGTTATCGCAACCTCATGAAGCTGGCGTCTCGTGCGTATCTCGAGGGCTTCTATTACAAGCCGAGGATGGATGTCGAGCTGCTATCGGAGCATCATGAGGGGATCGTCGCGTTGTCGGGGTGTCTCGGTGGCCACGTGCCCCAGCTGCTGGCCCCCGACGCCTCGAGTGAGGAGGGAAACGTCGGCCAGGTCCGCGACTACGAAGCGGCAGTCGCAGCTGCGGCCATGTACCAGGACATCTTTGGCAAGGACAACTATTTCATCGAGATCCAGGACCACGGCGTGCCCGCCCAGAAGAAGGTGCTTGGTGATCTCAAGCAGATCGCCAAGGATATCGGCGCCCCGCTGATAGCGGCCAACGACAGCCACTACACCTATGCCCACGAGGCAGATGCCCACGATGTGCTCCTCTGCATCCAGACGGGTGCCAACCAGTCGGACGAGAACCGGCTGAAGTTCCACGGCAGTGAGTTCTACATAAAGAGCGCGGCAGAGATGCATGCCGTCTTTCCCGACGATCAGTTCCCCGGTGCCTGTAGCAACACGCTGCTCGTCGCCGAGCGGGTGGATCACCAGATCGAGTTCGGACGGATCCTGCTGCCCAAGTTCCCAGTCCCCGAAGGCCACACTGAGAAGAGCTACCTGGCCGAGCTGGTGGTCGCCGGTGCCAAGAATCGCTTTGGTGACCCGCTGCCGGCCGAAGCCCGGGACCGGATCGAGTACGAGCTTCGTGTCATCGAGGAGATGGGGTTCTCGGCTTACTTCCTCATCGTCTGGGATCTCATCCGGTATGCCAATGAGCACGGCATTCGCACCGGCCCGGGTCGGGGCAGCGCCGCCGGCTCGATCGTTGCTTATAGCCTCGGTATCACCAAACTGGATCCGCTCGAGTTTGGGCTGATTTTCGAGCGATTCCTCAACCCCGGCCGAAACGAGATGCCCGACATCGACATGGATTTCGACGAGCGGTATCGGGGCGACGTGATCCGGTACTGCGCGGAGCGATACGGTACTGATCACGTTGCCCAGATCATCACTTTCTCGACCATCAAGGGCAGACAGGCGATAAGGGATGCGGCACGGGTGCTCGGTTTCCCTTACGGTCTGGGCGACAAGGCAGCCAAACTGATGCCGCCTGCGATTCTGGGCAAGGAAGCGACTCTGGCCCAATGTCTCGAAGCCCCGGACGACGCGGCGTTGTCGACGGTCAAGGATTGGTACACGGGTGCGCACGGCCTCCGTGAGCTGTACGGCCAGGATCCCGATGTCAAGCGGGTCATCGACACGGCGCGAGGGCTCGAGGGGCTTCGTCGCCAGGACTCGATCCATGCCGCCGCCGTAGTGATCGCACCGATGCCGCTCACCGAGATCGTGCCGCTGCAGCAGAAGGGCGAAGGCGCCGAGGTCGTCACCCAATACGAGATGCACGGCGTCGAGTCTCTCGGATTGCTAAAGATGGACTTTCTGGGGCTGCGCAATCTGGCGACGATCGAGCGGGCTTTGGAACTCATTGAGCGCAATACGGGATCCCGACCGGACATCGATTCGATCCCTCTCGATGATGCAGAGGTGTACGAGATGCTTCGCGCCGGGGACTCGATGGGTGTGTTTCAGTTCGAAGGTGGGCCGATGCGAGCGCTCATGCGCAACCTCCAGCCGGATCGGTTCGAGCACCTGGTGGCGCTCAACGCGCTATACCGGCCCGGCCCGCTCGGCGCCGGGATGCACACCGAGTACGCCGACCGCAAAAACGGACGCTCTCCAGTTGTTTACCCACACCCCGCACTCGAGGAGATCCTGGCCGACACCTACGGGATCATGGTGTTCCAGGAACAGGTCATGCAGACCGCCCAGAGCGTGGCCGGGTTCACCATGGCGGAGGCTGATCGGCTTCGCAAGGCTATGGGTAAGAAGATCGCCTCGGTCATGGCGGCCGAGGAGCAGAAGTTCATCGATGGAGCCGTCCGTCACGGCACCTCGGAGACACATGCCAAGGAGCTGTTCGGGTTCATCGAGCACTTCGCAGGCTACGGCTTCAACAAGTCCCACTCGGCTGCGTATGCCCTGGTTGCATACCAGACAGCATGGCTGAAGACGCACTACCCCGCAGAGTACATGGCGGCCCTGCTCACTGCGGTCAAGCGGGACAAGGACCGAACGGCGCTGTACCTGCATGACTGCAGGCAGATGGGTCTGAAGGTCCTCGTTCCCGATGTGAATCGCTCCGATGTCGACTTCGCCGCGGTGGACGGCAACATCACCTTCGGAATGTCCGCGGTACGCAACGTCGGCGAAGCCGTCGTCGAGCTGATCATCGCCGAGCGGGATCGTGGCGGGCGTTACGCATCGTTCATCGACTTCATCAACCGGGTCGACCTGTCCGTGCTCAACAAGAGAACGATCGAGTCGCTGATCAAAGCAGGGGGTTTCGATTCGCTCGGTCACAGCAGACGAGGTCTGTTCGAGACGTATCTCGACACCCTCGACGCGACGATCTCACGGCGGCGGGCCGAAGAGATGGGTCAATACAGCCTGTTTGGCGGCGGCGATGTGGAGATCGAACAGATCGAGATCCAGGTGCCCGACCACGACTGGGCCAAGAAGGTCCAGCTCGGTTTCGAGAAGGAGATGCTCGGTCTCTACGTCTCCGATCATCCGCTGTTTGGGGTCGACAACGCGCTGAAGGCCCTGTGCACCTGCACCGTTCCGGGTCTATGGGATCGTGCCGACAAGGACAAGGTCACGATCGGCGGGATCGTCGGTTCGATCACCCGCCGGTATACCAAAGGGGGCGACCCGATGCTGTTCTTCGTTCTGGAGGACCTCCAGGGCAGCACCGAAGTGGTCGCGTTCCCGCGGGTTGTTGCCGAATATGGTGCGCTGGTGAGAGAGGACGCCATCGTGGTGGTCACGGGGCGTGTCGACCATCGTGGCGACGATGTGAAGTTCATAGCCCAAGAGCTGCGGGAGCCGGAGCTGAGTGAGGACGCGCTGGTGCGACTCCGGGTGCCGGCGGCCCGACTCTCCAAGAACATGGTCGACAGGTTGCGCGGGGCCCTCCAGAACCACCCGGGTGGCGCCGCGGTCTACCTGCACATGACCTCTGAGAACGGGGAGAAAGTGATCCGCCTGGGGGAGGAGCACCGGGTGGAGCCCCGCTCGGCGCTCTTCGCTGAGCTGCGTGAGCTGCTTGGACCGTCGGCGGTGATGTGACCACGGGGTCAGTGGGCGTATTCCGCCAGCTCGGGTGAGAGGTTGAGCAGGCGTGCCAGAGCGTCCACCGATGTCGGGGGGTCCGCCGCCCACGGCACGTCGACCAAATGCAACCGGTAGCGGGCGGCGAACTCGCGCTTTATGTCACGCTGGAGATGAACTTCGCTTGCCCACCTGGCGAGGTTGTCCCTCGCGGCGCTACGTACCTCAGGGGCCAGACCCGGGCTGCGCAGGTTTCGCGACACCGACCAATCTTCAGGGAGCTGCTTGTTGAACACGACGGTGCTCGGCCGTCCTGTGACGTCCTGCAACTCGTCGAAGAAGCGCCGGGCCTCCCGCAGCGGTGTCGGTTCGGCGGTAGTCACGACGATTGATTCCGCCCGCTGCAGATGTCTCTCGATGGATCGGGCACGCGCCGACAGCCCGTCGTACAACGAACGCAGGTCCATGAGGAACTCGGCGATCTCTTCGAGGAGTGGTCCTCCCAGCACCGTGTCTGCGATGCGAAGCGCCGGCCGAGCGGTGATCCTGAAAAGGGCCCTCCTTCCCGGCAACCCGGCACCGGTGAGCCACTTGAGGAGCCGCCCGCCGACGACCTCTCTGACCTGCCCGGGCGCCCTGTAAAAGTCGAGACCCCCACCGGCCGGTGGCGTGTCGACCACGAGAAGGTCCCAGCGATGGGACTCGATATGCTCGGCCATCTGCTCACCGGCGGCGTATGCCTGAGCGGCAGGGAAACGGTCGGCCAGAGCCCGGAAGAAAGGGTTGGTGAGGAGCCGGTCGGCAACATCAGGATCGGCGTGACGGTGAACCATCGCTTCCCACGCAGCCGTCACATCGAGCATCGCCGCTGAGAGCCCGGGCTGGGCGGTCACCGGGGCAGGATGGTTGGTGAGCGAGTCGATCCCGAGGGCGTTGGCGAGACGCCGCGCCGGGTCGACCGTGATGACACAGGTTCGCAGCCCGTTTCGTGCGGCACCTACGGCAAGCGCAGCCGATAACGTGGTCTTGCCGACACCACCCGCACCGGTGACCACGAGGACACGGGTCACCACGACACCTCTTCCCAGACATCTGCGAGCTTCTCGCCGACCTCACCCGCGGTGTGGATCCCAAACAGATACGGCAACCGCGGTCCATCTGGGAGCTCGTTGAGCCACCGCTGCTGCCGGGTGTAGACCTCATGATGATGCCGGGCCGCGTCCTGGTGTGGCCCGGATGGAAGGGTGTCTATCTCGGTGTCTGTGAGGGACAGATCCGGGAGAACACGGTTGGCGACAACCCCGGCCAGCCGAATCACAGGCTCGGCCTCGATTTGCCCCAGTAGCTCCTGGGTCTCCCTCACCGGCAGTTCGTCGGGGGTAGTGACGATGATCAACGCAGCCGCCTCGGGGTCCCCGAGAGCGGCGCTCATACGTTCCGCCTGCGCCCGGATCGGCCCGGCGGGGACCAGCTCTGCGATCGTCGAGGGAGCTCGCAGATACGAGAAGAGCTGGCCGAGGGGCGGGGCGTCGACCAGGACCAGGTCATAGTTGCTGCGCCACATCTCGTATACGGGTTTGCCGATTGTGACGATCTCCCGGACACCGGGAGCCGTCTCGGCGAGGACGCTCAGCGCTCTCGTCAGCACACGGGTCGGCGCTGCCTTTGGAACCGGTAACTGGAGCCGCAGGTATTCGTCCAGCGCGTCACTGCGGTTGACCGCGAGAGCATCGATACCGGGCCGGACCCGACGTGGCTCGTATCCGAGGGGTTGAGCTGAGAGGTGTGAGGCGGCGCCGATGCTCTCGACCATTCCGATCACAAGAACCCGACCTCCCCGACGCGCCTCGCTCAGCGCCAGTGAAGCGGTGATCGCCGACTTCCCGACGCCTCCCTTCCCCGAGACGAAGACCATCCTCCAGTCGATCATCCTCGAGTCGATCATCACATCGCAGGGTAGCCGTCCGGGTTAGACCGCTAGCCTTGTCGGAAGGATCGCCAGGAGGTTTTATCTGTGGCTCAACTCGATGTTGACGAATTCATAGCCCGGTTCCGGGAACGTGCCAAAGCAGTCAAGGAGCGGGGAGTACCACCGCTAGAGGGTGAGGCACGCCAGCGATTCATCCGGGCTGCAGAGAAGGACTTCCTCGACTACTCGCTGATCGGCCGTGCCACTTGGACGGTGGAACAGGGGAGTCTGGTCCTCAAGATCCCACTCGCGGAATAGCCGGCGGAATAGCTATTCGGGCAACGGCGGTCGATCCCCCCGAAATGGGGGGATGGCTGGTTGGACACACACATTCCTCTCCCTTTGCCTCAATCCACGGTTTCTATGCGGCGGTGAGGGTGGTGAGGGCGTGTTTGATGTGGTCTTGCCAGGGCCAGTTGGTGGGGTAGTGGAGGG
>Ga0214472_10000598_pt1 | contig 44072 bp, 51 predicted proteins | sample RVTome_6_FD_207662 | JGI IMG/M metagenome (GOLD analysis project Ga0214472, IMG submission 207662) | Soil microbial communities from uranium-contaminated site in the Upper Colorado River Basin, Wyoming, United States - RVT140D175 | ecosystem: Environmental > Terrestrial > Soil > Contaminated >...
CGCTGCAGCGCTTCTACAAACCGAGTTCGCTCACGATCTCGCGCTGTATCTCCATCTCGATCACTTCGAGATTCCGTGTTGGCTCCATCAACCAGTCCGGGGGTGGCGGGCACCGCTCCACGTACTCTATCTGGGGCGGTTGGCTTTGGCAGGCAGAGATCAGTGATGCGCACGCGCACACCCTCAACCAGTGGCCCAGTTTCGCGCATCTTCCTGTCATACTCATCACGAGCCATCCTCCCAGCATCTGCGACCCTGCGCAGCATCTCGTTGTTGGCGGAGACCAGCGCACTGCGCATCTCCGATACGTCCAGTTTGCATTCTGCCAGTTTGGTCTCCGTGCGCGCAAGCTGATGGGTTTGCCAGGCCGCACCGGCGGAGATAACGACCAGTGCAGCGACCATCCCTTTTACCAAGCCGAGTGAGATCATTTGTTGTCCTTGTCCCGTAGGTATTGGTACAGCCCGCAAAGGGTGACCAGCATACCGATCACAGCAGTGACAACCGTCGCACCAGGGGCTTGGATGTGCAACAGAATCTCAGGGATCATGACCCGCCAGAGCACCACGCCGAGATAGACAAGCCCAGCCACCAGTATCGTGCGCCGGAAGAACTTGGGGGCTGCTATCAGGTCATGCAGCCACAGTGCCACTGCCACAATAGCGCGCCTCATCGCATACCCTGGTGCTCAAGGCTGTAATGGTTGCCGTCGTTGAAGTGACCACCCCACGACCCACCTATAGATTCCCAGAATTGACCGAGCGGCCTGTGATCCTCAGTACTGGTGAGGAACACCCCATCTTTGAACAGGTTGAAGTCTACGGCCAGTCGCTGCTTGTGTAGGCTCCGCGAGCGACCATAGCCTTTGGATTCACCGACTTGCCCAAATACTTTGGGGTCACGGTAGGCATCCCCGAACGTCATCTCGTATCCCTGCTCGTAGGCGTGCTGAATGAGCAGGCTGACCATCATGGTAAAGTTGCGCTGCTTCTGCCCCAGTGTCATGTCCTACTCCTGCTGGTTGAGAAACTCCCGGCGCCGGGCCATCTCCCGGTACGTCGCCTCTTTCATATCCTGCCGCATCTTGGTCTTGGTGCGGGTTGGGTCAAACTGGGCCTGGGCATTGTGTTCAGGGCCGTACTGTTTGATCTCGCCGCCCTTGCGCAGGAACACCTCTACCTGGTCGCTGATGGTCTGGCGTACCTCATCGTTGGCGTAGATATGCGCCGAGTTGCCCCTGCTCATTGTGCCGCCTCCACGGGCCTGTGTCGATACCCGTACTGGTCCTGGATCTGTAGATAACGGTCGGTGTGGATACCCATGTCCTTCTTGATCCGCCCCCGCGCCGCAGAGAGGATGTCCGACTTGCCGATAGCAAACACCGGCTGCGCTTCGTTGAAGGCGTAGAGTTCCTCCAGCGCCTCGTCGAGCGCTCGGTCGTTGTTGTCCTCCAGCGCCCTTTCCACCTGCCGCACGATCTTGCTACGGCGCTGGGACAGCACCGTGTTGCGGTTGAGGATGGCCCGGTCGGCCTCGCGCATCTCGTTGAGGCGGGTGGGCTGGAGCCCTGCAGCCATGATGATGTAGTCGCTGGGCTTGAGCTGGTCAGGGGTCATCAGCATCATGTCACCACCGCCGCGCACACCGTTGGTGGCAACATCATAGAGCCGTGCCCAGTCCCGGAACGCCGCGGGTAGGATGCGGATGTTGGCCTCCACCATGTCACCCTCACCAAGGGCCTCGCCTGCGCGCACAAGGTTGGTGACGTTGCTCCAGGATGGCCCCAGCAGTTGCGCGGCGAGCCACTCCATGTAACGGTTACCAGTGACACCCTCGGGTGCGTCGAACACGGAGGACTTGAACACGGAGGCCAGCTCGGTGCGACGGGAGATGTCCACCCCCAGTGCGCCCGGGACGCCCTTCTGAAGCGCCAAGCGGCTGAAGGTCTCGCCGGCCGGTCCCAGTTCCCTAAAGAACAGATCGGCTTCGTGGGCGGCGTCGAAGGGCTCATCGTCGTCGCCCATGATGGCGTTGGTGGCGGCGACCAGGGCCGCCCCCAGCGGCGTACCGATGGCGCCGGCGTACATGCTCGTGGTGACCATCATGTAGCCCAGCACCCGGCGGGCCTCCGCGCGCTCCGCAGGGCTCACCTTGTTGGAGGTGAACGCCTTGTTGAACTCGGTGAGCATGAAACCCATAGAGTAGAAGCGGAACGACTGGATCTGGGTAAACACCTTCATCCAGTCGTTGGTCAACCACGGCGCCTTGTTGGCCCGGCTGTAGTCGAACTGGGTGCGCAGGGTGGTGTCCTCGGCGTCGCGCAGGGCAGCCATGAAACCCTGTCCGTCCTGCCGGTTGATACGCAAGGTACCCAAAATGGACACGCGCCGGTTGGTCATCTCTGAGTGGCGCATGATGAAGCCCATGGTGTCCACTGCCCGGTTGAGCATGTGACCTGTGTCTGTTTTGGCAATACCGAAGTTATCGCTCGCGCCGCGCTGCAGGTCGTGGGAGCGGGTGATGTCCAGCACTCCCCGGTCGGCCATGATGCGTAGTGCCAGCAGCTCCTGCGTGGCCTGGGGTAGTTTACTGATCTCGGCGTCCAGCTCCTGGTCGCTGAGGACGTTGTCCCAGATGCGCTTGTTGGGGTACTGGTCTCGGTTCTCGGGGGTGACCTGCTGGAACAGCCGGTCGGTCAGGGCGTTCATGTCCTTGGACTGGATCTGTGCGGTACCCACTTTACCAGTGGCGATGGTACGCAGCGCGCTACCCATCTCGCTTGCGGCCCGGCCAAACCCTACCCCCTTGCGGGCGCCGATCGAGGGTAACCAGAACATCGGCACTTGTGAGGTCTGCACCACGTACTGGCTCACCGAGGTCAGCATCTGGAGGAACGTGTATTTGCCCAGCGCCTGCACGACAGGGGCGGTCTTCTCGGTGCGCAGGGTGTTCTCCCGCTCCACCACGGAGTTGTATACAATGCCCGCCCGCACACCGTCGTAGTCCGGTGGCGGTGTGGCCTCGCCGTCGTTCATCTCGTTCATGTAGCGGCGCATGTCCCGGAGGATCTCGCCCTTGCGGAGGCCATAGCGAAGGTTGCCCAGGGTGCGGGCGTGCTTCATCATGTACTCGGCATAGGACCGGCTGAAGTCAGTCTCGTAGCCTTCGACGCCCTCACGGTGCATCTGGTGTTTCATGATGGAGCCGTCCGGCTGCTGCTCGTAGTAGAACTGCCGGGTGATCTCGATGACGCTCCTGATGTAGTCGCTCGACACATTGTAAGTGTCGGCGTCGCCTTCGGGGTCCAGCCCGCCCAGCATCTTCTGTTTCAGCGCCCGCTCAAAGTCGTTGATGAACCCCACATCGCCGATGCCCTTGGTCTGCTCCAGGAACTCCGCCGCGGTGAAAGGTTTGACCACATCGTAGGTACCGTCCCGCTGCAGCTTCGCCCGGTGCATCTCCATCTGGGTGACGCTGGCGAAGTGGCGGCGGTACGCCCGCTCCAGGTTACCATCGGCGTCACGCTTGTAGCCCACAATGACGTGGCTACCGAAGCGGGACAGCGGGGCGTAGTCACCCTTGAGCATGGACTTCATCTGGTGGATGTTCCTGATGGCCGCATCGCGGGCCTCACCAGGCTCCATGGTGTCGATGACGTTGGCTTCCAGCGCCTGGATGATGTCTTTGTAGATGGCCGTCATGCTGTCGGGGCCACGGATGGCTGCTACGTAGGCTTCGCGGGCCTGCGGAGTGAGGCCGTCCCACTGGGTGTTCAGGTCGTCTACAGCCTTGGCCAGCCCACCGTACCGTTCGAGGTTGCCGCTGTCCTCCCACTGCTGGGCGGTCCACGGCTGCTTGCCAGCGGGGTCACCCGCGCGCAGGCCACGCAGGGTGGCAAACTCCATCACTCCGTGAACCTTGTTGCGCTGGTCCTTGGGCAGGGCGCGGAGTTGCTCACGGAACACTTTGTCGGCGGCGACCATCTTGCCGTCGGTAAACGCTGACTGCTCCCGGTCAGTGCGCACGTAGTCATTGAGCAGGTTGCGCGGACCGTCCTGGAACATGGGGGCAAAGTTGCGGGCCAGGTCCTGCCGGCTGGTCAGCTTGAGCACCCAGGGCAGTGCATCCGAGGCAATACCTCGCAGGGTGATGCCGGTGTCCTTCAGGGTGGCCAGCGGCCGGGTGAAGCCGTTGAGGGCGCTTTTAGCTGCTTCACCCTTGGCGATGAAGGAGGGGGGTACCACCTCGACCGGGCCGTTGGCCGTGGTCACCATCGTCGGCGACAACTCCGCAGTACCGCCAGTGATGCGCTGCCGTGCGGTCATCATCAGGGTGTGCATCTCGGCGTTGGACAGCTTGACGTTGAGCCCGATGCTGCGCAGGAACTCGTTAACCGCGGAGACCACACGGCTCCACACGGCCCGCATACGCTCTGTGGCGCGGCCCTCGTCGATGCGCTGGGCGATGTGCGCCAGGTACTCGTCGGCTGCCGTGGCGGCTTGCTGGGGATCGCTGAGCTGGTAGCGGTGGGCCTTCACAAACTTGTCGAAGTGCTCGTTGCCAGTGAGGTCACGAGCCACACGCTGGGCGAAGGGTTGGAACTGGTTACCAAACAGGGCGCGCAGACCACCGTGGCCCAGTACCTCGTGGGCGATGACGGTGCGCACCCCCTCCGGGGAGGTGATGTTGTCGGCCACCAGGTACGCCTCGCCGTTCCAGAACACCCCTGCGGGCTCGATGCCGGCCTCCTGGGCATACTGGGACACGAACGGGGGCAAGTCGGCAGCGGACTGCACTACGTTGATGGGCGGGGCGGCGGCCCAGTCGGCAGTGACCGCGGTAACCTGTGCCTGCACAGCGTCGGTGGTGATGCCCGGGGTGGGTAATGCACCCTCTACCCCTGTAGTGGGCTCACGCACCCGCGCTGTGACCAGAGATTGACGTTCAAATATCGAGTCGGCTTTGGTTGTCTGACCCAGTATCCGTCCTTCGCTGTCCAGTATCAGCCTGAAGGTACCTCGCATCCACGCCAGTTCTTTCAGGTCGCTTTTACCAGGCGGTAGAACCAGTGTCGCACGGAAGTCCGCACCCCCCGCTCTACCCATCCGGCGCAAGGCCGCCAGCACTACACGCTGCCGCTCCTTGGATCCCTTGGCCTGCATGATGGCGTCGAACGGCATACTGGCCGCGGTAGCCACCGTGTTGTCGGGGCGCAGGAGTATGACCGCGGCCTTGTCTCCCAGTTGGAGGGCTTTGACAACTTCAGCGGTCTCCTTCGAGCTTCTGATCTCCCGCCCCACAACACCGTGTGGTACCTCGGGAGTTGACCGGAAATCTTTGCCGTTGAGCGTATCGTCTTTAATAACCCTGGCGAGACCCCGGGCACTGATGGTCCCATACTCGTTGAGGTCTACGATTGTATGCCCGCGAAACCCTGGCACTGTACCAACCAGGAAGCGCGTCAGATTTTTGTCGGCGTTACTGGGCTGGGCATTCCCAGAAGGGTGGTTGTGCATCATGTAGTAGCCAGTGGCGCCGTACTCCTGCATCCCCGCCCGCAGTACGTCCCCAAAACTCCCGCTTGTCTCACCAAAGGATACTACCGCAGGGAGCCGGGAAGTAACCGCTGTCTCACCCAGCACTGTACCGTTGTCGTCCACATAAACGTAGCGGAAAGTTTCAAACCGGGGATCCCGGTAGACCTGCGCCAGAGCGGCCAAGTCAGCGGCGGATGTTACCTGTTGACCGACGAGCTGGTTGGGCTCTCCCGCTTTGAAGTTCTTGTACATAGCGGCCCCAAGGAGGCTGATCTCTCCCTCAGCCCCACGACCCCCCCTTGAGCGTTGGTAACGAGCTGTGAGTTGTCGGAATAGGTCTCGTAGAGCAGACCGCCCTTTCGCGCGCTGTTCACTGGTTGTTCCTGGTCGGACTTCTGCGCTGTCATAGGGATCCACCTTGTCGAGTGCGGTGAGTTCATTATACGCCTGTTCGGGTGTTTGTGCTTCCGCTTGTAACCGAGCTTGCATCTCCGGTGTAACCATGTTCACCGACGAATCACGGTCGATGGCACTGAACACCTGCTCCAGCGTAGCGTCTGGCTGCCCCACGGGGCGCCGTCCCAGCCTGTAGGCTGTTGTCGCAGCGGCCTTGGAAGACACTTGCCCCTGCAGTAGTGGGTTGTCTTGCTGCGCCTGCGCTTGCAGAGCGCTGCCGATGCCCTGTCCACGACTGCCCTCGGGGACCTCCAGCCCTATGACGGACGCTGTACCGTCAGGGCGCTGGACAATTTCCAACCTGCCACCAGACTCCGGGTCACTGTAGGTACTGCGCTGCGCACCAGGCTCGAACGTGTCTGAGGCGTCCACTGGGTCGCTACGTACTATCCGCTCAGCAGGCGCAGGCGTCGCTGATACACTCTCGGGTACAGGCGTTGCTTCCAGCGGTGTAGCCGTAGTGGGCTCCGGTGCAGGCGCTGGCTCGGGCGCCGCGGCGGGTACCGGCTCAGGAGCAGGCGTCGCCGAGGGCAGCGCTGCTTCAGGCGCGACCACCTCTGGTGCTGTCGGCGCAGGTTCATCGCCTGTGACCCGGGCCACCTCGCCATCCACCAGCGCTCGCTCAGGGGTTTTCTGTGGGGCCACTGCCCGCGATGCCTCAAGGTCCAGCTCGATCGCTGTGCGCAGCTCAGCCTGGGGCAACACAGCGCGCTGCTGCCCAGCGGTCTCGACCACAACCTCACCCGTGGGAGTGGTACCCAGTACCCGCCGCTCGCCGTCAGGGGAGGGCCAGGTGATGGGGTCGCCGTCCAGCGGAGTGATCTCGACACCCTCAGCCCGGGCAGCTGGGGTATCCGGGTCAGGCAGCCGCACCGGCGTCGCAGCGTCAGTCGAAGGTGTGGGCTGCGCAGCAGGCTCTGGCTGGGTAATTTGCGCGGTTGCCCCAGTAGCGTCAGTTGGCGCAACAGCGGATGTAGTGTCTACTGGCGCAGCAAGCGGTTGTGTACTAGGTTGCGCAGGCTCGACAGCAGGTTGCACAACAGGCTGGCCAGTAGCCTGTGCGGCGTCCAGCTGGGCGGGTGACACGGCCACCGGCTCGGGGGCAGGCTCAGGAGTGAGCCCCAGCGCCTCGATGGGCACTTCGCTGTCGGGGATGTCCTGCACCGGCTCAGGGGCGACCGGCTGGCCCTCCACAGGTTGGACACCGGCGACGGGCTCAGGTGCTGCTGCCGGGGCCACACCGGACTCGACAGGCGCGGCCTGCCCCGGTGCGATGTCCTGGCCGGGTGGCAAAGGTACACCGGCGTCTTCTTCGGGCTCCCGGTCCTGCGTCCGCTGGGGGCCACGCTGGAGCGCAGCTATACCACCGGCGAAGGTCGGGCCGAGTACCGCACCGAGGATGGCAGCATTGATCCTGCGCATCGTGGCTTCTTCACCACCGATGTCGAACTCGGGGTCCATGGCCTCCCGTGCGCGCAGGAAAATTTCCTCCTGGGCAAGCTCAGTGGCGGCCTGCACCGGGATGTTCCCCGCCGCGGCGCCGAGGACCGCCTGCAGTTTATTGGCTGGTGAGAACCCTGCGGCACGGAGCAGCCTACCGGCACCGAACAACGCAGCGTCGGATAGGGTCTCTACGGTCGCCGCGGCAGCGCCGGTGCGCAACGCCGCTGCCTGGTCGTCCACACCGACCTCGCGCTGCTCACCGCGAGCCTCACCATAGAGCGTAGGCAGGTTGACGCCCATGGCGCCCAGTACGCCGCCGGCGATGGCACCAGGCGTGCCCGCTACACGGCGACCAGCGACAGCACCGGCACCGCCCGCCGCGGCAACCGCAGCCACCCGGGGGAGCTGCTGCCCCAGTGCGAACTGAAAGGCGTCAGCCGCATCACCTACCGAACGTACATCGGTGGGTTGTATTACACGCCCCTCAGCAGCCTGCTGCATGGCCTCCTGCCCGGCAGCCACCCGGCGTTCGCCGAACCGCTCAAGGCGCTCAGACCCTAAAACACGGCCCAGGCCAACAGCGGACTCGCCCACCGCCTGGTCAGTGAGCTGGCTGATACCCGAGCTGATACCGGCGCGGAGGTCACCACGGGTGTCTGGGGTGGGTGGTGCAATGGATTGCTCCCGCAGGCGCGCAGCGAACTGCCGCTCGGCGTCGCTCAGCGGGACAGGGGCGTCAGCCATCAGCCTTGCCCTGCCTCGGCCTGTATACGCGACACGAAGTCAGCGAAGCTCATGGTGGCTGGTATGGTGCCATCCTCCCGGAACGTCTGGTACTGCCCAGCGAAGGTCGAGAGCATGGACTGCGGTATGACCACGGGCACGCCCTGTGAGTTGCTCGCACGGAACGCTGTAGTCTCTCCACGCAAGTCCTCAACAGGCTCAAACCCGGTCAACAGGTCCAGAGCCGGATCCTGTGTCTGTCGGCGGTCAGCCCCTTCCTGGCGCAGCCGCTCGGCGATCACCTGCGGGCTCATCATCGGATCCTGTAGTGGCGCGCGACGTGAGTCAGCCTCGATCTGCCGGGCGGCGAGACCTGCTTCGCGGTCAGCATCTGTGTTGAGTTGCGCAAGTTCTGCCTGTATTTCCTGGCGCGCACTGGGGCTGCTACCACGGGTTTGCAGTTGGCGGGTCAGCTCATCTACGCGCTGGTTGCGCAGAGACTCTCGGATACCTGCGAGCTGGGTGCCAAAAGCGGCGCGGTCGGTTTCCAGCTGACCAAAGTCACCCCGCTCCGCAGCAGCGAGACGCGCATCACCCAGCCGCTGGCTCAGACCGGGACCGATGCGGGTGAAGTTCTCGGGTGACATGGTGTTCACTTGGGTGTCGAGGTCCACCGGCAGGACGCGGCCGTCGGCGGTGCGGACGGTGTTTTCTGGCACACTACCATCTACAGGGAGTGGGGCAGGCCCAGCCCCCAGCACGCTCTCCGGTGCGCCGCCTTGCTGAGTACCACGGAACTCCGCCACCGCCGCACGAGAAACTTCTGGGTCATTGGAGATCATACGGTTTTGTAGGTCGTCCAGGCCGGTGCGCTCAGCGATAGCGTCACCACTGCGGTTCTGGTAGGCCAGCAACCCCGCGCCCACCGCCAACCCCGGTAAACCCAGAGCCATGCGCCCCAGCCCCATAGCGCCACGCCCAGCACCACGCAGGATCGTACCACCAACGGGCTGGCGAAGGGCGCTACCAACGCGACCGAGTATGCCTGCCCCCCGTGGTGAAGGTGTGGCGCTGGTGCCAGAGAAGGATGCCGCGTTGGGGGAAGTGAACTGCGTACCAGCCGGCGCAGTAGGGGCGCCCCGCAAGGTACGAGCGGTGTCCCTGTCCAGCGACGCTATCCGCGTGCGCATCGAGTCTGAAGCGGGGTTATTGCGCAAGTCACGCGCTACCACCCGGTTGCTCGCCGCCATCCGTTGACGCATACTCTCCGACGCCGGGTTGGCTCCGGTGCGCGCCGCGGTGTCACGGTTAAGCTCCGCGATGCGCCGGCGCAATTCCTCTGCTGTTGCCATAACCCTACCCTCTACTCACCCGACGCTGTGCCGGACTCGGTGTAACTGGAACTCCAGCCAGAGCTGGACGACAGGCTGTTGCTGATGCCCGCACTCACGTTGATCGCACTCATGGCCGACGCGGCCAACTGGGAGAGCGTGGTCGCCGCGGTGCGAATGGTCTCCAGCCCCAGCGAAGTCGCGTGGCGCATTTCCTCAATCCGTTGGTCACCCACTTTCAAGCGCGCGGCCAGCTTGGCCCGCTCGCCTTCCAGCACCAGCTCCTGGTTGCGAGCCTCACCCTGCAGCCGTGAGGACTCAGCCCCCAGCTCTGCATTGTACTGGCTGATCTGCGCCTGAAATACCTGTGTCAGCGCCTGCAGGTTCTCGATCTGGGTAGAAACACCGGTGGCCCACGCCTGTACCTCGGTCTGGTAGCGGTTGGTACGGGCATCGTTGTCCCGGTTGCGGGCGTCGATCTTGCTGATCTCGACCCGGGCCTCGGTATCATAGGCACGCAGCGCCTCAGCGTAGCCGCGGACCTGGGCCTCGTAGATGTTGACCCGGGACTGCTCCGCCCGGACGCGGGTATCGAAGATGTCCACTTTGACTTTCTCGCCTTCGAGCGAAGTCTTGTAGGCATCGATCCGACCCTTGAACAGTTCGACCTTGGCACCCTGCGCGGCGATCTGGGCGTTGGCCGCTTCCACCTGCGACCGGAACACCTGCACCTGCGTATCCACCGCCTGCAACTGGGCCACGTAGATGCGCACCCGCTGCTCGTTGATCTCCCCGCGCACCCGCTCGGCTTCGAGTTGGGACCGGAATACCTCAAGACGGGCCAGCTCCGCCTGCAGCCGCTCGCGGAATGCCTGGATGTCGGCCTGGTAGATTTGCAGGTTGAGGCGGAAAATCTCGATGCGCGCGTCGAAGATGGCGCGGGCCACGTCGAACGCCCGGTCAGCAATCTCACGCCCAGAGGTGTGCATCCGCAGATACTGGTCGAACACCTGGCCCTGCAGCGCAATACCCTGCTGCACCACGAAGCGGAGGTTCTCGATCTCCTGCTCGTAGAAGCGGATGGTCAGGTCGCGGTTGATCTGGCCACGGTTATCACGGTTGGCCTGACGGGCCTCGCGCACCCGGGCCAGCAGGGTTGTGCCGGGCAGGGAGAAGCCTCGTGCCGCCCATTCGTCGTAGGACTGCACCACGGACTGCTGGGAGGTGATTTCCTCCCGACTGATGCCGCGGTCAAACAACGCCTGCTCGATCGCTGGCGGGAGACCAGAGCCCCCATCCAGCATGAGACCCAGCCGGTTGAGCGCCTTGTCACCGTCGGCGTTGCGCAGGTTGTGTTCGGTTTGCGCTGCCTCGAACGCTTCATCCACCTGGGTGAAGATGGCTGCGCGGGCGTCACCGGCGTTCTTCACGTAGTCGTTGGTGTACAGGTGCTCGGAAGGATCCTGGAAATCGGGGCGTACCAACTCGAACTGCTCAAAGTCGATGTCCGGCGCATCCGGCAGGTTGAGCGCCTCCAGCGTGGGGACATCGGGTAGGGTGTAGACCCCCGGCGTGGGGATGTCCACCTCACCCAATACCGGCGCCGCACCGTCAAACGCAATCGGGGTGATGTCCGGCGCTGCGATGGTGTTGACGTTGGGTGCAGTAGGCAGGGAAACATTGGGCGCTCGCACGTTGTTCAAGGTGGCGAACGACGGTTCTACGACATCTGGCCTCTCTGGAGGGTCAGTGAGCGTTACCAGCGGCGGCTCAAACACCGGCGCATCAGGCTTCTCAAACGGCGTGAACGTCAGGTTATTGTCGAACGTCAGCTCGTTGATCGTGACCGGCGTGATAGTGAAGGTCGAGAGATCACTGACAAAGCCACGCGCTTCGTTGGTAAAGAAGTTGGCCTGGTTCACGAACCACGAGAACTGGGTGGAGACCTCGTTCGAGGCCGGGGGCAACCACAGACTGTTCCAACCAAGACTCATCGCTCACACCCTCCGGTTCAGGAAGACCGGATACAACTCCAGCTTGTCAATCTCAAAGTCCGCACCGTCCACGTTGGCCAGCTCGAACTGCCAGTACCGCGACCGGATGCCCCGGCCCAGTTTGATGACCTGCTCACGCGGCGCATCTGCTGTGCGGTGGGTCGCTGTGAACCAATGCTCGCGTAACTCACCACCACTCACAGCCCTCACCCGCAGCACCATCTTACCATCCGCAGTGTACCCCACATAGGCCGTGGGGACACGCTTCATCTTGGTACTGTTGAAGTCGGTCATCATGGTCATAATGGATGCACTGATGGGTTCACCGGCGTCGTCACCACCGTCGAGACGGTACAAGCCATCCTCCGCCGCACCGTAGTACACACCGCCCAGCTCACAGAACGAGTTGAACGGGTAGTCGGTGTACTCACTGATGGGCTTGTTGCCTTCGGTGTTTACCACCCAGCCGGTGAATGCTTCGTCGCCCAGCTTGAACCCTACCCAGATGCCGGGTTGCTCCGAGACGTTGGCGAGGTAGTGGCCCAGGATGTCCACACCGTCGGCGATCTCCATGGAGACGCTTTCACTGACCACGATGGCCAGAACGTTCTCCATGGCATCGGTAGCGGACAGGGCCTCGGCCAGCAGCGCGAGTTGCTTGAACAGCTCCGTGGTGGCATCGGCAGCGCTCAGCGCCTCCGCAGCGGACAGGGACCATGCCTCGCGGGTGGCATCAGTGATGCTCACCGCCTCCGCCAGCAGCGCTACCGCCTCGTAGAACGTCTCCACCTGCCCGTCCAGCACCATCCGCTCAGCGATGTTGAGGGCGAGTGCAAACGTTTGCGCATCTTCCACGCTCACCGCTTCAGGTATATTGAGCGCCACGGCGATCTGTTGCGCAGCAGCGATGGTGAGGTTCTCCAGGATCTCCGCCTGCGGGTTCCAGAAGGTCTGGGCGGCCGCCAGCACACTCAGACGCTCCAGCACATGGACCCCCAGGTTGTACTGCATGGTGCTGCTAGTGGAGACTGTCTCCGAAACAAATTTCAAGGTAACCCCTGCGAGAACCGCATCAACAATCGCCTGTATTTCCTCAAGTGTATCAGCTTCCGCGCCGGTCACAGCGTCTATCGCTGCGTTCACGTCATCGAGGTTTTCTGGTGTGACGCCAATGACCCCGGCTACTTCATAGTCCTCTACAGCGGGGATAGGGTTGGTATTGTCATCGGCGTAGTCAGCGATTTTCTCAATGGCCTCGATGGCGGCGAGCACACCATCGACAACCGCCTGGATGTCCTCAGTGGTTCCTACATCTTCGCCGGTCAGGGCGTCTATCGCTTCGTTTACAGCATCGAGGTTCTCCGGTATGACGCCAACGACCCCCGCATCTGCGTAGTCCTGCACAGTAGGTGTTGGGTTGGTATTGTCATCGGCGTAATCGACAATCTTCTGTATCGCTATGTTCGCTTCGTAGGGTATGTTTGTCCCAATGCCTATGAGCGGTGGGAAAGAGAGATACCCTTCAGAGTACTCAGTCTCTGACGATGCGAGCGCCCTTAGCGGTAGCATACTGCACGATGAGCTGACCGATATGCCGCCCGTCACACCGCCCGCGTCGCCGTCCATCGGCGCCAGTGTCAGAGTGCCAATACCAATGGTCGGTTCAACCAGGCCGCCCGCCGCGGACACCGTGAGCGGCCTCATACGCATGGCGTCGCCTACGTAATTACCGGTCCACCCAACGGCGACGCCTGGGCCGGAGGCTGCACCCGCCAGCGGTAGCATGGCTGGGTCACCACTACCGCCGCTCGTGCTGATACCCACACCGGTCGCAGTGTCCCCGGTGGCCACGGCGTCGGACGTTGTGGTAGCCCCGGCTACTCCCTTCGCTGTACCGGGACCGAAGGTCTGGGTTGGGGTGATCGCACCAGCTACCCCGACCGCCGCTGTGAGCGTCCTACCGCCGCCAGTCCCACCTTCTTCGCTGGTCTCACCGATGTCAACATAAACAGAGCCATCGACCTTGACCTGCCCGTTGATCGCCCGTGAGACGGTGGTGGCCCCGGCGACGCCTATCGCTGTACCCGGCCCGACCACCCGTGTGACCGCTATGGCCGAGGCGACCGCCTGGGCATCGGATACCGTGACCGCACCGAGGTTTGTGTTGAGCGGGGCCAGCGCAACAGCAAGTTCCTCAGCGTCCCAGATCAGGTCTCCGCCACTGAAAAGGGAGCAGTCCACAATAACGTCGGCGGCCAGTTCCTCAGTGTGCACCAGACCACCGTCAACGTACACCTCTACGTCCCCGGTATTGGTCCGGGAGAGAGCGAAGCGCGTATAGTCAGTGAACTGCGCGGTCGCACCGAACGGTATCCCGCCACGATACAGCTGGTAAATACCGCTCTGCGCCATGACCGACAAACTCATGCCGGTATAGCCGTTATCCTGCGGTGCGGTGGTCAGTGTGAGGCCGACTACGGACCCGACGTTGCCCGCAGACATACGCCACCTGAACACCGTGTTCACCGCCAGCGGGGCGGGGCCGAGTGCTCCTGAGTTCCATCCGAGGTTGTAGTCCTCGATGATCTCCGCTTCGGTGGCAGGCACCGGTGGGGTGGGCGGTACAGAGGGCACCGCCGGTACAGATACCTCTACGAGCACCGTCTGGGACTCGGCTACATAGATGTACTCCACACCTGCGAATATCGCAGACAGGTAGGCTTTAACACCGTCGAAGTATCGGTAGCCACCGGAACGAATTGTCTGCGTACCTCCGCCGGGGAGGGGCGTCGTGACTATAGTGTCCCAGCCGGATGGCGGGAGCGGGCTGGAGTAGGTAGCGCCAGAGACTACGGTTTCTTCCCAGTAGGTGTACGCGGGGGTGCCTGCGCTACCAGCCGAGCCAGGGATAGCCGGACTACCGGGGATGTAGGTGATCCCCGTCGTCTTCAGCAGCCTATTCAATTCCCAGCTCATCTACCTCACCCCGTTGAACGAAGGCAACCCTAGACGATGCCTGCGGAAGTCAGCCCCCCATACGTTACAGAGTAGGCAAGGCCACATTGAAGTGATTAACGGTCTGTATCGCGCTAGCAGTCAGTGTGACACTCGACAGGTTCAATTCCGCACCAACCAGCCCGACCGTCCCCTGAACACGCAACTGGTCAGGGTCAGCGGTACCGTCGTCAGCAGGCTGAACGAAGCGGAAGAAGGTGGCGGTGCCACTGGCTACGTTCGTCCCTTGCCAGGTCTCGGCGGTCGCCTTTGAGATGACGCCACTGACTGCAGGGGATTCCCACGTTAACCCGGTACCGCCCCCGCTGACAGACAACTGACACAGGAGGGTAGCCGCACCGAGCGCAGCTTCTGCGTCGGCGGGAACTGCACCTGCGTAAATACGCAGAAAGCCGAGGTCCATCGCCGTTTTGAAAGCGCCGGTGTCCAGCATGTAGTTGCGGAGCCCGGCAGATACTGAGAATGCCATTATGCGGTCCTCGCTAGTTCAACGTAAATTGCGCCGACTGCGAAAACCAGAGGTTCCCCCACCAGCCGCGTCACAGTCACAGGCAATTCACCTGCGGCCAACATATTTCCACTACCGTCCTTCACCGCCCAGTGTGTCACGTCGTAGGCAGCCGCGCCGGAGCCGTACACCACAGCCGGGAAGGTACACGCCAGGTCGTTGTAAACCCGGTCGTCGGTTGTGACCCCTTCGTCCTCAAAGGTAATGCTCTGTTCCACGTAGGCCGTATCATCGACGGTATCGCTGACTTCCGTACCCCCGCCGTGGGGGTCACCATCGTACAGGTGCAGCGTGTGCCCAGTGGGCTTCGCAAAGGTACCCGTGGCGAACAGGTGGTTCAACACGTTGTCGATCGCGTATTCAGCTAATCCGTTGGCCATTTCTGTGCCCTCTCAGCGGCTTCAAAAAGCATTATGTATCAATTGCCCCGGCTTTGCACTACGGTCGGAAAATCAGGTTGTTACCGGCGGTGTTTCGACGGGTTTGGGTGACCACTACATCATTGCCTTTGGCACAAGCCCTGATTCTTTCTGCTCTAAAGCTGCTGTCTGATATCCACTCGTTCACCGACACCGCGACGGGCGCAGAAAAGGTCTGCATACCGTCCTCAGAAACCACATAGGTCACAGTTACGAAACTCTCGAAAGTGTCGCTGTTGTAAGATGAAACAACGAACACGATAACAATGCGCCCGTCATCCAGTTCAACGGCCACCTGCTTGTTCTGACTTTGAATAAAGTCAAAATATTCGGATAAGGCTACGCTGCCAATCCATGCATATATCAAGCTGGAAAAGGTTGCCCCTCCATCAGTAGACCGACGCCACGCCAGCGCGTCGGAGTCTCCTGTGAGGGCGAAGCCAAGATAGACCTCTCCCGGTCGGCTGCGTGAGGCAAGAACTTCGATACAGCCTTCTTCGATGAGAAAGTAGCTCGGCCCCTCCGTGTCCACGTCGTACACCATGCTAGGCGCAGCCCAAGTGGTCTTGGATGTCGGCCGATGGTAGAGAATGCCGTAGAAATACGGGTCGTCAATGTAGCCCAGGTAGGCTATGTGCAGGCCTACGGCATCCGCCGAGCAGGACTCGAATCGGTCGGTCGGCTGGCCGCCATAGTTGTGCTCGGCCTCGGTGAAAACGTGCGTAGTCCACGTCGCGCCGTGATCGTCGGAATAGCCTGCGGTGTACCGGCCAGTCTCAGAAAAATCCACTACCGCATCGACATGGTTGGTGCCGAGGTAATACAGGTCTCCGTCAATCGAATCGGTATGCGTGACAGTGTGGTTTGCTCCAACGACATTCTCCGTAGTCCAGGTTTCGCCATCGGCTGACCGGGAGGTAACAATGCGCTGCACGTTGTCGCTGTCGTCGTTGCTGGTGTTGCTCACAACATAGAACAGCGACCCATCGAAAGTTATGAAAGTACCAAACTGTTCGTCCACTCCCCGCCAATACGGGCAGGCGTCATAGCCGCCGTAGTAAGTGCCCGCCCCCGGAAGCCACGTAAACTTCTCAATGCAGTCGCCGTAAGTGAAACCGTCGTCATCGGACACAAACACCGCGTAGGTTTCGTTTGAGCCGTTGCCCGTAACGCCGTAACTAAATCCTGCTGCGACAACGATCTTTCCGTTACCGAATGCGGGGCGCGCCGCCATAGGCGCCCGGCTTTCCCCATAGAATGTGGTGTAGAAAGACCGGCCAGCGATAGGATCAGGCTCAGAGTCAAAGCGGACCCAGCCATCAGCTAGGGGCGGTAGATCCGCGCCTGTACATAATTCCACAGCGCCGAGTTCTTCGACCCAGTAGCAGTTATCCGCCATAGCCACTAGCGGCCATGCCGCCCCCACAAACAAAAACTGCCGTCTGGAAAAACCCATGCGCGCTCACAGTACCTTACCCATCGGCCACACGTCCCTCACACCCTCGATACCCAACGCTTCGTCAATATCGAAGTTAGCCCACAGCAACACCTCACCATCCTCCGGTGGAGCATAGTACTCCCACTCACTAAAAGCAAACGTGGAGCCCACAGCTTTAGTGTATGTCGGGGGGAGGTACCCCACCTTGTTGACATGGTTAATACCTACCCGCACGATGATGCGGTCCTCGTAGCGCACGACCTTGGCCTGCACCTCCCCGAGCTTGGAGAACTGCGGGCCGATGTTGCAGTTCATAAACGACAACGCCAGTTTGCCTGTTCCTACGTAATTGGTGTTGGAGTCGCCGTGGTATTGGTACCCTGTGAAGCACGACACCTGGTAGTCGCCTGCCGGCGGACGCCCCCAGGGTACGTCAACGGTCTCTTGGGGAAAAGTTCTATAGGGTGGACGCACATAGGCTCCCGCAGGCGTCACTGTAGCGAACACCCCCACAGCGTCATCCACATCAGGAGTTATCATCCCAGAGGTGTTGGCGCGGATGAGTCCTGCACCAGCAGGCTCTGCATGGAAGATGGTGGAAGGCGACACATCCATGTTGTAGATCCACCGGGAGTTGGGCAGCGAACTCCTGAAGGGCTCCGGGTCGGTGTCACTCTTGGGCAGCGTATTGATCGCCGGGTTGTCGAGACTCTTGGGTATCGTGTACAACAGCTCGATAGTCCGCCCGTAGGGAAACTCGTCACCCTCGTTGGGGTCAAGGTCCATCCAGTATTCTACGTCACCATCTACCCGCAGACGCCGCTCATCCGGTGGGTCAGAGGGAAAATACACCCATTCTTTCTCAGTGAAAATCTTGCTGTAGATAATGTCCTCGCGCAGCAGGTCCATGTAGTGAACCATGCAGAAGAAACTGGCGTCGCCGCTGCCTGGCCACACTGCGTCGTCTTCCTGCCCTGTGTCCTCTGTCCGTTCGCCTTCCAGAAACGTCGTAGGAAACAACCCCTCCATATACTGCTGCATGTACACTATTTCTTTGCCACTGGGGAACACCATCTTCCGGTACCGCCAGCAGTAGCTATAGCGACCGCCGAAATCTGGGCCGTCCAGGCGATGCCCGAGCTGGTTAGATTTCTCGTCTACCTGAAGCACCACATAGGACAGCACGTCGTTCGGATCATAGTGTGGAAAAACCTCATAGGTGCCGTTGAGCACCCGTTTGTAGAACGTTAGCCAGAACCCGGGGGCTTCGCTGTCAAGCGGGTCGTCGTCCGGGTCTGACGTCCAACAAGTAATCTCCGCAACCAGAGGGGTCGGAACGTACTCCGTCATGGGGGCGTCTGTCCCCACCAGCGAGTCGTCCCACTCGAAGTGGTGGCAGTTCACCGCAGCACGGGGATTCTCCAGTGCAGAAATATCCGCGTCCCGCGTCACGGGGGTACCCAAACCTGTGTCCGTGTAAGTGTGCTCACTCCAGAATTGCGCCAGATAGTCCAATGCTTCGTTGTAGGTATCGCTGATCTTGTGCATGGTGAATGTGAACCGGTCGCCGGTGGAGTTGAACCACACCTTGGCCGGGGGATTGGTCAACCAGTCGTCCTCCAGCAGCCACTCCCACTCATACTCAATCTCCCACCGCCCATCATCGGCATCATCCGGGCGCCAGGGAATCTCCGAAGACTCGGTAATGCGCACTGGGAACTTCACCACGAACATGCGCACGTAGTCGCTTTCCTGGGGGTACGTCCCTCCGCCAGCGCGAGCGTCGATCAGCGCAGTGCTAGTATAGTAAACACAGCGGACCCACTTTTCCGTATCGAACACAATCTCACCATCACGCTCAACCTCGACCTGCTGCTCGATCATGGCGCTACCTACGCATCCCAGAAAATCGTCAGTCTCCACGTCTGTAGGAACGATGGCCTGTATCAACCCTGATGGTATCTCATACTGATGCCGCCCCCAGCCCACCCAGCGGGCGTCCGGGAAGTGTGAGTGGGAGTAAGGGTTGGTACCGTTGCCCACCCCGGTAGCGCCGTGTGCCCCTTCGTGCAAGTCGTCGTAGATGGGCACCCACGACTCACGCGCGCAAAATAACTGCGCCCAGCACTCGTGGTTGTTGATACCGATGAGCGGGACAGGGTTGAACTGGTCCGCAGGGAGCGTAGCGTCGTTGCGGTCCACGTAGGCGTTCAGCCCTCCGCCGGCACCGATGTGGTGCGACGCGAGTTTGGTCCCCCCACCCCACGTGGCGAAGGGTAAAGCAAACTCCGACCAGAGACTGTCCACCATATTGGGGTAGTGCTCAGCGGAGTCCCTCCATGACTCAGCAATGAACTGCCCTACCAGCGTCGGGGTCGTCGCCCACTCGGGTATGCCGTCTGGCGACAATAGTAGAATGTTCTCCCGGAAGTTGTGTCCGAGAGACATGAATGGCTCGCGCCCCGTGGTACTGAACACCCGCCCCGAGGTCGTCCGGTAGCCCGGTTGGAAGTCGGGGTGGGAATGAAAGAAGTGGCCGGGCGGCCTGGCCGTCTGCCGCCCGATCAACGGTGCGGCGTTGGTGTCCCCCCGCACCATCCGGTACACCGGTTCCTCGCCCACTGCCGCCCGGTAGCCGTTGGTCTCCTGGAAAATAGACTCCGCTACCGCGCCGGCGTACAGCACTTCTTCCGGCCGATGGGTGAACCACTCGTCGGCGGGTTCCTCATAGATCAGACTGGTAAAGTCGCGGGTGAACTGCCGGGCCAACTGCCGAGTATAGGTGGTATCCCCTTCACGCAGCACTTCATAGACACCGGGGACATTGATGTCGCCCACCTCGATGTTCCAGTACTCCACCCCCTCATAGTAGTCAGGCTGGTAAGCGTAGCTGTAGGGCTCCGACAGCTTCAGCCCATAGGCGTACCGTACCGGCCCACCTTCCTGCGGCGAAGCAATTTCTGTGCGCAACTGGGGGTTGGGGCCTTCCAGTACAGCAACTGTGTCAGGGAGCCCACTGACGAACTCCACCCGATCAAGGTACTTGTTGTTCGGGTATTTGTTGAGGATAACCTGGGGCATCGACCCGTTCTCGGTCAGCCCGAGAGGGTTAATAGGGGCGCCTTCCTCATCTACCTCAGCGGACAGCTTCTGCCCAGTGGTGTCGGCCCTGCGGCTGGGAAGACCCCACTCCAGATAATCCTCGTCATCCTCGCGTCCCGTTGACGGGGTGAGCACAATGCCCTCGGGTTCCCACGCGAGCTTCAGCAGGAAGCTCCGGTCAACAGCTTCTTCGTCAAGCTGGGACACATCGATGTTGATGTAGGGGAGATTCCCGACGTAACCCGCTTCGATGTGCAGGCCGCCGGGAAAGGTCTTGCGGATCAGCGACTGACTGAGGCTACCCAGCTCCCCACCACGTCGGAGCACACCCCCAAGAAGGGTGCGCCCGAGCGGTATGAACTGGGCAGCGAGGTCTTTGCTACCTTTGAACCGTATCCGAACCTCATCGGTGTACCGCACAAGGGCTTATACCGGCGTCAAGGTCAGCTGGTAGCCCACGTCGAGGATCTCGTCCTCCGCCAGCGACTTGGCTGTGCCGAATTTGCTGGCCGCAACCAGGGTGCCAGTAGTACCACTTTTCACCGAGCTGGACAGCAGGCCCGCACCACGTACCGTAATCGCCGACGTAGCCACGAACTCAGCTTTGGCGGAGTAGCTACTGATAACACCACCAGAAACTGCAGTAGGTTCCCACGCGGGGCGTGTTGCGCTGCTGTAGGCGGTCAGCTCGGTGGCGTTGGCCGTGAAGTTGGCCGCGGTCCACCCGGCTGCCACGGTAACGTCGCCGGAGAAAATGGCGATGTACCACGACGGGATCGCCGTGACACCGCGCAGCGCGGAGCCCAGGATGTAGTTGAGGCCCTCAGTCACCACCAAGTTGTGGGTGAATTCCTCGGGCTCTCCCCGTTTGCTGTAGCAGAATTCGCCGCGGGCCAGCAGGCGCAGGGCGGGCAGAAGGATGCCGTCTTCGGTCAGCTCGAAAGCCCCCTCGTCCAGCGCGCGTTTGATCTTTTGGTCCGTCATCGGGTTCACCTCTCAAGTTTTCACAGCATTGCGGCGAATCTCGGCCACCACAGAGTCCGATGCGCCAAACGAATTTTCTCCCGGCTGGCGCAGAGCGGAGACCAGATGCCGCATACCCTCTCGCTCCCGGGCCAATATAGCACCTGCGCCGAACGATGGCACGGCCAACCTGTCCTGTGTCAACTGCTGCGCTTCGCCACCTGGCAGCCCCGCTACCAGCCCACCTTGCTGGGTCCACCACACCGGCAGATGCTCCAGCTCTCGATCAAGGAAGTAGCCGGGAACGCGGGTACCGGTGCCAGGGACAGCACCACGGGAGTTGACCCGGGTGTTGCTCACATCATAGGGGTTGTTACCACCCAGGAACACCACAGTCTTGCCGTAGCCCACATAGAGTCCGTCCTCGGACGGCTCCAGCAGCGCCACTGGCTTAGGCATCATGTACAGGGCCTGCGAGTAGCGCACCAGCCCGTAGCGCAGCGCCTCGGTAAAAAATACCGCCTCGCCCACGCTGAAATAGATACGCCCGTTGAAGTAGCGCACGATGTCACCAGCGATCACTGACTCCAGGTGCTGGGTCTCCAGCACGCGCCCGGCGCCCATCCCCGACAGGGAGACATCCACGGACAGCGTGGCGGCCGGCACCGTAGCGTAGAGGGTGAACACCTCGCTGTTGGCCTGGGTCACATAGACGTTGCGCTGGACGGCCTCCACCGGTGCCGAGAGCATGGCCACAGTGAACCCACCCCCCTGCGCTACCGTGATGGTCGCAGCCTCCGATGCGCCGCCTTCCTCGCCATCAGCGCCGGTGAACGTCACCGCCACCTGGTACTGCCCCGCGTTGAGGCCGAGGCTAGGGGTCAGCGACAGGGCAGGCGTGGCCGGCACCGGCAGCCCCCAGGGGCGCAACTCACCGTCGAAAGTAATGTAGCCCTTGTCGAGGCCGTTGCTGAAATACACCCGGTCGTTGACGGTGGTGTAAGACATTGGCCGTGACCAGTCTACCGTGGTCACCTGCTCAACCAACGGCTCTGGGCCACTCACGGTACACAGGTAGCCCTCACGCACCACCAGGGCGAAGGGGGCGTCCCCGACGCGCCACAGGCTGTGTGTAAAGCCCTCGACCACCGACGCATACCCACGCCGGCGAATAGGCTTGCCCTGCTGGGTGAGGTCCACGTTGATCGCACTGCGCAGGAACTCGCCCGCGGGGATCCGCAGACGATTGTCGATGTTGACGTTCTCGGTCTCACGCGCACGGTTGTTGATACCGCCCGGCCACCCGGCGAGGGTCAGGATATCGTTGTCGCGGGGGCTGGTCACGGCCTACACCACGTAGACAGGAGAGGGGCCGACCCGCATCTCAGCGCCGCGCAGGCGCCGGAAGGATTCTTCCCCACGGTCCACATAATACTGGTAGGCCGCAAAGTGGTCACTGGCCTTGAGCATGTCCTGCAGCTCCTGGTCGTGATGGTTGTACGCCTTGAACGCCGCGTACTCGATGATGGCCCGGGCGAACTGCGACGGGATCTCCACCTCGGTGTTCACGCCACTCTCGCACAGGTGTTTGAGCGGGTAGCGCCAGACGCGCATGGTCAGCGTCCGCACGTCCTGGGGGATAGGCCACAGGGTTACATAACCTGGGGCGAAGTCCGTCTGGAAACCCCAGACACGCTGGGTGTTGGACTGGTACTCAAACAGCTGGGGGTTCTGCCACCCCTCCTTACTCTGTTCTTCGTACCGTCGCAATGGCCGGCCGGCGTCATACACGTCCATCACACGGATGATGCGCGAGCTGATCGGGTAGCTTTGGGTGTCCACCGCCGTGGTGATAGTGTAGGTCTGGGGGTCTACGAAGTAGCCCGTGTCCTCACAGAAACGGTCCTGCCCCTCAGCCATGTAGCCAAGGAGCATGGAGTCCGTCCAGAAACCGTCGTAAGGGCTTTCATAGAGGACATGCTTCAGCTCTTTGAGCAGCTGCCCCGCGGTAGTCACTTACCCAACCAACCGCCAGGGGATCGAGCTGAGATTACGCTTCTGCAGATCCTCAAGACCATCAGCGCGGCGCACCTTCACATACTTGGTCGCAATGGCGTTGCGCAGTACACCCACCACCGACTCAGGTACAGAGGTCTCGATACCACGTTGTATCTGGTACACAACACCGTTCACACCCACGACTTCGTAGTTGGGCTGGCCCTCTACTTCGTCGATGATAATGGTACGGCGCGCTTCTTTCACGGGCTCAGCCTCTTTCTTGGTGCGTGAGCCGCCCTTAATCTTGGGCTCTGCTGGCGCTGGCTTCTCGTCGCCCAGCCCCATCAGGTCGTCAAATTCGTCATTCATAAACAACTCCTGATAAAACGGGGAGCCCGGAGGCTCCCAAAGGGGGGCTATTAGACCACGGTGCGAACAGCGATACCGAAGTTGTAGTAGGTGTCCGTCACGGTACCCGCCGACAACGCTGTGGTACCCGGTACGAAGTTCGCACCGACGGTGGCCACCTTGACCGCACCCAGGGGGGCATGGTCGAGGGGGCAGGCCGGTACGCGCAGGTCACTGGGCTGGCCATCAACGATGGGCGTGGGCTCACCGTTGATGATGGTGATGGTACCCGCGGCGTTGATAGCCAGCAGGTACATCGCCGTGTTGCCGTCCACCAGCGGCGTCAGGTCCGTGAACGCAGTACCCGCAGCCACGGCGCCCTTGGAGTAAATCTGGCCGCCGATCATGTAGGTAAACGCACCCGTGGCGACGTTCGCCGCTGTTGAGCCAATGGCCAGGGCCGCTGAAGCCAACACCCGGTTACCTAGGAGGTGCTTCAGAGCCGCGTCCGTGATGGACTCGATGGTGGGAGCCTTCAGCTCCCGTGCATTGTATTGAGTCGTCATCTTACTCCACCTCTTAGCTCAGTTCAGGAATAGCGACTTCGGCGCGGGCCATCCACAACTGCTGCAGGATCACAGCGGTCATCATGGTTTTCCAGCCGATGGTGCCACGTTGGTTCAGGGGGTCGGTACTACCGCCGCTACCCGGGTTCTTGACTATCAGGCTCATCGCATTCTGGCCGCGCAGGGCGATCGTAGCGAAGGCGTTGGCCGTCAGGTAGATGACCGGGTACACGTCGGAAGCAACGTTGGCGGTGGTGATGTTGCTGCCCACTGCGCCGCCGGCGTCCGGCCAGGACTCGAACACGGTAGACATGACGTAGCGGACACTCTCCACTGCGCCGATCTCACCTTCCCAGATGGGGCCAGTACCGTAGTCCTTGACGTGCTTGAAGCCCGTCAGGCCGCGGATAACAAACTCACAGTCCGGGTGAACCAGGCCGACGTAGGAAGCTTCCACCGCTTCCGCTTCTTGCACCACACTGGACTTCAGGACGCTGGTGAACGGCATGGCGTTCTGGCGACGGAAGGCCCGGATCACCTTGCGCTGCAGGGTGAGGGTCAGGGGGGTGTTCACCGCGTTGCGGGCGGCACCGTTGGCATAGAACACGTTGGTCCCCGCTTTGAGGTAACCAAACCGCACTTTCTCGACGGTCTGCGCAGCCTGCTCCGCAATCACCTGACGCATCTCAGAGAACACCGGGTCTTCGTGGGTGTCCATGATAACGTCAGTCAGGGTCACGAAGTCGCCGTACTGCTCCAGCTGGGCCTCAACATCCATGACGCTGGGGGTGTTCCCTACCGGAGTGACACCCTCAACCAACGGGGTATCCGCCAGCGGGAGTGGGTTGTAGCGGCGAAACTTCTGCGTCTTGGTCTCGTTGTTCGGGACCACGCGGGTCTGTGCGAACTTCTCGATCGTCAGCAGGGGCAGAGCCCGTTTCAGAAGATCCGCGACGGCTCGTCCCTCGACGCGGGGTGAAATGTCAGAATAGGTCGTAGGCATTGCTCGTCACCTCAGTCACACAGTTGAAAATCATCCGGCACGCTGGATTTCACGTACCATTTCCTTGAATCCACCCTCAAAGTCCAGGGGGTCGTCACTCTCAGCGCCCTTGGTGCGACGTGAGGTCGGCGACTGCATCAGCTCCAGTCGCTTTTTCTTGTCACCCTTGTCTGCTGTCTCCACGGGTGCCGCCGGTTCTGCTGGCGGATCCTCAGTTTTCTCGGTCACCTTACCGGTCTCGTTCTTGAACCGGCTTATCAGGTCGATCGCGTCCTGCGGGTCCGGGGAGTCAAAGGCCCTGGCATAGGCATCGCGCAAATACGCCGGCTGCTCACCCACCCACTTAACCAGTTCGTCGCCAAATGTCTTGGATACCTTGGGGTCGTAGACCTCCGGGTGTACCTCGCGCACGGCGCTATCATAACGCTCAGCGGCGGACATCTCCACACTTTGCTGCATGGGCTGGATGCGGTCCTCCAGCTCCTTACGGATGTTGGCGATCTGCTTGGTCACCTCCTTGGCAATGGTGTCAGAAACGGACTTGACCTGCAGGGCCACCATCTCACTGACATCCTTCCACTCAGTGGTCAGCTCCTTGAGCCGCGCCGCTTCCTCATCGGTCAGCGCGGGCTTCTCGGGTTCCGGCTCCTTCTTGGCCTCGGGCTCAGGCTTCTTGGGTTGCTCCAGCGGTTGCTCTTTGGGCAGCCGCTTGTCGAGCATCTCATAAATCTCAGCCGCCTGGTCCTTGGACAGCGGGGGCTTGGGTTCTTCCTTTACCGGCTCAGGCTTCTCGACAGCAACGGGCGGAGCTTCGTCCTCGTCGCTGGCATCGTCCTCAGCGGTAGTGACCTCTTTCTTGGGCTCGGTTGACGGCTTGTCAGCAAAATCCAACGGATCATCACCGGTGCCTACCGGCGGCGTACCATCGTCAATACCCTCCAGGAACCCCTCGTTGAAGTTCGTGATCGGGTCTTTTGTGTCCTTGTCGTCTACATCATCAACCATGGTGAATCCTCCACCCTATTACCTACATAATCAGATTATTCGCTTGTGTCAACATCCCGGTCAAACAGGTCTCGCAGCAATTTGCGCAACTCCTGAGCCTTCCCGCAGTTGACGTCAGTGTTGTCGTTCACCAACTGCTCCAACCGCTTGGCATATTCTACCTCCAAAAACCGTTTCAGCGGCGCCGCTGCCTGACTGGTGCGCAGGGCGAGCGCTGCTTCGCGCCAGGGGTCATCGCTCATTGCGCTACCGCCTTCTCACGTTGTATCACATCCAGCAGTTTACCAACAGCCTCCTGCTCCTGCTTGGAGCGCTGGAGGCCCGTCTGCTCACGACCCTGCTCTATCCGCGCCATCGCCTCGGCGTTCTGCACCGGAGTCTTCTCCGCCAGCGCCGCAGCCTGGGCCTGTTTGTACAGGGCGCTGGCCTGGCGATCCTGGGTCTGCGCATCGTCCTTGGCCATACTGCTCTGGGCCATCGCCGCGTTGCGCTGCTGGATGTCGAACAGGATCTGCTCAGCATCCTCGATACTGACTACCCGGTCAACCGGGAGGTCACGGGCTTGCAGGCGGTCGATGAGCACCTCACGCCGCTTGAGCAACTGCTTCTCGTCCTCGTCCAAGGTCTGGATGAACTGATCCAGCGCAATGCCGCGCAGCTCCTTGGCCACCAGCGAGCTGGTCCCGCGCGCGAGCACCTGGAAATCGCCCTTGATCTGGGTCTTGTCGTTAAATTCCATGTTCCACTGGTACAGACTACCGATCACCGACTCGATCCAGCGGTCGAAGGACCGGATGATATCCTTGGTGACCATCATGGCCCCGCCCTGCAACATGCTCATGTTGCTGGTAGTGCGGAACGCCTCGCCCATGCCCTGGGTGTTGCCAAACAGGAAGGACGGCAGGTTGGACTCTACATCCATCTGGTCCTGCACCTTGCGCCGCAACTCGATCAGCTCGCTGATGTGCGACTCCACGTTGATGTCGCGTACCGCGGGGTAACCTGCCTCGGCGCCGGTGCCTTCCCGGTGGATGACCTTGAAGGCATGGATGGTACTGGTGTCCTGGCCCCGCTTTATCAGGTCGTCGTTGACCTCGATGATGGGGCCGGCGGATGACGCTGCGTTGTCCATGGTCATACGGTCGATGGCGCACAGCTTCATCTGGGTGTCGCGCAGCTTCTCTGGCATCCCGATCCCGGTAATGCCCACTTCCTCATCGTCCTCCGCCACGAAGGCGTGGTACATGTCGTGGGGATGTTCACCGAAGGGCGCGACGTTGGCCCGGATGACCTTTTCCTCCAGCATCCAGACATCCATCAGCACATCGCGGTCTTCCTTGCCCGGGGGTATGTCCACCCCGCACTCTGCCATCTTGTCCGCTCGCAGGAAACCAAACCAGCGGATGACCTCGTAGTGACGGCCGTCCATATCCTTGCGGGTCATATCACCGTGGCGGACGTTGGCCAACTCTGTCTCGTGGTTACGCCGCTTGTGATTTCCCTCGGGGGTGAGTTTTAGAAACTCACGGATGACGGACCCCTCGAACGCCTCGTCATCGGACAGCTTGTAGAGGTCGTTGCGCGAGAACACCATGCGCTCGAACAAGCCCTCCTGTGTCCACCAACTGGGGGCGCTCAGGTCCGGGTAAATATCCCAGACTTTGACGTGCTCATAATAGGGCACTGGTGCCTCGGTGGTCTCCGCCTCGTAGGTGCTCACCTCGTCGTTGTACTTCCACGAACGCCGGGTACGCATCTCGACCATCGGCCCTTTGGTGATACCGAAGCCATAGACCCCGCCGCTGCGCAGTACCTTGCGTGCCATCACCGTATAGCCGGCCTCGGACAGCTGGTCGTTGCACTCCCGCTCCATGGACCGCGCACGATCCTCAGCAAAGCGGAACACAGCGTCCTCGATGTCGGTGTGGGTGACGGGGGCCTGTTCTTCCTCAGCACGCTGCTGGAGCCCGTCGATGATGGCCTGGATGTCCGCCTGGTTAATGTCCGGGACCGGAGAAGGAGACAGAGACCAGTTCTTCTCGTTGGCCGGGAACATCAGCTCCATGATCTTGGCCACGAAGCCCAGTACCTTGACCTGGGTATCCAGCGGGTACACGCGTGAACGACCGGCGGGGATTTTCTCCAGCACCTCGGAGTCATAGACCCCACGGAACTGACGGAAATTTCTGAGCCACTGCTGCTCCAGCGGTTGTCGGTCAGCTTCGTACTGCAGGAACTTGCTGCGCAGCTTGGTCCCTAATGTGGCGAGTTTCTCACGGTCCATACTCAGTACCCGGCATACGCATCAGCCGGTCGGTAGCCCCGTGACTGGTGCAGAGGATTGTTGCTGGTTGGCAACCATTCCTGCGGATCATACCCTTTATTGTAGTACAGGCATAGATACTGTAGGGCGTCGTGCGGGTGTGACCATATGCAGTTCTTGAACGGTTTGTCCGCAACGTCACCCCCCTTCCCCGCGGCAAACATGTAACCAAACAGAAACCCCTCGATCAACACTTTGCATGAGGGGTCTATCTGGATCATCGCTTCACCGTGGGGGAACATCGCCAGCAGTGACTCCACGGCGTTGATGCGCACGAGGGGGTCGTTGGTGCTAGCCTTCTTGGCGATGAATCCGTACTCCTTGAGCACCTTGAACGAAGTCCGCTCGTCAGTTTCCGCACGGGTATTGGACGGATCCCCGATAATGACGACGGGGTTACTGGGAAAATAGGAACGCAGGAACGGGCGCAGCCGCTTGATGATGAACTGCTCGGTACCGTTGGTTGACCCCTTGGGAGTCACCACCTCACGCAGGATATTGAGTCGGGCTCGGTGCGGGTCAGGTTGAGCAATAATAGCTGCCGGGGTTAATCCAAAGTCTTGGCCAATCAAAATAGGCTGCTGTGCATCTATGGGAATAGGCTCTTTGGCAACATGCAACGCCCGTTGAAAGCTGTTCAGGTAAACCGGTTGCCCCTTGCGGTTGCGACCATACTCACCCTTGATAAACACCCGAATGTAGTCGGAAGTCGCTCCCTTGGCCAAGTCCTGGTAGTAGGTCGGCTTCAGGTTCTGGACGTTCTCCGCTTCCGGGCGGATGGTAAAATCATCGTTGACCGGGCAAGGTTGGATGAATACATCCGCGTCCAGTACAGAGTCTGGGTTGCCTTCTTCTTGGGGCAACTTCTCGAACACCTTGTACCAGTCCGACCCCTCCGCCGGCGGGTTGGTTTCACCGAACACCCCGTACCAATACTCCATGCTGGGCTCAGGGAAGCGCCCACAACGACCCTTGATGTCAGATACCATGCTCACAGGAAGATCACGACACTCTGCAATCCAGGCCCCAGTCAGCTCCAGCGAAAGCACCCGGGCCACGTCCACTTCCGATTCCAGTGGTCGAAACATGATCTCCGCCTGGACATCGTTAAACTCCAGCCAGTAGGTACTGTCATTGGACCGCCAGCGGCCGAACTTACCGTCTGGGAACCATTGCAACCACGACTTGAGTACGGTGTCCTTGAGCTGGGGCATGGTGAGGCGGGTAATGAGCCACCGACTTTTGCGAATACCGTCTGCGCCAGGCGGCGTCTGGATAGCCCTGCGCACCAGTTCAAAAATCATGCCAGTAGTCTTAGAACTGCCAACCGGACCCATGACGAAGCGCAACTGCGCGTTGCTGCGCATGAACTTCTTGAGGGTCGGTGCTGGGGTGTAGGAAATGTCCATCAGCACTCGTCTATGACTTCGATCGGGAAGTTGTGGGTTACTACCAACCCCTCCAGATTATCCGCATCATAGACGGTGACCCACATCTCCTGTTCACCGAGGGGGATTGTCGGGATGAGGCCAGGCTGGACGAGAATAACCCACACATCCTCGCCGTCTATCTCCTGCTGCTCCCAGCTGACGAGAGAGGGGTCGTCGTCACTGCTCGCATCGATACCCCCGATACACACGTCAACCTGCGTGACCCCGGACAGGTCCATCCGGGCGCCGGTCAGGGTGTTGGTCAGGGGTATCAGCGTGATGACATTACTGGCACCAACGAACACCCACTCCCGCGTGGCGACTTCGCAGAAGGCCATGGTGCTTACGCATTGCCTTCAGTGAGCGTGCCCGAATCAATACGGATAGGCCCACCTGTTACGATCGTCACCGTGTTCATAATCAGATCAGCACCAGAGGTGCCCACGTCCAGGTCACACACAAACGCATCGTCGCTGTCGGTGATCCGCGCCCAGGCCGCCGTGCCATCCGCGTCTGCGGATGAGTCCTCAGTAAATGCGTTGAAGGTCAGCACACCACCTGAAGCATCGGGGGCGCTGGTTGCGCTGCAGGTGACGGTGCCCAACAGCGTAGCACCACCAATAGCCGCGCCGGTTGCCGGACGGGTGCCCGTGTAGATGAGCACCTTGCCTCCCGCGGCACCCGCGTCGATCGCGTCGCGAATCACATTGAGCCGCGCGTTGCGGATGGTTTCGTTCAGTCCAAGAGCCATAGTACACCTCGTTGATTAGCCGCGGAACACGGTGACACCGTTGCGTCGGGGCACCAGTTGCACACCGGGACGGTCACTGATGGAAATATACCCCGTTCTGGAAGTAATGGAAATAGCCCCGGGGAATGGGGCGAACCCTATACTCGGCTGCTTGTCCGAGAGCAGCAGGGTAGCCCCGTCCAACACCGCCGCCAGGTCACCTCGCACCCCATGAGTTGACTGTATGTCAGGAGTGACCCCCTCAAGGGTGGTATCCAGGACGCCGGTGGGAGCCGTAATGTGTGTGCCGGCGAACGCCGCCAGGGCACCGTCGAGCGACGCCTGCAGATCACCCGTGACCCCATAGATGCCTTGCAGGGAGACCCCGACATCTTCCAGAGTCACCGAGAAGTCGCCTACCGGTGGTTGGGAAGTCTCCCCAACGAACGCCGCGGTGGCCCCTTCGAGAGTGGTAGCGAGGTCACCAGCGGCTGGAGCGATGTGGGTACCGGCGAAGGACGCTGTAACACCGGTGAGAGTCGCAGCAAGGTCACCCTCAGTGACGCCTACCGTTGACCCTTCCAGTGCTGCAGTTACGCCAGCGAACGTGGCAGAGAAGTCGCCCGTGACGCCGTGAGAAGCGGTGATTACTGCGGTGACGCCGGCGAGGGTGGTGGCGATATCGCCCTCAACATCTGTTCCGAAGTTACCTGCGAAGGACGCTGTGGCGTCATCGAGCGTAGTAGCAAGGTCACCTACAGCACCGTGAACGCCCGCAAACGACGCAGTAGCACCAGTGAGGGTCGTAGCGAGGTCGCCCTCTACATCAGCACCGAACGAGCCCACAAGAGCCGCGGCCACATCGTCAAGCGTTACCCCCAGATCCCCCGCTACACCGTAGTCCCCGCTCAACGCGAACGTCGCTCCATCGAGCGTGGTAGCAATGTCCCCGGCTACCCCCAGGCTGCCTGTGAGCGCTGCTGTGGTATCGTCGAGGGTAGTGGTCAGGTTACCTGCGACGCCGTGGGTTGAGGTCAGGGCTGCAGTGGCACCGGTGAGGGTGGTGGCCATGTCTCCTACAACGCCGTGGGAGGCAGAGAGTGCCGCAGTTATGCCGGTGAGGGTAGTGGCGATGTCACCATTCACAGCGGTAAACAGCCCAGCAGCGTCAGCGGCCTGTAGTGTCTTGGCCCAGTTTTCGCCGATAGCGTGGTAGTGACTTGGCAACGTCGTGCTGCGCTGCGGGACTTCGCAGGCGAACGCGACCTTGCAGCCCAGCGCGTTGTAGCCCCACGAGAAGTCAGCGCTGGCGATATCCTGAAAATAATCAACCGCAGGCTCGCCAAACACCGTCTCACCGATGCTGATAAACGCTGCTGTTTCGGTGTTCGGGCTGGACGGGGTGCCGGGAATAAACGCGTTGGTCTGCGTTGCGTGGCCGTGCCACGAAAACAACGCATGAGCGCTACCGCTCGTGTCCGCCAGGCCAGCCGTTGTAACCGCAGATATTTCGGCCAAGCTCTTGTTGATAAAGTCTCGGTTAGGGTCCGTGCTGACCCGGAAGTTGTGCCGGCGATGCCCGCCCATCAACCCGTTCGGGGTCAGGTTAAAATACAGGTACACATCCCAGTTGGATCGGAAATCATCCGCCGCACCGGACACGTCGTCCAGCATCCACCGCACCGACGCGACGAACGCCAACCAACTGGTATGCTCACCCGCAGAGTGGACCCCGGCGAAACAGACCAGTTTGCGCTTGGGGTTCCCGTCTGTTGTTGATCCGCCCCAGTCCAGCTTGATGCCATGGATTTTGTGCTCGCCAATGGGCCTGTCGTTTTCATCGACCTCCACTGGGGTGACGGAAATAACGCCGAACTCATCTGCACTACCCGTTGGCGCAGCGACAGAGCTGTAATCTGTCAGTAGCTCAGTGGCAAATTCCTCTGCGTGCGACTGCTGCCCCAGCGGTTGTGTTGCAATATACACTCTGCCTGCCGGCAGCGGATCGGAGAACTGGAACTCGATGTAACCAGACGATCCACCCACCAACGTCCGAGACGGCGCTTGTGTCCACGTCACGAAATCCTGCGTCAGCAACGGCAGCCAGTTTGTCGGGATACTAGACCCACGGTCCATCGTGTCGCGGTTGATGCGAAATACCGGCGTCTTCCCCTCTGCCTGTTCCACTGCAAAGAACATGTGACGCCAACCGCTGCCGTTCGTGCCGGTGATTGCCGCAGGCCGGGCGTCAATCCAAACAGTTGGCGATTCGGATGCCGCGTCTGTGATCTCGGACAGTGTTGCGCTCGCGTTGCCACCGTCAATCTCCACCACCAGCTGGAGGCCAACCGCGTTCTCCAGATACTGACCAATAAACTGGGCTCTGCCTGAGCCGTCATACTGGTGGCGGAACTGGGCGAAATTACTCATTGGCAATATCGATCACAGTTAAAATGCCCTGCCAGCCAAGCGAGTCGAGAACATCCGTGCCGTCCTCTTTCCAAACCAGCAAATATCCGGGGTCAGTCAAATCAAGCGCAGTCGCTGCATCAAGATCGAGTTCCAACCACCCGTCGGAGTCGGTAGCTGCTGTGGTGGTGTAAAAATCGGGGGTGGTATTTGCTGGCGCTGCGGCGTCCCACCAAGCAGCGGTAACGCCAGTGACAGTCGCCTGAGGTGTTGCGCCATCGTACAGGCGAATGCGCACGCCCTTTACCGTCGTGGTGGCGGCCCCGGTAGTAAAATCCACCGCCGTAGACCACGCGCTTTCACCGCCCGCGTTAACCGCTCTGACTTGTACGCCGGGGGAGTTGTACGTCGTTTCCGCCGTGAGTCCGGTAATCGTTGCTGGGCTTGCGCCGATGGCCGCAGGCGTGCCCTCATCAATCCGGTACTCGAACGAATCCTCGTCGGTGTCATCGTAGCTGTAGGTGACCTGCGCCGTAGTTACACCGGGCGTGACATCACTGATCGTTACCGTCCCTGCAGGAGGGTCCACCGCCGCAGGGTCTTCGTAAAACGCGTCGTCGTCGCCAGTTGCAATGGCCACGGCAGCAATGTCAAAAGGCTGCCCTGCGTTGGCAAAAGTGAAAACACCCAACCAGCCTGCTGCGGTAATATCCGTAGTGTCCGTGGTCTCAGCAGTGATCGTACCCATATCAGCAGGCAGGCGAGCTTCAACGTTGGTGGCCGTGCCGTCACAATCCAATCCCACCCACACCCACTGGCCACCAGCAGTTACACCGGCAGGACCATCGGTCACGATAGTAGACGCCGTGCCCGCGCTGTAACGGAATGTCCTGACCTCAGTGGTAGTTGATGAGCCAGACGGCGTGCCGAGCGCACCCACCACCATCGTCTCACTACCGGCCGAACCAGACCCCCGTGCACCTGCGGCACCGAACGTGTTAGATGCGGTGGGTATACTGTCCACACGCATCAGTACGCGGATTTTGCATTTCGCCCGCTCTGAATCGGAGTCAACGTCATCTCTAGAAAGCAAAGATCGCTGGTTCGCGGCTTTGCCGACTCTTAAAATGCGCCCCGTCGGGCTGGACCCGTCAGCCAACACGGTAAACGTGGTGTTGCTGGTTCCGAAGCGCTTTGTCCAGCCCGTAGGCTCGGCATCAATCGTTGAGCCCGACCAGTCTTCCCAGTATTTCGCCACGCTACGTCCTCGCTGCCGGGTGGCTCAACAGATCTGCCTCGTAGTAATCAAACCCATCGGCGGTACGAATCATCCGCGCATGTCGCGACACTCGCGCACCCTCGGTAACCGAGAACTCGAGGAACCGGTATCCCAACTCCATGGCCTTCAGGCCCAGCATGATGTTTGCGCAATCGCACAAGTCGCCCTTGGCCAGGGTAACCAAGCAACGCTGATCGTTGATGTGCCACAGGTTGCACACGGCATCGATGTCAGCCCCACTGTCGCCCTCGCCCTGGGGCTCATCGCGCCAGATGCGGATCTCGTGCGATCCATCAGGGATGGGGGTGGCAGTCAGTTTCATTGCAGACAGATCTCGCGCTCAGCTTCGCGCCGGCGCACCAGCCCCGGCAGTTCGACTTTCACGCCGGCTTTCGTGGCGTAGCGCCAGCGCAGCTTTAAATGATGGGACCACATGTGCTGAGTGGGGCCGCTGCCGCCGTCAAACAGCAGGAACTGGCCTTCTGCGGGCGGTTCGGGTTCGGGCTGAGGTTCTGGTTGTGGCTCCGGGGCAGGTTCTGGCTCTGGCTCTGGCTCTGGCTCCGGGTTCGGTTCAGGCTCTGGCTCCGGCTCATGAGCAGGCTCACCCGCAACAGAAAACGCCAGGCTGTACTCGCCGGGAGCAAGATCAACCGGCTGGCCGTCTTTGTACAACTTCACCAGGCCCGCCTCCATAACTGCCTCCAGAGCCCGTACAGCGCGTAGTGCGTGAGAATGATTAGACCCGTGATAATTCTCATACTAGCCACCAGATAAGGAACGCACCCAGCAACATTAGGTACGTCGTCCAAAACACTGTTGCAGGGCGGTCGCCCGCCATGAAGTGGTAGCGGTATCTGTCAGCAGCACGTCGCAGCATAGCATCCTCCCGAGACCTTCAAGAAGATACTAACGTGCTTTCAGAGGGATGGGAAGGGGGTGTTGCGCAACTCACATATTGATCTGGATATTGACCTGCGGCACGTTGCTGCCTTCTTCCTTATTGGGCGTAGGCTCCAGGCCGGCCCACTTGACCATCGAGCGGATGGCCTCCAGTCGCACCTTCTGGTCGGTGGACTGGCTGGCGATCATCTGGTCAATGTCTTTTAGGTACATCTCCGCCTGGATCTTGGCCTTGGCCCGGAAGGATATACCGTTCTCACCAATCTCACGGGCCTGCTCGGCCACCTGGCGCAGGAACAGGGGGTGGGTGTTGATGTGGCGCCACTCGGCGAGGGTGATGCCGTGGCGCGCCAACAGGGTCTCGTCCGACTCCAACCCGAGGGCCACGTCGAACACCAGCGCTGTGGTCCAGGGGGAGACCATCTGGGGGTGGTAGTCGTCGGGGTGGTAGTCGTCTTCCTCATACTCGACGAGATGGGTAGGGGCCACGTCGGCCGGCGGGATATCCAACGCTTCCGCGAGGGCGGTGTCACCGTCCACGTAGTCGTCCATCCCTTCGAGCCACTCATCGTTCATTTGGCCGCCTTCGCCCGCCTGTTGATTACCCACTGCCGCAGTATATAGTCTATCAGGTTCGACCGGCTACGCCCGGTTTTCTGGGCCTCGTGGTCGATCGCTGCGATCACTTCGTGGTGCAGGGTCAGGGATACCTTGTCTTTCTCAGCCATGGATGAGCCTCATGTAGGGCGCCCCATACCGGCGGCGCGGGGGATCACTCCTGGGTGCTGGACCAGTTCTCATCGCGTGGACCCGCGGCCACCTCGTCAGTGATGACAGGGGCTTCGGGTTGGTCCTCTTCAACGGTCTCGGGCTCCACGGGGGCTGGGGCGGAGAGGTCTACGTCCTGCAGGATGTGCGCCACGGAAGCGATATTGAGGGCGGCTTGACTCAGTTCATAAGCCTCGTGTGGGTTACCGTTCTCGGAAGAACGCTTGACCAGGTTCTTGATTGCGTCGTTCAGGGTTTCTTTCATGGTGGGGGGTCCTTGGTGGTTGGGGTAGGTTATCCTACTAAATATTTTGTCAGTAGTAGCACAGCCATTACTGACGTCAACACAAAACCAAGGCAAATCCACCATGCTATGAAGTTGGGCATTTCGGCGCTCCTGGTTAAGTTGGTGGGAGATTGTAGCATGTCGATCAGGGGGGTTCAACTTACAGATGAGGGTGTAAGAGAGGCCCCCCGCCCCCGCGCGTTAATCCCCCCAGGCCCCGATCCGAAATTTTCACATGACCCGGGGCCCCGTCGCCACCTGCTACATGACGCTAGACGCTACAGACCCAGGTCGCCGCCAGTCTAGCCGACGGCCCGCAGCTGCAGGGGGCGTCGCCGCCGGGCTGGGCTCGGTTGTATAGATGATGGCTCGATGGTGCGGATGGTAGGCGCGTTGATTGTTGGGCGGACGTAAACTATTTTGCTACAAGGTATTGACACTGCACTGACGCTGTACTAGTATTGGGGCAGGTACATTACTAGTGGAGTATGAAACATGGATACGGAAACCAGACTGCAGGAATCATGGGACGCACTAGCAGCGCTTGGTGTAGACGAACCCGAACAACTACGCTGTTACCACATACTGGAAAAATTGTGTGATGAAGACTTAGCAGATTACTTAGATGACCTACTAGCACACATTGCGCGCAACGGATTAGTCTACTATGTGGATGGTGACGTATGGGTAGTATGAAACTTCACAGAATCGAAGCAGGTAAATACAGCTGCGCCATTGCCTATATAGAGTTTTGCCCCATGCTCAAAACATGGGGAGTCTATACCGAGGCGGGCGGTATCCCTTCAACTGAGTTTAAAACCCTGCGTGAAGTGCGCAACTATTTGGAGATCTAACAATGAAAATCATAACTAACAACGTACCGCGTAAGCTACTTTGCTACCACGATATACCGGCAGTAAAACAAAGCGATTTTAATTACCTGGAAACCGGCGAACAGTTTTCCCCACGTTTTGTAAAGTACAAATGCGAATACCATGATACACACGAGTTTATGCGCGTTGAAGGCTTGCGCTACCCTGCACACAATCCTCTGAAAGGCTGGGATGGTGTGCAATCTGATACTTATTTTAGCGGTGTTTTATTTAAATGGTCCGACAATTACGAGTATGTAATTGTTGGTCGCTACTATTCTTAAACTAGGAGATCCAACAATGAAACCACAAACTTTCCACATATCCGCGCGCAAATGGTTTGATAAAGTGAACGGCAATACATACCACTCAGTTACAATCTACCAGGATGGCACGATAGTCGCTGAAGCGCCCTACCAATATGGCTACGGCGACCAATACACGGAAACGGCCGCCAGTTTGCTGCAGGCCCTGGGCACACTGTCGGATCGCATAACCTACACTAATGGCGGGCAGGAACAATTGCGCCAATGGAGTGAGCGAACAGGGTTTGCATACAGCATCGATTGTGCCGACGTAGCGCGCAAAAAAGACTTGTAACAGGAGATATACAAATGGAGTATATAATGCGAGTTAAATCAAACCATTTTCACCACATGCGTGGCCACGTATGTGACGGTTGTGTGATTGTGGCGCCTAGTGGTAAAGAATTCAGGCTGCGTAACACCATACGCGGATGGATTGTAGACGGACCAGACGGACAACCATGTTCAGGTTACCTGGACTCAGTAATGGCGGTTGAGGTGTTTATGGTAAACGGGCTGCAGACGCACTAAACCGCCAAAATACCCCGAAAACTGGCGCTGAAAAGCGCCTTTTTGTGTGCGCAAATAGTGTTTTGTTTCAACTAATGGGGTAAATGGTCTGTAAACTGGTTTGCTAGTAAATGACTCATATCATGTAAACATCGGTTTTTTAGATGTCACATTTAACCGCGGTTAAGTTTCACCTGTAAAACATTTTAAACTCATTCAAATCATAACCTGTAACATTGTAGGTTGTGTTTTGGTAATATTACCAGTCTCATAACCTGGAACATTGTAAGTTCTAAACACAAGTTTCAATGTTGCACTATGCTAACACAATATCTTGTTAAGTAGTCTACGTCATATTAAACGTCTAATGCTCTGAAGCATGATGCTACGCTAGTATGTTGTTGCGTAGTTTACAATATATTAACTCATTACCTGCCCACCAGGATGCGCCAGGGGCTGCGGGTTTGTGCGCACGCTAACAAACACTGGCGGTTGGAATATTAAACCAACAATTTCGGGCCAGGGTATCCACGGAAAACGGCCTGCGCAGCCAGTGATAGGGTTATTATTATTGTTTTGTTAACTAAAATATATATACAGTAACCGTTTTCGTCTTGTCAAAAAAATAACGCTTTTTCCCTGAGCGATATTTTAAGCTTAAAATGTTTATTTTTTGGCTCGGGCACCTAGCCCCACCTGTAAAGTTTTACATTGTAACAATATAAATAGTTATACCACCACCTTTGCCCCGATTTTACATGATATGAGTTAGATCATTTTGCAAAAATATCTTGTACAACACTTGACAACCGCCACCATATCATTACACTGTCACTATACAGTCAAGTAACAGGGAGTCACCATCATGAGATACACAGTACAGTTCTGGATCGCTGGTTATAGTGCCCCAGCTGGCGCCGACGTGGAGCACCACAACAACCTGCGTAGTATAGGCGCAGCACTGCAGCGCGAACATGACCAAGCAGGGCAGTACGGCGCCGGATATGAGCCTAGCGAGTGCCTTGTGTGGCGTGGTGAGATGGACGACACCACAGACATATACCCCGATATGCATGCCCAAATTGGCCCGCGTGGTGGTGTACAGTGGGACCACCATATATGACCCGCTACCCCACAACCAAAGCCCTGCGCATAGTATACCCACGTCTCCCGCGCGGCGCTGCACAACTGGCCCGCAACATTATGCGTGCGCAAGTAAACCCAGTGGATAACCCTGCGCAGTTTCCGCGCACTGTAGAACTTACGCAATTAGGGTTTGTGCCTACACCACTGCGCCTTATCCGCGTACTAGCCCTTGCCGAGCTGTTCCGCGTGCCCCTCGACGACGCACCAGAGGCGCCCATCCTGGCCCGTTACGGGGTTCACCAGGTACAGCGCCCTGGTGACACCGGGCCGGTCTATTGGCTCCACAGTGCCCATAACCCGGACGCCCTGACCCTTTGCAGCGTGCCGCCGCCAGCACCACCAGGGCGCCGTGAGGTCCAGCGCGATCCGTGGCTATACCAGGACCCGCAAACCAGAGAGTCCTATCGGCTGGCCATACCGGCACAGCTACTGAAGCAACGCAACAGAGGTAATCGAAATGGATAGAACAGGGGATGATCCAGTTTGGGAAGTGTTGGAAAACTGGGTGGCAGATAATGACCCGGGCTTGTTAGAGGTAACGCGCTACCTGCCCATGACAGCCGCTTACGATATGCACCACTTGGTATGGTCGCGGCAGGGCCAACCGGACCTAAGTACTTACGAAAATGAACTAAAGGAGGTTTAACCATGTTTACTGAGACAAACCCACTCTACAACGCCCTGGCCCGCGCCGACTGTGGCGACTTGCCGGACCTGCATCACCGCACCACCGGCGCCCGGGCACTAGCTGACAATTTTTGTCACCACTACCGTAGGGGCGCCACAACGTCACAGGGGCAACGCGACGCTAAACCCGCCCCTGACCAAAGGGTAACCCGCTAAAATCGCATCACGGCCCGCCAGCGAAGCCGCTGCGGACCCCAAACCACAACCAGGAGTCACCACAATGAAACAGTCCAACTTGACCGCCGGAGACTTTGTTGACGCTTTCCGCGCGTATGACCGGGTAAGCAACTTTGAGTATGACGGGCTCCACGCCCTTTATGAGTATCTGACCGACTTGGAAGACGGTACCGGCGACGAAATGGAACTTGATGTTGTGGCGTTGTGCTGCGACTTCACACGGTACGAGTCCCTGGAAGACTATTGCGAGCAGTATGGTGTTGAGCCTGATGACGCACCAGAACAGCCGGAGGACCTGGATGCTTTTGCTTGCATGGTCGGCGACGGCCCGGCCTTCATCACTTACGCACACTAACCCGGCTCCACACTGTAGCCCATTGACACCAGTGGGCTATGTTGTGCAACCAGGACCGACAACGAGAGGTAAACACTATGGACACTGAACACGAGTACCGCGGTTATACCATCCGCGTCATACCGGACGACTGCCCGGAGAATCCTTGGGAAGTGTGGGACGGCCAACCGCCATTACTGGCTGCCCACTGTGGCCGTCACAGCGCTGACATTACCGGTCACGGGCTGGATCGCACTCCGCCGACGTTGACCCGGGAGCAGACCAAAGCCAACGGCGCTGCGATTGCCCGCGAGCTGGACGCCCGGTCGCTGTTGGACGCAATCGAGCAGTATGCCCCGTACCGACTGGCAACCTATGCCACCGCCACTGAAGCGGTCAACCATGCCATAAGCGAGTATGCCGACGGTATCGGCAACGGTAGCGACCTGACAGCGTTCCTCGCCAAGTGCTGGCGCTGGGCGGAGTGCGTTGCGCTGGATACCTGCAGCACTGGGTACAGTCAAGGCGATTATGTAGACCTGCTGCTGGTCGCTACACCCGAGTGGCTGCAGGCTACTGGCGTCGGTCCTGGGGACACCTTGGAGCAGCTGCAGCACGCTGCCGAGCTGTATGGGCACTGGTGCTGGGGCAATGTGTACGGCTACCAGGTTGTGGACCCTGAAGGCGTCGAGATCGAGGATGGCAGCTGTTGGGGGTACTATGGCGACCCGGAGGACTCGGGGCTGTTGGATGACGCCCGCGCCGCGGTTGACTACGCTATTGCACAGAAACGCCGGGAGCACCTTAAAAAGGTCCGCGCGTACATTAAAAACCGCGTGCCCTTGCACGCCCGCACAGCCTGAAGGGGAACACTATGATACGCACCAGAAAAAACTATGGCTGCGCCCTGCGCGTATATGACAACGGCGGTAAAACGTTTGATCGCTACACAATAATCCCACCGCGCTGGGCAACTGAGTACCGGGAACGCTCGCTACTATGGACAGCCATTGGTAGCAGCGAACACCCTTTCCACCCGCAAGGGTTCGGCCAACACGTCATGGCAGCGCCCGGCCCGCACCTGGGCAAGCGCATACACTGGTGGGACCTGCCCGCGGATGTCCAGCGCTTCGCCCGCGATACCTTCCCGGAATTTTGCCCACCACTGGAACAGGAGAACACCCAATGAATGAGATAACCAACATGGAACGGGGCGAGCGGTTGTGTTACCCGCTTGAGGCATACCAGAGGAAAATGCACCTGCTTGACGAAGATTGGGAAACGGTTGCGGGGGACTTCATCAGTGATTTTATGCACTGGTGCGATATGTATGGTGTTGACGTAGAGCGGGTAATAGCCAGTGCTAAATCTATTTATCAGGAGGAAATCGAAGATGGAAATTAACATCACAAACTTTTTCACTCGCGCGTGCCCGTCTGACTACTTCGCTAGCGTTGCAGAGAAAGGCCCGGATGCCGGGCCAATGACCTGGGCGGCCGCAGTAGGTGATGCCCCGTACTATAACCTGCTGGACACTGAGGAAAAGCGGCAGGCAGTACGGGAATACGTCGCGGAGTTCGGTGCATGGGGTGATGAGGAAATTGCTGGTTGGTCGGATGTGGAACTGAACGCCCTGTTTATACAACTTACCAGTGGTGATATTCGCGAGGCCATTGCAGACGATGGGGAGGGTAACTGGAGCTGGGATGAATACCAGAAAGGTGCCGAGGCGGGCCAGCACAGTGGTAATCTGTTCCTCGGTGATGACAACCAGGTTTACTATTACGTAGGGATTTAACCAATGCACATGCAAATAAAATCCCGCATCCTGGGACGTACACTGACATTCACCCGTCCGGGCCGCAGCTACCTGTACGTAGATCTCAACGGCAGCGAAGGCAGCTTAGGAAAGCAGCTGTGCCGAGACGGTCGCACCACCGGCAGCACGATAACCCTCCGCGGCGAGCACCAACCTGACTTTAACCGGCTGTGCCGCCGTTGGTACACCCAATACATCCGCAACGTCAAGCGAGGAACTGAGTAATGAGTCACACAACCAAAACCGCACTACAGGAACTGCGCAAGCAGCGTAACACGGGCAAAACCTGGGCGCAGCTCGCCCAATGGTCCGGTTTGGCAGCGTCCACTATGATGGCTTTGCACGACGGCACAACCGACCGGCACCGGAAACGCACTTGGCACAAGCTAGTGGTCTGGGCTGACAAATACCACCCAATAGTGGCAACGCACCCACAACAGGTAATTGAGCGTGGCGCGGCGCAAATAAGGGCTAAGGTTGAGCCCCACCTGATCGACATAGGGAAGTCCCTCACTGCTGCAGCGATGCAACACCAACCAGATCTCCTGGAGGACGGGCTGGCGCCGATACTCGCGGCCCGGGAAAAGTCACTGAAGGAAGCCAATGTACTGATAGAACTGCGGGGCAAGACCATCGCCCGGCTGGAGTCTGAGACCGTCAACCTTCGTGCGGCGCTGTTCGATGCGTTGCGCGAGTCACTGAAGGGAAAAGTATGAAAATCCAACGCACCGGCGACCATTACACTGCTACCCTGCGCACCGATGGGGTACTATCCATCTGTGAGGCGCCGACCCGGAAGGAGGCCGCGGCGGGGTGCTACATCATGCGCCTGGAAAGGCTTTTGAAGAAACGCCGGGAGAAACTGGACAGCGATCCGCTGGGAGTGGTGAAGTGAAAACACATCTGTATGTGGCTGTAAACCTACGTGAAGCAGGGAGACGCGCTCGCCTGCTAGTGGACAGAAACCCGGGTAGCCGCTTCTGCTATTACAACGTAAAGGTGACAATGCCCAATGGGGACAGACACCTGTTCGTTACCCAGGACTTTACCCCGGAGAAAATTAAAGGACTGGAACTAGCGTTGTGGGAGGCAGACCCTGAAGCACGTCTGACGGTGGACCAGTGGACTACATTGGTAAGCAGGGTTTTCCCAACAGACACACCCCTCACCTCTGTTGAGGCCGCTGCCCGTGTGCTGGAGGACCACGACATGCTGGAGGAAGCGGAGAAACTGCGGGACATTTACCGATGACCCTCTGCCCCCACTGCGGCGCCCCGCTAGTCTCCCTGAGTAGCCAGAACCTGAAGTTGTGCCCGGACTGCAAGGGGCAGTACCCTTGGCCGCTGAAGCCGGAGCAACGGCCAATAGTGAACAGCCAGAGAGGGGACAAGCGCCAGCGTGCGGACCCAACAGACGGCGGTGTGGAGTGGCTTGGTGACAGTAACCGCGCTATCCACCAGCAGGTGTATGGAAAGTAGTTGCGTCTGGTGTGATACCCTGCTACACTGTTTATACACAATAGTAATGAGGTCAGTAAAATGAGCCAGACAACAATACAAACCACCGACGAACTACTGGCACTGCGCGATGCCGATGGCGTCATCAGGATTGATGCCGATCTGCGCATTGAATGCGATGTGCCTTGGTCGGCTGGGAAAGACATTGCGGGGCTGGTAGTTGACGGCTACCTGGACTGCCGGGGCGATTACCTCATCATCCTCGGTGATTTCAAGTGGGCGCAGGCGCACAAGCCCGCTATGCCCGAAAAATCCTATATCAAGCGAGTCTTGCCCCACGAGCACCAGCGCGACCACTGGCAAGATCGCCTCGGTATGGACCTCAGTGAAGGTTGTTACGAAACCCTGTGCGGCAAGGTGCTCAAGCAAATCGTCCGACTGCTCAACGATGACAAATGGAATTCCACGGAACGCTGGATGCTGGAAACCCTGCGGGACAGCGAGAAAGCCGTGCCGAAGTGGGTTGCTGAAATCCGCGGGCAATCGAGGAACGCCGCATGACACCCAAAAATCGCAAGATCCCACAGAAGGCTGTGGCGTTGAGTGTGGCGGGGCGTAACGCCTGGGACCAGCTCAAGGTGAAACTGGAGAAGGAGGTGGGCATGTCATTGACCCACGACCAGGTGGTATTTCAACTGTTAAAGAGGGTCAGCTAGTGGCTTCACCGGAAAAAAAGGTCAAGCAGAAAATCCGCCAGATCCTCGACAGCTTCGATGCCTACCACTTCATGC
>Ga0214472_10000599_pt1 | contig 44030 bp, 35 predicted proteins | sample RVTome_6_FD_207662 | JGI IMG/M metagenome (GOLD analysis project Ga0214472, IMG submission 207662) | Soil microbial communities from uranium-contaminated site in the Upper Colorado River Basin, Wyoming, United States - RVT140D175 | ecosystem: Environmental > Terrestrial > Soil > Contaminated >...
GTCCTGGCTCCGCTTGCCGTAGCCGCCGGTGCGGGCCTCGACTATCACCCTGTGCGCGAGGACCGAGGGCGCGAGCGTCTTTATGTCGTCCGGTATGCAGAACGTCCTGCCCTCGACCAGCGCGAGCGCCCTGGCCGCGCGCTCGAAGTAAAGCGCCCCCCTTGGGGAAACACCGAGCGCAAGCTGGTCCGAGGTCCGGGTGGCCTCGACGATAGCGAGCAGGTAGTCCAGAAGCGTCTCGTCCATCCTTACCTCCGCCACCGCTGCCTGGAGTCCCAGCACGTCGTCCGCGGTCAGCACCGGTTCGAGACGCTTGACCACGGGCTCGGCCCTGTTGGCCTTCAGTATCTCCCGTTCGTGCTCGCGGCGCGGGTAGCCGAGCCTTATCCGCATGATGAAACGGTCCATCTGCGATTCGGGCAGCGGGAACGTCCCGTGGAACTCGAGCGGGTTCTGCGTCGCTATAACCATGAAAGGCGCGGGAAGCGTGCGCGTCTCTTTCTCGACCGTCACCTGACCCTCGTTCATCGCTTCGAGGAGCGCGCTCTGCGTCTTGGGCGTGGAGCGGTTTATCTCGTCCGCGAGCACGATGCTCGCGAATATCGGCCCCTCCCTGAACTCGAAGGACTGCGTGTTCTTGTTGAACACGTTCACGCCGACTATGTCCGACGGCATCAGGTCGGACGTGAACTGTATCCGCTGGAACGTGCAGTTGATGGAACGCGCGAGCGCGTGCGCGAGCGTCGTCTTGCCTATCCCGGGCACGTCCTCGATGAGCAGGTGGCCCTTGGCGAAAAGCGCGACCAGCGCGAACTTGACCTCGTCCGGCTTTCCCTTGACCGCGGTCCCGACGTTTTTTGCCAAGGCGGCAATCTTCTGTGCGTTGTCCATCCCGTGATATTAGCCTATAGGGGGCCTGCCAGTCAAAGCAAAATTTAATCCTGTTCAAAGTTACGCCGGTCCATGCAACGCATGCCGTAAGGTTTAGTCTTTGTACCGGTCCGTTTGAATCCAAGAAACCGGTATTATTTGAAGGGCTGCTTGATATTAATTATAGATGCTGCGGCCGCGGCGTCAAGTCGCGCGGGTCCAGGCCAGCCCGATATCTGTTGACAACCCGGACGTATGGCCTATAAAATAAGCCTATGGTATTCATGCCGTAATCCCAAGCGCTTATGCAGGCCCTTGCGCTTAAGACAACAAGGAGGTGGCGATGGTTGCTCTACTGGTGGTGGTTGGCGTATTCGTCGTCTTTGCGCTGTTTGTTGTTTCCATCTACAACAAGCTGGTCACGCTCCGTAACCGGTTCAAGAACGCGTTCTCCCAGATAGACGTGCAGCTCACCCGCCGTCACGACCTGATACCGAACCTGGTCGAGACCGCGAAGGGCTACATGAAGCACGAGAAGGGGACGCTCCAGGCGGTCATAGAGGCCAGGAACCAGGCGGTAGCCGCGACAAAGGCGGCCGCCGCACACCCCGAGGACGCAGAGGCGGTCAAGAAGCTGATGGGCGCGGAGGCATCTCTGACCGGCACGCTGGGCAGGCTGTTTGCGCTCTCCGAGAACTACCCGGACCTGAAGGCGAACCAGACCATGTCACAGCTCATGGAGGAGCTCAGCTCGACCGAGAACAAGGTGGCCTTCTCCAGGCAGGCGTACAACGACTCGGTAATGGTGTACAACACCGAGCGCGAGGTGTTCCCAGCGAACGTAGTGGCCGGGAGCTTCGGGTTCAACGAGGCCCAGCTCTTCGAGGTCGAGGCCCCGGAGCACCGCGAGGCCGTCAAGGTGTCCTTCTAAGAGGCGCGGTAAAATATGAACTTCTTCGAGAGACAGGACGAGGCCAGGGGCAAGACGAAGGCGCTGGTCCTGTATTTTTTTGCGGCGGTCGTCCTGACGGTAATCGCGCTCAACGCGGCGGTTTACGCAGTGCTTTATTTCGGCGGCGTATACTTTGTATCTCCGCACGACTGGGTCTATGGCCGGTACTGCTGGTACCTGACAGGCGCGACGCTCCTCGTTATCCTGACCGGCAGTTCGGCCAGGCTTATCGCGCTTGCGGGCGGCGGCCGTTCCGTCGCGGAGATGGTCCACGCGAGGCAGGTGGCCCCGGACACCAGGGACCCCGGCGAGCGGCGGCTTATTAACATCGTGGAAGAGATGTCGATCGCGTCCGGGGTGCCGGTACCGGAGCTTTATGTGATGGACGGCGAGCCGGGCATAAACGCGTTTGTCGCCGGGTACAAACCTTCGGAGGCCGTGCTGGTCGTGACGAAGGGCGCGCTCGGAGTCCTGGACAGAGACGAGCTGCAGGGCGTCGTCGGCCACGAGTACAGCCACATCCTTAACGGCGACATGCGTATAAACGTGAGGCTGATAGGCATCCTCGCGGGCATCCTCGCATTGGGCCAGATAGGCTACTTCGTGCTCCGCTCGGCAAGGGCGACGACGTATTCAAGCCGCGGCAGGTCGAGGGGCGGGGGCGGCGCAATCATACTGATAGGGCTTGCGCTCTTGGTGGTCGGGTACATCGGGCTGTTCTTCGGGAGGCTGATAAAGGCCGCGATATCGCGACAGAGGGAGTTCCTCGCGGACGCGTCGTCGGTCCAGTTCACGAGGAACCCTGCCGGTATCGCGGGCGCGCTCCTCAAGATAAAGGAGGCGTCCGAGGGCTCGCTCCTGATGGACAGCCATGCGGAGGACATGAGCCACATGTGCTTCGAGCAAAGCGTCAAGGTCAGCTTCAGCGAGCTGATGGCCACGCATCCGCCGATAGAGGAGCGTATCCGCCTTATCGACCCGTCGCTTCTCGATACGGGAGGAGGGAAGAAGAGGCCCCGGCCACAGGCGCAGGGAAAGCCTTCCGGTGCGATGTACCCGGAGGCCGCCGCCGGGTTCGGTGCGGCGGGTGGCGCGGTGGTTTCGGCCGGTCTTTCCGCCTCGGTAGGAAACCCGACACCGGAGCACGTGGACTATGCAGCCGAACTGCGTTCGAGCATACCGGTAGGCCTCCTGGACGCCCTTCACACCCCGAGGGGCGCAATGGCCGCGGTCTACACGCTCCTCGTGGCGGAGGACCCCGGCAACTCGAAGAAGGCGCTCGCACTTCTGCAGGAGCGCGAAGGCGGGGACGTCACCAGCCTGGTCATGGACTACCGCCGTCCGGTGTCCGAGCTCGGCCCGCGCGTCAGGCTCCCGCTCGTGGAGCTTGCCGTGCCCGCGCTGAAGAGGCTTGGGCCGAAAGAGGCGGAAAAATTTGTAGGCGCCGTCCGCGAGTTTATCGAACTCGACCGTAAGGTCTCGGTGTTCGAGTACGCGCTCATCGTCCTTCTGCGCAAGTACCTGGGCGGCGACGGGCGGCCGGACAAGGTGAAGCACAGGTCGTTCGGCGAGGTCGGGCGGGAGGCGGGCCAGCTTCTGTCCGCCCTTGCGTTTACGGGCGGTGACCAGGAGGGTGGCCGGCATGCCATGGCAGGGCTTGGCCTTGAGCCCTCGGCGATGCCGGAGTTCTCTGCCGAGTCCATGTGCGGCCTGGACCCCGTTTTGAGGGAGCTATCGATGCTGCCCGGCTCGCTCAAGCAGTCGCTCATAGACGCGTGCGTCTCATGCGTGGAGCACGACGGGCGGATAACCGTATCCGAGGCGGAGCTGCTGCGCGCGGTCTCGGCCGCGCTCGACTGCCCGATGCCGCCGGTATTGGCGTAATATCCGGATGCTCCGGGCATACTCTCCAAGTCTGATGACTTTAGATGGATAGGGCTTAATGTTTTCTTTGGCGGTATTGGCTTCGGGCCGAAATATTCGCCAACCGCGTCCAGGGAAATGGACCTCCCCATGCCTTTTATACAACACTGCATGGCCCCTGGACGGCTCAGGTTTTCGGCCTCTCAGCCAACACCGCCGGGTTCTTGAAAAATCAACTTCGATAAGCGGGGATTGCCGCGTTTGGTTTATCATGAACTGTAGCTGCCCGATTTATCGGGCGATGTTCATACTACAACTGCGTTTCCCCGGAACCCCGGAGGCGTTACCCGAGCGGTCCAAAACCCGGAGCCGTCCAGGGTCATCATCACTCGGGCCTTACAAGCACAGAGAGTTTTGCCCCCTGGACGCGTCTGGCGACTGTTTTGGCCCGAGGGTAATGCCTCCAAAAAACAACCCTCACCCCCAGCCCCTCTCCCGTAAAAGGGCGAGGGGAGCATGGGTATCAGGACGCTATTATTGTCGCCCGTCCGACCGCATCACCCGCCGCGTAACCCGTGCTCCAGCATACCTGGAGGTTGTACCCGCCGGTCGGGCCGGTGATGTCGAGAAGTTCGCCCGCGATGAACAGGTTATCCACAAGCTTCGAGCGCATCGTCTTCGGGTCAACCTCACCAAGCGATACGCCGCCCGAGGTCACCATCGCGCGCCTGAACCCGTGCAGGCCTGTTACTGTTAGCGGCAGCCCTTTCAGCAGCCTCCCGAGCGAAAGCCTGCCTTTCCTGGGGATTTTGTTCAACCGCATCTCCGGGTCGAGTCCGGCGAGCGTCACCAACGTGGGCGCGAGCTTGGGCGGCACGAGCCGCTCCACGATATTTTTGGCGAGCATGTTCGGGTGGGCATCGAAAAGCGAGACAAGCTCCGCGTCCATACTGTCAGGGGCGGTTTCCGGAAGAAGGTCGAGCGTGAGCGTGACATCCGCTGACTGCATCAAAATGCCCACGGATGCGCTCATGTCGAGCGCCGCCGGTCCGCTAAGGCCGTCCCCCGTGAATATCACTCCGCCCCTTGCGGATGCGCATTTTTTTCCGGAAGAACAGGCCGACACCACGGCGTCCGCAATACCCGCGCCCTCCACCCTGCGTACCCAGTCCTCTTTAACCTTGATGGGCGTCAACGCTGGCGCGGGCGGTACGACGGCGTGGCCGAGCCGCTCCAGAAAGCCGTAACCCTCGCCGGTCGAGCCGGTTGCCGGGTAAGACCTTCCGCCGGTGCACAGGATGAACGAATTGGCGCGCATGAGCCCGGCGGGTGTCCTCGCTGCGGTTATGGTATTAGCCTCCTTCTCGAACCCCGTGACGGCATGGCCGGTGACAAGCTTCACGCCGCCCTCGCGCATGTATTCGAGGAGCGCCCGGAGCACGTCCTTTGCCCTGTCCGTCTCCGGGAAGACCCGCCCGCCCGGCTCGGTATTGAGCGTCAGGCCCCTCGCGCCGAAGAACTCCGCAAGCTCCGGGACGCCGAACATCCGGACGGACGGGTAAAGGAACCTGCCGGGTTTTCCGAAATGCTCCACAAGGCTCTCCGGGCGTATCGAGGTGTTGGTAAGGTTGCACCTGCCGCCGCCCGTCATGAGGAGCTTAGTACCGGGCCGCCGGTTCTTCTCGACGAGCGCGACATTCGCGCCTTGCTCCGCAGCCCGGCCCGCCGCCATCATCCCGGCAGGCCCGCCGCCTATTACCAGCACGTCGAACGTACCGGATATGTTGGATGCGCCTGACGTCATAATAATCACTCGTTAACCCCCTCGCGGAAGCGGGATAAAGGTAAAAGGGTAAAAGTTGTCTGTAATAATAAGCCCTCTTCCGGCCTGCCGCAACCACTAACTTCCTGTCTATGCCATGTTTTTTGATTTATTTTAATAAATTGGTGTGGTAGGATTAGCCGTAATCGTGACTGAATGAGTAACGGTTTAAAAGCGGCCATCGACAGTACCGTGCACCGTCCAGTCCCGCCGCCAACTTCAGGTGATAGAATGCCCGTCATAAAAGTCCTTATCGTCGACGACGACCCCGACATCAGCGGCCTTATCCGCAGGAAACTCATCAAGATGGAGCCGGGTTTCGATATATCCGTGGTGGATGGCGGGCAGGACTGCGTCGATTATGTCGGCGGGAAAGACGTGGACTGCATACTTTCCGACTACCAGATGCCGGGCATGGACGGTATGGAACTCCTTGACAGGCTGAGGCGGAAGGGTATCGATACCCCGTTCATCTTCGTTACCGGACAGGGCAACGAGGAGGTGGCGAGGGAGGCGTTCAAGCACGGCGCCTACGACTACTTTACAAAAGAGGCCGGTTTCGCGCATTTTGAGAGGATAAGGAACTCCATCCGCCACGCGGTGTACAAGCGGCGCGAAGAGGAAAAGAGGGAGCTTGCGGAGAGGTCCCTGGCCGAGGAGAAGAACAAGCTCGAAAACATCCTGTCGGGTATCGGTGACGGGGTATGCATATTGGACCGGGACTTCAGGATATTGTACCAGAACGCATCGTACAAGAACATACTCCCGGTGGAAAACGGCGAGCACTGCTACCGCGCGGTGAAGGGCAGGGACACGGTCTGCGAGGGGTGTCCTGTCGAGCTGATGTTCTCGGACGGCGGCATACACCGGTATGAGACCACAAAGCGCATCGGCGTCAGTGACAGGGAGTTCGAAATCACCGCCTCTCCCCTCCGCAACACATCGGGAGACATAGTCGCCGCGGTCAAGCTGGTCAAGGACATAACGGAGCGAAGGGAGGCGGAAGAGGCGCTTGTCAAAAGCGAGCAGTCATTCCTGGCGTTGTCGCACAACCTTCCGGGCATAGTATACAGGGTTTACCTCCGCGAAGGCAACCGCATGCGGTTTTTCAACGACTACATAAAGTCGATGACAGGGTATTCCGCCGACGAGCTTGTAACGGGCGATGTCTGCTCCATAGAGCACATTATGCACGAGGATGACAGGCAAGGCGTATGGGAGAGCGTAGTCAGCGCGATAAAACTGCAAAGGCCGTTCGAGGTGGACTACCGGGTGTGGCACCGGGACGGCGGCATCCGGCGCTTCCATGAGCACGGTATGCCTATATACGGCGGTGACGGTATCCCTGCTTTCATAGACGGTGTCATATTAGACGTGACCGAGCGCATGGCCCTTGAGAAAAACCGCGAAGACCTGTTCGCGATGTTCCGGCACGACATGAAGACCCCTCTCGCAATGATGTCCGGTAACGCGGAGACGGTCATGATCGAAAACGGTGGCAGGCTGGACGGAGATGCCCGCAATATGCTGGGCTCCATAAAATCTAACGCGCAGTTCCTTTCGAGGATGCTCGACGACATTATGGACATCTCAAGGATCGAGACCGGCGGGAATTCCGCAAACAGGGAGCCGGTGGACATACCCGAGCTCCTGATGGAGGCATCGTTTACCGCCTCCGAGCGGGCGAGGGCAAAGGGCATGTCGTTCGAGAAGGAGCTGCATTCGGCGCCGGACGAGGCTATGCTCGAAAAGACGCCCGTGCTGCGCGCCCTGACAAACCTCCTCGATAACGCGGTAAAGTACACGCCGGAGGGCGGGACGGTGAAGCTCAGAGCTTACGTCTCGGAAGACAGCGCCGGGAAGCGGCTGAACTTCGAGGTCGCCGATTCCGGGCCGGGCATACCCGAGAAGGAACAGGGGCGGGTGTTCGATAAATACTACCGTCTGGCAACTTCCTCGAAAACAAAAGGGACAGGGCTCGGCCTCGCTATTGTAAAGGCGGTCGCAAACCTGCACAACGGGCATGTCGAGCTTGACAGCCGGGAAGGCCAGGGAAGCACATTTACGCTTGTCATGCCGATCGAGTAAACAGCCCGGCCTCTTATACAGCATGCGGTCCCGCCTCACGCAGTACGCACATAACGCCGCCGGCCTCGAAAATAATCTATAACTACGGCCAGTATGATATACTATAACTGCAAGTTTACCGGCGAGAAGCGCCCAGACGGTTGCCAGGCATGCGCCCATTGGATGTTCAGGGCTATTGGAGCGGTCGCATGGACAAGATAAGCGTCCTGATAGTTGACGACGACCCCGGCGTGAGCGGGTCCATCAGGCGCAAGCTGGAGCGCGATGCGCCCCACATGAGCATAGCGGAAGCCGCGGGCGGACGCGAATGCCTGGAATACCTCAACACCCACCATGCGGACTGCATACTGACCGGCTACCAGATGCCCGGGATGGACGGCATGGAACTCATGCTGCGGCTTAAGGAGGCAGGCGACGATACGCCTGTCATCTTTGTCACCGGACAGGGGGACGAGGAAGTAGCCAGAGACGCGTTCAAGAACGGCGCGTTCGACTACTTCACAAAGGAGGCCGGGTTCGCGCACTTCCCTATGGTCGTAAACTCCATAGAACAGGCGGTAAGTCAGCGCCGCGCCCGCGGGATGAAGGAGGCTGAGAGCTCGAAGCGGGCATTCGCCGAAATCGTCGGGGCGATAAAGTTCGGGATGGTCATCGTGGGGCGCGACCGCATTGTCAGGAGGGCAAACGCGACCGCGCTCAGGATGATGGGGCTTGTCTCGGAGGACGAGATAGTCGGCAAGGTATGCCACAAGATGATCTGCCCGGCGGAGGAGGGCAAATGCCCCATACTCGACCTGGGCCAGAACGTGGACCTGTCCGAGAAGGTGCTCCTGACAGCCAGAGGCGAGAGCGTACCGATATTAAAGACCGTCACTCCGGTTGTCATGGAGGGCGAGGAGCTTCTGCTGGAGACGTTCGTGGATATCACATCCCTGAAGGACGCCCAGAGGGAAGCGGCGGAAACACGCTCGTTCCTGCAGTCCGTCATAGACGGGGCGGCGGACCCTATAATGGTCGTGGGCACGGACTACACGGTAAACCTGATGAACAAGGCCGCCCAGAGGTTGTCAACTCGCGGCGTGGACTTATCCGGTCAAAACAAGTGCTACGAGGTGTCGCACGGCGAAGACAGGCCGTGCAGGCGTGAAGAGGGCCACGACTGCCCTCTGGAGATGGTCATGGGGTCCGGCGCCCCGGTCACCGTCCTTCACAGCCACAAAAACGAAAAAGGAGAGCCCAGGTGGGTTGAGATAACCGCGTCCCCGCTCAAGGACAGCGCGGGAGGGATAACAGCCATAATAGAGACATCCAGGGACATCACGGACAGGAAGAACCTGGAGCGTGAAAGGCTCGACCTGCAGGCCATGGTCACCCACGACATGAAGGGGCCGCTCACCGCAATACTCGGGTATTCAGAGATACTGCTCGAAGACGCTCGTGAGGTCGCGGGCCAGGAAGCAAGGGACATGGTATCCGCCATCAACAAGAACGGGAAAAGGCTCGCGGGCATGATAGACGGGTACCTGACGTTCTCGCGGATCGAGGACGGAAGGTTCCGGCTGAACCCGGCGCCGGTGGATATCATGGGCCTTGTAGGTGAAGCCGTGGCGGAGTACTCCGAGACAGCGAAAAGCAAGGACATAAAGCTGGATGTGAACATGTCCGGAGACCTCCCGTACGTCATGCTTGACAAGGGCTATATGCTCCGGGCGGTCACGAACCTGCTGGAGAACGCAATAAACTACACGCCGGATGGCGGCTCCGTAGCGCTGTCGGTGGAAACAAGAAGGGGCGCCTCTGGCGATGAACTGGCCGTAACGGTAACCGACACCGGGCCTGGTATCCCCGCAATAGAGCACGGCAGGATATTCGACAAGTACTACCGGCTGGCCCAGTCCTCCGGCAAGAAGGGCACCGGGCTCGGGCTTGCGATTGTAAAGGCCGTAGCTGAAGCCCACAACGGCAGGGTAGAGCTTGAGAGCGAACCCGGCCGGGGCAGCAGGTTCACGCTGGTAATACCCGTAACACCCTTCGCATAGTTAAGCGCTGCGCACCGCCCGCCATCAAAACTGCATTGACACGGATGTTTTTCGCGGTTATTATCACCCTGTCAGAGATGTTACAGAAAGGCAACCCTACCTGGACCGGAGCCCGCTGTGAAAAAGTTTTCACGCAGGGAGTTCATCAAAGGCATAGGCGCGGGCGGCGCGGCAACGCTCGCATCCGGCCTTCCATCTGGCGCGTCCGCCAAGGACGGCGCCCCGCTCAAGACCCGGGACGCTAAAAGGACCTACACGGTCTGCCCCTACTGCGCGGTAGGGTGCGGCATAAACGTATTCACCAGAGACGGCAAAATGATTGCCGCCGAGGGAGACGAAGGCCACCCGGTCAACCGGGGTTCGCTCTGCAGCAAGGGCTCCGCGCTGATGCAGATAGCCGACAACCCCAGGAGGCTGGACCGCGTGCTCTACCGTGCCCCGGGGGGCGATGCGTGGGAGCAGAAGACCGTGGGCTGGGCCGTCTCCGAGCTTGCGAATAGGATGAAGGACTCGCGCGACAAGAGCTTCATCACGGAAGAGGACGGCGTCATGGTCAACCGGACGGAGGCCCTGGGCTCCGTTGGCGGGGCGGCCCTCGACAACGAGGAGTGCTACCTGATTGCGAAGCTTATGCGCGCGCTGGGGCTCGTGTACATAGAACACCAGGCAAGGCTCTGCCACAGCTCGACGGTCGCGGCGCTGGGCGGCTCGTTCGGCCGGGGCGCGATGACTAACAACTGGACGGACATAAAGAACTCCGACTGCGTGTTCGTGATAGGCGCCAACCCGGCGGAGAACCATCCCATAAGCTTCCGCTGGATTACCGAGGCGATGGGCCGCGGCGCGAAGCTCGTCGTCGCCGACCCGAGGCTGACCCGCACCGCGGCGAAGGCCGACGTGTTCGCGGCGCACAGGCCCGGCACGGACATCGCGCTCATCGGCGGCATGATACGCTACGCAATCGAGAACAACCTTATCCACGAGGAGTACGTCAGGGAGTACACCAACGCGGGGTTCATCCTGAAGGAGGGCTTCGGCTTTTCGGACGGGCTCTTCACCGGCTACGACCCGGATGCCCGGTCGTACGACACGTCCGCGTGGGAGTACGAGACCTCGGGCGGCAAGCCGGTCACGGACAGGACGCTCGGCCACCCGCGCTCGGTCATGAGCTTCGTCAGGGAGCACTACTCGCGGTATACTCCGGAAAAGGTATCCGAGGTGACCGGCGTTCCGGTTGAGAAGTTCCTGGAGCTCGCAGCCGCGTTCTGCGATACGGGAAGGCCGGGCCGCGCCGGGACGATACTCTACGCGATGGGCGCTACCCAGCACACGGTAGGCGTGCAGTACATCCGCGCGTACGCGGTGCTCCAGTTTCTGCTCGGGAATATCGGCGTCGCGGGCGGCGGCATAAACGCGCTCCGTGGCGAGTCGAACGTGCAGGGTTCGACCGACATGGCGCTCCTGTACCACGACCTGCCCGGCTACCTCGCGGCCCCTTCCGCGAAGCTCCACCCCACCCTCAAGGACTACCTCGAAAAAGAGACGCCCAAGGCCGGTTACTGGACGAACAAGCCGAAGTTCATGGTGAGCCTCCTAAAGGCGTGGTACGGAGGTTCCGCGGACAGGGACAGCGATTTCGCGTACGGCTGGCTCCCGAAGCACGGCAAAGGATACGACGGCGCGGGCTACTCGTTCATACCGATGCTCGAGGCCGCGCACGCGGGGAAGATGGACGGGCTCGTAGTGTGGGGCCAGAACCCGGTTGTAGGCTGCCCGGATTCGGACCGTGTCGCGGGCGCGCTCGGGAAGCTCAAATGGCTCGCAGTCTTCGACCTGTGGGAGTCGGACACTTCCGTGTTCTGGAGGAGGCCCGGCACGGAGCCCGCGTCTGTCGAGACGGAGGTCTTCCTGTTCCCGGCGGCCGCGTCGTTCGAGAAGGAGGGCTCGATAACCAACAGCGGCAGGTGGGTGCAGTGGCGGTACAAGGCGCTTTCGCCCAAGGGCGACGCCAGGAGCGACCTCGACTGGGTCTACCTGCTGGGCCGGGCGCTGAAGGAACTTTACTCGGACGGAGGAGTATTCCCCGAGCCGATAAATGCGCTGACATGGGAATACGGCAAGGACGGCGCGGACTCGCACATCGTCGCGAGCGAGATAAACGGGTACGACACAGAGACAGGCTTACAGCTCGCGAACTTCACGAAGCTCACGGACGACGGCGCGACCGCATGCGGGAACTGGCTGTACTCGGGCTCGTACCCCGGGCCGGAGCCGGCGAACAACATGATGGCGAGGCGGGATGACGCGGACCCGTCCGGGCTCGGCATACACCCCGGCTACTCCTTCTCATGGCCGGTCAACAGGAGGGTGCTTTACAACCGCTGCTCGATGGACCCGTCCGGCACGCCGTGGGACCCGGAGCGTCCGCTCGTGGCATGGGATGCGGAAAAGGCTGGGTGGACGCGCAACGACGTGCCGGACTTCGCATGGAAGGACGCCAATACCGGCGAGGAACTGCCTCCGTCCGCGTCGGCAAAGTTCCCGTTCATCATGCTCCCGGAAGGCATGGGCAGGATATTCTCGCCGGGCGGGAAGATAAAGGACGGCCCTGTCCCTGAGCATTACGAGCCGGTCGAGTCGCCGGTGGCAAACGCGCTGTCCGGCATGCAGGTGAACCCGGCGGTCAGGCTGTGGGACGTGGCGGTCGTGGCGGGTGGCGGCAAGTACCCGCTGGTCGCGACCACGTTCAGGCTGACCGGCCACTGGCTGTCCGGCCAGATGAGCAGGAACCTGCCCTGGCTTGCGGAGATGGCCCCTGAGATGTTCGTGGAGATAAGCCGGGAGCTTGCGGAAGCGCGGGGCATCGCGCACGGGGACTGGGTGAAGGTGACGAGCCCGAGGGGCGAAGTCCCCGCGCGCGCGTTCGTCACCGGCAGGCTCAGGGCTTACGACCTTGGCGGGAGGAAGGCGGAGGTCGTCGCGATGCCCTGGCACTTCGGGTTCAACGGGTACATCACCGGCGGCCCGGACAAGGACAAGGTGTACTCGGCGAACCAGCTCACGCATATCGCCGGCGACGCGAACACGCAGATACCGGAGTACAAGGTATTCATGTGCGACATAGTCAAAACATAATGCCGCCCACAACTCGATTGGGGCCCCGTCTTGATTTTAAGTCAAAATGGATTCCCGCTTTCGCGGGAACGACAGTATTGTGCTGCTGTGGCGGAGCCAGCATCGGTTTCTCTTTGGTTACTTTCTCTTTTTCCAAAGAGAAAGTAACAGAGGTCTGGAGTCCATGGTCTACTCGGTACTCATAGATACGGTCAGGTGCATCGGCTGCCAGGGCTGCCAGGTCGCGTGCAAGAGCTGGAACGGCATGCCGGGCGAGAGGACGTCGCTCGGGGCTACTATGGGTAACCCGGCGGCCCTCGACTCCTCGACCTACACGAATATCGGCTTCACCGAGCTGGACAGCCCGGGCGGCACGGCGTGGCATTTCGCGAAGCACCAGTGCATGCACTGCACGGAGCCCGCGTGCGCGGCCGCGTGTCCGGCCGGCGCGCTCGTAAAGGACCCCGAAGGCCCTGTGGTATACCGGAAAGGACTGTGCATAGGCTGCCGCTACTGCATGCTCGCATGTCCGTTCCAGATACCGAAGTTCGAGTGGGACAAGGCGTTCCCGTACATCCGGAAGTGCACCTTCTGTTCCGAGAGGGTTGGGGCCGGGGAACAGCCCGCGTGCACCAGGGCGTGCCCGTCCGGTGCGCTTACGTTCGGGCCGCGCGATAAAATAGTGCAGGAGGCAAGGCGCAGGCTGGCGGCGGGAGGCGGCAGGTACACCGGCAGGATATACGGGCTGGACGAGGCGGGCGGCACGTCCTGGATATACATATCAGGCGCGGAGTTCGGCGAGCTCGGGCTTGCTGAGAACGTCGCGGCACGGCCTTACGGCACGTACACCTGGGACGCGCTGTCGAAGACACCGCTGGCCGGCGCGGGCGCGGCGGCCGTGCTCGCGGGTCTGTGGTTCATCGTGGGCAGGAGGGCGTCGTTGCAGGGCCAGGACGGCAACCAGCCGGGCGGGGACAAGGGATGAAGAAGCCGTTTGTCATAATACTGCTGGCGGGACTGCCGCTCATGGCGTACAGGGCGTTCGCGGGGCTCGGGGCGGTCACCGCGCTCACCGACATCCAGCCGTGGGGGCTCGTCAAGGCGGCGAACATATTCACTGGCGCGGCGCTGGCCGCGGGCTCGTTCACGGTTGCCGCGTGCGTGTATGTCCTCGGGATAAAGAGGCTGAAGCCGCTCGTGCCGCACGCGCTCCTCATGGGTTTCATAGGCCACGGGTTCGTTCTGACAGCGCTCCTGTACGACGTGGGCCGCCCGCTCGACGTATGGCGCGTGGTCACAAACCCGCAGCCGCATTCCGCGCTCCTGTGGACCGCGTGGTGCGAGGCAGCATATACGACAGTCATGGCGGTAGAGATTTTCGGGGGCGCGAGGCTGGAGCGGCTGAAGGCCCCGCTTGCCGTCGTGGCCGCAGCGCTCGCCGTGATGTACCAGTCCACGCTCGGGACGCTTTTCCTCGCATCACCGCACAGGATATCAAGCCTCTGGTACTCGCCGTCCCTGCCCTTGCAGTTCCTGCTTTCCGCGCTGGCGGCGGGCATCGGCACGCTGGTCATCGCGACGTACCTGGCCGACCGGGCGGGCAGGCGCGTGTTCGACATAGGTTACATAAAGGGCGCCGGCTGGACGATGTTCGCGTTGTTGGCCGGTATGTTCGCGCTCAGGCTCGGCGGCCTGTTCATGGGCGGCGGGCTGACGTGCACGTTGCCGGACTGCGACGGCCCGGTGGTGCGCTGGTATGTCGCGGAATTGGGTTTTGGTGTCGTGCTGCCCGCGGCGATGCTCCTGTCCGGCGACGTCAGGCGAAGGCGGCGCGGTATCGCCGGTGTCTCGGTTCTCGTGATATTCGGGGTGTTCATGAACAGGTTGGGCGTGACTATCATCGGGTGGCCGCACCCGGCGGGTGTGCGGTACTTCCCGTCCGCCCTTGAATTCCTGGCGTCAGGTTATTTCATCCTCGCGGCGGTAACGCTGTACTGGCACTTCGACGGCAGGCTGGCCGAGAAAAAGTCAACGCAGGTGGAAGTTCAGACACCCGCTGTAGTATCAGGTGAATGATGACGGGATAGTCCGCCCGGCCTCAGAGTATCCCCACGTCACCGCTGGTAATAGTCGCGACCGCACCGTCGTCCTTCTTCAGAAGCAGGTAGCCTTCCGCGCTGATGTCGAGCGCGGTCCCCTCCGTTACACTTGTAAGGGTCGTCACCCGCACCCGTTTCCCGAGCATCGCGGACAACTCGCGCCACTCGTCCAGAAGCCTTGCGCTCTCACCGTTAACAAGCATGAAGTAGCAGCGTTCGAGTTCGGTAAGGAACCGCTTCAGAAGCTCCGCGCGGTCCACCTTCCTGCCGAGCTCCAGCATGATGGAAGTCGAGATGTCCCTTATCTCCTCCGGGAACGCATTGAGCGGCATGTTCACGTCTATGCCCACGCCCAGGACAATGTGCCTGACCCGGTCGGGCTCCGCGCTCATCTCGGTCAGGATGCCCGCGGACTTCTTCCCGGAGATGAGCATGTCGTTCGGCCACTTGATGCCGGCGTCGAGACCATAAAGCTCGCGTACCGGGCGCACCAGCGCGACGGACGCGACGAGCGTGGTCATCGGAGCGCCGGACGGCGGGAAGCCTGGCCGGAGGATTATGCTGGTGTATATGTTGACGCCTCTGGGCGACTCCCATTTCCGCCCGAGCCTGCCGCGCCCCTTGGACTGGTATTCCGCGACCACGACAGTACCGTCGGGTGCGTCCTCGCCCGCGATGCGGGACGCGTACGTGTTCGTGGAGTCCGTCTCGTCCAGCGCGTGTACCGTTTTCCCGATGACCCTTGTATCAAGCCCAAGCCTGATTTCGCGCTCGCCGAGCAAGTCCGGCATGGATTCCAGCCGGTATCCGCGCGCCTTGGACGACTCTATGCCGTACCCGTCCGCGCGCAGGGACTCGATCGCCTTCCATATCGCGGCGCGGGTCACTCCGAGTCCGTCCGCCACCGACTGGCCGGAGAGGTACTCGCCTTTGTGCGTGTACAGGAGCGAAAGGACGTCGTCTGTCCGCATGATATTTACCGAGGTCGCGTTATAGGTTTTGCTGTGGATGAAAGGTTTTCCAGGAACCCGCTAAAACTACCCTGCTATCCTCATCGAAATGTCCACGGCGGGCGCGGAGTGCGTGAGCGCGCCCACGGATATCATGTCCACGCCGGTCTCCGCGACCTCGCGCACTCGCTTCACCGTCATGTTCCCTGACGCCTCGGTCATGGCCTTGCCGCCTATTATGCCGACCGCCTCCTTCATCGTCCTGGTGGTCATGTTGTCCAGCATGATGATGTCCGCGCGGCAGGCGAGCGCCTCCTTGACGTCCTCTATGGTCGAGCACTCCACCTCTATCTTCAGCATGTGCGGGGCGAGCTCCCGCGCGGCAGTGACCGCGTTGCGTATCCCGCCCGAGGCCGCGATATGGTTGTCCTTGATGAGCACGCCGTCCGAAAGACCGAACCGGTGGTTCCAGCCGCCGCCCACCGTTACCGCGTACTTTTCCAGGACGCGGAGGCCGGGCGTCGTCTTCCTCGTGTCCAGTATCCGGGCCTTCGTGCCGGAGACGGCCGCGACGAACTTGCCGGTAAGAGTTGCTATGCCGCACATCCGCTGGAGCAGGTTAAGCGCGACACGCTCGCCGGTCAAAAGCGCCGCGAGCGGCCCCTGAAGCTCCATCACGACGTCGCCCTTTTTCACCCTGTCGCCGTCCACGTAGTTGGCGGAGAAGTCTATGGACGGCTCCAGCGAGAGGAAGACCTCCAGGAAGACCTCGTAGCCCGCGAGCACGAACGGCTCCTTGGCCACTACTATAGAGGTGCCTTCCGCGTCCGGGTCGACCGTCGCGCCGGTAGTCACGTCCCCGTGGCCGATGTCCTCCGCGAGCGCGCGGCTGATTATTTCGCGTATGTCGAGTTCGTTCATGGTCAGTACCTCCTAAATATTGCACAACCAGCGGCACAAGGGTTCAAAACATTAAGCGGAGTTCTTGTAAGGCTCTTCGTAGGCGCGTTCTATTCCGTCACCCAGTTCCGCGACTTTGGCCATGACCCTATCCATGCCTTCCTCTGCTTCCGTCTCAGTATCATAAGGCCCGAATTCCTCATGGCCGTAAACATCGCTCTCCATGCTGAAATACCATTGCTCGTGAGTCTTGAATTTCATAGCGGGCCTAGTTATTCCGATGTGTTGACCTGAACGCGTCCATAACTAATTTGCAGTGCCGCCTTATTACGCACTGGCCGTTTTTCGGGTCCCTGTCGGTGCATATCGCCCTGCCGTGGGCGACCATGTTGACGTGGAGCGAGTACCTTATGTCTTCCGGCACTAGCGTCTCGAAATACGTCTGCGCCTTTGCGAAACTAATAGATGGGTCAGACAACCCCAGCCTGTTAAACAGACGGTAGACGTGGGAGTCTACCGGAAATACGGCACGGCCCAAGGAATACATCAATACGCACTTGGCGGTCTTTGTGCCGACGCCGGGCAGCGAAGTCAAGTATCGCTCCGCTTCTACGTCGTCCATCTTATTAAGGGGAGACAACGTACACTTGCCAAAATCCTTGTGCAGCTTATTTAGTATCGCTTTAAGTCGTACCGCTTTTTGGTTGGACAGCCCGGCGTAATGTATCGCCTTCGCGATGGTCTCTGGCCTTAACCTTCTGACTTTATCCCAATCGGGGTATTTTGTTTTAAAGCTGTCGAACACTTTTTCAAATGACCAGTAAGTCGTCTGCAAGGACAACAGGATGTAAAACAGCTCGTCTAACGGGTCACCCTTGTTGCCAAGGCGCGGAGAGTGGTAGACTGACTCAAGCTTTGAGTTAATCCTTCTTGCCCTTGCCCTTAGGTATTTTAGATTGTTTTTTTCCACTGTTGAACTCTGTCAGAGTTTCCCAATTAATGCCGCCTTCGTTATCGCAGAAGTCCTCTATGAACTCGCGCGTGAAACGGTTTATAGCTTTGTCCCAAGCCTCGTTATACTCTACCTTGTGTTTAATGGGGCGGCCTTTCATAACCCTGATGATTTTTAGATAGAAATCTGGGTCGCCTGTAAGTTCTTCCCAAAAAGCCTGACCGGCAAGTTCTCTAAAAGCAACCGAACTCTTTGGTTTGAACTCCTTATTCCCATAACAATAACCTACCAAGGCGTCGAAATTTTTTTGTAACTTTACCATCCTCCTGCGTAAAGCTTCAAAATTCTGGCTTTGCCGTTTTCTGCTGTCGGCATTAAAGACCGAGGTACCTGATTTTACTGCAATTGCCAAGTACCTTGTGCTGCTTTCAATAGCGACGTCAACGCCCTCGCTTGGCGCAACTCCACCACCAGAAATTTTCTTGGCAAGCGGTTCAAAAAATGCGTCGCCAAATATGCCTTCATCTGAGGAAGACATGTACGCATTTAACAGCCCTTCCACAATGTCTTGTGCTTTCTCAGTCCCGGTAGCCTTAAACAGATACGGATTTTTTCTCTTTAAAGTATCCTTTAACTTGAGGCCGGTCAACTTTTGTAGACGCCTTCTATAGAAGTCGTCCAAATATTCTCCAACAACCATTTCCAACTCTCTCTCGGAAATTGTCACGACACATCCTCCAAGTTTTCGAGGTAGCTCAGGATAGTCTTGCCAATAGTGTAACCAAGTCCCACAGGGACCGCGTTCCCGATCTGCTTATACTTTTGTGCGGTTGACCCCATAAATTCCCAGTTATCGGGAAACTGTTGCACGCGAGAATACTCTTGTACGGAAAGCGGGCGCTGTTCGTCAGGGTGGCATATACAAGTGCTCTTTTGGACGGGGCTTGTCGGAACCGTCGGCGCGGGTTTGTCCCACGAAAGCCTACGGTAGAAACCAACTTTCCCTCCCTCCGATTTGTACGCGCCACCTAACGCTTCCGGTATCAGGTCTTCCGGCAGGTTGCGCCAGTTTTGTCCTTCTCGTAAGAGCCGAAGGTACTTTAGGCGTGAGGGAGAAAAGTTTTGGTACTCATGATGGACGTTGTCCATGCCCCTGAAAGCGTCTCTAAGGGTACGCCACTTGTCCTGGAATATATTGGCTTCCCGCGCAAACCCGCCTAACGGCATCTTCACTTGATAGCCGTCCCTGCTCCCCAGGAATACGACCCGCTCTCTTACTTGCGGCACCCCGTAATTAGCCGAGTTTACAAGTTCCGCCGTAACTGTGTACCCCATCTCGCTAAAACGATCCCTTAGAAGCTTCATAACGGAGCCGGGCATCTCGTCAGGCTCCGTCCAATATGTCCCGTTACCCCTGTCCTCCAAAGGCGTGTGCTTGATGGCGGCGGACAATATTCCCCGCACGTTCTCCATCACAAAAAATGGCGGCCTGATTTCGTTCACTATCCTGAGAAAGTCAAACATCACCTCGCCGCGCGGGTCGGTAAAGCTCTTGCGTTTTCCTGCCGTGCTAAAAGAAGGGCAAGGCGGGCCGCCCACTATCAATACAATTGACGAGCGAGAAGCACCGCACCGCTCTAATATTTGTTTGCCGGTCCAGTTTCTTATGTCGTCTTCGATGAGTGGTAAATCCGTCCTGTTTTTTCTTATCGTCGCACAGGCCCACTTGTCTACCTCAAGACAGGCCGCTGGCTCTAGGCCAGCCTGTTCTAACCCCAGGTCCAGCCCCATCGCCCCGCTAAAAAGCGAGATGAATTTGCGAGACTTGATGCCTGAGTAGGTGGCCCTGTCCTCTTTGACCGCCTTGGGCCTGTTTCTAAAAACGTAGAACTTGTTTTTATGCATACATCCCTACTCCTTCATCCCCTCAAGCCTCTTCAAGCCCTCTTCGAGCTTCTGCTTCTTGGTGGTCAGCTCGTCTATTATCCCGCGCGTCTTCTCCAGCACCTCCGGCGGGGCCTTGGCGACGAAGCCTGCGTTCGCCATCTTGTTGACAAAGGGCACGAGCTCCTTGTCCACCTTGGCTATCTCCTTCGCGAGGCGCGCAAGCTCCGCGTCTATGTCCACCAGCCCCTCGAACGGTACGTAGATTTCGGCCTCGGGCGTGACCGCGACGGCGGACTTCCTGGGGCGGTCAAGGTCGACCGACGCCTCGAAATCCCTGCACCGCGCGAGCCGCACTACGTACCCGGAGTTTTCTTTTATCAGCCCCTCGGATTCCGGCCTCAGTACCCTTATCTTGGCGGGCATCTCTACCGACGGGTTGATGTTCATCTCGCCCCTTATGTTCCTGAGGCCGGTGATTATACCCACCAGCATGCCCATGCCACGTTCGGCCTCCTGGTCTTCGAGCGCAGCGTCCATGCGCGGATACTCCGCTATCATGACCGAGCCGGCGCGCCCTTTGAGCGGAAGGCTCTGCCATACTTCCTCGGTGATGAACGGCATGAACGGGTGGAGCATCCGGAGCGTCCGCTCGAACACGTTGACCGCGCAGTTCAGGGTCGCTTCCTTCGCCCCGGAGTCCTCGCCGTACAGCACCGGCTTTATAAGCTCCAGGTACCAGTCGCAGTACTCGTGCCACATGAACTGGTAAAGCTCTCCGGCCGCGTCGTTGAACCGGTACTCGGAAAGCGCCTTTTCGACGTTCCCGGCGGCCGCGTTCATGCGGCTGACTATCCACCTGTCCGGCAATGTAGCAAGCCCTTCTTTTACAAGCGCACCCGCCTCGAACCCGCCAAGGTTCATGTGCATGAACCGTGCGGCGTTCCATATCTTGTTGCAGAAGTTGCGGTAGCCCTCTATGCGCTCCTCGGAGAGCTTCACGTCCCGTCCCTGCGCGGCCATCGCGGCCATCGTGAAACGGAACGCGTCTGTCCCGAACTTGTCTATCATGAGTAGCGGGTCTATCACGTTGCCCTTGGACTTGGACATCTTCTGGCCCTCGGCGTCACGCACGAGCGCGTGTATGTACACGTCCGAAAACGGCGGCTCGCCCATTACCTTGATGCCCATCATTATCATCCGGGCGACCCAGAAGAACAGTATGTCGAACGCGGTGACCAGCACCTTCGTCGGGTAGTACATCCTCAGTTCCGGAGTTTCGTCCGGCCAGCCCATCGTAGAGAACGGCCAGAGCGCGGAGGAAAACCATGTGTCCAGAACGTCCGGGTCTCGCGCGATGTTGCGGCTGCCGCATTTGCCGCAGACGACCGGGTCCTCGCGCGTTACCGTAATCTCGCCGCACTCCTGGCAGTGCCATGCGGGTATCCTGTGGCCCCACCATATCTGGCGGGAGATGCACCAGTCGCGTATGTTGTTCATCCAGTCGTAGTACGTGTTCTCCCAGCCCTTCGGGATTATCCTGACCTCGCCGTCTTTCACCGCCTGTATCGCGGGCTCGGCGAGCGGCTTCATGCTGACGAACCACTGCTTTGATACGGACGGCTCCACCACGGTCTTGCAGCGGTAGCAGTGGCCGACCGAGTGCATGTACTCGTCCATCTTCGCGAGGAAACCGCCCTGGTCGAGCTCGAGCAAAAGCTTCGAACGGCAGGCGAACCGGTCCTCCCCGGCGTACTTTCCGGCCTCGGCGGACATCGTACCGTCGTCGTTCATTACGCGTATGCGCGGGAGGTTGTGCCTGATACCTATTTCGAAGTCGTTGGGGTCGTGCGCGGGCGTTATTTTCACCGCGCCTGTGCCGAACGCGGGGTCGACGTATGCGTCCGCTACGACAGGTATCTCCCGCTTCGCGATCGGGAGCATTATCTTTTTGCCGATGTACTGCTTGTAGCGCTCGTCGTCCGGGTTCACCGCGACAGCGGTATCGCCGAGCATCGTCTCCGGCCTGGTCGTCGCGACTGTTATGCTGCCTGCGCCGTCCGCGAGCGGGTACTTCAGGAAGTAGAGCTTCCCGGCCTTTTCCTCGTACTCGACCTCGAGGTCACTAAGCGCGGTCATGCAGCGCGGGCACCAGTTGATGATGTAGTCGCCCCGGTATATCAGCCCTTCCTCGTACAGCCTTACGAACACCTCCCTGACCGCGCGTGAGAGGCCTTCGTCCATCGTGAACCGCTCGCGCTCCCAGTCGCAGGACGCGCCGAGCCTTTTGAGCTGGTTTATTATGGTGCCGCCGGACTCCTCGCGCCACTGCCACACCCGCTGTATGAACTTGTCGCGGCCGTATGCGTGGCGGGTTGTGCCCTCGGATGCGAGCTGCCGCTCGACCACGTTCTGCGTCGCAATACCCGCGTGGTCGGTGCCCGGCATCCAGAGCACGTTCATGCCCTTCATCCGGCTCCACCTGGCCAGTATGTCCTGAAGCGTGTTGTTGAGCGCGTGGCCCATGTGCAGGACGCCGGTCACGTTCGGCGGAGGGATCACGATGGAGTACGGCTCGCCGCCCCTCCCCGGCTCCGCGTGGAAGTACCGCTTCTCTATCCACTCCCTGTACCAGCGGTCCTCGACCGCGCGCGGCTCGTAAACCTTTTCAAGTTCTCTGGGCATTTATGGGTGCTCCCTTTATAAAACATAAAGTCGTGAAAAACACGCCAGGGTTGTAACGCCCTCACCCCTGTGTCCCCTCTCCCGGTGGGCGAGGGGAATTATAGAAGGTCTGTTTAACGATTTACAGTCAAAATGGACCCCCAATCAAGTTGGGGATGACTATAATTCCGCGCCGGTTCCGGAGGCGGAGCCAGCGCCGGTTTCTCTTTGGTTACTTTCTCTTTTTCTAAAGAGAAAGTAACGATGCATTGTAGACTTGTAGAGGTGCGGATGTCAACCGCATTCAGGCGGAACGTACTCTTTGGCGCAGTTGCAGCCCCAGTGCTCCGGGAAGTCCGGGAACTTGTCGTCCGGGTATACGCCCGGCCCCAGGCCGTGGAGGTCGTCCGTCCCGCGCGGGCGGCACCTGGGGCAGTCACCGCACCTTTCCGATAGCACCCACCTTACAGGCATGTCGTAGTCCTCTGTATTCTGAAATGGAGCGTTATTCATAATTATACCAGAGTCCGCGCACGCGACGGCACGGTATCCGGCGCGGCCCGGCTCCAATTCTGTTGACTTCCATGCGGTAAACTGCTAATATTCCGAAGAGTTATCCAAGTCATCGGACTTGGCGCGCACGCGCCGGGTATATGCCATGGAGGTCTACGGGATGGAGCGTCAGCAGCACCTCGGTATCGCGGTCATTGGGCTTGGACAGTGCGGCGGGAACTTCGCGAACGAGTTCGCGCGGCTCGGGTACAAGGCCATGGCGCTCAACACCTCCACGACGGACCTGAAGGACCTGGATGCGATACCGGAGGAGTTCAGGGTGCACATCGGGCTCCAGGGCAGAAACGGCGCGGGCAAGGACAGGAGGCTCGGCCTGAAGTCGCTCCTGTCGCACAGGGAGAAGATAGTACAGCAGGTGAGGGTGCTCGCGAAGAGGGCGGAGATACTGCTCCTCGTGGCCGGGATGGGCGGCGGCACCGGCTCGAACCTGGGCGGGCTTGCCGAGATACTCGCGCCGCTCGGCCTCCCCATATCCTGCATGGTAACCGTTCCGACCGAAAGCGAGTCCGGCATCACGAAGGTTAACGCGGTTTACGGGATAAACAACCTTACCCGCTCCACGCTCGGGAACCTGATAATAATCGACAACGCGAAGATACTGAAGATTTTCCCGGACGCGTCCATCGCGGACTTCTACACGAGGGCGAACCAGCTCGTGGTCAGGACGCTCGCGGAGTTCAACAGCACCGCGAACGAGTTGAAGTCCGTGTCCATCCGCAGCTTCGACTCCGAGGACTTCAGGAAGGTGTTCCTGTCGGGCGGCGTGAACGTGTTCGGCGCGACGTCCATCAAGGTGGAGGACCACATAACGGACGACATGGTCTTCTCCAAGCTGAAGCAGATATGGGACTCGTCGGGGCTCCTCGCCGAGGGGATCGACTACACCTCCGCGTCGCTCGCGGCGGTAGTCCTGTACGCGCCGGCCGGGATACTGGAGCGAAGCTCCGCGAACATGATAGAGAAGCTGTCCAAATCGATCAAGCACCACACGCAGGGCGCGGCGGTGTACACCGGCATCTACAAGATGAAGGAGCCCGGGCCGATCAGGATGTACACAATGCTCGGAAGGCTGTCGCTCCCGAACAGGATGGTGAACCTTATGTCGCAGGCCGCGACCGAAGGCCAGCACCTCGCGCAGAAGGTGAAGCAGAAGGTGCCGACTATGGACCTCTCCGAGATAGAGAGCATGGAGTTCTTCTTCGACGACGTGTCCGCGTTCGACGAGAAGGCGTCCGTCGGCGGCGCGCCCGGCTCGCTCCTCTCCGCGCTCAAGGACCCGGACAAGGAAGTAAGGAAGAGGGCGGTCATCCGGCTCGGCGAGAAGGGCGACCCGGACAGTTCGTCCGCCATAATATCGCTCCTGAACGACCCGGAGGACGAGGTAAGGATGGAGGCCGCGAAGGCGCTCAGGCTGCTTTCGGCCGTCAGGATAGCCCCTCCCGGCACGAACGCATAGATTACGCACGGGATTACATAAGTACCGATATGTTGTATGGACCGGCAGGTCTTCCACGCCATGCTCATGCAGTTGCAGTTCCCCCCACTGATCTCCAAATATACAGCATGTAGGTAATATTACCCGGTTAGTTCTATATATTGTGTATTAATGTTTTATAAGGCGGTTTTGCCATCTCCTGGACGCCCACCGGAGGCGGTCCCAAAAAGGCCGTAAACGTCTTTTTTGTAATGGATTTACGCTTGACAAGCATGGTTCCCGTATGTATACTGTGGCGTTAAGTGGGGAAATGTGGGTGATAGTGGTGGATGTGTGCCGCTTCCGCCCATCGGCTCCCATAAACGGCTTCACGCTATCACGCGGGGTCCAGCATGGCTGCGCCTATCAACAGGTTCATAGGGCACCACTCATACAGCCTCGACAACAAGGGCAGGGTCAGCATACCCGCCGAGTTCCGCGAGGTCCTTTCCGACAGATACGACGAGAGGCTCGTGCTGATGAAGCACTACGACCGCTGCCTTGTCGCCTACCCGCTCGAGGAGTGGCAGAAGCTGGACGAGAAGATAACCGCGCTCCCCGCGAGCGACCCGATGGTGACCAAATACCTGAGGAACTTCTACTCGTCGGCGAAGGTCTGCGAGCTCGACAAGCAGGGAAGGATACTCGTGCCCTCCCCGCTGAAGTCGCACGCGGGCCTCGCGCGCGACGTGGTGATAATAGGCCTGTCGAACAAGATGGAGTTCTGGGACCTCGAGACGTGGAACAGGGAGAACCCTGAGGAGGACCACTCCGCGGTCCGCGTTGCAATGGCCCAGTTCGGCATATAATTGAAACGGCACATACCTGTCCTTTTGGGCGAGACGATGGAGTACCTGGCAGTCAGGCCTGGCGGGACGTACGCCGACCTGACGCTCGGGCTGGGCGGCCACAGCCGCAGGATTCTCGAGCTGGCCGGGGCCTCGGGCCGGGTGGTGGGGGTAGACAGGGACAGCGACGCGATAGAGATAGCAAGGGAGCGCCTGGCTGGTATTCCTGGCACGCTCACGGTTATAAAGTCCAACTTCCGGGACGCGGCGGACAAGATACGGGAGGCGGGCATCGAGACCCTCGACGGGTTCCTGATGGACCTGGGCGTCTCGACGATGCAGCTCAAGACCCCGGAGCGCGGCTTCGCTTTCCTGGAGGACGCGCCGCTCGACATGAGGATGGACGCATCATCCGGAAAGACCGCGGCAGAGCTTCTGGCCGTGATGGACGAGAGGGAGCTCTCGGACATCATCTTCAGGTACGGCGAGGAGCGCTGGGCCAAGGCGATAGCGAGGAAGATAATGGAGCTTGGGAAGTCCGCCCCGGTAGAGTCTACGGGGGGGCTCGCCGATGCTGTCAAGGCGGCGGTCCCGAAGGGTGCGTGGCCGAAGAACATGCACCCGGCTACAAGGACGTTCCAGGCGCTGAGGATAGCGGTGAACGACGAGCTTGCCTCTTTGTCCGAGGGGCTCGAAGCGATGCTCGGGGTCCTGCGCCCCGGGGGCAGGGCGGTGGTGATATCGTACCACTCCCTTGAAGACAGGATAGTGAAGACCACGTTCCGCAGATGGGAGAAGGCGTGCACCTGCCCGCCTGATTTTCCGGTCTGCGTGTGCGGCGGGAAGCAGAGGCTGAAGGTGCTTACGAAAAGCCCGGTCCTGCCGCCGGACGCGGAGGTCAACGAAAACCCAAGCGCCAGGAGCGCCAAGCTCAGGGCGGCGGAAGTCCTCTGAACCGGAGTATTGCCATGTCGATTTATACGTCGAATTATCTTTCCGGACTAAGGTACAGGAAGCTCAGGTATATCAGGAGGGCAGGAGGCCTCCTGTTCGGGATAATGGTCTGCTCGTTCCTCGTCCTGTACGTATGGCAGCGCGTGAACGTGATACGTGTCGGCTACGAGGTCGAGGAGCTGAAGAAGGAGAAGGCCGAGCTGTCCAAATCGCGGGAGATGCTCAATATCGAGGCGGCGACGCTGACCTCGCCCGACCGCGTCGAGAGGATAGCCACCGCATCGCTCGGCATGAAGGTCCCCGAAGAATGCCAGGTGGTGCTGGTCAAGAGGGTGGGCGCGGGCGGCGGAAACGTAGCCGACCCGGCGAAGCAGGCCAGGAAGTCCGCCGCACGGCCCGGCAGGTCATGAAGGGGATGAGCCGGTATGCCCAGGCCCTCTTCGGATAGGCCCGGCTTCAGGCGGAGGGCGCTGGTCGTGGCGCTCCTTCTGGCCCTCGGGTTCGCGGGGGTCGCGTGCAGGCTGGTGTACCTGCAGGTGGTGATGCACGGAGAACTCTCGGCCGCGGCCCGCCGCCAGCACAACAAGGTGGTGGACATACCGGCAAGGCGCGGTAGCGTGCTGGACAGGGAGGGAAGGGAACTGGCCGTCAGCCTCGACTCCAAGTCGCTTTACGGTATACCGTCCAGGGTAGAGGACCCGGACCGGGTGGCGCGGAAGCTGGCGCCGATAATCGGTATGCCGGTCAGGGCGGTCGCAAGGAAGCTTACCGGCGAAAAGAGCTTCGTATGGCTCTCCCGGCAGTCCGCCCCGGACGTGCCCACGAGGGTTGCCGAGGCGGGCGGCTTCGACGGTATGATAGGCTGGATAGACGACAGCCGGAGGTACTACCCCGACAGGGAACTCGCTGCGCATGTCATCGGCTTTACAGGGATGGACAACGAGGGGCTGGAAGGCATAGAGGCCATGTACCAGCGCGAGGTCGGCGGGTCTCCCGGCAAGGCGGTGACCAAGAAGGACGGCCGCGGCAGGGAGGTCTTCGAGGCAAAGGGCAGTTTCGTCCAGCCGGAGCGGGGAAGTGACGTCGTACTCACGCTGGACGAAAAAATCCAGTACATAGTGGAAAAAGAGCTGGACCGGCTGATGCGCGAGTACCGCCCGGTCTCGGCCAGCGCGATAGTGATGGACCCCAGGACCGGCGAAGTCCTCGCGATGGCGAACCGCCCCGCCTACAACCCGAACAGCTGGAGGGACTACCCGCAGCCGTCGTGGAGGAACAGGGCGGTCGCGGACATATACGAGCCCGGCTCCACGTTCAAGATTGTGACCGCGGCGGCCGCGATAGAAGAGCACGTCATATCGCCCGGCGACCGCATATACTGCGGCGAGGGGAAGATAGAGGTCGGCGGCCGGGTAATACACGACGCGCACAAGCTGGATGGCTCGATAAAGTTCTCCGAGGTTATACAGAAGAGCAGCAACGTCGGGACGATAAAGGTCGCGCTCATGCTGGGGCAGAAAAAGCTCCACGACTACGCCTGCCGGTTCGGGTTCGGGGTCAGGACAGGCGTCGACCTCCCGGGAGAGGCTGGCGGGATGCTGAGGGACGAGGCCGGTTGGTCCGGGGTCTCCATCGCGTCCATAGCCATCGGACAGGAGGTAGGGGTGACCCCGCTCCAGATGCTCTGCGCCATGAACGCTATTGCAAACGACGGGGTACGGATGACGCCGTACGCCGTCTCCGCGGTAATAGGCCCGGACGGGGTGAGAAAGGACGCGCGGCCGCGCTTGAAGGGCGAGCGGGTGGTCTCCGCCATGACCGCGTCCAAACTGAAAGACATACTGTGCACCGTTGTCGAGGAGGGCGGGACCGCGGTCGAGGCGAACGTGAAGGGTTACAGGGTCGCGGGCAAGACCGGCACCGCGCAGAAGTACGACCCGGCCATCAGGAGGTACTCCCGCGACAAGTACGCAAGCTCGTTCGTGGGGTTCGTGCCCGCGGACGACCCGAAGATATCGGTGATAGTTGTCGTGAACGAGCCGAAGGGCGAGATATACGGCGGGCTTGTCGCCGCACCCGCGTTCCGTGCGATTGCGGAGCAGACGATGAGCTACATGAGGGTCCCGACCCGTCTGCCCGAGCAGGTCATACTGGTGGAGCGTTAGGCCATGAGGCTTCGCGAACTGCTGAAGGGCGTGCGGGTGATAAACCTGGACGGAGACCCGGAGACCGGGATAACCGGAGTGGTCTACGACTCGAGGAAGGCATCCCCCGGCTGCGTCTTCGTCGCGGCGAAGGGCGGGAAGCTGGACGGCTCGCGGTTCATACCGGATGCGGCCGGCGCGGGCGCTTCCGCCGTCGTGTTCGAGGAATACGACGGGATACTGCCGCCCGGCGTGGCGGCCGTGAAGGTGTCCGATGCCAGGGAAGCGATGGCGGGGATCGCGTCGGAGTTCTACGGAGACCCTTCGTCGAAGCTTAAGGTGGTGGGAATTACCGGGACGAACGGCAAGACGACAACGTCCTACATAATAAAGTCGGTAATAGAGGCCGCCGGAAAAAAGACGGGGCTGATCGGGACCATAAGCTACATGGTGGGCGACGATGTACTACCCGCGCCGAACACCACCCCGGAGTCGGTGGACCTCCAGGCCCACCTGGCCGCGATGGAAAAGGCCGGGGCCGGATACGCGGTCATAGAGGTCTCGTCGCACTCGGTCGTGCTGAAGAGGGTTGCGGGGGTAAGGTTCGCGGTGAGGGTGTTCACTAACTTCACGCAGGACCACCTGGACTTCCATGGCGGCATGGAGGAGTACTACGAAGCCAAGAAGGGGTTCTTTACCACAGGCTGCGGGGTATGCGTGGTGAACCTGGACGACCCGAAGGGGATGGACATCGCGGCCTCTTCCTGCGGGGGTGTAATAGGGTACGGCGTCGACACCGCCGCGGACGTCATGGCCAGGGACGTCAAGCTCACGGACGCCGGCACACGGTTCACGCTGGCCACCCCGGTAGGCGAGACCGAAATAATCTCGCCGCTCGCCGGACGCCACAACGTGTACAACATACTCGCGGCGGCGGGCGCGTGCCTGGGCCTGGATATAGGGCTCCCCGCGATTGCGCGCGGGGTGGCCGGTATGGGGGGCGTACCCGGCAGGTTCGAGAGGGTGGAGGCCGGACAGGACTTCACGGTGCTCGTGGATTACGCGCACACCGAGGACGCGCTGGCCAGGGCATGCACGGCGGCCAGGGAGTTTACCGCCGGGCGGCTTATAACGGTCTTCGGCTGCGGTGGCGACAGGGACAGCACAAAGCGGCCTCTTATGGGCGAGACTGCCGCAGGGCTGTCGGACGTGGTGGTGCTGACCTCGGACAACCCGAGGACGGAGGACCCGCTCGATATACTCCGCCAGGTAGTGGAGGGCGTGGACAGGCAGGGCTCCAAGGTTATCGGCGAGACGTATTTCGTGATACCCGGCAGGCGCGAGGCGATAGAGTTCGCGGTCGGGCTTGCCGGAACGGGCGACACCGTCCTGCTTGCAGGCAAGGGCCACGAGGACTACCAGATAGTAGGCACGAAGAAACACCACTTCGACGACAGGGAAGTTGCGCGCGTTGCGATACAGGGGCGGTCCGGCAAGAAGGCGGGGGGCCTATAAATTATGACGCTTACCGTTAAAGACATACTCGATGCGACCGGCGGCAGGCTCATGGGCGCCGGCGCGGGCGCATTTTCAGGGATATCCACGGACACCAGGAAGGTGGGCCGGGGCGAGCTGTTCGTCGCGCTGTCCGGGCCGCGTTTCGACGGCCACGATTTCGTGAGGGCAGCCCTCGCCGCGGGCGCCGCGGGTGTGCTTGTGAAGGCGGGCAGGCTCAAAGCCGCGCCGGAGCCCGGGTGTGCCATAGAAGTGCCGGACACGCTGAGGGCGCTCCAGGACATCGCATCGTACGTCAGGACGCGGAACCATGCCACGCCGGTCGTCGGCGTAACAGGGACGAACGGTAAGACGACGACCAAGGAGATGCTGTACGCGATACTGTCCGTGCGCGGGCCGGTCCTGAAAAACGAGGGGAACTTGAATAACGAGATAGGCCTGCCGCTCACGCTCGTGAAACTCGGCCCGGAGCACTGGGCAGCCGTGCTCGAGATGGGCATGAGCGCGCCGGGCGAGATAGCGAGGCTTGCGGAGATAGCAAAGCCGGGCGTGGGCATAATCACGAACATCGGGCCGGGCCACCTCGAATCGCTGGGCGACGTCCATGCGGTGGCAAGGGCGAAGGGCGAGCTTATAGACAGTCTCCCGGAGGACGGAAGGGCGGTCCTGAACATGGACGACCCGCGTCTTTCCGGGCTTATCGAGAAGGAAAAGGCACGCGCGGTGACGTTCGGGCTTGGCTCTGGCGCGATGTTCAGGGCTGACTCGATAACCGAGGCCGCGGCAGGTATCGGGTTCAGGCTCATGACGCCTTCCGGCAACGCCGATGTCCTGCTGCCCGCGATCGGGCTGCACAACGTCATGAACGCGCTTGCCGCATCCAGCGCCGCATGGTGCCTCGGCGTAAACGTGGACGAGATGGTGGCCGGGCTTCAAAAGTTCAGCCCGGCGGCAATGAGGATGGAGCTTGTGGAGGTTGGCGGGGTCAGGGTTATAAACGACGCGTACAACGCGAACCCGGCATCCATGGCCGCCGCGCTCAATACGCTCGCGAACTGCAGGGGATGCAGGAGGGTGGCGGTGCTGGGCGACATGCTGGAACTCGGCGCGTCTTCCGCGGACAGCCATTACACGGCCGGCAGGCTCGCGGGCGCGGCGGGGATATCGCTCCTGGTGCTGGTGGGCGCGGAGGCGGGCCATACAGCGCGCGGGGCGGAAGACTCGGGGATGGACGCGGACGGCATCATAGTCGCACCCTCATCAGAGGATGCGGCGGAGCTGGTGGCGAAGAAGGTAACGGCGGGCGACTGCGTGCTCGTCAAGGGGTCCAGGGGGATGCGGATGGAACTCGTCGTCCAGAGGCTGAAGGCCGGGAGGGTCGCGGCATAATGCTGTACCACCTTCTCTTCCCGCTCCGCGAGTACAACTCGGTGTTCAACGTATTCCGGTACATCACGTTCCGGACCGCGAGCGCCACGCTTACCGCGCTCCTCATAAGCTTCGTGTTCGGGCCGATGGTCATCAGGAAGCTCCGCGAGCTGAAGGTAGGGCAGCACATACGCGAGGACGGCCCGCGGACGCACCTGTCCAAGGCCGGTACGCCCACTATGGGCGGCGTGCTGATACTGATAGCGCTGCTGGGTTCGACGCTCCTGTGGCAGGACCTGACGAACCTGTACACATGGGTCGTGGCAGGCTCGACGCTGGGCTTTGGCGCGGTGGGCTTCTGCGACGACTACCTGAAGCTCGTCAAGAAGCGCTCGGAGGGGCTGAAGCCCCGCTACAAGCTGGGCGGCCAGCTCGCGATAGCGCTCGTGGTAGGCATGCTGCTGTACTTCAACCCGATGGACAGGTACAACACCATGCTGTCCATACCGTTTCTGAAGGCGTACTTCATAGACCTCTCGTGGTTCTACGTGCCGTTCGTTATGCTGGTGCTGGTCGGCTCGTCGAACGCGGTCAACCTGACGGACGGGCTCGACGGGCTCGCGATAGGGCTTGTAGGGATAGCGGCGTCCGCCAACGCGGTGCTTGTGTACGTTGGGGGCAACAAGGTGTTCTCGGACTACCTCCAGCTTTTGTTCCTTCCGGGGACGGGCGAGCTGACGGTCTTCTGCGGGTCTCTGGTAGGCGCGAGCCTCGGCTTCCTGTGGTTCAACTCGCACCCGGCAGAGGTGTTCATGGGCGACGTCGGAAGCCTCTCGCTCGGCGGCGCGCTCGGCACGCTTGCTGTTTTGACGAAGCACGAGATAATACTCGTGATAATAGGCGGGATATTCGTCGCGGAGGCGCTCTCGGTGATATTCCAGGTGGCCTCGTTCAAGAGCAGGGGGAAGCGCATTTTTCGCATGGCGCCCATACACCACCATTTCGAGCAGGTGGGTTGGGCGGAATCGAAGGTGATTGTGAGGTTCTGGATTATGGGCATGATCCTTGCGCTCATGGGTCTCAGCACCCTTAAGGTCAGGTAGAGGTAGAAGGGCGGTGTTTTCATGAAGAGATATACGTTAAAGGTGTCTTTGGTCAGGTCCATGGCGGCGGTGATGGTGTTTGCGCTTTTCTCTTTAGGCGGGAGCGCGTCCGCGGAAGGGATGACCATATCCGCGAGGGCCGCCGTGGTGATGGACGCGGAAACCGGTGAGGTGATAATCGCCAAGGACATGGACAGGAAGCTCCCGCCCGCTTCCACCACCAAGGTGATGACCGCGATACTCGCGCTCGAGAATGCCAGGATGGACGACTGGTTCAGGGTGAGCAAGAGGGCCGCTTCCATGCAGCCGACCAAGATAAACCTGAGGGCGGGCGACAAGGTTACGGTCGAGGCGCTCATGTATGCGCTCCTCCTGAAGAGCGCGAACGACGCCGCGGCCACGCTGGCCGAGAACATCGCCGGTTCGGAGGCCAGGTTCGCCGCGATGATGACAGACAAGGCGAGGGAGATAGGCGCGGTGAACACAAGGTTCAAGACGGCGTCCGGACTGCCCGCGGAAGACCAGTACACCACCGCGTACGACCTCGCGCTCATACTCCGCCAGGCGACGCAGGACCAGAGCTTCATGGACATAGCGGGCACGAGGTTCGCCACGCTCCACATGGGCGAGAAACACGACCTGTCACTAAAGAACTCCAACAAGCTCCTCTGGCTGTACGAGGGCGCGATCGCCGGGAAGACCGGCTACACCAGGCGGGCGCACACTTGCTATGTCGGCGCGGTGGACTGCGACGGCAGGCGGCTCATCGTATCGCTTCTGGGAAGCGACAAAAGGTGGGAGGACGTGACCAAGCTTCTGGACAGGGGGTTCGAGCTTGCCGCGAGCGGGGACCGGCTTGTGCTCGCGGGGTCACCGGACAAGGTCAAGGCGGCCAAAAAGCGCGGAAAACATACGCGAAAATCGCGCAAGGCTTCCGGCAAGTCCAGGAAGTCGAAGCGAAGTGGAACACTGTAACCGGGGACTGGCATGATAGATGTAAAGGGCAGGGACGTAACGGTAGTGGGTCTTGCCAGGAGCGGCGTCGCGGCGGCTAACCTGCTTGCCGGCATGGGCGCGCGCGTGACGGTCACGGACTCGAAGCCGGAGTCCGCGCTCGCCGAACAGGTGGCGAAACTATCGCCCGGCGTGGCCAGGGCGCTCGGCGCGCACCCGGACGAGCTCTTCACGAAAGCAGACCTCGTGGTGATATCCCCGGGCGTACCGCTCACGGCGCCGCCGATAATGAAAGCGGCGGAGGCCGGAGTGGAACTTATGGGCGAACTGGAGCTTGCCTACAGCGTATCGGACTCGCCGTTCATCGCGATTACAGGGACCAACGGCAAGTCAACCACCACTACGCTTGTCGGCGAGATGCTGAAGGAGGCCGGGATGAAGGTCCTGGTCGGCGGCAACCTCGGCAACGCGCTGACAGACGAGCCCGATAAGCTTATGGGCCGGGACTTTATCGTCGCGGAGGTATCGAGTTTTCAGCTTGAGGCCATCGACCGGTTCAGGCCGAAGATAGCCGCGATACTGAACGTCACCCCGGACCACCTCGACAGGTATGCGTCCATGAAGGAGTACGCGGAGGCAAAGGCGCTCGTGTTCGCGAACCAGGGGCCTGCGGACGTGCTGGTGGTCAACGCGGACGACGCCATAACGATGGAGCTGCGCGGCGGAGCCGCGAGCAAGACCGTGCTCTTCTCGAGGAAGAAGGTGCTGCGCGAGGGCGTGTTCGTGCACGGAGGCTCCATAGTTAACGGGATGAACGAGGGGAGCCGCGTGAACGTCGTGCCGGTCTCTGAGCTTGGCATCAAGGGCGCGCACAACCTGGAGAACGCGCTCGCAGCGACGGCTGTCGCGATTGCGGCCGGGGTGCCGATGCCGGTGATAGCCCGTACGCTCCGTATGTTCGCGGGCCTTGAGCACAGGCTCGAGTTCGTGCGGGAGCTCGACGGCGCGACTTACATGAACGACTCCAAGGGCACGAACGTCGGCGCGGTCGAGAAGTCTCTCGAGAGCTTCGACGCCCCGGTGATACTGATAGCGGGCGGGCTCGACAAGCACGGAGATTTTCCGGCGCTCGGGCCGCTTGTCAAGGAGCGCGTGAAGAGGCTGGTCCTGATTGGCAAGGCGGCGGACGCGATAGACGCAGCGATAGGGTCTCTGACCGAGACCGTGAGGGCGGACAGCATGGAGGACGCGGTAAGAAAATCCCGCGAGGCGGCCTCCCCCGGCGACGTAGTCCTCCTTTCGCCCGCGTGCGCCTCCTTCGACATGTTCAAGGACTTCGAGGACAGGGGCAGGAAGTTCAAGGAAGCGGTTAACAAGCTGTAACCGGAGGCTTCATGGCCGACCTAAAGCTTGATGAGATAGGTTACTGGTCTGAAATAAAACTGGATATTGTAAAGAAATATGCTCAGGCATACTCGGTAATTATATCCAATCAGCAGTACATAAAAAAGCATGTTTACATTGACGCGTTTGCTGGCGCAGGACAGCATATTTCTAAAACAACCAAGGAGTTTATCCCAGGTTCACCGTTAAATGCGCTGAACGTTAATCCACCTTTTAACGAGTACCATTTTATAGATATAAAACAGACACGTGTTGAAGCTCTTAAAGAAATATCAAAAGACAACCCGAGTACTGTTTTTGTTTATGAAGGTGATTGCAACAAAATACTCATAGAACATATTTTCCCCCGGGTTAGATACGATGAATATCGACGAGGTCTTTGTTTGCTTGACCCATATGGATTGCATTTGGATTGGGATGTAATAAGAAAAGCTGGTGAAATGAAGTCTATTGAAATTTTTCTGAATTTCCCAGTTATGGACATGAACATGAATGTTCTTTGGACTAGACAAGCCAATGTTGATAAGAAACAACTTGAGCGCATGAACAAATTCTGGGGTGACGACAGTTGGCAAAACGTCGCATATGAAACAACAAGAGATTTATTTGGAGATACGCACGTTAGTAAAACAGACAACAAAACAGTTGCCGATGCATTCAGAAAAAGGTTGAAGGATGTCGCCGGTTTCGCTCAAGTTCCTGAACCGATGCCTATGAGAAATACAAGGGGCGGAACAGTTTACTATTTATTCTTCGCCTCACAAAAACCGGTTGCTGCCGATATAGTGAAGGATATATTTGACACTTATCGCAGAAAGGGTTTGTAAAAGTGGCCGCAAGATCAGCCATAGAGTGGACCGAGTCCACATGGAACCCGGTAACCGGCTGTGACAAAATCAGCGCTGGCTGTAAGCATTGCTACGCGGAGAGGATGGCGAACCGCTTGCAGGCAATGGGGCAGGCCAACTATGTCAACGGGTTCAAGCTTACACTGCACCCGCATGTGCTGGACTACCCGCTTCAGTGGAAGAAGCCGATGAGCATATTCGTCAACTCCATGAGCGACCTGTTCCACAACGAAGTACCGGCTGATTTCATAAAGAAAACCTTCAAAGTTATGGACAAGGCTAACTGGCACCGTTTCCAGGTATTGACCAAGAGGGCCGAGCGCATTACGGAATTAAACGACCAGCTATATTGGTCAAGTAATATATGGATGGGTGCAACAATAGAGAATGCCGATTGCCTGTACCGTAAAGAACATCTGATGAACTGCGGTGCAAAAGTAAAATTTCTTTCTATAGAGCCGCTTTTGGGGCCGATACCGAACATTAACCTGACCGGCATCAACTGGGTAATAGTCGGCGGTGAGTCAGGCCCAGGCGCAAGGCCCATGGATCCGGAATGGGTGATAGACATACGGAACCAGTGCAACAAGGCCAACGTGCCGTTCTTCTTTAAACAGTGGGGCGGCGTTAACAAAAAGAAAGCTGGCAGAACACTCGAAGGGCGCGTGTGGAGCGAGATGCCCATAACGCCGGATAAACGGGCGTATGCATAACAGGGCCAGAAACGACGAGAAGCTGATACTTGCCGGCACGCTTGCGCTGGTCGGGTTCGGGCTCGTCATGCTCTACTCCGCAAGCTCGGTGCTCGCGCTGAACAAGTTCGGAGACCCCGCGTACTTCTTCAAGAGGCAGGCGGTATGGGCGCTTATGGGGCTTGCTGCGATGGTGGCGCTCTGGAAGACGGACTACACAAAGCTCAGGAAGTACTCGCTGCCGGTGCTGGCTGTGTCTTTCATCCTGCTGGTCGCCGTGCTGGTGCCCGGCGTGGGCGCGGTCATAAACGGGTCGAGGCGCTGGATACGGCTGGCGGGCTTGTCGTTCCAGCCTTCGGAGTTCGTGAAGCCCGCGCTGATGGTCTTTCTGGCGGCGTCGCTCGCCAAGAGGGCGGACAAGCTCCAGGACTTCGCCGGCGGGCTGCTGCCGTACCTCGCGTTCGTGGGCACGTTCCTGCTGCTCATAGCGCTGGAGCCGGACTTCGGCACGGCGGCGTCGTTTGGGATGGTGACGCTATGCATGCTATATGCCTCGGGCGCGAGGCTCAAACACATGGCGATGCTGGCGCTTCCCCTCCTGCCGCTCTTGTACTACGAGCTATTCATGGTGAGCTTCAGGAGGGCGCGGCTGCAGGTGTACATGGACCCGTGGACAGACCCTCTCGGTACGGGGTTCCAGAGCATACAGTCGTTCATCGCGTTCGGGAACGGCGGGCTTACGGGTGTCGGGCTCGGGCAGGGCGCCCAGAAGCTGCTCTTCCTGCCGGAGCCGCACAGCGACTTCATATACTCGGTGATAGGCGAGGAGTTCGGGCTGGCAGGGACGCTCGCGGTACTCGCGGTGTACGTCATGATATTAGCATGCGGTACGAGGGTCGCGCTTAAATGCGAAGACGTGTTCGGCAGGAACCTTGCGTTCGGGGTGACCATGCTGACAGGGTTCCAGGTGTTCGTCAACACCGGGGTGACCACCGGGCTGCTTCCGAACAAGGGCATGCCGCTCCCGTTCATGAGCGCGGGCGGCACCGCGCTGCTTGTCGCGATGGCGTCCGTCGGGATGCTTTTAAGCATCGCGAGGCTCCAGGACGCAGGGGCGGTGCGCACGGGCCAGGGTCCGGCGGCCGCGATGGTACGTTAGGCCATGAGGCTGGTAATCGCGGGAGGCGGGACGGGCGGCCATCTGTACCCGGGCATCGCGGTAGCGAGACAGGCCGTTAAAGACGGCTCCGAGGTGCTGTTCATCGGGACCGCCTCCGGTATAGAGGCGAGGGTGCTGCCCGCCGAGGGCTTTCAACTCGCCACGATAAAGGCGGGCAAGTTCAAGGGCATGGGTTTTGCCGGCAAGCTCAGGACGGTGGCCGCAATACCGGCGGGCATCATGCAGGCGGCCAGGACGATAAAGGGTTTCGGCGCGGACGTGGTGCTGGGTGTAGGTGGCTACGCTTCCTTCTCAGGCTGCATCGCGGCCAGGCTTATCGGGCTGCCGGTCGTGGTCCAGGAACAGAACGCGTACCCAGGGCTTGCGAACCGGGTAATCGGACGGGTGGCGGACAGGGTCGCGCTGGGGTTCAGGGAGGCGGCCGGGTTCTTCCCGGCTGGCAGGTGCGAGTACACCGGAAACCCCGTCAGGCCGGGGCTGGGCGGCGCGGACAAAAATGGCGCGCTTGATGCATTCGGGCTGAAGTCCGGGCTCATGACCGTGCTGGCGTTCGGCGGCAGCGCGGGTGCGCACAGGATAAACGAGGCGGTCACCGGCGCGGCGTTGATAATGCCGGAGCTTAAAGATGCGGTCCAGTTCCTGCACCAGACCGGGGAGAAGGACGTGGAGATGGTGAAGGATGCGTACAGGGAGGCGGGGTACACCGCGGCGGTGCTCCCGTACATAAACGACATGGCTGGCGCCTACGCATGCGCGGACATGGTGGTCTGCCGCGCGGGCGCCATGACGGTTGCGGAGATTACGTCGGTGGGGAAGCCGGCGGTGCTGGTCCCTTACCCGCACGCCGCGAACAACCACCAGGAGATAAACGCGCGGGTGCTCGAAAAAGAGGGCGCGGCGAAGGTGGTGCTGGACCGTGACGCGGACGGTGCGCGGATGGCTTCCGAGATAAAGGCGCTCCTGTCCGACAAGGACATGCTGTCCGGGATGACCGGCAGGAGCCTTTCCATTGGCCGGACGGACTCGGCTGAAAAAGTTTACGGCATCTGCAGGAAGGTTGCCGGGAGACAATAACCGGGATAGCGGAGGACAGGTGTACAAGAAGTACCGTCATATACATTTCGTGGGCATCGGCGGCGTCGGCATGAGCGGCATCGCGGAGGTGCTCGTGAACCTGGGCTACAACGTCAGCGGCTCCGACATGAAGGAGTCCGACACCACCGCGCGCCTTACCAGGCTGGGCGCGAAGGTGTTCATCGGCCACGCGGCCGAAAACGTGGACGACGCGCACGTGGTCGTCATATCCACTGCGGTCAGGAAGGACAACCCGGAGGTCGTGCAGGCAAGGGAGCGGCAGATACCGGTCATCCCCAGGGCGGAGATGCTGGCGGAGCTGATGCGCATGAAGTACGGCATCGCGATCGCCGGCGCGCACGGGAAGACGTCCACTACGTCCATGGTCTCGACTCTCCTCGCGAACGCGGGCATGGACCCGACCGTCGTGATAGGCGGGCGGCTCGACTGTTTCGGTTCCGGCGCGAAGCTCGGGCAGGGAGAGTTCATGGTAGCGGAGGCCGACGAGTCTGACGGGAGCTTCCTGAAGCTTAGCCCGACCATCGCGGTCGTGACAAATATCGACGCGGAGCACCTGGACTACTACACCGGCGGGCTGGACCAGATAAAGGAAGCGTTCCTTTCGTTCGTCAACAAGGTGCCGTTCTACGGGGTCGCTGTCCTGTGTCTGGACGAGGAGAACGTGCAGTCGCTCCTGCCCAGGATGGAGAAGAGGTACACCACGTACGGCCTCAGCTCGCAGGCGGACACGTACGCGAGGGACGTCGTTATGGAGGGCATGGGCTCGAAGTTCGAGGTCGTGCACAAGGGAGAACCGCTGGGCAGCTTCGAGCTTAACGTGCCGGGCCTGCACAGCGTGTACAACTCGCTTGCGACTGTAGCGGTCGGCATGGACCTCGAGATAAACCCGGAGGTCATAAAGGCCGCGCTCAAGGGGTTCGGCGGGCTGCACAGGCGTTTCCAGGTCAAGGGCGAGGCGGCGGGCGTGGTGGTCGTGGACGACTACGGCCACCACCCGACCGAGATAAAGGCCGCGCTCGCGGCCGCGAAGGGCGGATGGGACAAGAGGACGGTGGTCGTGTTCCAGCCGCACCGCTACACCAGGACCAGGGACATCATGAAGGAGTTCTTCACCGCTTTCAACCAGGCTGACAGGCTGGCAGTGCTGGACATATACGCGGCGGGGGAGCCGCCTATCGAGGGCGTCAGCGCGGCCCGTCTCGTGGACGGGATAAAGAGCCACGGCCACAAGGACGTGACGCACGTGCCGGACATACAGGGCGCGACGGACTGGCTTGTCGAGAACGTAAGGCCCGGCGACATGGTCATCACGCTCGGTGCGGGCGACGTGTGGAAGGCGGGCGAGGCCGCGCTCGCGAGGCTCGGGGGGAAATGAGCCCGGCCGCGCTCCTCGAAAGGGCGGGCTTTGCGGGCGAGGTCAGGCTTGCCGAGCCGATGGCAAGCCACACATCGCTCGGCATAGGCGGCCCGGCCGAGGCGATGGCCTTCCCGGACAAGGTGGAGGAGCTTGCAAAGCTGCTGCTCGCCGCGAAAGAAAACGGGGTGCCGGTATTCGTCCTCTCCGGCGGTACGAACCTTCTGGTGAAGGACGGCGGGATACCGGGCCTGGTTATAAACATGGGCAAGCTCTCCTGGATAGAGCTTGAAAGGGGCGAGCCCGGGACGTCCCGGCTGCACGCGGGCGCGGGCGTCAGGCTCGCCAGGCTCATCGGGTACTGCACGAACAACGGGCTTTCGGGCCTCGAGTTCACGGCGGGGATACCCGGCACGCTGGGCGGGGCGGTCGCGATGAACGCGGGGGCGGGCGAGACAGAGATGAAGGACGTGCTGGTCTCGGTCACGCTTGCCGGGCCGGACGGCGGCATAAGGACGCTGCCAGCGGCCGGGCTCAGGATGGGGTACCGGCACACGGAGCTTCCGGAGGGCTCGGTGGTCGCGGAGGCCTCGGTGGCGGTCATACCCTGGCCGAAGGAAGAGGTAAGGGAACTGGTCAGGAAGACCATCAGGCGCAGGAAGGCCACACAGCCCCTCGAGATGAGGAGCGCGGGCTCCACTTTCAAGAACCCGCCCGGCTACTCCGCGTGGCGGCTGATCGAGATGGCGGGCTTAAGGGGCATGACGGTGGGCGGTGCGCAGGTAAGCATGAGGCATACGAACTTTCTCGTGAACACCGGCGGGGCCACGGCGAAGGACTACATGGGCCTGGTCGAGCTTGTGATAAAGACGGTGGGCGAGAAGCTTAACATTACGCTCGAGCCCGAGATAAAGATAGTGGGCGTGGAAAACTGAGGGGGGATAACGGGTTGATAGACGCGCTTTCCGAAAAGAGGATAGGTGTGATAATGGGCGGGCTGTCCGCCGAGCGCGAGGTATCCAATGCCTCCGGCACGGCGGTCATGCGCGCACTCGAGTCCGAGGGCTACGACGTACACCAGATTGTGTTCTCCGGCCCGGACATAGTCGAGCAGATAGAGAACGTGGACCCGGACGTGGTCTTCCTTGCGCTCCACGGCAGGTACGGCGAGGACGGCGCGATGCAGGGGCTACTCGAGATCATGCGGGTCCCGTACACCGGGACGGGCGTCGAGGGCTCGGCTATAGCCATGGACAAGGTCGCTACAAAAGAGGTGCTGTCGCACAGGGGCATAAAAAACGCGCCCTTCGTGGCGCTCGAAAAGTGCGGCACGGAAGACCCGGAGGCGGAGGCGGCGAAGGTCGGCTACCCGCTCGTCGTGAAGCCCGCGAACCTGGGCTCAACCATAGGCATGAGCTTCGTGTACGGGCGGGAAGGGCTTGAAAGTGCGCTCGAGCTTGCGTTCTCGCATGACAGGACGGTGCTCCTCGAAAAGTTCATACATGGCAGGGAACTGACCGTCGGGATATTAGGCGGCAGGGCGCTCCCGCTGGTTGAGATAATTGTGCCGGGCGGGGTGTACGACTACGAGGCGAAGTACCAGTCCAGGGACAACAAATACGTCTGCCCGGCCGAGCTCGACGAAAACGTGGCAAAACAGGTGCAGGAGACCGCGCTCGATGTGTTCAGGGCGCTCAAGGGCTACAGCATGAGCCGGGTGGACTTCAGGCTGGACGAGGCGGGCGATGCGTACGTGCTCGAGATGAACACCATACCGGGGCTTACCGGGACGAGCCTCCTGCCCAAGGCCGCGGCAGTGGCCGGGATAAGCTTCATTGCCCTTATCGAGACGATGCTGGCGGACGCGGTGACCAGGTATGAAGAACAGGCATAGGCGGGCGCCGGGCAGGTCCGGCGGGAAGTCCGCATGGCGGCGGCGTACCGGTATTATGGCCGCGGCCGTGGCTGCGCTCGGCATGCTCGCGGGGATATCTTACGCGGCGGCCTGGGCGGCCGGCAAGGCATGGGACAGGGCTGCCGCGCTTAACGTATTCGAGGTAAGCGAGGTGCAGGTCTCCGGACTCAGGTACGTCAGGAAGGAAGACCTCGTTTCGTTTATCGGCGACCCGTCAGGCGAAAGCGTGTTCGGCGTGGACATGGACGGCATGGTGAGAAGGCTTTCCGGCCACCCGTGGATAAAGGGCGTATCCGTAAGGCGCGAGCTGCCTGGACGTGTCAGGCTGACGGTGGATGAGCGGAGCCCCGCGGTCGTTGCCGAGGCCCCGTCCGGAAGGTACCTGGTGGACGAAGAGGGCGCGGTGCTGGCCAGGCTTACGGGCGACGACTGGGGATATCTGCCGACGGTCGTGTACGAGAAGGCTGCGAGCCCATCCGCGCCCGGCGCGGGCCCGGAAGAAAGCCTCGACATGGCGGCCAGCCTCATCGGTTCCGTGCGTGCGGACGAGACCGAGTCGCTTGCGGGCGCGGTGGTATATATAGGCGCGGACGGGCTTCCTTACATAAAGCTCGACGGCGCGGTCGTCACCGTAGGGAGAGACGGGTACGGCGGCAAGGTCAGGCGTCTCGCGGAGATAATCGGGGACGTGCGCAAAAGGGGGGTCAGCCCGAAGACGGTGGACCTCCGGTTCCCCGGCAAGGTGATAGTGGACGGCGACCGCACCAGTGGTTCGGTCCTCGAGGGCAACTCGTGAAAGGAGGCTCTATTGGCCAGGCGGGATAACGTGATCGTGGGTCTGGACATCGGCACTACCAAGATCTGCGCGATAGTCGGAGAGGTCAAGGAGGACGGACGTCTTGACATCATCGGCATCGGGAGCCATCCGTCACGGGGACTCCGGAAGGGCGTCGTCGTCAACATCGAGAGCACGGTCGAGTCCATCAAGAAGGCGGTCGAGGAGGCCGAGCTGATGGCGGGCGTCGACATTAACGCGGTGTACGCCGGTATCGCCGGGGGCCATATAAGGAGCTTCAACAGCAGGGGCGTAATCGCGATCAAGAACCGCGAGATATCCCCGGCCGACATCGAGCGCGTCATCGACGCGGCCAAGGCGGTCGCCATACCGCTCGACCGCGAGGTGCTGCACGTCCTGCCGCAGGAGTTCACGGTGGACGACCAGGACGGGATAAAGGAGCCGCTCGGCATGAGCGGCGTCAGGCTCGAGGCCGAGGTCCATATAATCACCGGCGCGGTGACATCCGCGCAGAACATAGTGAAGAGCTGCAACAGGGCGGGGCTCGAGGTGCTGGACATAGTGCTGGAGCCGCTCGCGTCCAGCTACGCGGTCCTAAGCCCGGACGAAAAGGAGCTTGGCGTCGCGGTCGTGGACATAGGCGGCGGCACGACGGACATCGCCATCCATATGGAGGGCGGCATCTGGCACACCGCGGTGCTCGCGATAGGCGGGAACCACCTGACGAACGACATAGCGGTGGGCCTAAGGACGCCTGCCGGCGAGGCCGAGAAGATAAAGATAAAATACGGCTGCGCGCTCACCTCGCTCGTAAGGGACGACGAGACGATAGAGGTGCCGAGCGTCGGCGGAAGGCCGCCCAGGGAGCTTTCGAGGCAGGTGCTCTCCGAGATAATAGAGCCCAGGATAGAGGAGATATTCAGCCTCGCCCGGAGGGAGATCATAAAGGCAGGGCTGGAGGAGCGCGTGGCCTCAGGCGTGGTCGTCACCGGCGGCTCCGCCATCATGGAGGGCATACCGGAGTCCGCCGAGAAGGTGATGGAGCTGCCCGCGAGGAGGGGCGCGCCTATCAACATAGGCGGGCTGGTGGACGTGGTCAACTCGCCCATGTACGCGACCGGCGTCGGGCTGGTGCTCTTCGGCATGCACGACACAGGCCCTGGCAGGTCGAGGAAGCTCGGGAACGGGAACATGTTCGGAAACGTGATGGGCAGGATGAAGGACTGGATGGAAGGCTTCTTTTAGGATACGGCTAAGGGGAGTGGGGGCTCCCCGATGTTTCATACAATATCATCGAAAGGGGGCATTGATGCTGGAATTCGGGGAAGAGCTTCGCAGATGCGCGAACATCAAGGTAATCGGCGTCGGCGGCGGCGGCAACAACGCGGTGAACACCATGATAAAGTCGGGCCTTAAGGGCGTCGAGTTCATCACGGCGAACACGGACATACAGGCGCTCGAGAAGTCGCTTGCGCCGCACAAGATCCAGCTCGGGGTCGCGCTGACCAAGGGGCTCGGGGCAGGGGCGAACCCGAGCGTCGGGAGGCAGGCAGCGCAGGAGGATGCGGACGTCATCAGGGAGTCGCTCGAGGGCGCGGACATGGTCTTCATCACCTGCGGCATGGGCGGCGGCACGGGCACGGGCTCCGCGCCGGTCATCGCGCAGATAGCGAGGG
>Ga0214472_10000601_pt1 | contig 43871 bp, 35 predicted proteins | sample RVTome_6_FD_207662 | JGI IMG/M metagenome (GOLD analysis project Ga0214472, IMG submission 207662) | Soil microbial communities from uranium-contaminated site in the Upper Colorado River Basin, Wyoming, United States - RVT140D175 | ecosystem: Environmental > Terrestrial > Soil > Contaminated >...
GGATCAGGATGTTGACCTTGCCGTAATGGGAGGCGCGCAGCATGGCTCGTAGCTGCGTGATGAAGCGCTGCGGCTCGGTCAGGCACAGCCGTATCGCGCGCAGCCCCAGCGCCGGGTTGGTGATGACCCGCTGCGGTTCCTGGTCCTTGTCGGCGCCGAGGTCGTAGGTCCGGATCGTGACCGGCATGCCCTCCATTTCCCGCGCCACCTTGCGGTAGGCCTCGAACTGCTCGTCCTCGTCCGGCAGATCGGGTCGGTTGAGAAAGAGGAACTCGCTGCGGAATAGGCCGATTCCGGTCGCCCCGTTGGACTGCGCTTCGGCGACGTCCGCCGGGAGCTCGATGTTCGCCTGCAGCTCCACCGCCACGCCGTCGAGCGTGATGGCGCGGCGGCCCTTCAAACGCCGTAGCTTCTGCCGCTCGAGGTCGAACTCGAGCTGCAGCCGCTGGTACTCGGCGAGCACCTGGTCGTCGGGGGCGACGATCACGACGCCCTGGGTGCCGTCCACGATGAGGAGCTCGTGCTCCCGTATCATCTGCCACGCGCGGTGCAGGGCCACGATGGATGGGATTGCGAGGCTGCGCGCGACGACGGCGGTATGTGAGGTCGTGCCGCCGAGATCGGTGATGAAGCTCGCGAAGCGGTGCTGCTTGAACTGGACGACGTCGGCGGGGGAAAGGTCGTGCGCGACCAGGATCAGGTTGCGCTCGGAATCCGCCTGCAGCGGCGGCGGCACGTAGCCGGGCTGCCCGGAAAGCGCCTTCATCACGCGCTCGGCGACCTGGACGACGTCGGCCTTGCGCTCGCGCAGATACCCGTCGACGATCTCGTCGAAGCGGGCGACCAGGGCGTCGGTCTGGAGCTTCAACGCCCACTCGGCGTTGCAGTTCTCGGTCTCGATGATCCGGCGCGGCGTCGCCGACAGCGTGGAGTCGGCGAGGATCATCTGGTGCAGGCTGATGAATGCGCCGATTTCCGGGGGGGCCGTAGCCGGGATGCTCGCGCGCAGCTCCTCGAATTCGGCGCGCACCTGCTTCACCGCCGCGTCGAAGCGGGCGGATTCCTCTGCGGCCTGGTGCGGCGGAACCTCGTAGCGCGGCACCTCCAGCCCCGCGTGCGTCAGCAGGTGCGCGTGCCCGATCGCGATGCCGCCGGAGACGCCGATGCCGTGGATGGTGAAACTCATGCCTAGTTTCGAGTTACGAGTTTCAAGTTTCGAGTCAGGGTGTGAGCGTTTAAACTCGAAACTCGCAACTAGAAACTCGAAACTGAATCTAGTCGTTCTCTTCGAACCGGCCCGCGATCAGCCGGGTAACTGCCGCCAGGGCTTCCGCTTCGTCCGGGCCGTCGGTCTCGACCACCAGCGTCGAGCCCTTGGCCGCCGCCAGCATCATCACCCCCATGATGCTCTTGGCGTTGACGCGGCGGCCGTTGCGGCTTACCCAGACATGCGACTTGAAGCGGCCGGCAACCTGCGTCAGCTTGGCCGATGCCCGGGCGTGCAGACCGAGCTTGTTGATGATCTCAACTTCTTGTTGCAGCATTGTTTACGACCAGCGCCGGGGCGGGGATGCGCACCACGCCCTCGCAGCCGCCGCTCACTGCCTTGGTGATCGCGGTGGCGAGCGGCTTGTCGCGGTAGTTCAGGACCCGGATCAGCATCGGCAAATTCACGCCCGCTACGCCCTCTACCTTGCCGGGGACGAGGAGCTTCGCAGCAATGTTGGCGGGCGAGCCGCCATACATGTCCGAGAGGATCAGCACGCCGTCACCCTCATCCAGTTCCTTCACGAACTTGCGCGCCAGCGGCAGCATTTGAAGTGGATCATCCTGCGCGGTGATGCTCAACTGCCTCAGCCGCGGGGCTCGCTTGTTCAGCACGTGGCTCGCGCAGTGAATCAGGCTCTCGCCGAGCGTGCCGTGCGAGATGATCAGAATCCCAATCATATAAGGGGGTTAGGGCCCGGTAACAGAACCATAATATTCTACTCTTCCGCGCCGCACCATGCTGCGCGCAGAGCGGATCGCGCGGGTCAGCGCAACGACTGCTGAAGGGCGTCCAGGAACATGCCGGCCACGTTGAAACCGGTCTGCTCGGTGATTTCCTGGAAGCAGGTGGGGCTGGTGACGTTGACCTCGGTCAGCCAGTCGCCGATCACGTCGAGGCCGGCGAGGAGCAGCCCTTCCTTTGCGAGCACGGGACCGAGCGTGTCGGCGATCTCGCGATCGCGTTGAGTGAGGGCTTGCGCGACGCCCGTGCCGCCGGCTGCGAGGTTGCCGCGCGTCTCCCCCGGCTTCGGGATGCGCGCGAGGCTGTGGGGCACGGCCCGGCCCCCGATCACGAGCACGCGCTTGTCGCCTTCCTGGATCTGCGGAATGTAGCGCTGAGCCATGATGGTGCGGCGGCCGAAATGCGTGACGGTCTCGATGATGACGTTGACGTTGGGATCGCCCTGGCGCGCGCGGAACACCGACGCGCCCCCCATGCCGTCGAGCGGCTTCAGGATCACGTCGTGGTGCTCCACCAGGAATTCCCGGATGAGCGGCTCGCGCCGGGTGACCAGGGTGGGCGGCGCGAACTGCGGAAAGCGGGCGACCGCCAGCTTCTCGTTCCAGTCGCGAATTCCGCGCGGGCGGTTGTATACCCGTGCGCCCTGCGACTCCGCGAGCTCGAGGAGATAGGTGCTGTAGACGTACTCCATGTCAAAGGGCGGATCCTTGCGCATCAGCACGGCGTCAAAGTCCCGCAACGGCACGGCGGAGGGCTCCTCGGCGCGGTACCAGCGCGCTTTCTCGCCGGTCAGGTGGATACGCCGCGCGCTGCCGAGCACGGTGCCGCCACGCAACGCAAGGTCCTCCTGCTCCAGGGTGTGCAACGCGTGCCCCCGGCCGGCCGCCTCGCGCATGATCGCGAAGGTGGTGTCCTTGTAGATCTTGAAGGAGTCGAGGGGATCGACGACGAACGCCAACTTCATACCGCCAGCCGCCTGCTTTCTATCTCGCGGCCGCGCGCGGCTTGGCGGCGGTCTCCGGCGCCGCGGTCTCGGTCTGCTCGAGCTCGATTGAGGCGGCGAGCAGCGCGAGCCGGGCGATGACGCCGTAGGCGTAGAAGCGGTTCGGGGGGCAGCCCGGATCGTCGGGGTTGGGCGAGGAGCACGGCGCGGCGAAGGCAAGGGGCGCGAACTGCATGCCGGGCGCGTTCAGGTTCTCGTCCTTGCCGCGCCCGGTGTGCACGCGGTAGAAGCCGCCCACCACGAAGTGGTCGATCATGTAGACGACCGGCTCGGCCACCGCCTCGTCCACGCTCTCGAAGGTGTGGACGCCTTCCTGCACCATGACCTCGTGCACCTGCAGGCCTTCCTTCACGACCGCCATCTTGGTGCGCTGCCGGCGGTTGAGCCCCCTGACCTCGGACGGGTCCTTCACCGTCATGATGCCCATGCCATAGGTGCCGGCGTCCGCCTTGACGATGACGAACGGCTCTTCCTGGATACCGTACTCCCGGTACTTGGCGCGGATGTCATCGAGGATTTCGGCGACATAGCCCTCCAGGCATTCCTCGCCCTTGCGCTCCTGGAAGTTGATCCGGCCGCATTTCTCGAAGAGGGGATTGATGAGCCATGGGTCGATGCCGAGCACCCCGGCGAACTCCTCCGCCACCCTGCGGTAGGCCTGGAAGTGGTTCGACTTGCGGCGCACCGTCCAGCCCGCGTGCAGCGGGGGCAGCACCACCTGCTCCAGGTTCATCAGGATCTCGGGGGTGCCTGCGGAAAGATCGTTGTTGAGGAGCACGACGCAGGGGTCGAAGCCGTCCACCATCAGCCGGTTGCCACGGCGCTGAAGCGGCTCGAGCGTCAACTTCGAGCCGTCGGCGAGCGCAAGCTCGGTCGGCCCGGTGACCTCGGTGAGGAGGCTGCCGATACGCACGTTGAGACCGGCGTGCCGCAGGATCGTCTGCAGCACCACCACGTTCCGCAGGTAGAACTGGTTGCGCGTGTGGCTTTCCGGAATCAGCACCGCGCCGCGCGCATCCGGGCAGACCTTCTCGATCGCGGCCATCGCCGCCTGCACGCACAGCGGGTGGAATTCCGGATTGAGATTGTTGAACCCGCCGGGAAAGAGGTTGGTGTCCACTGGCGCGAGCTTGAAGCCGCTGTTGCGCAGGTCCACCGACGCGTAGAAGGGCGCAGCGTGCTCCTGCCAGTTGCCGCGCAGCCAGCGCTCGGCTTCCGGCTGCGAGGCGAGCAGGCGCTGCTCGAGGTCGGCGAGCGGCCCGGCAAGCGCAGTGGTCAGTCGGGGGACGGACATAGGTTCCCCACGCGGGGACGCCTATTCTAGCGGATGCGCAAAAAAACGGGCGCCCGAAGGCGCCCGCGACTTGATACTCCCTGAAGTGAGCTCTACACGTGGTAGGCGGTTTCCCCGTGTTCCGCGATATCGAGCCCTTCGCGCTCCTCTTCCTCGGCGGGTCGCAGCCCGACGATGAGGTCCGCGATCTTGAACGCGACGATCGCCACCACCGCCGTCCAGATGATCGTCATGCCGACAGCCTGCGCCTGGATCAGGAACTGGTCCCAGATCGGGTTGGAGCCGACCTTGCCCGTGACCCAGTCGGTGACGAGGCCGGGCCCACCGAGCGACTGGCTGTTGAACACCCCCGTCAGCAAGGCTCCGAGCACGCCGCCCACCGCATGTATGCCGAACACGTCCAGCGCGTCGTCGGCGCCGAGCCAGCGCTTCAGCTGGTTTACCGCCCACAGGCACACCAGTCCGGCGGCGAGCCCGATGATGAACGCCCCTCCGATGCCGACGTTTCCGGCCGCGGGTGTAATGGCGACCAGCCCGGCCACCGCGCCGGAGGCGGCCCCCAGCATCGAGGGCTTGCCCTTGAACAGCCACTCGCCGAACGTCCACGACAGCACCGCGCAAGCGGTCGCGAGGAAGGTGTTGATGAAGGCGAGTGCGGCGAAGCCGTTGGCCTCGAGCGCGGAACCCGCGTTGAAGCCGAACCACCCGAACCACAGCAGCGACGCGCCGAGCATCGTCATGGTGAGATTATGAGGCGTCATCGCTTCCTTGCCGTAGCCGATGCGCTTGCCCACGAGATAGGCGCCCACCAGGCCGGCGACGCCGGAGTTGATGTGCACCACCGTGCCGCCCGCGAAGTCGAGCGCTCCCCACTGCCAGATGAGACCCGCCTTCGCGGTCATCTCCTCTACCACCTTGGGATCGGTGTAGGCGTCCGGCCCCATCCAGAACCAGACCATGTGCGCGATCGGCGCGTAGCTGAACGTGAACCACAGCACCATGAAGACCAGCACCGCGGAGAACTTGATGCGCTCGGCCACCGCGCCCAGGATCAGGCAGCAGGTGATTGCGGCGAAGGTTGCCTGGAACGCGACGAACACCAGCTCGTAGAGGGGCGTCCCCTTGCTGAAGGTTGCGGCCATCGCGAACTCGCCCTTCGCCGCGTCGAAAGTGCCGGCAAGAAACAGCCGGTCGAGCCCGCCAAAGTAGGCGTTGCCCTCGGTGAACGCGAGGCTGTAGCCGTAGATGCACCAGAGCACGACGACGAGCGAGAAAGTGACGAACACCTGCATCAGCATCGAGAGCATGTTCTTGCCGCGCACGAGCCCCCCGTAGAAGAGCGCCAGCGCGGGCACGCTCATCGCCAGCACCAGGGCGGTGGAAGTGAGCATCCACGCCGTGTCGCCCTTGTTGGGCACTGGGGTGGGCTTGGCCTCTTCCTTCTTTTCTTCCTTGGCGGGAGCGGCCTTGGCGTCCGCCTTCATTTCGGCCGCCGGCTTATCCTGCGCGAGCGCGGCGAGCGGCACCGTGTTGAGCCCCACGACGCCGAGCATGGCCAGCACGGCGATGAGTTTCCTGAAAAAGTTCTTCATTGGTTTCTCCCTGTTTCTATAGCGCTTCGGCGCCGGTTTCGCCGGTGCGGATGCGGATGGCCTGCTCCAGATCGAAGACGAACACTTTGCCATCCCCGATCTTGCCGGTATTGGCCGCCTTCTCGATCGCTTCGATGACCTGGTCGAGAATCTCGCTCTTGATCGCGGCCTCGATCTTGACTTTGGGCAGGAAATCCACCACGTATTCGGCGCCGCGGTAGAGCTCGGTGTGTCCCTTCTGCCGCCCGAAGCCCTTGACCTCGGTGACGGTGATGCCGGTCACGCCGACGGCGGACAGCGCCTCCCGTACTTCGTCAAGCTTGAACGGCTTGATGATTGCTGTGACGAGTTTCATTCGTACCCCCCGTTAAAGTGGGGCCGGCTGCAGGGCCGGCCCCGGTTTGCGTCGTTAGAAGGTCTTCTGGACGAATACCGTAACCGTCGAGTCGCCAAGCTTGGTGCCGGCGGCCGTGTAGAACGCCTCCTGCGTGGAGTCCATGTTGGTGTCGGTGTAGAACACGCCGACGGTGAAGTCCTTCGGCAGGGAGTAGTTCACCCCCAGCTTCCAATCGTCATACGATGCATTGTCGTCGTTATCGAAGCTCCCGCTACTCCCGGTGAACTTCTGCTTGCCGTAATGGCCGATCACGGTCAGCCTCGTATTGGGGATAGGATAGGTAGCGGTGAGATCGAGGTAGTAGGTGCCATCGGCATTCTTCACGCCGAACACGTCGTCGGAGAGCGCGTAGGAAAGCTTGGCGGAGAGCCACTTCCAGGTGAGTGCACCGTACACTTCAAGTGTGTCGGCCTCCGTGAATCCGGGAGCGGCATCGCCCGGATACCAGTAATAGAGCAGACCCGCGTCGTAGCCGAATTCGGTCTTGCCGATGCTGCCCTTGAAACCGCCGTAGATGTCGAGCTCCAGGCTTCCGCCCGAGCTGTAGGCGCCGCTGTCGCGCAGCACGCTGACGTTCGATCCCCACGTGCCGGCGTAAAAGCCGCTCGCATGGCCGTAGTCCATGCCGCCCTGCAATGCCGGCTCCTCGTTGGTCTGCGTCAGGCCGCGGAAGATGTACTGGCTGAAGAGCCCGATGTTGCCGGTTAGCGTGTGGGGTGAAGCAGGCGGCTGCTGCGCCTGAGCGCCTCCCGAACTCAACGCAACGGCTGTGAAACCTGCGATGAGGCATTTCCTGAACATGGATGACCCTTTCATTGTTGACGGAGCAAAATAATGCGAACGTCGGATCAGCACGGATCGTGCCAGTCCGAAATCCCCTTCAAAACAAGATGCTATGAAATCATCAGGATTGCGACGAAACGTTTGCGCACTACGATGGTGCGCGCACAATTTGACTTCGCACCAAGACGGAGCGTTCAGTAGAATCGGAACAACCATGGCCGGCACGAAGCTGTTCGAGGAAATCGACCGCAGGATGAGGGAAATCCTCGCGCGCAGTCCGGCCGCGGACCTCGAGAAGAACCTGCGCGCGTTGATTGCGTCGGCGTTCAGCCGCCTCGACCTGGTGACGCGCGAGGAGTTCGACGTGCAGCGCGAGGTGCTCGCGCGCACGCGCGCGAAGCTCCAGGAACTGGAAGAGAAGCTGGCGGAGCTCGAAGGCAAGGCAGAAGGCAGAAGGCGGAAGGCGGAATAAGCTGTGCTTTAACAGCGCCTTCCATTCATCCTTCCCCCTTCATCCTTATCTTTTTTCCTGCGTCGTCCGATTCCCGGTCTCGCCCGTTAAGCCCCCAGGGACTTGCCGAGGGGGTGGGGTCGATGTCGCTCGCCGTCGTATACAGCCGCGCGCTGGCGGGGATGGACGCGCCGCTGGTGACCGTCGAGGTGCACCTTGCCAACGGCCTGCCGAATTTCACCCTCGTCGGCCTCCCGGAGGCGGAGGTGCGGGAGGCGAGGGACCGCGTGCGTGCGGCATTGCAGAACGCGCGCTTCGAATTCCCGGCGCGGCGCGTTACCGTCAATCTCGCGCCCGCCGATCTGCCCAAGGAATCGGGCCGCTTCGATCTTCCGATCGCGCTCGGCATCCTGGTCGCTTCCGGGCTGCTGCCGGCCGCGCCGCTTGCGGGCTGTGAGTTTGCGGGGGAGCTCGCTTTGACGGGAGAGCTGCGCCCGGTCCGCGGCGCGCTGGCGATGGCGCTTGCGGCCGCGCGTGACCGCCGCGCGTTCGTGCTGCCGGAACCCAACGCGCGCGAGGCGGCGCTGGTCGAGGAAGCGGTGGTCTATCCGGCGCGTTCCCTGCTCGACGTGTGCGCCCACCTGACGGGACGCGCGCCGCTGGCGCGCTGCTCCGAGCGGCCCCGGGTGAATGGCCGGCGCCACCCCGACCTGCGCGACGTGAAAGGCCAGCTGCACGCCAAGCGCGCGCTCGAGATCGCGGCGGCGGGCGGGCATAGCCTGATCATGGTCGGGCCCCCGGGAACCGGCAAGTCCATGCTGGCCAAGCGGCTGCCGGGAATCCTGCCGCCCATGACGCGCGCGGAAGCGCTCGCCACCGCGGCGATGCAGTCGCTTGGCAACATGGGCTTCGATAACGCGAACTGGGGCGTGCGACCGTTCCGCGCTCCCCACCATACCGCTTCCGCAGTGGCTCTGGTCGGCGGCGGCAGCCAACCGCGGCCGGGGGAGATCTCGATGGCGCAGCACGGCGTCCTGTTCCTCGACGAGCTGCCGGAATTCGATCGCAGCGTGCTGGAAGTGCTGCGCGAGCCGCTCGAGTCGGGCCGCGTCAGCGTTGCGCGCGCCGCGCGCCAGGCGGAATTCCCCGCCGAGTTCCAGCTGGTGGCGGCGATGAACCCGTGCCCGTGCGGCTACCTGGGTCACCCGAGCGGGCGCTGCCGCTGCACGCCGGACCAGGTGGCGCGCTACCGGCGCAGGATTTCGGGCCCGCTGCTTGACCGCATCGACCTGCAGATCGAGGTCCCCGATGTGCCGCAGGAAGACCTTGCGGGCGGCGGGCGGGGCGAGTCCTCGGACGCGATCCGCGAGCGGGTCGCCGCCGCGCGCGGCCGGCAGCTCGAGCGCCAGGGCCGGCCCAACGCGGTGCTGCCAACGGGCGAGGTCGAGCGCTTTTGCGCGCCGGACGCGCAGGGCGCAAAGTTGCTCGAGCAGGCGGTCAGCCGGCTGGGATTTTCCGCGCGCGCCTACCACCGGGTACTCAAGGTCGCGCGCACCATCGCGGATTTGGCCCAGGCGCGGGAGCTTGCCGCCGTCCACGTCGCGGAAGCCATTCAATACCGCCGTTTCGATCGCTCCCGCGACTCTTGACCCCCGTTCGCGCGGCGGATAGTGTCAACCGAGCAGAACGATTCGGCGATCCATGTACGCCAAGGAGGTGCCATGCCATTCTTCAAGCTGAAGGAAATGCCGGAGTCCCTCGTGGCCCCGGGATATTCCGCCGCGTACGGGCCGACTATTACCGGCAAGGAGCTGGAGCTCGGTTACTACGCCGAGCCCAAGGGCTCCGGCGCCAGGCCGCACCATCATCCGAGCGAACAGATCATCATGGTCCTCGCGGGACGGCTGCGGATGCGGATCGGCGAGGAGACCCGGGACATCGGGCCAGGCGAGGTGGCCCTGATCCTGGGTGATCAGGAGCACGAGCAGGAGGCGCTCGAAGACGGCACCCGCTTCGTGAGCTTCAAGACCGCGGCTGGCGCGCAACCCTTCGGTAGCTGATAGCGCGATTTGGGATACATCGGCGTCGAGGCGCGGGACATGATCAAGCCCTACCGCCGCATGTTCCTGCGCGCCAACCTCAACGAGGTGAAGTGAGGGGGAAGGTCTCAGCGCCGCTGCTCGCGGTAACGCTCGCCGGGCTCGTGATGCTGGGCCCGTTCTCGGTCGACACCTACCTGCCGTCGTTCCCGGCGATCCAGCGCGAGTTCGCCGTGACGCCGCTGGAAGTGCAGCAGACGCTCACGGCCTATCTCATCGCGTTCGCCGTGATGACGCTGTTCCACGGCGCGCTGTCGGACTCGTTTGGACGGCGCCCGGTGATACTCGCCTGCCTCGCGATCCACGTGCTCGGCTCGATCGGCTGCACCTTCGCCCAGAGCTTTCCGCAACTGCTGTTCTTTCGCGGCGCGCAGGGCTTCTCGGCGGGCGTCGGATGGGTGGTGGGCCGCGCCATCGTCCGCGAGAGTTTTCCCGGCCACGACGCGCAGCGTCTGCTCTCGCTCATCACCATGATCTTCGGGCTCGCCCCCGCGCTCGCTCCGATCATCGGCGGCTGGTTGCAGGGCGCCTTCGGCTGGCGCGCGGTATTCGCGTTTCTGACGCTGTTCGGGGCGCTGCAGCTGGCGGTGTGCGCGCGGGCGTTGCCGGAGACGCACCCGCCGGAGAAGCGCCAGCCGTTTGCTCCGGCACCGCTCATCAGAATCTACCTCACGCTCGCGAGCAGCCCGCGGCTGCGGCTGCTGTGCCTCGCGGTCGCGTTGAATTTTTGCGCGTTCTTTCTCTACGTTGCCGCGGCGCCGGCCGTCATCTACGGCCTGCTCGGGCTGACCGAGCTCCATTTCCCGGTGTTGTTCGTGCCGGGTGTGCTCGGCGTCATGCTCGGCGCGTTCCTGTCCCACCGGATGGCGGGCCGCGCCTCGCGCCAGCGCACGGTGCAAACCGGCTATCTCATCATGTTCGGCGCGACGGCTTTCAACGTCGGCTACCATGCGCTGTATCCGGCGGCGCTGCCGTGGACCGTGCTGCCGTTTGCGGCCTACGCAGTCGGCATGGCGCTCGCGGCGCCGAGCGTGCAGCTCCTGGTGCTCGACCTCTTTCCCGAGAACAGCGGCACCGCGTCCTCCATGCAGGGCTTCACGCACGCGCTCTTCACCGCGTTCACTGCGGCGCTCATCGCGCCGCTCCTATCCGGCAGCGGGCTGACGCTGGCGCTTGGCGCGCTCGGGTTGCTCACGCTGGGTTGCTTATGCTGGATCGGCTTCCGGCGGCTTTCCTGAGGGAGCCCGCTTCTAGCACTGTTCCCAGGGCAGCCCTTCGTAGCGCCAGCCGGTCTTGGAGCCGCGGTGGTGCTGCTCATCGAGCTCACCCTCGAAGCCGTGCAGCACGTTCCACACCTGCGTGAATCCGGCTTCCTCGAGCGCGCGGCCGGCGTCGAGCGAGCGGTTGCCGCTGCGGCAGATGAGGACGATCGGGCGGTCGACGCTCGCCGCCTTCTTCACGTGCGCGACGAAATTCGGGTTCACTTCCCAGTTCGGGCCGTCGTTCCACGGCACGAGGATCGCGCCCGCCGGGTGCCCCACGAACAGGTACTCCATCTCGCTGCGGCAATCGATGAAGATCGAGTTCGGGTTCTTCTTCAGGAACTCGTAAGCCTCTCTCGGCTCGAAATGCTTCATTTCCGTTTTCCACGTCTCGCGCTGGGACCGGAATTATAGTCGCAACCCGCTGCCGCCGGCCACTTGGCGTAAAATTACCGCCTTTTGCATCAGGGTCTTACGCCACTTAATCCAGCGCTTATGGCTCACCGCATCGCACAGCTCGAAGCTCTGTTGAGGGATCGCATTCTGATCCTCGACGGCGCCCTCGGCACCATGATTCAGGGCTACCGGCTGTCGGAGGCGGACTACCGCGGCGAGCGCTTCGCCGATCACCCGCAGGACCTCAAGGGCAACAACGATCTGCTGGTCCTGACGCAGCCCGGCGTGATCCGGACGATTCACTCGGAGTACCTCGCGGCCGGTGCCGACGTGATCGAGACCAACACCTTCAACTCGACCGCGGTCGCGCAGGCGGATTACCGCCTGCAACACGTAGTCCACGAGCTCAACGTCGAAGCGGCAAGGCTCGCGCGCGCGGCGGCCGACGCGTTCACTGCGAAAGATCCATCGCGGCCGCGCTTCGTCGCCGGCGCACTCGGGCCCACCAACCGCACCGCCTCGATCTCGCCGGATGTCAACGATCCGGGCTTCCGCAACATCAGTTTCGACGAGCTCAAGGACGCGTACGCTGAGGCGGTGCGCGGCCTGGTCGAAGGGGGCGTGGATCTTCTCCTGCTCGAGACGATATTCGACACGCTCAACGCGAAAGCCGCGATCTTCGCCATCGAGGAGATTTTCGAGCAGATGGGAGCGCGTCTGCCCGTGATCATCTCCGGCACGATCACCGACGCCTCCGGCCGCACGCTCTCGGGGCAGACGCCGGAAGCGTTCTGGAACTCGGTGCGGCACGCGCGCCCGCTGGCGGTGGGGCTGAACTGCGCGCTCGGCGCGAAGTTGATGCGCCCCTATATCGAGGAGATCTCGAAGATCGCCGACATCTACGTCAGCGCCTATCCCAACGCGGGGCTGCCCAACCCACTCGCGCCGACCGGCTACGACGAGACGCCGGAGCAGACCGCCGCCTACCTGCTCGACTTCGCGAAGAGCGGCTTCGTCAACATCGCCGGCGGCTGCTGCGGCACGACGCCCGCGCACATCCGGGCGATCGGGGATGCGCTCGCCGGGGTGCCCGCGCGCAAGCTGCCGGTGATCGAGCGCAAGACGCGTCTCGCGGGCCTGGAGCCGCTCAACATCGGCGACGACGCTCTCTTCGTCAACATCGGCGAGCGCACCAATGTCACCGGCTCGCGCGCGTTCGCGCGCCTCGTCCTCGCCGGCAACTACCAGGAAGCGCTGTCCGTCGCGCGCCAGCAGGTCGAGAACGGCGCGCAGATGATCGACGTCAACATGGACGAGGCGATGCTGGACTCGAAGCAGGCGATGACGACGTTCCTGAGCCTCGTCGCCTCCGAGCCGGACATCTCGCGCGTGCCGGTGATGATCGACTCCTCGAAGTGGGAGGTGATCGAGGCGGGGTTGAAGTGCGTGCAGGGCAAGTGCGTGGTGAACTCGATCAGCCTGAAGGAGGGCAGGGACGAGTTCGTGAAGCATGCGAAGCTCGCGCGGCGCTACGGCGCGGCCGTGGTGGTGATGGCGTTCGACGAGAACGGGCAGGCGGACACGCTCGAGCGCCGCGTCGCGATCGCCAAGCGCACCTACCATATCCTGGTGGACGAGCTCGGCTTCCCTCCGGAGGACGTGATCGTCGACCCCAACATCTTCGCCATCGCGACCGGGATCGAGGAGCACGCGAACTACGGAAAGGACTATATCGAGGCGACCCGCGTCATCCGGCAGACGCTGCCCTACGTGAAGATATCCGGGGGGCTCTCCAACATCTCGTTCTCGTTCCGGGGCAACGACCCGGTGCGCGAGGCGATCCACACCGCGTTTCTCTACCACGCGATCCGCGCCGGCATGACCATGGGCATCGTCAACGCCGGCCAGCTCGGCGTCTACGAGGAAATCCCGAAGGACCTGCTCGAGCACGTGGAGGACATCATCTTCAATCGCCGCCCGGACGCGGCGGAGCGCATGGTGGCGTTTGCGGAAACCGTGAAGGGAAGCGCGCGGCGCGACACCGAGGATCTCGAGTGGCGCAAGAAGACCGTGGAGGAGCGGCTCAAGCACGCGCTGGTGCAGGGCATCAACAACTGGATCGTGGAGGATACCGAGGAGGCGCGCGTACAGTACGGGCGCCCGATCCGCGTGATCGAAGGCCCGCTCATGGACGGCATGAACGTGGTGGGCGATCTCTTTGGCGCCGGCAAGATGTTTCTGCCGCAGGTGGTGAAGAGCGCGCGCGTGATGAAGCAGGCGGTGGGCCACCTCGAACCGTTCCTGCAGCAGGAGAAGGCCCAGCTCGGCGACGCGCGGCCGAAGGGCAAGATGGTGGTCGCGACCGTGAAGGGCGACGTGCACGACATCGGCAAGAACATCGTCGCGGTGGTGCTCCAGTGCAACAACTACGAGGTGATCAACCTCGGCGTCATGGTGCCGGCGCAGAAGATCCTCAAGGTCGCGCGCGAGGAGAAATGCGACATCGTAGGGCTCTCCGGCCTCATCACGCCCTCGCTCGAGGAGATGGCGCACGTCGCGCGCGAGATGGAGCGGGAAGGGTTCGAGGTGCCGCTTTTGATCGGCGGCGCGACGACATCGCGCACCCACACCGCGGTCAAGATCGCGCCTCATTATCACGGGCCGGTGATCTGGGTGGCCGACGCCTCGCGCAGCGTCGGCGTATGCAGCAATCTGCTCTCGGACGAAGCACGCGCGGGCTATGTCGCGGAGGTGAAGGGCGAATACGAGCGCGTGCGCCGGCAGCACGAGGGGAAGAAGGGACTGGAGCTCGTGCCGCTCTCGCAGGCGCGCGCCAACGCCTTGAAAACCGACTGGACGGAGTACATGCCGCCGCGACCCGAGGTGATCGGCACGCGCCTGCTCAAGAACTACGACCTCGCGGAGATCGCCGAGCACATCGATTGGGGTCCTTTTTTCCAGGCATGGGAGCTCTCGGGTCCGTACCCGGCGATACTCGATGATGCCGTCGTGGGCAAGGCCGCGCGCGCGGTCTTCGACGAGGGGCGCGCCATGCTGAAGAAGATCATCGCGGGGCGGTGGCTTACCGCGAGCGCCGTGTTCGGCATCTTCCCGGCGGCGTCGGTCGACGCCGAGGACATCGAGATCTATGCGGACGAGAAGCGCGCCCGGACGTTGATGACGTGGCACAACCTGCGCCAGCAGAGCGTGAAGCCGACTGGCCGCGCAAATCTCTGCCTCGCTGACTTCGTCGCGCCCAAGGGCTCGGGCGTGGCCGATTACATAGGCGCATTCGCCGTCACCGCCGGCATCGGCATCGAGAAAAAGCTTGCGGAATTCGAGAAGAAGCGCGACGACTACAGCGCCATCATGCTGAAGGCGCTTGCCGACCGCCTGGCGGAAGCGTTCACGGAACTGCTGCACAAGCGCGTGCGCCGCGAATTCTGGGGCTACGCCGGCGACGAGCGCCTCGATAATGCCGCACTCATCGCGGAGAAGTACCGCGGCATCCGTCCTGCGCCGGGCTATCCGGCTTGCCCGGACCATACCGAAAAGGGGCCGCTGTTCGAGCTGCTCAAGGCCGAGCGCATCGGCATGCGGCTGACCGAGTCCTACGCGATGCACCCCGCGGCAGCGGTGAGCGGCTTCTACCTGTCCCATCCCCAGTCGCAGTACTTCGCGGTCGGCAAAGTGGGGCGCGACCAGCTCGAGGACTACGCGCGGCGCAAGGGCATGCCGGTCGGTGAGGCCGAGCGCTGGCTCGCGCCCAACCTGGGCTACGAGCCGGGAAAGCCGTGACGCGGTGGCACCCCGCCTCGCCGTCGCGTCAATCGTCCTCGCCGAGTTTCTCGGCGGCTCGCTCTGGTTCAGCGCCAACGCCGCCGCGGACGACCTGGAGCGCGCGTGGGGGCTGCATGCCGCCGGCATCGGCGCGCTGACGAGCGCGGTGCAGCTCGGCTTCATCAGCGGCACGCTGCTCTTCGCGCTCTCGGGCCTCGCGGACCGCTATCCCGCAAGCCGCATCTTTGCCGTGTGCGCCGTCGTGGGAGCGTTCTCCAATGCGGGCTTCGCGCTGCTCGCGCAGGGTCTCGCGGACGCCTGCGTCTGGCGCTTTGCGACCGGTGTAGCGCTTGCCGGGATCTACCCGGTCGGCATGAAACTCGTGGTGAGCTGGGCGCCGGAGAGCGCGGGCGAGGCGCTCGGATGGCTCGTCGGCATGCTGACGCTCGGCACGGCATTCCCGCACGCCGTGCGCGCCGCCGGGGGAGGATGGCCGTGGAGCCTGGTGGTGCTCAGCTCCTCGGCGCTCGCGCTGATTGCGGCCGCGATGGTGCTTCGACTCGGTGACGGGCCCCATCTCAAGGCGGCCGGCGGCGGCCACCGGCGTTGGGGCGGGGTGATGAGAGCCTTCCGCGTCGCGCCTTTCCGCGCGTCCGCGTTCGGCTACTTCGGCCACATGTGGGAGCTCTACGCGTTCTGGACGCTGGTTCCGTTCCTCGTTGCGCTGGTGCTCGCGCGGGGCGGGCAGGCGACGCCGGCGGCGGTGTCGGCTTGGTCGTTCGCCGTGATCGGAGCGGCAGGCGTGCTCGGCTGCGTGCTCGGCGGACGCTTGAGCCGGAGCCTGGGCGGCGCACGTGTCGCGGCGATCGCGCTCGTGGGATCGGGGGCGATGTGCCTCGTGTTTCCGCTGGCGCAGGACGCGCCCACCGGCGCGCTCCTTGCAGCGCTGCTCTTCTGGGGGGTCATGGTCATCGCCGACTCGCCGCAGTTCTCCGCGCTCTCGGCGCGCGCCTGCCCGCCGGAGCTCGTCGGCAGCGCGCTCGCGATCCAGAACAGCATCGGGTTCTTCATCACCGTCGTGGCGATCTCGGTCGCGACCGCGTCCTGGGCATCGCTCGGCGCGTACGTGGCTTGGTTGCTGCTGCCCGGGCCCGTGCTGGGGCTAATCGGCATCGCGCCCCTCGTGCGGCTACGCGGCGCGCCCGCCGGCCTGCGCTGATGCCGCCGCAGACCGAACGCTATCTCGCCCTCGCGCGGCTGGGGCGCAACGCCTGGTGGCGCTACGCGCTCGGCGCCGCCACCATCGCTTTTTTCTGGCTGGTGCTGGGCTACGTGCCCTATCTGCTGCTCGTGGGCGCCGGCCTGAGCGGCCAGCTTTTCGAGTATCTGGCGGTCAATTTCTCGATCTTCATGATGCTCGCGGGCCTCGTGCTGACGGTGAAGGTGATACACCGCCGGCCGCTGCTGAGCCTCATAACCCCAAAAGCGCGTGTCGACTGGCTGCGCGTTGCGCGCGGCGCGCTGGTGTGGGCGGTCATCGCGGCGGTGATCGTGGCGATCGAGCACGCGCTGTTCCCTGACCGCTACTTCCTGAGCTTCGACGCGGAGCGGTTCTTCTTATATCTCGTCCTGGTGCTGGTGCTGACGCCGATCCAGGCCGGGACGGAAGAGCTCGTGTTCCGCGCCTACGCCATGCAGGGGCTCGCGCTCCTCACGCGCCGGCCCGCGCTGGTGGCAGTCGCGAGCAGCCTGCTATTCACCGTGCCGCACCTGCTCAATCCCGAGGTGTACGAGCACGGCGTGCTCATCATGGCTGCCAACTACTTCGCGATCGGCATGTTGCTCGCGACCATCACTCTGCGCGACGGCCGGCTCGAGCTCGCCATCGGGCTGCACGCCATGAATAACGTGTTTCTCGCGCTCGTCGCCAATTATGAAGGCTCGGCGCTGACCACCGAGTCCATTTTCACCGCCCTCGAGCTGGACCCGGTGTACACGCTGATCACCCTCGTCATCGGTGCGCTCGTTTTCCACCGCTGGATTTTCAGGCGCGCGCCGGAAGTTAGGGAGAAGGGGGAGGGTTAGGAACCCATTTCCCCGCCGTCGGCCTTGGTGATCGCCATCACCGACGGGCGCGGCGGCACGATCTCGATGATGTGGCCGTGACGGTTCGGGCCGCGCGGATACGCGCCGGTGTGTAGGGACGCGCCGACTCCCGGGGCCGATAGCGCCAATCCGATAGAATCGGTACCCGACCCTCACCCCCGTTATGCACCTTCACATTCTCGGCATCTGCGGCACGTTCATGGGCGGCCTCGCGCTCCTCGCGCGCGCGGCGGGCCACCGCGTCACCGGGTGCGACGCCAACGTCTATCCGCCGATGAGCACGCAGCTCGCCGCGCAGGGGATCGAACTGACGGAAGGCTGGAACTCCAATCAGGCCGCTCTCAAGCCCGATGTTTTCGTCATCGGCAATGTCGTGACGCGCGGCAACCCCCTGATGGAGGAGATCCTCGACCGGGGACTGCCCTACGTTTCCGGCCCGCAGTGGCTGAGGGAGAACGTCCTCGCCGGGAAGTGGGTGATTGCGGTGGCCGGGACGCACGGCAAGACCACGGCCGCTTCCATGCTGGTGTGGATATTGGAACAGGCCGGGCTTGAGCCCGGCTTTCTCATCGGCGGCGTGCCGGCGAATTTCGGGGTTTCCGCGCGGCTTTCCACCCCCACCCTAACCCTCCCCCATCAAGGGGGAGGGAAAAAAAGCTCCTTCCCCTCTGGCGGGGGAAGGTCGGGATGGGGGGGTGATCCGTCGCCATTCTTCGTCGTCGAGGCCGACGAGTACGACACCGCGTTCTTCGACAAGCGCTCCAAGTTCGTGCACTACCCGGCGCGCACCGCGGTGTTGAACAACCTCGAGTTCGACCACGCCGATATCTTTCCGGACCTGGCGGCGATCGAGACGCAGTTCCACCATTTCGTGCGCACGCTGCCGGCGAACGGGCTGATCGTTGCCAATGGCGCGGACGCGGCGCTCGCGCGCGTGCTCGCGCGCGGTTGCTACACGCCGGTGGAGCGCTTCGCCGTGACGGACGGCTGGGCTGCGACCGCAATCGGGCCCGACGCGTTCGACGTGCTGTGGCGCGGAGTGAAGCAGGGCCGCGTGCAGTGGGCGCTGCAGGGGGCGCACAACCAGGGGAATGCGCTTTCCGCGATCGCCGCCGCACGGCACTGCGGCGTCGCGCCGGCGCAGGCGATCAGCGCGCTCCGCGCCTTCGAAGGCGTCAAGCGGCGCATGGAGGTGCGCGGGGTGGCGGGCGGCGTCACCCTCTACGACGATTTTGCGCATCACCCGACGGCGATCGCGGCGACGCTGGACGGATTGCGCGCGAAAGTGAACAGCTCCCGAATCCTGGCGGTGCTCGAGCCGCGCTCCAATACGATGAAGGCGGGCGTCATGAAGGACCGGCTCGCGGCGAGCCTCACCGGCGCGGACCGCGTCTACTGCTTCAGCGCGGGCCTCCAATGGGACGCGGCCGCGGTGCTGGCGCCGCTCGGCGCGAAGGCCGAAGCCTACGCCGATTTCGAGCGCCTGCTTGCGGCCATCGCGGGGGCGGCGCAACCCGGCGATCATATCGTCATCATGAGCAACGGCGGATTCAACGGCATCCACGAGAAGCTCCTCGCTCGCCTCGCCAGCAAATGAACGAAACCGTCGTAAACGACAAGCTCGGTGCATTCTGCCGCCATACCCACGCCGAGATGAAGGGCGTGCCGGGCGGTCCGCTCGCCGGCCTGACGTTCGGGGTCAAGGACATCTACGACATCGCCGGCCACAAAAGCGGCTTCGGCAGCCCCGACTGGCTGCGCACGCACGACGCCGCGAAGCGCACCGCGCCGGTGGTGCAGCGCCTGCTCGATGCCGGCGCAGATATGGTGGGCAAGACCCATACCGACGAAATTACCTGGAGCTTGAACGGCGAAAACGCCCATTACGGCACGCCGGTCAACGTCAATGCGCCGGGACGCATTCCCGGCGGCTCCTCGAGCGGCTCGGCGGCGGCAGTGGCGGGCGGCCTGTGCGATTTTGCGCTGGGAAGCGATACCGGGGGATCGGTGCGCGCGCCGGCGAGCTTTTGCGGGATCTTCGGCATACGGCCCACGCACGGGAGAGCGTCGCTCGAGGGCGCGTGTCCGCTCGCGCCAAGCTTCGACACCTGCGGCTGGTTCGCGCGCAGCGCCGAGCTGCTCGAGCGCGTCGGCCGTGTGCTGCTCGGCGGCGGGAGACCGGGTGAGCCGCGCCGCCTGTTGCTGGCACAGGACGCGTTTGCGCTGGCGGGGGATGCGATTGCGCGGGCGCTCGAGCCGGCCGTCGAACGCGTAAGCGCAACGCTCGGCAAGCCCGAGCGCGTGACCGTCGCCGCCGACGGGTTGCCGCAGTGGTTCCAGATTTTCCGCGTGCTGCAAAGCGCGGAGGCGTGGGCGCAGCACGGCGAGTGGGTGACGCGCGTCAAGCCCGATCTCGGGCCCGGGATCCGGCAGCGCGTCCAGTGGGCCGCGGACCTCGACCCCGCTCTCGTCGGTCCGGCCAGGAAGCGCCGCGAGGAAATAGCGGGCCACATGGAGCGCCTGCTTGCGGGCGGCGCGGTGCTGGTGCTGCCGACCGTGCCGGGCATCGCGCCCATCCGGAATGCGGCACCCGCCGACACCGAGGATTTTCGCGCTCGCGCGCTTGCCCTTTTGTGCCCGGCCGGGCTCGCGCGGCTGCCGCAGGTGTCGCTGCCGCTGGCGCAGCTCGACGACTGCCCACTCGGGCTCTCGCTCATCGCCGCGCGTGGCGACGACGCGATGCTGTTCGCACTGGCGAAAGAACTCTATTGAACCGCCGAGCCGCCAAAGAGCATTCAACTGCAGTACGAAATCGAGGTGTTAGCGTGTCTTGGATTGCGTTTTCTTGAATGCCTTTTGGCGTCTTGGCGGTTGAATTCGGTAGCGGATGCTCATCTACATCCACGGCTTCAACAGCTCGCCGGCTTCCGCCAAGGCGCAACTGCTGAAGGCGAGGTTCGACACGCTGGGGCGCGGCGCGGAGTTCGTGGCGCCGGCAGTGCCGCCAAGTCCGGCGCAAGCCGCAGTTTTGCTTGACGCACTCGCCCTGCGGCATCCCGGCTCGGCCTTGGTCGGGAGCTCGCTCGGCGGCTATTACGCGACCTGGCTCGCGGAAAAGCACGGCATGCGCGCAACCCTGCTCAATCCCGTCGTGCGTCCTTACGAGCTGCTGTCACCCCTGGTCGGGCTCCAGAAGCGTTTCCACACGGGCGAAGAATACGTTTTCACCACCGGGCACGTCGCCGAGCTGCGGGCGCTCGAGGTCGAGCGCATTACCCCGTCGCGCTATTTCCTCATCGTGACGACCGGCGACGAGGTGCTGGATTACCGCCGGGCAGTGGAGCAATACCGCGGGTGCCGGCAGATCGTGATCGAGGGCAGCGACCACGGAATGAGCGATTTCGCTGACAATATCGACGCCGTGCTCGAATTCTGCGGCATCGGCCAGTCGGCGGGAGTCCGATAACGCTGCGGCATGCCGTTGCCTGTCTGCGCGAATTGGGCGTAGCATGCCTAGCACCAGGTCCCGAAGAAACAGAGAGGGCGCGCGACAACGGTCCGCGTGGATCGCGCCCGTTCACTTGGAGGGAGTTCCGATGGTTTTTTTGATCAAGTCATTACGGCTGTTTGTGGCTGCGCTGCTTGCGGCCTTGTTCTGTGTTTCGTCGGCATACGCGCAAAAGTGGGTGAAGCTTGCAGCGTTTCCGGACGCATCGGAGGAAGTCTACGGAATCACTTCGGGCGGCAAGCTTTACATATTCGGCGGACTTGCTCCGGCGTGGACACCGAAGGGTCTGGTTTACGAGTACGATCCGGCAACCGACAAGTGGGCGAAGAAGAACAACATGCCGGTGCCTGCCCACCATGTCGCGGTTACCGAGTTGAACGACAAGATTTACGTCATGGGCGGTTTCACGAAACCGCAGTCTGGCCCCACAGCTTGGGTCCCAATTGACAATGCATGGGAATACGATCCTGCCAACGACACGTGGAAAGCGCTTGCACCACTGCCGACCAAGCGCGGTTCTCCAACCGCTGCCGCGGTCAACGGCAAGATTTACGTAATTGGCGGAGCCACTACCAATGAAGGCTCGAAAGAATCGTCGATTCATCCTGCGCGAGCGCACCGGGTAGTCGGAACGAACGAGGTCTATGATCCGGCCACCAATACCTGGGAAACCCGCAGCCCCATGCCCACTGCGCGTAATCACGTGGCTGTCGGTGTGGTCAACGGCAAGATCTACGTGATCGGCGGACGCCTGGGTAGCGGTTTCATCGGTCGGGCGGCCAATACCGACACCGTCGAGGGGTACGATCCGGCCACCGATCAGTGGAGTGCGGCGCTTAACCGCATGCCGACGCCGCGCAGCGCGCTCGCCTACGGCACGTATAAGGGCAAGATTTACGTCGCCGGCGGTGAACTCCAGACGGCTTACATGGCTGCCGCGTTTCGCGCGGTTGAGGCTTACGATCCGGCGACCAACAGCTGGTCTTCTCTTCCCCCGCTGGAGTTCCCGCGTCACGGTGCTGGTGGGGACTTTCTTGGCAACCGTTTTCATGTCGTGACGGGTGTCGTGCAGGCTTCCGGCAGCGGCGGCCATTCGGACGTAGACTATCACCACGCCCTCGTGCTCGACTCGAAGTAGCAAATCTGCCGGTGGCGCGAGGAAAGTCGCGCCATTGCCTATAATATTGGGCGCAGTTACATCGACTGCGCCCTTTTTTTGCCCCGCAGCAGCGCTGCCCCGGCTTTCCGAGATGAACGTTTTTTACGAGGAAGAGGGTTCGTTCAGGGTCGGCACCGTGCTCGCCGACCACGACACCTCTTTGCAGGTGGAGGCGCCCCACGGCAAGCGCTCCAAGGTGAAGGCCTCGGCCGTGCTGTTCCGATTCGACGGCGCCGGCATCACGCACTTCATGGATGAGGCGCACAAGCTCGCGGAGGCGATGGACGCGGATTTCCTGTGGCAGTGCTGCGGGCCGGAGGAATTTGCCTTCGAGACGCTGGCAAAGGAGTACTTCGGACGCGCGCCGACGCCCCTGGAATCCGCGGGCCTGCTCCTGAGGCTCCACGGCGCGCCGATGTATTTCTACAAGAAGGGCAGGGGCCGCTACAAGGCGGCGCCGCCCGAGGCGCTGAAGGCGGCGCTGGCTTCCGTCGAGCGCAAGCAGCGCGAGGCGGAGCGGCGGGCCCAGTACGTGGCGCAGCTCGCGGACGGCAGGCTGCCGCCGGAGTTCATCCCGCTCGCGCCGAAGCTCCTCTACGGGCCGGACAAGCAGAGCGTCGAATGGAAGGCGCTGGAAGACGCGTGCGCGAAGCTGAAGACGACGCCCGCGAGGCTCTTCGAGCGCTGCGGTGCGCTGCCGTCGTCCCATGATTACCACTTGAACCGCTTCCTGTTCGAGCATTTTCCACGGGGCACGGTATTTCCCGACCTGGAGGCACCCGCCGTGCCGCGGGACCTGCCGCGCGCGGAAGTCGAGGCGTTCAGCATCGACGACGTCACCACCACCGAGGTCGACGACGCGCTCTCCGTCACCGCGCTGCCCGGCGGAAACCTGCGTATCGGCATCCACATCGCCGCGCCCGCGCTCGGCGTAGCACCCGGCAGCGCACTCGACGCGGCGGCGCGCGAGCGGCTGTCCACGGTGTACTTTCCGGGAAGCAAGATCACGATGTTGCCGGAGGCGGCGATTGAGGCCTTTTCGCTCGCCGAAGGCAGGGATTGTCCGGCGCTCTCGCGCTACGTCGAGGTCGCGCCCGATTTTTCGATCGTGGCGCAGACGACGCGGATCGAGCGCGTGCCGGTCATGCAAAATTTGCGGCACACTGCGCTGGAGCAGGCATTCAACGAGGAGACGCTCGCTGCGGGCCGCGTCGATCACTCCCACGCGGACGCGTTGACGAGCCTGTGGGGCTTCGCGCGCGCGCTGGAAACGGCGCGGCGCGGCGGCGAGGCCGAATTCGAGGCGCGGCCCGAGTACAGCTTCTACGTCGAGAACGACCGCGTGCGCATCGTGCGCCGGCTGCGCGGCACACCGGTGGACAGGATCGTCTCGGAGCTCATGATTCACGTGAACGGCGCGTGGGGACGGGAACTCGCGGCGGGCGGCGCGGCGGCGATCTACCGCGTCCAGGAGGGCGGCAAGGTCAGGATGAGCACGGTGCCCGCGGCGCATGAGGGCCTGGGCGTGGCAGGCTACGCCTGGACGAGCTCACCGCTGCGGCGCTACGTCGACCTCGTGAACCAGCGCCAGCTGATCGCCCTCGCGCGCGGCGAGGCGCCGTTGTACCGGGCAAACGACGAGCGGCTCCTCGCGGCCATGCGGGATTTCGAGTCGGCGCACGAGGCCTACGGCGAGTTCCAGCGCCGGATGGAGCGCTATTGGTGCCTGCGGTGGCTCATCCAGGAGAGCGCGCAAACGGTGACCGCGACGGTGATCCGCGAAAGCCTGGCGCGTTTCGACGACCTGCCGCTCGTCGCGCGCGTGCCGTCCCTGCCGCCGCTCGATGCGGGGAGCCGGGTCGAGCTTGCCGTCACCGGCATCGATCTGCTGGAACTCGCGCTTCATTGCGAGTTTCGCCGCCGGCTCGCGCCCGATAATGCGGCTCCCGGGGTCCTGATTCAATCGTGATTTAACATTAATTAACATCGGCAACCCCTCGTTATTAAAAGCCTTTCCATGCAGGAAATCCGCGACTAGGTTACAATGAGACGCATGGGGTTGCTGCCCGACAGGAAAGTGGTGCCGCTGCGGCAGCGGGCGAGGCACGCGCGGCACGCGCCGTGGCGGATCGCCGTGGACCGCCTGGAGGAGCGCGTCGCGGAGCTCGAGCGCGGCATGAACGCGCTCGACCGGCGCATGACCGCACTCGGCAAGCACGGCCGCATGCAGGTCGCCGTGGCGATGTCGGTGTTCCTCCACGCCATCATCATTTTCGGGGTGAGCTTCAAGCTGCCGGACCTCTCCAAGCTCGGCGCACAGGCCCCGCTCGAAGTGACGCTGGTCAATGCCAAGACCCAGGCGCGGCCGGAAAAGGCCGACGCCCTCGCCCAGGCCAACCTCGATGGCGGCGGAAATACCGACGCCAGGCGCAGGGCGAAAAGCCCGCTGCCGGTGCCCCGCGATGACAAGCGAGGAGCAAAGGTCTCGCTCGCGCAGAAACGCGTCGAGCAACTCGAGCGCGAGGCCAAGCAGCTCATGACCCAGGCCCGGTCAAAAACCGCGGTTGCGCCCCGCCTCGAGACACAGCAGCCCAAGGAGGAACCGCAGGTTGCCCCGAGCGCGGCCGATATCGTCCAGCGCGGAATGGAAATCGCCCGGCTCGAGGCGCAAATCGCGCGCGAGTGGGAGAACTACCAGCAGCGGCCGCGCCGGCGCTTCATCGGCGCGCGCACCCGGGAATTTCGATTCGCGCAGTACATCGAGAACTGGCGCACCAAGATCGAGCGGGTGGGCGAGCTCAATTACCCGCAGGCCGCCCGCGACCAGAGAATCTACGGCACCCTGGTGGTGACGGTGTCGATCAAATCCGACGGCTCGCTCGAGGGGGTGGAGATCAACCGTCCGTCCGGGCAGCGCATACTCGACGCGGCGGCGCTGCGCATCGTCCGGCTGGCCGCGCCCTTCGCGCCGTTCCCGGCCGATATCGCCCGCGACACGGACATCCTCAGCATCACGCGCACCTGGCTCTTCACCCGCTCCGACCAGCTCGTCACCGAATAAGTGTTCATGACGGATCAGTACGCCGTCATCGGCAACCCGGTCGAGCACAGCCTCTCGCCCCAGATCCACGACCAGTTCGCCCGCGCGACCGGCCAGGACCTGACCTACGGCAGGATACTCGCGCCGCTCGAGGGCTTTCGCGACGCGGTGCTCGCGTTTCGCGCTGCGGGCGGCAAGGGGCTCAACGTGACCCTTCCGTTCAAGCACGAGGCCTGGCGCGTCGCCGGCGTGCGCAGCGGCTTCGCTCTTGCCGCCGGCGCGGTCAACACGCTGTCCTTCGAGGGCGGGAGCATCGAGGGCCACAACACGGATGGCATCGGGCTCGTGCGCGACCTGATGCAGAATCTGCGCGCCGGCATTCGCGGCAAACGCGTGCTGTTGATGGGGGCGGGTGGCGCGAGCTACGGCGTCATGGAACCGCTGCTGCGCGAGCAGCCGGAATCGGTGGTGGTCGCGAATCGCACACTGGAGAAGGCCGTTGAGCTGGTGGGGTACTTCGAGAAGCTTCAATCGTGCGCGCCGCAGGGTTTCTCGGCGCGCGCCTACGGAGCGCTCGCCGGCACGCAGTTCGACATCCTGATCAACGCCACATCGGCGGGGCTCGAGGGCGCGATGCCGCCGCTTCCCGAAGGGATTTTTGCTCCCGGCGCCCTCGCCTACGACATGGTGTACGCCCGGCGCACGCCCTTTCTCGATTTTGCGCGGGCGCGGGGAGCGCGCATCGCCGACGGCCTCGGCATGCTCGTCGAGCAGGCCGCCGAATCGTTCTTCATCTGGCGCGGCGTGCGGCCCGAGACCGCGCCCGTCATACGGGCGCTCACGCAGAAGGCGGAAGAGTGATCCGCCATGCGGGGACTTCTGCGCTGGACGTGGCGAATCCTCCTACTCGCGCTGTGCGCACTCACCGTCGTGCAGTTCTGGTTTCTCGTGCACATCTGGTACTGGGCCGATCACAATCCGGAGAGCACGGCCTTCATGCGGTCGCGGCTCTCGATCATCCGCGCGGACGAGCCGGGCGCGCGGATCGTGCGCCGCTGGATCCCCTACGCGCGCATCTCCCCGCACCTCAAGCAGGCGGTGATCGCCGCCGAGGACGCCAACTTCATGAGCCATTGGGGCTTCGACTGGGAGGCGGTGCGCAGAGCCCATGAACGGAACGTGAGGGAGGGAGAGATCGTCGCGGGCGCCTCGACCATCAGCCAGCAGCTCGCCAAGAATCTTTTCCTGCCGTCCGCGCGCAGCTGGTGGCGCAAGGCACAGGAGGCCGCGATCACCGTGATGCTCGAGACCCTTCTTACCAAGCGCCGCATCCTCGAGATCTATCTCAACGTGGTGGAGTGGGGTGACGGCGTCTACGGCGCGGAGGCCGCTGCGCGCTACCACTATGGCGTGCCGGCGGCGGCGCTATCGCCGGAGCAGGCCGCGCGGCTCGCCGCGATGCTGCCGAGCCCGCGCAGCTACACCCCGCGCAGCGACACGCTCTATCTGCGAGAACGCACCGCGGACCTCCTTTCGCACATGCACTACGCGCGCATACCTTGATCACTCGTCGCTTGTCACGCGGCATCGGGTAGAATGGCCCGCTTTCAATCAAGACCGGAGAACAACGTCATGCAGAGGAGAAAATTCCTCGCGGGCCTGGGCGCCCTGAGCCTGTCCGGCCTGGTCGGAGCGCAGGAGCAAGGCGCCGCCCTGCGCGGGCCCGACGTGATCTTCGTGCCGACGCCGAACGAAGTCGTTGCCACGATGCTCAGAATGGCGGCCGTTACCAAGAAGGACACGGTCTACGATCTCGGCTGCGGCGACGGCCGCATCGTCATCACCGCCGCGCAGCGCTATGGCGCGCGCGGCGTCGGCATCGACATCGATCCCGATCGGGTGGCCGAAGCGACGGAGAACGTCGCGAAGGCGGGGGTTGCGGACCGGGTGAAAATCATCCGCGGCGACCTGTTCGAGGCCGACATCAGCGCCGCGACGGTGGTCACCCTCTATCTTCTCACCGATCTCAATCTCAAGCTGCGCCCGAAGCTCCTGCGCGACTTGAAGCCCGGCACCCGCGTCGTCTCGCACGCCTTCTCCATGGGCGACTGGAAGCCCGAGCGCGAAGCCGAGGTCTCGGGCACGACGGTGTATCTCTGGCGCATCCCGCCGCGCAAGTAGTTCATCTGATGGACGTTCTCGCAGTCTCGCGGGCGGCTTGACCGGCCGCGGGGCCGGGAATAATCTTTGGCGTAGCAGCGTTTTGACAAGAGCCGCGGCGTCCCCGCCGCAGGCGATAATCTCTCGAGGAAGGAACACGGGCGCACGCAGCACGCGGAGGTACGTGCTGCGCGCGCGAGCGCCCATCAACGAGCGGGAGGAGAAGCCATGCAACTCAACGTCAATTCAAGATCCTACGAGGTAGACATCGAGCCCGATACGCCCCTGCTGTGGGTGCTGCGCGATGTGATCGGGCTGACGGGCACCAAGTACGGCTGCGGTATCGCGGCATGCGGGGCCTGCACGGTGCACCTGGACGGGGAGCCAGTGCGCTCCTGCTCGGTGAGTATCTCGGCCGCCGCGGGCAAGCGTGTCACCACGATCGAGGGCCTGTCGCCGGACTCCTCTCATCCGCTGCAGAAGTCGTGGGTCGCCGAGCAGGTGCCGCAATGCGGCTACTGCCAGTCGGGGCAGATCATGCAGGCGGCGGCGCTGCTCGCAAAAAACCCGAATCCGTCCCGCAGTGAGATCGTCGGGCACATGAACGGCAACATCTGCCGCTGCGGGACCTACCACCGCATCATCGCCGCGATCCAGCGTGCGTCGAGGGAGGGTTAAGCTATGACGACGAGCACGAATTCCACGTTCAGCCTTTCCCGGCGCCGATTCCTCGCGGGGGCCGGCGGCCTGACTTTCTGCATCGCGGCGGGAACCGATGGCATCCGCCTGGTAACCGAAGCGCAGGCGAGCGCTGCGGGCATGGTGAACGCCTGGGTGCGAATCGCGCCGGACGGCATCGTGACGATCCTGAGCGCGGGCGCCGAGATGGGACAGGGCTCCATGACCTCGCTTCCCCTCATCGTCGCCGAGGAGATGGACGCCGACTGGTCAAAGGTTGCGATCGAGTGGGCCCCCGCGGACGCGGGCGTCTACGGCTACGCCATGGGCAGCAACCGTCTGATGGCGATCGTCGGCAGTCGCGCAGTCATGCTGTATTTTGATCAACTGCGCGTGGCGGGCGCGCAGGTGCGCAAGGTCCTGCTGGCGAACGCTGCCGAGAAATGGGGCGTGGACACCGCATCGCTGTCGACCGAACCGGGCTTCGTGGTGGATCCGGCGTCCGGCCGGCGCGTGAGCTACGGCGAGATCGCCGGGTTCGGCACTGTCCCCGCCACGCTTCCTTCCGTGGAAAAGAGCGCGTTGAAGGACAAGAGCCAGTACCGGCTGATCGGCAAATCCGTGCCGCGCCGTGACATACCCGCCAAGGTGAACGGCACGGCGCAATACTCGATCGACGTACGGCTGCCGGGGATGGTCTACGCGACCGCGAAGCATTCGCCCGTGCATGGAGGCGAGGCCGAGAGCTGGAACGAAGACAGCATCAAGGCGATGCGCGGTGTGCTCGGCACGGTGCGCGTGCCGGGCGGGGTCGCGGTGGTCGCCGACAGCCTGCCGCACGCATTGGCGGCACGCGGTGTTCTGGAAGTCACGTGGAAGCCAGGCCGGGCTGCGGGCTTCGACTCCGAGAAGGCGCTCGCGGAAACCTATGTCAAGGTGCATGCGGACCCCGCCGCGAAGCGGCAGACGCTCGACTCGAAGGGGGACGCGAAGGCCGCGTTCGGGGCCGCAGTCAAGTCCTATAGGTCGGAATACCGCAGCGACTACGGCTATCACGCGCAGATGGAGCCGTTGAACGCGGTGGCGCGGCTCAACGACGCGGGCGACCGGCTGGAGGTCTGGGAGGGTACCCAGGCGCCGGACATCGCCCGTGCGCGGATCGCGAAGGCGCTCGGGTTCAAGCCCCAGCAAGTGACCCTGCATCAGTGCTACATGGGCGGCGGCTTCGGGCGCCGGACGCTGGGCGACTACGGCACGGAAGCCGCGCTCATCGCGAGCGAGACGCGCCGCCCGGTGAAGCTGGTGTGGACGCGCGAGGAGGACCTCAGCCACGGCATGTTCCGCCCGCAATCGTTCCAGTGCCTGGAGGCCGCGCTCGATCGGGACGGAAAGGTGAGCGGCTGGCAGCACTGCGTCGTCGGCGACGGCGGGATCCTGCTCGCGACCGGGATCAAGATTCCCTATTACCAGATCCCCAACCAGCATATCGAGATGCGCGGCGTTCCCCACGGCGTGCGCCTCAAGCACTGGCGGGCAGTCGGCCACGTCTTCAACGTCTTCGCGATCGAATCGTTCGTGGACGAGATGGCGGCCGACCTGGGCATGGACCCTGTGGAATTCCGCTTCCAGCGCATGTCCATTTCGCCGCGCGCGCGCGCCGTCTTCGAGCAGGTCGTGCAGATGTCCGACTGGAAAGCTTCGCGGACGGAAGGCCGGGCGCTCGGGGTCTCGATCAGCGAGCGCTCGGGATCTCTCGGAGCGGGAGTTGCCGAAATCTCGCTCGACCGCGCCAACGGCAAGATCCGCGTGCACAAGGTGTGGGTCGCGATCGATGGCGGTCTGGTGGTCCAGCCCGCCGCGGCGAAGGCGAACATCGAGAGCGGGGTCCTCTACGGGCTGTCGAGCGTGCTGCACGAGCGCGTGACGCTGAAAGGGGGCGTGGTCGAGCAGAGCAACTTCCACGACTACAACCTGCTGCGCATGGCCGACCTGCCAGAGGAAATGCACGTCGGGTTCGTGGACCGCGATGCGGCGCCCTCCGGCCTCGGCGAGATCGGCAACCCGTGGGTCGCGGCGGCGGTGGCGAACGCCTTCTACCGCCTCACCGGCAAGCGGCTGCGCCACATGCCGTTCACGCCGGCGCGGGTGCTCGAGACGCTTAAGGCCTAAACGGCGCCCTTCAGCCACGTCACCCGCACGCGGTCGTAGTCCTCGCCGCGCTCGAGAAGCTCCTCGAGCCGCGCGTGGGGCGTCTGTTCGCCCATCAGGACTTCGTACTGGATGCCGGGATTGAAGCCATCGCGCTTCAGCAGGATCTCGGGATTCGTGCCGGACGCCGAGCTCTCGCCGAGAATCAGGGCATTGACGTAGGTGAACCGGAACGAGCCGGAGGAAGTCTGCCAGTTCTCGGCGCGCTCCGCGCCCTCGCCGATGCCGCGCAGGTACACCGACAGCGGCTTCTTGGAGAGGATCTCGATGCCGGCGTGCACTTGCTCGTGCTCGTCGCGCTGCATGCGCCGGATCGCGCCCAGCCACCACGCCTTCTGCCCCGCCGCCTGCAGCGTGCAAAGCGAGCCGATCCTCGCCCACGCCTCGTCCTGCCGTGGAACGTCCACCGCAACGCCCCAGGTGCTGCCGTCACGTTCCATCCACTCGGTGATGGCGGCGCTCGACTGCTCGGCCTGGAGCGCGATGCCGGTCTGCTGCTTTACCTTCACGCGCTGATCCGCGCTCATCTCCGCCATGCCGCTGAACTCGATGCGGGTCACCAGCTCGGATGCCGAGGTAAAGCCGTGCGCGACCCTGATCTTCGCCTCGATTTTCACGCGTGGCCAGCGCCGATGCGGCGGCGAATCGCCCCAGTACTGCAGCAGGCGTTTGAGCGCAACCTGTATCTCGTCCAGGGAATAGTCGTTCCCGAAGCGCTTTTCGGGCTCCGCCGGATTGGCGGTATAGCGCTCGATCATTTCCTGGATGACGACGCGGGCCTGGGCCGCCCCGAAATAGCGCGTCGTCGCGTTCGTCGGCGCGCCCGTCGCGTGCCGCACCGGTCCGGCCGGCTGCGCGAGGTCGAGGTGGAAATTGCACTCCGGATCGGGCTGAGCGCGTAAGGCGAAACCCCCGGCGAGCCGCGCGATGATGCGGGCCGAGAGCTCCATTTCGAGCATCCGCTGCGACTCGGGGTTCGCCGCGACCGTCATCGGCAGCCGCAGGAACTCCTGGCGGGCATGGGTGTGGAGGGCGTCGCCCTCGTAGGCCTTGACGAGTTCGGCGACGACGTGTTCCTTTTCGGCCAGGCTGAAGAGTTGCGCCAGCTCCTGCCAGATGCGCGGCCGCACCGGCAGGCAGCGCAGAAGCAGGGCATAGCCTTCGTGCGAGAGCGCGCGCAGGGCGCGCACGAGGACGAGCGTGCGTTCCGGATGCGCCGCCTCGCCCGGCTTCGCTTCGCGGGCGATTTCCTCGAGGCAGACGCGGTAGGCGGCGGAGACATGCTCCCAGAAATCGACCATCGCCTGCCACAGCTGGCGCCGCTGGAACTCGTTGAGCTTCTCGTTGCGCAGGAGCTCGGCGAGTGCGGCGGCCTCCCGCTTCTGCCCGGTTTCGTCGAGGAGCTTCAGGACGCCGATGCGGTCGGAGAGGGAAAACGCGGGCGTTGCGGCGACCGTTTCAAGCGAGGCGGTGATCTCCTCGATGGCTTTGCCATGCTCGGCAGGCAGGTCGGCCAAGAGCTTTGCCGCCGCCTCGACGTTGTACATCGGGTGGTCGGCTTTCTTGCCGATATCGCTCAGCCACTTGAGCATGGCGGGCCTTTCCCACGGTGCGCTGCCGGCGGCCACTCACCGCGGCGTGAGTCGCATGATACAGCAACTGCTTCATTATGATGGGAACACCGGGCGGCTGTGAGGAATTTCCACACCCGCCGCGCGGCCGCTGCGCGGGGTGCGTGACTAAATCCTCGGCCTGCTGTGCCTGAACCGGCTCTGCAGCTACCAACTACGAGTCACGAGCAACGAGCAACGAGTCACTTCCTCGGCATGTAGAGATCGGTGATCGACCCTTCCGCGATCTCCGCTGCGAAGAAGACGGTTTCAGAGAGCGTCGGATGCGGGTGGACGGTGAGCCCGATATCGGTCGCGTCCGCCCCCATTTCGAGCGCGAGCACGGTTTCGGCGACGAGCTCCCCGGCATTGACGCCGACCATCGCCGCCCCGAGCAGCCGGCGGGTGCTCTTGTCGAACAGGAGCTTGGTCATGCCCTCGTCGCGGTCCATGGAGAGCGCGCGGCCGCTCGCCGCCCACGGAAACGAGGCCTTCTCGTAGGCGGCCCCGCGCACCTCGAGCTGCGCCTCGGTCTCGCCCATCCACGCGACCTCGGGATCGGTGTAGGCGACCGAGGGTATGGTGCGCGCGTCGAAGAACGCCTTGTGGCCGGCGATCGCCTCCGCCGCGGTCTTGCCCTCGTGCGTCGCCTTGTGCGCGAGCATGGGCTCGCCGCAGATGTCGCCGATGGCGTGGATGTGCGGCACGTTGGTGCGCAGCTGCCGGTCGACCGGGATGTAGCCCCGCTCGTTGACGTTGACGCCCGCCGCCTGCGCGTTGATGTCCTTTCCGTTCGGCCGGCGCCCGACCGCCATCAGGATGGAGTCGAAAGTTTCCGGCCGGGGCGCGTTTGCGCCCTCGTAAGTGACCTTCAGCCCGTCCTTCTGCGGCTCGATTCGCGCCACCTTCGTTCGCAGCAGGATCTTCTCGTAGCGCTTCTCGATCCGCTTCGCGAGCGGCCGCACGATGTCCTTGTCCGCGCCCGGAATGAGCGAGTCCATCATCTCGACGACGCTGATCTTCGCGCCCAGAGCGTCGTAGACCGTCGCCATTTCGAGCCCGATGATGCCGCCGCCGATGACGAGCAGGCGCTTCGGGACCTGCGGGAGCTCGAGCGCGCTGGTGGAATCGATCATGCGCGGATCGTCGTAGGGGAAGCCCGGGACGCGGGCGATCGAGGAGCCGGCCGCAATGATGCAGTGATCGAACGAGACTGTCTTCGCGCCTTGCGCCGTCTCGACGCGCAGCGCGTGCGGCGAGCTGAACAACGCCTTGCCGTGCAGGACCTGCACCTTGCGCTGCTTGGCGAGGCCGGCGAGACCTTTGGTGAGCTTGCCGACGACGCCCGTTTTCCACGCGCGGAGCCGGGCGAGGTCTATTTTCGGCTTGCCGAACTCGATGCCGGCATGCGCGGCTTCAGCGGCTTCGGTGAGCACCCTGGCGACATGCAGCAGCGCCTTCGACGGGATGCACCCGACGTTCAGGCACACGCCGCCCAGCGTCGGGAAGCGCTCGACCAGCACGACCTTCTTGCCGAGGTCGGCCGCGCGGAATGCCGCTGTATAGCCGCCGGGGCCGGCACCGAGGACGAGGACCTCTGCATGAAAGTCGCCCTTCGGCCCCGCAAATCCCCCCGCTTCGCCTCCCCCCTTTGCTAAAGGGGGGCTCGACGGAACAATGTCACTTCCTTTTCCCAATGAGGGGCGAGGGGGTGTCTTGTCTTCTCCCTTCAATGAAGGAGGAGTCGACGGGGTATAGTCACCCCCCTTTGACAAAGGGGGGATGGGGGGGATTTGGAGCGTCAGGATCAGCGAGCCCTCGGACACCTTGTCGCCGGTCCTGACCCGGATCTCCTTCACCACGCCCGCCAGCGGCGCGGGCACGTCCATCGTCGCCTTGTCCGATTCCAGCGTGATGAGGGGATCTTCCTTCCGGACGGCATCGCCCGGCTTCACCAGCACCTCGATCACCGGGACGTTCTTGAAGTCGCCGATGTCCGGGACCTTGATCTCGACGGTGTTGCTCACTTGCGTATTTGCCCGGTCCCGAGCACCACCCACTTGAGCGAGGTAAGTCCTTCCAGCCCCACGGGGCCGCGGGCGTGAAGCTTGTCGGTGGAGATGCCGACTTCCGCGCCGAGCCCGTATTCATAGCCGTCCGCGAAGCGGGTGGAGGCGTTGACCATGACCGAGCTCGAATCGACCTCACGCAGGAAGCGCCGCGCGCGCGCCTTGTCCCCGGTAACGATGGCATCGGTGTGCTGCGAGCCGTAATTCGCGATGTGCTCGATCGCTTCGTCGAGGTCGTTCACCACCCGCACCGAGAGGATCGCGTCGAGGTATTCCGTGTACCAGTCGTCCTCGGTCGCAGGCTTCATCCCGGGCACGATTTCCCGCGCTTCCGCGTCGCCGCGCAGCTCGATGCCCTTCTTCGCGTAGATCCTGCAGAGCGGCGGCAGCACCTTCCGCGCGATGCCGCGCGCGACGAGCAGGGTTTCCATGGTGTTGCAGGTGCCGAGCCGCTGCGTCTTTGCGTTGTCGGCGATGCGGATCGCCATCCTGGGATCCGCCCTGTCATCGATGTAGGTATGGCACACGCCGTGGAGGTGCTTGATCATGGGGATGCGCGACTCGCGCATCAGGCGCTCGATCAGGCTCTTGCCCCCGCGCGGCACGATCACGTCCACGGTGTCCCGCATCGTGATGAGCTCGCCCACCGCGGCGCGGTCGGTGATCTCGATCACCTGCACGACATCTTCCGGCAGTCCGGCGCTCTTCAATCCCGCGTGCACGCAGGCGGCGATCGCCTGGTTGGAATGAATTGCTTCCGAGCCGCCGCGCAGGATTGCGGCGTTGCCAGACTTGATGCACAGGCCCGCCGCGTCCGCCGTCACGTTGGGACGGGACTCGTAGATGATGGCGACCACGCCGAGCGGCACCCGCATCTGGCCGACCCGGATGCCGGAAGGACGTTTCCTCAACGCGGTCATGCGGCCGATCGGATCGGGCAGGGCGGTGATCTGCCGCAGGCCGTCGGCCATCGCCGCGATTCCCTTCGCCGTCAGCGTCAGGCGGTCGATCATCGCGGAGTCGAGCTTGTTCCGCTTCGCCTCCTCGACGTCGCGCGCGTTGGCCTCGAGCAGGCGTCTTGCGTCGCGCTCGATCGCCGCGGCCATCTCCTTCAGCGCGCGGTTCTTGGTCGCGGTGTCCGCCCTGGCGATCGAGCGCGACGCCGCGCGCGCGCGCCGGCCGACGCCGTGTATGTAAGTCTGGACATCCATCGGAAACTCCGCCGACAGGCGGAGCGGGTCAGAACAAAACGGGCTGATTCCGTTCCGCCGCCCTCGCGGCAGCGGCCATTTTACCCCGTTTCGGCAAGGACTTGGCCGGGGCGCCGGCGGCAAATCGCAGGGCGAGCTGCAGCAGCTCGTCCCACACGTCGCCGCGGATCAGGCCCTTCACCATGCGGTCGGTTCGCGCCGCGTGCGCCGCCGCCGCCTCGACCTGCTCCTTCGTGAAGCGGCGGCAATTCTGCTGCATGAGGCTCTGGTGGGAGCCGCCCCACACCCTGGCGTCGCGCCACAGCTGCGGCGGTGTCCGGCCGGAAGCCATGCCGTCGAGCACGCGCCCGATGATGCGGATTTCCTCGGCAATCGCCCACAGCGCCAGGGGCGGCGCGACACCTTCGCCCCTCAGCCCGTCCATCATGCGCGAGAGGTGCAGCACGTCGCCTTCGAGCATCGCCTCGCCGAGGCCGAACACGTCGTAGCGCGTGACGTCGAGCACGGCATCGCGCGCCTGTTCGTAGTTGATCCCGCCCGCCGGGTAGAGCAACGCGAGCTTCTGGACTTCCTGGTGCGCCGCGAGGAGGTTCCCCTCGACGCGGTCGGCGATGAACTCCAGGGTCTCCGGGACCGCTTCCTGGCCCTGCGCGCGCAGCCGCCCGGCGAGCCATTCCGGCAACGCCTTGCGCGTGACCGATTTCGCTTCGATGACGAGGCCGGCGCGCTCGAGGGCGTCGAACCAGCCCGCCTTCTGCGCGCGCCAATCCACTCCCGGCAGGACGACGAGCGTTACAGTGTCCGGCGGCAGGCGCTCGCAATGGCGCTGCAACGCTTCGGACCCCTCCGTCCCCGGCTTGCCGGCGGGAACGCGGAGCTCGAGGATGCGCCGCGCGGCGAACAGCGACTGCGAGTTGCCGGCAAAAGCGAGCTCGTTCCACTTGAAGCCCGCGTCGGCGGTAAGCACCTGCCGCTCGGAGTAGCCCTCGGCGCGTGCCCGGGCGCGGATGCGGTCGGACGCCTCGAGGACGAGCAGTGTTTCGTCGCCGAAGACGGTATAGAGGGCTTTCAGCTCGCGGGCGAGGTGTTGCTGCAACTGCTCGGTCGTTATTCGCATGGATCTTCCGGTCCTTCAGGACTGCAACTTTGCCGCTTGCAGGCGCCGCACCAGCTGGCTCACGGCGTCAGTGCGCATGTCGCGGTAGAGCAGCGCCTCCTCCGATTCCGTGGCCAGCACCTGACTGTCGTTGTAGGTATAGTCGCGTCGCAGCACGATCTCGCTCGCCGGGATGTGCTCGCGGTTCTTGCTGTCGGTCAACCGGAACGACACGCGGTAGCGCAGTTGGTATTCGCTCACGCGGCCGCCGCCGGAGAGCGAGAGGATCTGCTTCTCCTGCAGCTCGCTCAAGATCTGCAGGATGACCTCGGCCTGTTCCGGCCGCTCGGTGATCCGGGCGCCGCTGCCAGAGACCACGGCGCGCTTCAACTGGATGGCGAACACGGAGGTTGACGCTGCCTGCACGTACATCGAATTGAAGGGCAGAGCGGCAGTGCCGCGGAGCTGGAAGCCGCACGCGGCGACGAGCAGCGTCGCCGCGAGAAGGATGAGGGATGAAGGGTGAGCCGGGAATTCGATGAACGTGCCTGCGCACGTTCGAGCCGGCGAACGCCCGACGCGATGCAGCGCGGCGGGACGGGGTCTCCGACCAAGGATGACCCGCAATCGGCTCACGCTCATGTCGCGCATGCTACACCACCACGTTCACCAGTCTGCCGGGGACCACGACGATCTTCTTGATCGCCTGGCCGCTGACGTGCCTTTGCACCGCGGGATCCGCGAGCACGATGGTCTCGATCGCCTTCGAGTCGGCGTCGCGCGGCACGCGCACGTCGCCGCGCTTCCTGCCGTTTACCTGCACCACCAGCTCGATCTCGTCCTCGATCATGGCCGCGGGATCATGTTCCGGCCAGGATGCCGTCAGTACATCCTCCCCGAACTTGAGCTCGCGCCACAGGTAATGCGAGATGTGCGGCGTGATCGGGGAGAGCAGTCGCAGCAGGATGCCCAACCCTTCGCGCACGACAGAGCGGCTGGCGGGTTCCTCCGCCGGCGCGCGATCGAGCGCGTTCAGGATCTTCATGGCCGCCGAAGCGACCGTGTTGAACTGGTGCCGGCCGATGTCGTAGTTCGCCTGTTTCAGCACAGCGTGCACTTCACGTCGTGTGGCCGCGAGCCCGGCGGACAGCGTCGCGTCGCCCGGTGGCGCGGAGGTTGCCGTGCCGGTTCTGCCGAAACCCCAGGCGAACGTCCACAGCCGGCGCAGGAAGCGCGCCGCCCCCTCCACCCCGGCGTCGCTCCATACCAGCGTGTCCTCCGGGGGCGAAGTGAACATCATGAAGAAGCGCGCGATGTCGGCGCCGTAGCGGTCGATCAGCTCCTGGGGATCGACGCCGTTGTTCTTCGACTTGGACATGGTGCCGATGCCGCCGGCTTCGACCGGCTGGCCGTCGGCCTTGAGGATGGCGCCGCCCTCCGCGCGGGTCGCGACCTCGGCCGGGTTGTAATAAGTGACGCGGCCCGTGTCGCCCTTGCGGAAGTAGATGTCGTTCAGCACCATGCCCTGGGTGAGGAGATTGCTGAACGGCTCGTCGAGCTTCACCAGCCCTAGGTCGCGCATCACCTTGGTCCAGAAGCGCGAGTAGAGGAGATGCAGGATCGCATGCTCGATGCCGCCCACGTACTGGTCCACCGGCAGCCAGTACTCGACACGCTCGTCCGCCATGGCCCGCGCGCTGTCGGGACAGGCAAAGCGGATGTAGTACCAGGACGAATCCACGAAGGTGTCCATGGTGTCGGTTTCGCGCCGTGCTGGCTTGCCGCATTTCGGGCACGCGGTGTTGACGAAGTTGGCGCGCTTGGCAAGGGGATTGCCAGTGCCGTCCGGCACGCAGTCCTCGGGCAGCACCACCGGCAGGTCCTTGTCCGGCACCGGCACGTCGCCACAGCCGCCGCAATGGATGATCGGTATCGGGCATCCCCAGTAGCGCTGGCGCGAGATGCCCCAGTCGCGCAACCGCCACAGCACCTGCTTGTCGCCCAAGCCCTTCGCCTTGAGGTCGGCCGCGATCGCATCCACCGCCTGCTGGTAGTCGAGACCGTTGTACTTTCCCGAGTTGAAGCACACGCCGTACTCCAGGTACGCCTGCTTCAAGGGGAGGTCGGGCTCCCGGTCCCGCGGCCTGATCACCGCCCGGATCGGCAGGGCGTACTGGGTCGCGAACTCGAAGTCGCGCTGATCGTGGCCCGGCACGCCCATCACCGCGCCTTCGCCGTAGGCCATCAGCACGTAATTGCCGACCCACACCGGCACCGGCTGCCCGGTGAGCGGGTGGGTGACGGGGAGCCCGGTCGGCATGCCCTTTTTCTCAATCGTCGCCAGATCGGCTTCCATCACGCTGCCGCGCTTGCATTCCTCGATGAAGGCGGCGAGCTTCGGGTTGCCGCGGGCGGCAAGCGCGGCGAGCGGGTGCTCCGCCGCCAGCGCCACGAAGGTCACGCCCATGATGGTGTCGGCGCGGGTGGTGAATACCCAGAGCAGGCCCTTTTCCGGCGCCTGTGCTTCGGATGCCCCACCCTCACCCCCGGCCCCTCTCCCTGAGGGCGAGGGGAGATTCGAGCCGCCTTGGGCGGGCAACTCGTATGGAAACGCAAAGCGCACCCCGTAACTCTTCCCGATCCAGTTGGCCTGCATGGTCTTGACCCGCTCCGGCCAGCCGGAAAGCGTGTCGAGCGCGGCGAGGAGCTCCTCGGCGTAGCGCGTGATCGCCATGTAGTACATCGGGATCTCGCGCTTCTCGATCACGGCGCCGGTGCGCCAGCCGCGGCCGTCGATCACCTGCTCGTTGGCGAGCACGGTGCGGTCGACCGGGTCCCAGTTCACGACGCCGGTCTTCTTGTAGACGAGGCCTTTCTCGAGCATTTTCAGGAACAGCCACTGATTCCAGCGGTAGTAGGCGGGCTGGCAGGTCGCGAGCTCGCGCGACCAGTCGATGGCGAAGCCGAGCGATTTCAGCTGCCTCTTCATGGTGGCGATGTTCTCGTAGGTCCATTTCGCCGGCGGCACGCCGTTCGCCATCGCCGCATTCTCGGCGGGGAGGCCGAACGCGTCCCAGCCCATCGGCTGCAGGACGTTCCTGCCCTTCATCCGGTGGTAGCGGGTGAGGACGTCGCCGATGGTGTAGTTGCGCACGTGCCCCATGTGGAGCTTGCCGGAGGGGTAGGGGAACATCGAGAGGCAGTAGTACTTGGGCTTGCCGGGCGCTTCGCGCGCGCTGAACGCGCCGCTCGCGTCCCAGTGCTGCTGGGCCTCGCGCTCGATGGAGTGCGGATCGTATTTCTGCTGCATGGCCGGGCGTGATAGAACCTATCTCAATAGTAGGCGCGTGATGCGTTGCGGCCAGGACGGGATGGATGCGAGGCGCACGGCGCAGGCCATATGTCGATATGGTCAAGCCGGGCAACGACGCAGACGCCCGTCCTGGCCGCAACCCGGAGGGACGGGGCGATCTGGGCGCATCTTGTTGTCGGTAGCCCTTGCAATATCGACATATTGCTGCGGGCTATCCTCCTAAAGCTGCATCCCACATCGCCTCCGTCGCACACGTGCCTACTATTGAGATAGGTTCTGAGCCGCAATTATAGCCGCACGCCGCGCGTTGAACGCGGATCATCTCGTCGGGTTTAACTAATTTATAATCGGCGCGACACCTCGCGCCGATCATGTCCCCTGAATTTCTCTCCGGACTCAATGAGCAGCAGCTCGAAGCGGTCACGCTGCCGCACCAGTCTGCGCTGATCCTCGCCGGCGCCGGCAGCGGCAAGACGCGCGTGCTCACCACGCGCGTCGCGTGGCTGATCCAGACCGGGCAGGTGAGCCCGAGCGGCCTCATCGCGGTCACCTTCACCAACAAGGCGGCGAAGGAAATGCTGACGCGCATCTCGGCGATGCTGCCGGTCAACACCCGCGGCATGTGGGTCGGCACCTTTCACGGCCTGTGCAACCGGCTGCTGCGCGCGCACTACCGCGAGGCGGGGCTGCCGCAGCTCTTCCAGATCCTCGACACCCAGGACCAGCTCTCGCTCATCAAGCGGCTGCTGAAAGCCCTCAACGTGGACGAGGAACGCTTCCCGCCACGGCAAGTGCAGGGGTTCGTCGCGGCCAACAAGGAAGAAGGCTTGCGCGCGCGCGAGGTCGAGGCGCACGACGAGTTCACGCGGCGCATGAAGGAGCTCTACGCCGCGTACGACGAGCAGTGCGCCCGGGAGGGCGTGGTGGACTTCGCGGAGCTGCTGCTGCGCTGCTACGAGCTGCTCGCGGGCAATGCGGCCCTGCGCGACCATTACCGCGCGCGCTTCCGCCACATCCTGGTGGACGAGTTCCAGGACACCAACCGGCTGCAGTACCGGTGGCTGAAGCTGCTCGCCGGCCCTCCCACCACCCCGGCACTGAGTGCCACCCCTTCTCAGGCAGGAGGGGAGTCTGGTAACGCAATCTTCGCTGTTGGCGACGATGATCAAAGCATATATGCGTTCAGAGGCGCATCGGCTGCGAACATGCAGGACCTGCAGAAGGATTTCGCGATTGAGCGCGTGATCAAGCTCGAGCAGAACTACCGCTCGCATGGCCACATACTCGACGCCGCCAACGCGCTGATCGGCCACAACCGCCGCCGGCTCGGCAAGAATCTCTGGACTGCGGAGGCAAAGGGCGAGCCGCTGCGGGTGTCCACAGCGCTGACCGACATCGAGGAGGCGGCCTCCATCGTGGAGGAAGCGCAGGCGCTGCGCGCCGAGGGCGTCGCTCTTGCCGACATCGCGGTGCTTTACCGCTCCAATGCGCAGTCGCGGGTGCTCGAGCACGCCCTGTTTATCGCGGGGATGCCGTACCGGGTCTACGGCGGCCTGCGTTTTTTCGAGCGCCAGGAAGTGAAGCACGCGCTCGCCTACCTGCGGCTGGTGGCAAATCCCGACGACGACGGGGCGGCTGCGCGCGTGATCAACTTCCCGGCGCGCGGCATCGGCCACCGCAGCCTCGAGCAACTTGCCGATCTCGCGAAGGAGAAGGGCATCAGCTTGTGGGCGGCCGCAAAGGCGAAGGCGGAGGGCGGAGGGCGGAGGGCGGAGGGAAAGAGCAAAGAGGAAGGTCATCCCTCATCCCTCATCCCTCATCCCTCGTCCGCCAAGGGCCTCCCGGCCTTCGTCGCGCTCATCGAATCGATGCGGGAGGCGACGAAGGACCTGCCCTTGCCGGAAGCAATCGAGCACGTGGTCGAGACGAGCGGGCTCAAAGCGCACTACCAGACGGAGAAGGAGGGTGCCGACCGTCTGGAGAACCTCGCGGAGCTCGTCAACGCCGCGGCAACCTTCGTCGCCGAGCGCAACGTGCAGCCGGCGGGCGAGGCCGCGGGCATGGACGAGCCGGACGAGCTGACCGCATTTCTCGCCCATGCCGCGCTGGAGGCGGGCGAGCACCAGGCGGAAGCCGGCGCCGACGCGCTGCAGCTCATGACCGTGCACTCGGCGAAAGGGCTGGAGTTCCACGCCGTATTCGTGAGCGGCCTCGAGGAAGGGCTGTTCCCGCACGAGAACAGCCTGACGGAAGCCGACGGCATTGAGGAGGAGCGGCGGCTGATGTACGTCGCGTTGACGCGCGCCCGCCGCAGGCTTTACCTGTCATTTGCGCAAAGCCGCATGCTGCACGGCCAGACGCGCTACGGCATCGCCTCGCGCTTCTTCCAGGAAATACCGGAGCAGTTGATGCGCCGTGTCAGCGCTAGTTCCCAGTTTCGGGTTTCCAGTTTCGAGTCAACACAAGACAACTTGAAACTCGCAACTCGCAACTCGCAACTCGCGATGCCGTGGCGGGTTGGACAGAGCGTCTTTCATCCCAGTTTCGGCACCGGGGTCATCGTCGGCACGGAAGGGCGCGGCGCCGACGCCCGCGTGCAGGTCAATTTCAGGAACGGCGGGCTGAAGTGGCTGATGCTGGAGTACGCGAAGCTCGCTCCCGCCTAACCCCGGGCGAAGATGTCCTGGTAGCTCGTGTAGACCGAGCAGATCAGCACCGGGATGGAGGCCACGAACAGCGCGATCACCAGCACGCCGCCGACGGTACCCAGCGCCGCCGGCAGCGAAAGAACGAACGTCGCGAGCAGCAGCGCCGCCCCGTACACCAGGAACGGCACCGTGTTGCCGACGCACGCGGCGAACGAGAGCTTCATCGCCGCGACCGGCGCCAACCCGTTGAACACGACGAGCATCGGCGCGAACCAGACGAGCATGAGGAGTGGCAGGTAGACCGCCGCGCCGACGGCAAGCGCAAGCATCATGCTGCGCGCCGCCGCCCTGAGCGCTTCGATGTCGGCACCCGGTTTCGACAGCACCTCGGGCAGCGTCGAGCCGCCGGCGATCACGAGCACGATGCCGACCACGACGACGGTGCCGACGAGATAGACGCCGCCGACCGTCACCAGCGGCGCGGCATGTTGCCGGAAGCCGGCGAAGAGGTGCGCGATTTCCAGCGGCTTGCCGCTCTCGAGCGCGCGGCACCCGATCATCAATCCCGCGAACAGCGCCGGCGACAGCAGGTTGAACAGCAGCGGACCCAGCACCGGGATGATGAACGACACCGCCCACATCAGGGCGATTGCAATGGTCAGCGCAAGCCACAGGGCGGGGCTTTTCCTGAACAGGCCGTAGCCCTCGAGGAGCCACTGCCAGCCCCTGCCTGCCGCGACGATTTTCGCTTCCATGCGAGCCTCCGTCATCCGGGTCAGGCAGCGAGCGGCGGCAGTCGCTTGCCGCGCGCGACGTGTGCCGCCAGAATCCTGCGGAAATGCTCCGGATCCTTGGCGTGGGTCAGCACGCCCGGGCGCGGCAGGTAGAAATCGTACAGGCGCGATACCCAGAACCGCATCGCTCCCGCGCGCAGCATCGCCGGCCATGCTGCGCGCTCCACGGCGGTGAACCGCCGCACCCTGCCGTAGGCCTCGAGCAGCGCCGCAACGCGGATGTCGTCGAGGCCGCCGCCCTCGAGCACGCACCAGTCGTTGACGGTGATCGCGACGTCGTAGAGCAGCGCGCCGGTGCAGGCGAAATAGAAGTCGATCACCCCGGAAATGCGCCCGTTCTCGAACAGCACGTTGTCGCGGAACAGATCGGCGTGGATGGCCCCGCGCGGCAGTCCGCGCAGGCGCAGCCGCGACTGGAACCGCACTTCCTCGCGCAGCAGCGCCGCGTCTTGCGCGCCGAGGAAGCGCGCGACGCGAGGCGCAACCGACGTCCACCACTTCGATCCCCGCGGATTGTCCATCCTTCCGGCGTAGGAGGCGCCGGCGGCGTGGATATTCGCGAGCATCGCGCCGGCCTGGGCGCATTGACCGGCGGTGGGAGCCTCGACGTCCTTCCCGGTGAGAAAGCTCACGAGTGCCGCAGGCTTGCCGTTCAAGCGGCCAAGCAGCCTGCCCGCCCGGTTTGCAATCGGGCGCGGACAGGGGATGCCCTGACCCGACAGGTGGGCCATCAGGCGCAGATAAAACGGCAGCTCGCGGGCCGCGAGCTTTTCGAACAAGGTGAGGACGAAGCGGCCCTGCGTGGTCGTGACGAAATAATTGGTGTTCTCGATCCCGGCGGGTACGCCCTCGAGGCCGGTGAGGGTTCCGACGGAGTAATTCTTGAGCCAGGCGCTGAGCTGTTCGCGGGTGACGGTGGTGTAAACGGACATGCGTGGCGGTCAGCCGTCAGCGGTCAGCCGTCAGCTAGAAACTGAAGATCACCCACATCGGGGGCCGCAGGCCGCTGTCGAAGTTGTCGTAGCGCACGAAGTTGCCGTCGCCCCGGTTGTCGACCAGGTAGTAGGGTATGCCGGTGGGAGGCGTGACCTTGATCATGTAGAGCTTGCCGTTGAGGCGGTATTCCTCGACGGTGTCGGCGCCACGCTTGAGGATGGTCACCTGCGGCTCGAGCACCGGATCGAGCTCGTAGCCCGGCGGCGG
>Ga0214472_10000602_pt1 | contig 43834 bp, 33 predicted proteins | sample RVTome_6_FD_207662 | JGI IMG/M metagenome (GOLD analysis project Ga0214472, IMG submission 207662) | Soil microbial communities from uranium-contaminated site in the Upper Colorado River Basin, Wyoming, United States - RVT140D175 | ecosystem: Environmental > Terrestrial > Soil > Contaminated >...
CGGGTCGCTCAGCCTGAAATACCAGGTGGACATACTCTCGTACAAGGACGTGTCGAGGGAGGAACTGGAGTCCAGGATGAACGTGGACCTGTCAGGAGTCAACGTCAGGACGGTCCTGCCATTCACCGGATACGGGTACGCGTCGAGGTCTCTCAGGTTTCTCGCGCACAGGCTCTATAGAAAACGGCTGACAGAGCAGTACGACCTGTTCATAGACCTGGTGAACTACGTCCCTCTGCCGTCTTACGCAAAAAGGAGCGCACTGCGCATCCAGTTCCCCACGGACAGCCCCACCGGCCTGGGCAGCCTTAAAAGCTACCAGCATTACATGGTTTACTCCGAGTTTTCGCGCAACTGGACAAAACGCAGGTGGAATGTCGACGCGGAAGTGCTCCACCCGCCGGTAGAGACCTTCGCGCCCGGTAAAAAGGAGGACGTAATACTGAGCGTAGGGCGGTTCTTCGCGGGCGGCCACAACAAGAAGCACATTGAGATGGTCAAAGCGGTGAAGAAGATGTTCGACAGAGGGCTTAAGGGATGGGAGTACCATATAATCGGGAACGTCCTCCCCGGCAAGGCGAACGAGGACTACCTTAAAATGGTAAAGGGACTATCCGAAGGTTACCCTATATATATACATGCGGACGCGCCCTTCTCACTGGTAAGGGAGTATTACGCCAAGTCGAAAATATTCATACATGCAACGGGTTATGGCGAGGACGAGACCATCTCTCCGGAGCGCTACGAGCACTTCGGCATAACCACCGTGGAAGCCATGTCGGCGGGCTGTGTACCGGTGGTCATAGACGGCGGCGGCCAACGCGAGATAGTTACGCACGGAAAAGACGGCTACCTCTGGAGGACCGAAGAAGAGCTTGCAGGCTGCTGCCTCAGGGTGGCGGGTGACCCGGGAACGTATAATTCACTTTCCGGCGCGGCAATAATGCGCAGCCATGAGTTCGGCATGGATGATTACCGGGAAAGGGTCCTCGATATGGCAAACAGACTCACATACGGACTTCAGTAAACCAGGCAATACCTTACCCTGTCGAATATAGATTACCGCCCTGCGGCCCCATATACTGGAGATGCAAACCCTGCAAGGCATGCGGGCTCGCCAGCGTCACCAGATGATACACCCCTAACATCCCTTTATTCATGCACCACAGCCATCATCAATTCTTAAAATTTATTGACTTTTCCGGGCAAATAAAGAATGATATGCCACCATGGATGAGATAAGGTTGGCCAGATTGTGCTCCCGGCGCGACGAGGCGGCGTGGGAGACCTTCCTTGCGGAATACTCGAACAGCATATACACCTCCATCAGGAGGACGCTGGAGCGGCACGGCCAGAGGCCGGAACAAGACACGCTGGAGGACATATTCGGCGATGTCGTAGTCTCGCTCCTTGCGGACGAAGGCAAGAAGCTCCTTGCCTTCGAGGGCCGAAACGGGAGCAGCATGGTCACCTACCTGTGGGTCATCGCCAGCCGTGTCGCCATAGACCACCTGAGAAAAAGCTCCAGGCTCCCGCGGATAGCCGACACCGGGGACGAAACGGTGGAATATGCGCCGGACCACCGGGAACTCCCGGATATCAGGCTGGAAAAGCGCGAGCTTGCCTGTGCGCTCGAAGAGGTGCTTGCGGGGCTGTCCGCAAAGGACCGGCTTTTCGTCATGCTGCACTACGAAAAAGGGCTGCCCACGGAAGAGGTTGCGGGCATCCTGAAGATATCTCCGTCCGCCGTATATTCCAGAAAAAACAGGGTCCGCGAAAAAATGCGCAATATTTTCGGAAAGAAATCCCGGGGACGGGCGTCCAAGTATATGAAAGCGGACTTCGCCGGCCCTCTGGCGGATTGATTACGGGCATTACGGGCGGTGCGGGGACGGCTGGCTGGCAACCCGCGGCTATGGAGCTTTGACAGGACATGCAACAAAAGGACTCCCTCGACAGGTTTATAGAATCCGCGGCCGCGGCCGGCTTAGGCCGCCACCAGGGCAAGGGGCTATCATGCCCCGGCGACGAAGCGCTTGCGATGTACATAGAGGGCATCCTGGACGAAGCCGGTACGGAAATAGTCGAGGAGCATATCGCGCACTGCGGAGACTGCCTCGACCTGGTGGCATATGCGCGCGACGCGGCCACCCCGGGCACGCTGTACAAGGCCCCTGCCTTTGTGGTCGATGCAGGCATGGAGGTTGTCCGCCGGAGCAACAGGACCACCCTTGATATCGTGGTAAGGTTCGTGAAGGACGCGCTCGAGCTCGTGACCAGCACGGGCGCGCTTTCATGCATGCCGGCGGGGTCGTTTGCGAGGGGCGGCGCGGATACCGGCAAGACGCTCGTCTGCGTGACCAAGGGCATGGACGAGATACTGGTCGAGGTAGACGTGGAACGGCTCGAAACGGACGTGGCGGACATCACCGTCTCCGCGAGGGACGCGAAGGGCGGACACCCCTGCACGGGCATGCGGGCGAGCATGTTCTGCGGCGAACGCGAGCAGACCTCCATGTACATGGACAACGGCCGCGTCACGTTCGAACGGGTCCCGCCAAGGGCATATATTATAAAGTTATCCAGGGGTGGCAATGCGGTAGGAGAGGTCCGGCTCTGCATGCACGGGATTACGGAAAACGCTGAGTAAACAGGGGGTAGCATGACCGACGGCAACGAGGGACCGAGGAACATCGACGAGCTTCTGCGCATGCGCAGCCAGCTCGACCAGGAGCTGCACTCCAAGTACTCCAAGGAGGTCTCCGTCCTTTTCACGGACATAAAGGGCTCGACGACCTTCTTCGAGACGCGGGGCGACCTCGAGGGCAGGGCCATGGTCCAGACCCACAACGACCTGCTTTTCCCTATAATAGAGCGGCATGGCGGCAGCGTAATCAAGACCATAGGCGACGCGATAATGGCGACGTTCCAGGCGCCGCAGGACGCGGTCGAGACCTCCGTGGACATGCAGAGGGCGCTGGACGCACACAACAGGAAGGCCGGCCCGGGCGACAGGATAAGCGTCAGGATAGGCATAAACCACGGCAAGGGGCTGGTCGAGAAGACTGACGTTTACGGCGACGTGGTGAACGTCGCGGCAAGGGTAGAGTCTCTCGCGGACGGAGGGGAGGTCCTTGTCACCGAAAGCGTGTATAAAGCGGTCAGAAACTCCGACGACATACTGCTCAGGTACCACTCCACGACCGGGGTCAAAGGAAAAAGCGAACCCATCGAGGTATACCGCGTAGTCTGGCAGGAGGACATGGAGTCCGAGTTCGCCGGCACGGCGCAGGCCGCTGCAGTAAGGGGCGGCCACACGGAGGAGCACAAGGTGCTCACGCTGGAGTTCGCAAGGGAGGGCGACGCCATAAAGCTCTCGGCCTCCGAGAAGTCGTCCGGCCAGGAGAAGACGCTCCGGCATTACGAGGAGAAGCCGGTATCGGAGGCGCAGATAAACGACCTGTGCGACGAGTCCATCGCGCTCCTTAAACGGGCCAACAACAGGGGCAAGGTGAGCAAGGAGATCCTTACCCAGTTAAAGGAGGTCGGCCAGAAGCTCTACGACATCCTGATGACCCCCAAGGCCAAGGAGCTGATGGCCTCGACCAGGGCGAGCTCGCTCATAATCAGCATGGACGACCGTCTGGTACACATCCCGTGGGAGATGCTCTTCGACGGCGACGAGTTCCTCTGCCTCCGGTTCGCCATGGGGCGGGTTGTGGCGACCAGGCAGAGCGTGGGCCAGGTCAAGCAGAGGGCGCTTGGCCGCCCGCTCAAGATGCTCATCCTGTCCGACCCCAGGGAGGACCTGAAAGCCGCCTACAGCGAGGGTGTCGCCATAAGGGACAACCTGGAGGCCATGCACAAAGACGTCATACCGAACCTGCGCTCCGGGCCCGTGGACGCGGAGTACGCAAAGGGGAAGCTCAGGAACTACGACGTGCTCCACTACGCCGGCCACGCGGACTACGACCTCCTCGACCCGGCCAACAGCGGCTGGCTGATGAGCGGCGGGAAGTTCACGGCAAAAGACGTTATCGAGATGTCAGGCAGCAGGCCCATGCCGGCACTGGTGTTCTCAAACGCATGCCACTCCGGCCAGACCGGCGAATGGTCCGTCCAGAAAAGCTATGGAAACGAGATATACGGGCTTGCGAACGCGTTCCTGCTTTCCGGCGTCCAGCACTACGTAGGGACGTTCTGGGAGATACTGGACGAGCCGTCCGCGGCATTCGCCATACGCTTCTACTCGGCGCTTATGGCCGGGGCCCAGGCGGGCGAGGCGCTCAGGCAGGCGCGCATGCACCTGGTCAAACTCTACGGCGAGGACAACATAGTATGGTCGAGCTACATGCTTTACGGCGACCCGACATTCACGTACAAGAAGGAGTCCGGACCCGCCCTGTCCATCCCGGCCGAAAAAACCAGCCCGGAGCCGGAGTATGCGGTCGCGTCCGGCGCGTCCAGGGCAACCGTCCAGGCCATCCCTGCGCAGGGATACGCGCCTCCCGCCCGGAAAACAGCGGGCAGCCAGGCATGGCCGAAGTATGCCTTCATAACGCTTGCCGTTGCCGCTGTCGCGGTGGGCGGGCTCTACTTCGCGCTCAGGCCCGCGCCTGTCCAGCAGACCGCCGTAGTCACCGGCGCCGCCGAGATCCAGGCCGCGCCGGCCGGAGGGTCTGCGTCAACCCAGCCCTCCACTGCCGCGCCGGCCGTAAAGCCTCCCGCGCCTTCGCCCGGCGGCACGCAGGTCGCCACAGCCGCGCCCACGGCCTACGACCGGAACGCATCACGGGAGGCCAAGACAAAAGAGTCCGCCGCTAAGAATGAACGCATACAGCAGCTTGCGCGTCAGCTCGTGGCAAGGTACAGGGAACGGGCCGCGTCGGGGACGCCTGTACCGCCCGTGGACCCGGACGCGCCCGTTACACTTTCCTTCGTGGGGTTCACGTCCAAGGGGGATACCTCCAGCCGCGAGGGGGAGGACGAGTACCTGCTGTCCGTGCTGCAGGACAGGATTGTCGGCGACGGAAGGATACAGGTAGTCGAGCGCGAGCTTCTGGACGGTGTGCTCGCGGAGCTCGACCTGTCCTCGTCAGACCTGGCGGACCAGAAGACCGCCCTCAAGGTCGGCAGGATACTTTCCGCGAAATACATCGCCACCGGGAGCCTGATGCGCATGGGCGGCGAGTACAGGGTAAGCCTCCGTGTGATAGAGACCGAGACCACCGCGCTCAAGACGTCGGTCACGGCGTCCGGCAAGGGCAACATGGACGTGGACAAGGTTGCGGGTACGCTCGCGGACGGGCTTGAATCGAAGCTTGCCCCGGGGAAGAAGCAGCCATGAGCATGTGCGGTAATACGTCTATGAACGGTAAATCATTTATAATCGTCTTGTGCCTGACAATTGCTGCGGCCATGCTGCTCCTGTCCGGCTGCGCGTCCGTGGACAGCGGCAAGGTGTACGAGAAGGACGGCAAGCGGTACGGCGTTACGTCCGGGACATTCCGGAACCGCTGGTGGAACTATTACGAACGGGCGGTATCGTACTCGGAGGGCGGATACTACTCCGACGCGGCAAACGACCTTGCCACCGCGCTCGGCATGCGCGACACGGACGGGCGGCGCGCACGCACCTACGGCATGCACTTCGTGGACTACTTCCCGCACAGGGAGATGGGCATCGCGTACCTCGGCCTTGGGAGGCCGGAGGACGCCATCAGGGAGCTCGAGCTGTCCATGTCCCAGGAAGATACCGCCAAGTCCAAGTTCTACCTGAACAAGGCGCGCGAGGCTGTCCTCCTGAAGTCGCACGCGGAGCGCACCGGCCCTTCGGTCGCGCTTGACAGCCAGCTTCCGGGCGTTACCGGCGCGATCGAGATCACCGTATCCGGCACGGCTACCGACGACGGGTACGTCTCCGCGGTAAGCGTGAACGGTGTGGCCGAACTGGTCGAGCTTGCATCAAAAGAAGTGGGCTTCAAAAGGACCGTCCCGCTCGCCGAGGGTCCGAACAGGATTACCGTTTCCGCGGCCGGCCTCACAGGAAAGACGACTACCCTGGAGGGCACCGTGGTTGCGGACAGGCGCGGCCCAGCCATCGGGCTGGACTCCCCATCCACGGACATGCTCGCGGCGGGTACTCCTGTAGCGGTCAGCGGGGTCGCGTACGATACGTCCGGCGTCACAGGGATAACGGTCAACGGCATCCCGGTCCCGGTAACCCCCGGCCTCGAAGTACCGTTCTCCACAACCATCACGCCCGACGGGCCGGGCATCGAGATAACCGCCACGGACGCGGCCGGCAACACGACGACGGCGATTGCCGGAGACGGCCTGGCCGCAGGCCTTCCGTATCCCACCCGGGACGGCCCTGTGTCGCTCGGCCTGTGCGCCTCCGCTGGCGGCAGCGTCCCGGGTGGCGGCAAGGACGGGGCGCCGGGTCCGCGCATCAAGTTCAAGGAGCTTGCCGGCGAGCTCGAGGTATACTACGACAGCATCTACGTGGACGGCCAGGTCAGCGCCTCAACCGACGTGGTATCCCTGAAGATGAACGGGGAGGAGCTTCTGCAGAGGAAGGGGAAAAACATATTCTTCAACTTCACCGCCCCGCTGAAAAACGGCGAGAACACGTTCGATTTCGTTGCGTCCGACGCATCCGGTGATGTGACAAAGAAGACGGTTAACGTAATCAGGGCCGCCCAGGCCGCGCGCTCCATCGCATCCAGGCTGTCCATATCCGCAATACCTTTCAAGGCCAATGAAGGCAGCTTCTTCTCCGAGCCCGCATACGACTCCTTCCTCGGCTCCATGACCTCGCAGGGCAGGTTCAAGATGGTTGAACGCGCGCTTCTTGAAGACGTCCTTGCGGAGCAGTCCCTGTCGCAGGAAGATATAGTGGACCCGTCCACCGCCGCAAGGCTCGGAAAGGTAGTAGCCGCCGAGTGCGTCCTCGCCGGAAAGCTCTACGAGACAGAACACTCCGTCGAGGTATACGCGAGGCTCGTGGATACAGAGACCGCGGAGGTCCTGGGCTCGCACGACGTGTACGGGGAGGACAAAAGCCTGGCCGGCGTATCGCGGCTGATGGAGGGGCTCGCAACGAAGTTCAGGAACAGCTTCCCGCTGGTCGAGGGCATAGTCATAAAGGCGGACGGGGACAGTATAGTCGTGGACATAGGCAAGAAAAAGGGCGTCGGCAGGAACGCGATGCTGGTCGTGTTCAAGGAGGGCGAGCCGCTCGTCCACCCTGTCACCGGAAAGGTCCTTGGCTCGCCAACGAAGATACTCGGCAAGGCCAAGGTCACGGAGGTCTACGACGACATGGCGATGGCCGAGGTTGTATACACGGAGAAGGGCGCACAGGTCGCGCCGCTCGAACAGGTGATAACCAAATAACTATGAAACAACTCATGGAGCCTTGCGCATTGTCCAGCCACATAAAAACTTTGGCCGTTTTTTCCGTTGCGGCCTTCATCTTTGTATCCGCGTTTCTTCCAGGGTCAGGATACAGCTTCGAGATCGGCTCCTCCCCAAACCCTGTAGGCTCAGGCGCAAGGGCAACCGGCATGGGCGGTGCGTTCATCGCGGTCGCGGACGACGCGACAGCCGCGTCCTGGAACCCGGCAGGGCTTGTCCAGCTCGAGAGGCCGGAGATATCCGCGGTCGGAGGCTTCGCACACAGGGGCGAGTCGATAAACTCTGCCACGCACCCGGAACTGGACGGGGACAACGGTACGTCCGCATTCGACCTGAACTACCTGAGCGCGGCCTACCCGTTCACTATAATGGACAGGAACGTGGCCGTGTCGGTCAACTACCAGCGGCTCTATGACTTCAACAAAGATTTCAGCGGCAGGTTTAACGACGCGAACAGCACGGTTTTTCCCCCTACCTCAATATTGATAGAGACTACCCAGAACTTCCGGCAGCGAGGCGGACTTTCCGCCGTCTCCCCTGCATTCGCTTTCCAGATAACCCCCAAGCTCTCTTTGGGCGCGACTGTCAACTTCTGGGTGGACCCGTTCAAGGACAACGGCTGGACAGCGGAGAACAGCGCGGACAGCGCAGTAACGTTTATAGCGCCTCCAGCCATAACGAGCAGCTACAGGAACGTTGACAAGAACGAGTTTTCCGGCGCCAACTACAACGTCGGCATACTCTACAGCCCGACCGCATCTCTTACCCTTGGGGCGGTCTACAAGAGCGGGTTCACGGCCGGCGTAAAGCGCACAAGGGACACGTTCAACACCGCGGCTACACCGGTCAACGTACACCAGACGGACTACCTGCGCCTGACCATGCCCCAGTCGTACGGAATCGGCGCTGCATACCGTTTCTCGGACAACCTGACATGCGCCTTGGACGTTTACAGGACGGAGTGGTCCGAGTTCATACAGGACGAGGACGGGACGCGGACCAGGCCCAACATACTGAAGGACGCTGCCACGTCGAAGATGGATGCGACGGTTCAGGTCCGGGCGGGCGGGGAGTACCTGTTCGTCCGCGACAAGTACGTCATCCCGGTGCGGGCGGGCGCGTTCTACGACCCGGAGCCCTCCGAGAACAGCCCGAACACGTTCTACGGCTTCTCCGCCGGGAGCGGAGTAACTTTCAACGCGGTCGCGCTCGACTTCTCATACACATTCCGCACCGGCAAGACCGGCGAGGCGCTCGGCGCCAACCTCGCGGACTCACACATAACCCAGCATTCGGTGCTGGTCTCCGCCATAGTCTATTTTTGAGACTTTCTCTTACCCATGCCATGCTCATTCAGCATTACTTATAATTAACAGCACCTCATACTGGTTAGCGGCGTAACCTATTGATTAAATACTATAAATGAACTCTAATTAACTTGAGTTGCGTTCTGCATCGTGTTATCTTCCTGTTAATTAAAAAGCTGGGAACCTCCGGCCGGTTTTTTAAGCCTTACAGTTGAAAGGAAGGTAGCATTGGAAAAAACAGAAGTACGCACCAGGTTTTACCAGGTTTTCTCGGTCCTTCTCCTCCCGGTCTTCACCCTTGCACAGCCAGCATACTCGTCCACATCCGACATCCACACATTCGCCGGGACAGGGCCGGCGGCATATTCGGGTGACGGCGGCCCGGCTACTGCGGCGGGGTTAAGCTCCCCGGCGGGCATTGCGGCGGACACTGCCGGGAACATCTATATCGCCGACACGGCAAACAACGTCGTCCGCATGGTGGACGGGGCGGGCGCCATAACGACCGTCGCGGGGACCGGGGCGGCGGGCTACACCGGCGACACAAAGACAAGGGCCAACCGTGACGGCTCGCTCAGGATACTCAAGGCGCTCCCGGCGGCAAGCTCCGCCCTCGACTCCCCCTGCGCCGTGGCGTTCGACCCCTCCGGGAACATGTACATCGCCGATACCGGGAACAACCGCATACGCAAGGTAGACACGCACGGAAACATATTCACGGTAGCCGGCGCGGGCACGCCTGGTTATTCCGGAGACGGCGGCCCGGCCTCGTCCGCGCTGTTGAACATGCCGCAGGGCGTTGCGGTGGACGCCTCCGGAATCCTGTACATATCGGACACGGCCAATAACCGGGTAAGGAGGGTGGACGCGGGCGGAAAAATCACCACCGTGGCCGGGACCGGGGCCTCGGGATACTCCGGCGACGGCGGCAGCGCGGTCCTCGCCAAGCTCAACAACCCGTCGTTCATATCGGCCGGCCCTTACGGAAACCTGTTAATAGCCGACACGTTCAACTCCCGCATAAGGAAGCTCACACCCACTGGCCAGATTACGACCGTCGCAGGTAACGGCACGGCGTCGTACTCCGGCGACGGCGGCCCCGCGGTAAGCGCGGCCCTCTACTTCCCGGCTGGCGTAACCTCGGACGCGTCCGGCAACATATACATTACCGACAGTTACAACCACAGGGTCAGAAAAGTCTCCGCGTCCGGCGCCATAACCACATTCGCGGGTACCGGCGTCGCGGGAATTACCGGAGACGGCGGCCCTGCATCGGCCGCACAGCTCGACTACCCGTCCGGGCTTGCCACGGACAAGGCAGGCAACATATACATATCCGACGGCTCCGCCAACCGCACAAGGTTGGTCGAGGGGCCATCGTACGCCCTGCCCACATCGACTATACTCCTGCCCAGGACGGGCGACACAATAGACACCGTAAACTACAACATCACTGGCAGAGCCAACGCTTCAGACGGCGTTGCGTACGTAGAGGTATCAACCGACGGCGGCACTACCTGGAGCACCGCGTCCGGCACGTCTAACTTCAGCCTTTCCTGGAACCCGGCCACAGACGGGACTTACCGTATAATGAGCCGCTCCACTGACGCGCTCGGCAAAAAAGAGACCCTGATGTCCTTGGCCGAGGTCTCGGTCAGCGCCGCCCCGGTACCGGCCGTTACCGTAACCACGCTTTCTCCGAGCAAGCCTTCCTTAACCGTGGGCGACACCGCAAACTGGACCATGGCTGCCGCGGGCGGTACGGGGAGTTACGAGTACCGGGTACACCGCAGGGGGCCGGACACCGGCGGCGTTTACATGCTGAAGCGCGACTGGACTGCCTCTGACACGTGGTCCATGACCGCCTCGGCCGCGATGGTGGGAACCGATGACATTATGGTGGAGGCGAGGAACTCGGACGGCTCCGGCTCGGTGGCGTCCAAAGAGTATTTGGGGTACACTGTAAGTAATGCCGCTGCTACCGGACAGGCGACCCTGGCGTGGGACGCATCTACGTCTTCGTCCGTCTCCGGTTACAGGATATACGCAGGGACAAGCCCCGGCGTATACACCCGGACCATAGATACAGGCAGCGCGGCAACGTACACGGTGACCGGCCTGGCATACGGCACAACCTATTATTTCGCGGTAACCGCATACGACGCATCAGGCAACGAAAGCGGTTACTCTAACCAGGTATCCAGGAACATAATGTAGCCTTACCGTGATTACGTTTCGGGTGAAAAGCACAAGCGCCAGAGAAGGAGCAGCATAATGACAGGCATCACAAGGAAAGCAATAATGGCCATGCTGGCGGCCGTATCCATACTGGCATTCGCATCCCCGGGCTTCGCCGCAACATACTACGTCGATTCCTCTGCCGGAAACGACGCGAATACCGGCGCCTCGACGTCCGCGCCGTGGAAGACGCTGGACAAGATAAACGGCAGGTCGTTCGCGGCCGGCGACAACATCCTGCTGAAACGCGGCGCGACCTGGAGGGGGTACATCAACCCGGTCTCCTCCGGCGCATCCGGCAGCCCGATCACCTTCGGCGCATACGGCGCCGGCGACAGGCCGAAGATACTGGGCAGCATCAACAAGAGTTTGACCTCCGACTGGACGCTGGCAGGCTCCAACATCTGGTATGCGGCGGCGCCTGTGGACATCGGCAACATGATATTCAACAACGAGGCGTCCTGCGGGGTGAAGTGCGCAAACAAAACCGGCCTGGACGTGCAGGGCGAGTTCTGGTACGACGGGACGAACAAGAGGGCGTACATGTACTCTTCATCCAACCCGGCCAGCTACTACCAGGTCATAGAGTGCGCGCAGAACGACATGACCACATGGGCCAGGACGGCCATAATAAACGTCGAGGGCAGGAATTACCTGACCTTCCAGGACCTCGACCTGCGGTACGGGGGCAACCTCGGCATCCACATCAAAAACAACGCAGGGAACATCATAGTCCAGAACTGCGATATATCTTATATCGGCGGCGGCTACCAGGGCGCGGCGGGCAGGCTGGGAAACGCCATACAGTACTGGGGCGCGGCGCACGACTGCATAGTCAGGTACTGCCACATAAACCAGGTATACGACGCGGCGATCACGCCGCAGTACGACGGCGCCCCGGCCAGCGCGCTGTACTTCAAAAACCTGTTCTTCTATTACAACGTGATAGAGAACTGCGAGTACTCTTTCGAGTTCTGGTACAAAGACCGTAACGTACCGGTAAAATGCTCGTGCGACAACATCAGGTTCGAGAACAACGTCTGCAAGGACGCGGGCTTCGGCTGGTCGCACACCCAGAGGCCCGACCCGTCCGGAAGGCACATGATGTTCTTCTCGTCGTATGCGAACATGACCAACATATTCATCAGGAACAACATATTCGACGGCTCCAGGCTGAGCTGCCTGTACAAAAGCGGCACCGAGTTCAACGGCTGGTCTGGCATTACCATAGACTACAACACATACTACATGTCCGGCGGCGACAGCCAGATGTTCCGGTTCGCCAACGCAAGCTACAGCATGTCCCAGTTCTCGACTTACAAGACCGCGCAGGGGAAGGACGCCCATTCCAAGGCGGCTGACCCGCTGTTCGTCAACCCCGCTGCGGGCGACTACCATCTCAAGTCCACAAGCCCGTGCATTGACGGCGGGACAAGCGCCGGCCTGCTCAAGGATTACTCGGGTAGCACGGTGTACACGGGGGGCGGCGTGGATATCGGGGCGTTCGAGTACGCGGCGGCAGCGACTCCGCCTCCGGCGACGATAGCCCCGCCCGGGAACCTGCGGTTCCAGTAAGAGGCCGCGTCTTCATGGCGCAATGAAGGGCCGTGGACGCCACCCCGATGGTTGAAGGAGTGTGGCCGTCACGGCCCTTTCACTTTCAGGGCGCACGCCTCTGCTCCGGCTGTTGCGCCCTTCAGCCCAGTACGCGTCTCGGCATGCGCGGCCTGCCCGGCCAGGTCCCTCCACAGCGCCATATATCTGCCGGCGGAGACGGCTATGTCGTAGCGCTCCCTGACCCGCGCCGCGCACCTGTCCTTCATGCTGCCATAAGTTCTTACCGCGTCTTTCAACCTGTCAACCACATCGTCCTCGCCCGCGGCCACATAACCGGTCACTCCGTCCGTGACTGCCTCGGAAACGCCTTCAACATCGGTCGTCACGATAGGGACTCCGCAGGCCAGCATCTCGATCCAGGTAAGCGGCGGGCCGACGATCACATCTCTTGTTATTACGGGCGAATAGAACACGTCCGCCCTCGACTTCAGCGCGGCGAACTGCGCCTCCGACGTGCTGGTGACCGTTATGCCTTCATCCGGACGGTCAAGGCGCGCAAACCGCGCCTCATGGCATTCCGGCTTGAACGCGAAAACGAACTCCGCCTTTAGCCCGTCTTCAAGCGCTTTTCTCGCGGTGTCGTACGCGAACAGGAAATCTCTTCTGCCTATGGGGCAGATGTACCCGGCCCAGAGCACCAGCGGGCGAAGGCCGGGCTCACGGCCCGCGCCGCCGCTGCCCTCCGCGCTGACACCCCAGGGTATCCGGCGGATGCTGTCCGGCGTTACCCCTATCCCGCCAAGTTTCTCACGGTATGCGTCGCAGAAGGGTACTACGGTTATGTTGGGGTGGCTGTAACTTGCGCGCAGGAACCAGTCGTAAACGAGGTTCGGCCAAGCGCCCTGGTATGTGAACGCGGTAACGGACACCCTCGATGCGGCATTGCCCGCGATAATCCTGTTCGCGAGGCCGAGGTTGTCCATGAGGTGTATATGCTGGTATGGCTCTTCCTTCAAGAGCGCGTCCAGTTCGCTCAGAAGCCGGCCGGCCTTCAGCGTCTTCTCGATTGCGCCCAGCCGCCTCGGGACCATCCAACCCGTCGCGCCGGCGCTGTCCAGCACGCCGGTGGCAATATACCTGATAACCACCCTGCACCCGCCGATTTCTGTCTCCGACACCGGCATCGCCGTCTTCTTCAGAGAAAGTACAGTGACCCTCTTCAGGTGCGGCGCGACATGCTTGAGCAGCTCCAGCCAGAAGTTCTTGTCTCCCGTGGCGCGCGCAGTGTTAAAGTCGATACCTATCATTACCAGATGTTCAAGCATGTCATTGCCCACGTGCGCCGCTGGATGTAACGCGCTCAGGCGGCGAGCGTTCTCATGTATACAGCCTCTGTGTCTTCCGCAACCCTGTCCCAGCCGTACTCCCTGGCGACCTTCTCCCTGTTGTCCGCATCGCGCTCGGGGCTTTCGATAAAGCAGCGGAGCCTGTCCGAAAGAACTCCTACGTCACCGGCCGGGAACGGCTCACACGCGCCCAGAAGCTCCATGTTGGCAGGAATATCGCTCGCGAGGACGGGCAGTCCGTAGCTCATGGCCTCGAGGAGCGCTATTGGCAGGCCCTCGTGGTAGGAAGGCAGCACGAAAAGCCCGGCGTTGGAGTATATCTCTCCAAGCTCGCGGCCCTTTATGAAGCCGGTCAGCGCCACCCGGCTGTCCGCGCCCGCCATGCCGGCTATCCTCCTGCTGTACGAGTCCTCGTGGTCCGCCCTGCCCGCTATGACGAGCTTCCAGCCGGTATCTACACCCTTGAACGCGGACATCAGGTCGTGGAACCCTTTTTCCGGCACGAACCTCCCCACGGTCAGTACGTACCTGCCGGGCTCGAGCCCGAAACGCGCGAGGCTTTCGCCGGGCTTTATTATCTCCGGTACCGGCACGCCGTTCGGGATGTAGTTGCCGTCGCGCCCGTAGAGTTCCTTGACGCTCCCGCGTATATGCCGCGACACAGTGATTACGCTGTCGGAGTATGTGCAGCCCAGGCGCTCACCCAGGCGCAGCGCCCATTTCGCGAACGGCCCCCATTTGTCCCTGTCGTAGTCAGGGCCATGGTGGGTCATGACGACCCTAAGGCCCAGAGACCGCGCAAGCGGGACCATGAGAGACGGCCCTATCGCGTGGACGTGCAGGAGGTCGAACCCGTCTTTCTTCGCCGCGGCCATCAAGACGCCCAGCATGGTGTGCGCGACGGCCTCCAGGCTCTTCTTCCTGGGCGCCCAGACAGGCACTACTCTTACCCCCTCGTAGCTGTATGGGCTGTCCGAGCGCGTATACCCCCTTCGCGCGAAAAGCGTGACGGCGTGGCCCTTTGCGGCAAGCCTCGGGTACAGCGCCTCGCAGTGTGTCTCCACCCCGCCCATTACCCCGGGCATCCCGCGCGTGCCTACTACCGCTATCCTAAGCCGCCTTCTCCCTGACCGGCTTTCCATAACGCCTCGCCTTCTCTTCGATTATCCATCTGACCGGCTTAAAGATGTCCTTCTTCATGGCCGGGGCCGCGCTGCCTATCATCCAGCAGTTCTTTGCACAGCGCCTTACCGCGGCCCTGACCTCTTGCGCCTGGCTGCCATGCCATATCTCCTCGAAGTCCTGCACGTTCAGGTCGCCCATGACTAACTCCGTGTCCGAACCGTTGCACGGGGTTATCCGCCCGAACGGGTCGAGGAAGAAGAGGTCTGTACCCGCCTCGCATGGCAGGGGCCGCCCCGCCCCCATAACATACCCCGCGAGGCCGTGGTTGAAGTACGCCCTGAACCAGTTTTTGGGCCTCATCGTACACAGCATGTCAGAGGCCAGTTTCTCGAACTCCCCCGCCACCATGGCCGGCCCGCTGAATGCGTTGTCGTGCTTGTGGAAGTAGTAGGAGTTGTGCGCAGCAGCGGTGGCGAACTCCACACCCATGGAGCTTGCCAGGCGGTAAAGCTCCCGCATGTCCTTTGCGTTTGCGTCCGATACGGTGATCCCGAAGCCGATGTCCTTCATGCCCAGGGACTTCAACTCGAGCAGGCTCCTCATCCCGTGGTCGAACCCGTCCTTGAGCCCGCGCAACCTGTCGTTCGCGGCGGGCAGCCCCTCTATGGATATCCTGACCCCGACATCCGGGAACTTCTCGGCAAGCGCGACTATACGCCCGGTGAAGTAGCCGTTCGTGGATACGACCACCCTGCCTGACTTGCGCCTGGCGGCCTCCACTATATCCGCGATGTCTTTCCGCAGGAACGGCTCGCCGCCGGTTATGTTGATGAACTTCAGGCCGCCCGGCAACCGTCCTATCAGTTCAGGCCCTATTTCCTCGTCCTGTTTAGTCGGGTACTGCCATGTGTTGCACATCCCGCACCTGGCGTTGCACCTGTATGTGACTATTATGCATGCCTCCATGCCTTACCCCCTTCCATTCCGGCCTAAGACTGCCAGAACCCGCCCGCCCCTATCTTGAACTTGTATATGCCGAGCGTGTCCTCGTAGCTTATTCCGACCCTCCTCAGGTTGTACAGGCCGTCCGCGTCGCTTATGTCGTTGTGGCCGCCGATCGTCGTTACGCCCAGGCTGAACCCGCAGCTCTTGAGTATCGGCGCGCAGGCTGCAAGGTTGAAGTCCTTCCTCTTGCCATTCGGGTACGCGAACGTGCGGACGCTGATGCCGAGCCTTTCCTCTATCTCGTGCTTCGACGCCGTCATGACATCGAGTATGTCCTCGTCCGGCATGGAAGAAAGCGCGATGTGCTTCACGGTGTGCGCCCCCACGGACTGACCCGCTTCGCGCATCTCCATCAGGTCCGGCCAGTCGAGGAACACTCCGCACGCGTCCTCGGCCGGGACGTCAAGCCCGGCCACGAGCGTTTCATGGCGCTCGTCCAAGCTCATGCCGCCGCGTTCCACCAACCTCCAGAGCGTGGCGACCGCCCTCGACCTTGCTTCCCCGCTGTCGAGCGGTAACACGAGCTCCCTGCCGCCCGCCGGGAGCCGCAGTTCCTTCCGCGAGGTCTTCGCCACCGCGTACGGTATGTAGTCCTCGACGCAGATTGTTTCCTTGTTGACATACCCCGTGGTCACGAAAAACGTGGCCGGTATCCCGTACTTTTCAAGTACGGGGAATGCATTGGTGTAGTTGTCCTTGTACCCGTCGTCGAACGTCACCCATACCGAGTGTTCCGGCAGGTTGCTGCGGTCCTCTATGCAACCGATAATATCTTCCTCGCCCATCGGCACGTACCTCTCGCTCAGGAACTTCATCTGCTCGTCGAAACGTTCCAGTTCGACGCACATGTTACGGTCCCATAAGCCTTCCACCTCGTTGTCCTTTACCACCCGGTGGTAATAGAGTATCAGGAGCTTCCTTTTGTTTACAGACCTTACCATGTCGAAAATAGCGCCGCCGGAAAATGCCATCCCGGCGTATTTCTTGACGGTCCCTTTCATGTACGCCCCCTGCGTTCAAGCACGGAATTGTATGCGGCCATAAGAGCTTCGTAGTGCTTGCCGGGGGAATGCCTGCTTTCCGCGGCGGCCCTCGCGCGAAACCCCATTTCTTTCAGTCCTGCCCCGCCCGCGCCCCAGAGCCTGCGCAGCTTGTCCGCCAGGTCGTACGGGTCGCCGGGCCTGAAAGTGACGCCGTCCACGCCCTCTTCTATCAGTTCCGGGATGCCGCCTATGCGCGCGCCTACTACGGGCTTCCCTGACGCTAACGACTCAAGCAGGCTGACGGGGCAGTTCTCGTAGCACTCCGACGGCACGACGGTCAGCCGCGCTTCACTGTACAGCCGGACAAGCGCTTCGCCGGTCTGGTATCCCACGAACCTGACGTTATCGAGCCCCATATCCGCCGCCGATGCGCGTAGCCTTTCCTCAAGAGGGCCGGCGCCGGCAACCACGAAGCTTATCTCACGGCATATACCGGCCGCGCCTATCAGCGTATTGACGCCCTTCTCTTCGGACAGCCTCCCGCAGAAAAGGACGTAGCCCGCATCCGGACCGGATGGGCGGAATGCGTTCAGGTCTATGAAGTTCGGTATCACCTTTATCCTGTCCTCCCTGAACCCGTACTCCACCATCTTGTCCCGCATGAAGGAGCTTGGCGCTATAAAGATGTTTACGTCTTCGTAATATTTCATAATCCTGTGAAAGTACATCTCCACGGTACCGGCCAGGCTCTTCGCTGCCGAGCCCTTTATGCACCGGTTAATAGTGCAGTTGTAAAACCTGCCGCCCTTGCACCTCTCGCACAGCTCACCGTTTACAAGCATCTTGTAGTTGGGGCACATCGGCTTCAGGTCGTGCACCGTAAATACGACAGGTACGCCCGCCGACTTGAGCGGCCCGAACACCGACGGAGATATCTGGTGGTGGAAGTTGTGCAAATGCGCAATGTCAGGCATTATCTCCCCGAGCAGCGCGCCCATCTTCCTCCTTGCGTCAAGTGAGTACACCACCTTCATCGCCGCGCTTATCCCCGGTATCACCCCCCCGCTGTCGTAACTTATATTCTCCACAAAATATCTTGAGTACATAGACGGCGTGTTGCGCTCGTCCTTCATCGAAAACGGCACAACGCGGTGGCCGTGGTTTTCAAGGAGCGCAATTGTCCCCAGATAAGCCGCTTCCGCCCCCCCCTTGGCCCATCCGAACTTGTTGACCTGAAGCACCGTCATCGAGCCGCCGCCGTTCATGCGCTGCCCCGCACCACCCGGCCCGCGTACCGGGCCGCTATGTATTCCTTTATCCTTTGCGCCCGCCGCTCCCATGTGTACATTTTGACATCCTGCCTTGCCGCCGCGCCAAGGCTTGCCCGGAGACCTTCGTCGTCCACGAGGACCCTGAACTTCGTCTCCACGTCCAGCTTGTCGTCCTCGGCCATCAGCGCGTTTCTGCCGTCTTTCAGCACCTCCTTGACGGACGGCATGCCGGTCGCCAGTATAGCCTTCCCGACGCTCATGTACTCGAACATCTTTATAGGCGATGTGACGTCGTTATACACCCCCCCGGCCGTCGGTAGTACCAGCAGTATGTCCGCCTGGGAGATATGCCTGTGCACGTCCTGGTGGTCTATCTTCCCCGTAAACCGGACGTTCTCGTGGGTCTTCAGCTTTTCCACTATGTCCTTGTCCGCGTGGTAGTGGTCGTCTCCAATAAGGTAGAACAGTACGTCCCTGTTGACCGCCGCCAGGTGTTCGATGTGGCCCAGGCCCTTTATCCTGTTGAGCGACCCGGCGTACATCGCAACCGCTTTGTACCCTAAGCGGTCTACCGCCACACCCGCCGTATCGCACTTCCTGGCGTCGTAGCCGTTATGGCAGACCATGACAGGCGCGGTCACGCCCATCTCCCGGAATTTATCCTTCAGGCTTCCACAGTTCGTGAGGAGGACTACGTTAGGCTTGCAGGCAATCCGCTTCAATATTTCCCTGAAAAAGTACGTGTGGTACTGCTGGTCGAATGCGTACTGGTGCGCTTCGAGTATCACGACCTTGTCCAGCCTGGACGCCAGGTATGCGAAGTAGAAGTTCCGCGTCAGTATGACAGGGTTGTCGTCCATCATCAGGTAACAGAACATCCCCAACCCGTTAAGCATGACTTTTATATACGGGAACCGCACTATCCGCCTGATGCTGAACTTCGCGTCGAGCCCGTACATACCGCGGATGCTGTCCTGTGTCATCTTTCTTGTCGTCGCATACAGCGTGACGCCGACGCCGTTCTTCTCGAATGCGTCGCATGAGTTCAGGACGTGCACGACGTTGGCGGTGCCCTGTTCCAGAAGGTTCTGTTCAAAGTAATAAGAAAGCTTGTCCATCAATTACCTCCCTGTCCTGGCCGTCCGCTTCCGGACAATTGCTAACAGGTCATGCCACCCGCGCGTTACTGTATCATGCAGCCTTGTTTTCAGCCTGAAAGCGGCTTGCGGATTTTCCGGCGCCGGCCTCGTAGACGCCTATAGTCTGTCTCGCTATGTTGTCCCAGCCGAACCTCGTATCCGAAACCCTTTTCGCGTAAGCGCCCATGGCCGCAGCCTTTGCCGGGTCGTTCAACAGCTTCAGCACCGCCTCCGCGAGCTCGGCCGGGTCGCCCGGCCGGACGAGATAACCGCTCTTTCCGTCGTCCACCTGCTCGGGCAGTCCGCCCACGCGGCTTGCCACCACCGGCTTGCCGAACGAGAACGCCAGCTGTGTGACCCCGCTCTGGGATGCTGTAACATACGGGAGCGCCACCACGTCCGCAGACCTGAAATAAAGCGGTATGTCGCCGGCATTTATGTAACGCGTAACAAACATCGTCCTGGACCTCGCATCGGGCCGCAGGATGCCCTCGTAGTCCCGAAGCGCCATGCCCTTCTCGGTTATCGACCCGGCCACCACCAGACGGGCGGCGGGACATTTTTCGGCCACCGTATTAAAGGCATCGAGCAGCACCTCCAGCCCCTTGTACTTTCTGATAAGGCCGAAAAACAGCACCACACTGCAACCACCGAATATCCTCTCTTCACAACCCTTCACGAGGCTGCCGCTGTTTCCAAGCGGGACGACGGATATCTTTCCTTCGAGCCCGGGTAGCCGGGACAGTATCTCGCCCTTTGTGTACTGGGTGAGCGTAATTACCCTGTCCACAATGCCGTACACCTTGCCAAAGTACCCGTGCCACATCGGCCCGTCGTTGTGTGAAAATGCATTGTGGGCGGTGTACGCCAGGTTGCCCTGGAACAGCCTCACCAGCATCAGGTGCGCCACAAAGAACCTGGACAGGTGCCACTGGTAATGGATAACGCAGTCCCGCAACGGGACCAGGAAGGCGGTCAGGGCGAAAAAGTTGTACAGGTGCCTGAGCAGGTTCGCAGCCCTCCCCAATACTCCGCCGCCGCCCGGCCTCATTGCAGACAGGATGCGCTTGACCTTGTAGCCTGCATGTCTCTTTCTGAACTCGAATCCGAACGTGGTCACAAGGGTCACATCGCGCCCAGCGCGGCTCAGGCTCTCGCACAGGTCGTGCGAGTACTGGGTTATCCCGCCGTGGCCGTGCGTCTCTACCACGACGACCCTGCTTACGCCGTTATTGCGCTCGTGCGGCAAACTGCGCCTCCCTGCCTTTATAACCGCGAAGCACCGATTCCAGGTAGTCCTCGTACATGTCCATCACCCTGTCGTTGGTGAACCTGTTGGCCACGGTAGCGGCCCCTTCCCTGCTTATTTTCTCTGCCAGACGCGGCTCGTGTTTCAGCCGCTCCACCGCGTCTGCCAGCTCTTCCGGGACTCCCGGCCTGACCAGCAGCCCGTTCACCCCGTCCTCTATTATCTCCGGGATTCCGCCGACCCTGCTCGCGATTACCGGCAGGCCCTGCGACATCGCCTCGATCGAGGTCATACCGAAGGGCTCCTGCCACACCGACGTGAACAGAAATGCGTCGTAGTCCGAGAAGGACGAAATCAGTTCTTCACGCGTCACCTGCTCCATGAATGTTATCCGGCCCATGACGCCGAGGGCTTCGGCGTTTTCCCTGAGCGCGGCCTTGTATTTTCCCGGTCCGTTGCCCACAATGTCCAGCCTGAATTCCGTCTCCGGGTCTCTGCCGGCAAGCAGGCACAACGCCTCTATCGCAACGCCTACGCCCTTGTTTGGCACCAGCCGCCCGGCGCATACCAGCCTGACATCCTTGTGCCCGGCGTCCAGGCGCGGGTGCGGGCCTTCCCTGACCATCTCTTTAGGCACACCGTTGTGTATCACGGTCAGCCCTTCCCTGGGGAAGCCGTTGTCTATATAGTCCCTGGCAAGCGCAGCGCTGTTTGCCGCCATGTTCGAGAAGTCGAGGTCGTGAAAGTGGTACCCGCCATACAGTATGCTCCTGTACACCCTGCGCGTCAGGTCCGGGTTGGTAACGCACTCTGTCTTATACTCCTTGAGCCAGTAATCACCCAGCCTGTAAACCACCGGGACGTTCAGCGACTGTACCGCCCTGACAGGGAATATCGATACGTTGCCCATCCGCCAGAAGAATATAATGTCCGGGCCGACCCTTTCGGCCACCGACCGCGCTATATCGTAGTTGGCCCTGCCCAGGTATGCGTCCTTTATGTGGCCCAGCCTGCGCGCAAGCCCGCTGCCCTTGTCTTTGCCGAGCGGGTGCATCACGCGGTACACCTTCCCGTTGACCCTCGGCCCGTCGACGCCGAACATGCTCGTCAGGACGTGCACGTCGTGCCCCCTCGCCTCCATCGCCTGGGCCGCGGTCATGCAGTTAATCTCGTACCCGCCCTCGTAGTGGGGGGGGTACCGGTCTGACATGAACAGTATCCTCATCCTGCCCTCCTCGGCTCGGCATCGGCGGCCACGGACTGCCCCGCACGGTACCTTAAACCCCGTACCAGGCCGGAGAAGTCGTCCACGGTTATCACCGACATTACGTTGCACAGGCCGCAGAACACGGTCAGTACCACAAGGCGCGCTGGCACCGAATCCATTCCAGAGAAATGGTACATCCCGGCGCACGCGGCAAGCGCCGCCATTGGCTTCACATACTGCATGACGTCCACGCCTATGCCCGACCTCTTAAGGAAGATTACGTTTACAGGGTTAGTCGCCGTGCGCGATAAAAGCGCGGCGGATGCGGCCCCTATAATCCCGAACACAGGGACCAGCAACAGGTTCGCCGCGACGTTAACCACGGTGTCCACGATGTTTATTACGACAGGCAGCCTGGAGTGTCCGGCGCTGACAAGCGTCGTCCCCAGCACGTTACCCACCAGCGCGACGCAGAGCGCGAACATCAGGATGGACAAAACCGGCGCGCTGTCGATGTACTTGTCAGAGAAAAGCAGCTTGACTATTGAATCCTGGAAAAGGAACACCACAAGCGTAGCAAGCGTGGACGCGAACGCGACCGCCCTGAGCGAGTTGTTCAGAACCTTCTCCGCCTCGCGCGGCTGGTCTCTGTTGTACAGCTCCGACATGTTCGGAAAATACACCGACTTGAACGAGTTGAACAGCTGGCGCGACGAGTCCGGTATCTTGGACGCCGCGCCGTAGTAGGCGACCCCGACAGGGCTTACCAGGGCGCCGATAATTAGCGTGTCCACTTTTGTGAACACAAACGTCAGCGCACCGTTCAGCCCCAGCGGGAAACCGAACCCGAATATCTCCCGGAACAGGCGGCCGTCCCAGCGCAGCCTGACCGCGAACGGCAGCGCCCTTATCTGGTATACCGCCGCGAGCGCGACTGCGGCTGCCCTCGCGTATATCAACCCTCGCACGCCCATGCCCAGCCCCGCCACGAACAGGACGATGCAGCCGAAGTTCATTATGCCGAGGCATATCTGCGCGACGGCCAGCTTTTTGTAGTAATGCAGCCCCTGCATCACCGAGGTAAGGAACGAGTTCAGGCTTTCAAGCAGGAAAAGGAGCGGTATGTATACAAGCAGGTCCGGCAGGAGCTCGGACCCGAAGATACTTCCGGCTATCCCTGCGGACAGTGCGACGGCCAGGGAGACGATCAGCGTGGCGGCCACTTTGAAGCTGAGCATCGTGCCGGCCGTATCCTCACGTCTGGCGGGTTCGCCCCCCGCGATAAACCTGGTCGTGGACACGCTGAGTCCCATGTCGGCCGCCATCGTGAAGAACGACACCATGACCAGCAGCAGCACATAAGCGCCGAACTCCTCTTTCGGCACAATGCGGACCGCTATGACCACGTTCAGGAAGCCGAGCAGGACCGACGCCATCGTCCCTAACCCGGTTGAAAGCACCCCTTTTAGAAACCTCGATACAAAGCCGTCGTTCATATCATGTCTCCGCTTCGGCCTTGTTGATGTTTATTATCGCCTCCGTGACTCCCATCATAATGCCAAGCACCACTATGGAGTACCTCTGCATGAAAAGCGGGTTGACCACCGCGGCCGCCATGATGCCGGCACAGCTTACCGTAAAACCGGCCACGACAGCCTTCATGAACTCCCCGTCCACCCCCCGCCACATACGGAGCCCCCTGACGATGAACGTTATGCAGAGCCAGAGGAAGGCCGAAACGCCCGGCAGCCCGCTTATAAGCGTCAGCCACAGGTAGCCGTTGTGGATATACCTCGGCGGCGACGGGTAGCGGTCCCTGAAATCTATCTCGCTCAACAGGGCGGGCCTGTAGCGGTTCGCTATGCCGATGCCAAGCACAGGCGTCTTTTTTATCTGGCTGACCGCGTATATGTTCTCCATCCGCCTGAAATCCAGCGACCTGCTCTTCATAACCCGGCCGCCCTGGACCAGGAAGCCCATCCTGTCCGATACCGCGCGCGCATAGTCGCCCATCCTCCCGTTTGTCTCCGAGAGCACGGTGACCGCCGTCCCGGCTACAACCACCGCGACAAGGGACATGGCGGCCATTTTTGCCCTCTGTCCCTGCGAGACCGATACGCCAAAGACACAAAGGCCCAGGAGGGCAGCGGCCCAGTAGTTGCGGTTGAACGTGAGCAGCATCCCTGCCGACAGGAGCGACAGCGTAACCGCTCCCCAGGTGGAGGACATCCACTTCCGCCGCAGCACCGCCATGCATACGGCGGTCACGAACATCACGAAAACCAGGGTCTGGCCCGGCGGCAAAACCCGCGTCACGCCCTGGTAGTCGCTGCCCATCGTCTCCAGCGTCTCTACCCTGCCGGGCATTATTTTTACGGACTCCCCAAGCGCTGCCTGGACAACCATGGCGGCGGACACGGCGCAGGCCACGAACAACATCCCCCTGACAAGGTTTTCGACATCCTTCCTGTCCTTCAGCGTGTTGACAGCCACGAAGAAAAGCGTGTAATAAAGGACTTTCCTCGACTCCTGCATGACGAGCTTGAATGGGACATTGTACACTTCGGCCGCGTTGTACACAGACACGAGAATTAGAAGCAGAAACACGAACATCGGAAGGTTCAGCGCGGATGCGGCCATGCGTTCTTTTCTGGACATGACTTTCCGGACGAAAACCGAGACAAGCAGCACGAGCAGCACGACGTCCGATATCAACAGGCTGCCGATCGGCAGCGGCAGGGTCGGGAGGGTGTCTTCATGAAGTATGCTCGACGCCAGCACAACGATGAACAGCATGCCGATGTACGGCCTGTACGCCGAGATGGCGACCGCGACTGTAACGGCGGCCCCTGCCGCCAGATAATCCGGAGGCGCGCCGAGAACCATCGCGGCGTAGACTCCGAGGCAGAGCGCCGCGGTAGCGGCGAAACCCGCTGGCAGTACCGATATCTTAGCTGACAAAGCTCTGCCCATTACCCGCCTTTCGGTCCAAAAAGTCATGCCCCCGTACACCTTAACACTACCGGTATGGTCTTCAGCAGGATCTTGAAATCCAGCCACAGCGACCAGTGGTCTATGTAGTCCCTGTCGAGCTCCATCCACTCGTCGAACTGGACATTGTTCCTGCCGCTCACCTGCCACAGGCATGTCAGCCCTGGTTTCATGCTGAGACGCCTCAGGCAGGGAAGCTCGTACTCGACCACCTCGTCCGGCAGCGGCGGCCTTGGCCCGACCAGGCTCATCTCGCCCATGAGGACGTTAATCAGCTGGGGCAGTTCGTCGATGCTCGTCTTCCTCAGTATGCGCCCGACACTTGTTATCCTCGGGTCGTCCTTTATCTTGAAAACAGGCCCGTCCATCTCGTTCAACGCCATCAGCTCCTTCTTCATGCCCTCCGCGCCCACTACCATGGTCCTGAACTTGAGACAGTCAAAGAGCCGCCCGTTATACCCCTTCCTCTTCTGCCTGAATATCGCCGGCCCGGCTGACGTAGCCTTGACCGCGACGGCCGCGGCAGCCAGCGCCGGCGACAGCACGGCCAGCATTACCGCGGACACGCAGATGTCTATCGCCCTCTTTACGACAAGCCGCCAGTCCATCCTCGGGCTCGAGTACAGGGATATGACGGTGATGTCGTCGAAACTCGATATCGTCGACTTGGCTACCTTGCGGACGAACAGGTCAGTGGATATCTCGACCTCCACGCCGACGTTCTCGCACAGGTTAAGTATCCGCTCTATCTCGTCGTAGTAGGATTTTATCGGGAGGAACACAAACACCTCGTCGACCACTTTCTCGCGGACGATCCTCTCCATGTTCTCCAACCCGCCCAGGAAGTCGTAGCCGGATATGTGGAAGTTGGTGTTCTTTGCGTGGTCAGGGTCCACGTATCCGAGTATCCTGAGGCCGAACTCCGGCGACTCCTCTATCTTGTCCACCAGCTCGTCCACGCGCCGGTTCTGCCCGACAATCAGCACCTGTTTGTAGTTGTAGCCGCGCATCCGTATATACTTCAGGAACGCCCTGAGCCCCAGCCGGAACAGCACCAGCGCTCCTGTCTGGAATACCCAGAACGAGGCTATGAACCTGGCGCTCAGCTGGGACTCGCGGTAAATTATGGCGGGGATCGATGCCGCGGCGAGACATATGGCCGTGGCATATACCACGTCCATCATCTCGTCCACGAACCGGACCGTCCTCATGGACTTGTAGAGCTTGAATATTCCGGAGAGGGCCACCCAGAAGCCCACCTCGAACCCGAGCAGCGCCTTGTACTGCACAGGCAGGGCCGCGATATCGAGCGCCCCACTGCCGTACATATAGCTGTATAAAGCCATGAACCCGGAAACGGTTATCAGTATCTCAACCAGCCGGAACGCGGCCCCAAGGGGCCTGTTGTATAGCTTAAACATAACCGCCTCCTTTCCCGATATATGTCTTTGCAGCCGGCGATATATCACCGGTCAGGCCGCTACTTTGCGCGCCAGCACAGACCTTACGAGCTTCCTGGCCTTCCGGATGCGTGACGCCTTGACACGCTCGTCGACCTTGCCCGTCATCAGGACGGAGTCCGCGTTCGGCCTGTCGCAGTAGCTGTATAAATCCACATCCCTGAAGTTCCCGTCCCTTATAACTTCGAGCGTGTCGTTGAAGCCGGCCTCGTCCTCGCCCGGGAACCCGACGATCAGGTGCGTTGTAATGTTTATGGACGGCGCCTTCTCTTTTATCGCCCCCATGCAGTCCATCGCCTCTTTTACTTTGTACTCCCTGTTCATCAGCCTGATGATCTTCTCGCTGCCGGACTGCATCGGAAATCCCACGTATCCTATCCTGCCGGAGTTGGCCTGCAGGATTTTGGAAAGCTCCGGGTAATAGCCGATGAGCCATTTAGGGCTGAAGTCGTCCCACATGAGCTCAAATTTCTCGTCGTTGTCGAATATCCTGCCGAGGAGCCCGGCTATGTTGCCGCCTGTATCAGCTCCATATGCGCCCACGTCGTCCGCGATGAGCCGGAACGTCCGGTATCCGGCCTTCAGGCCCGAGTCGAACTCCGACATGATTTCCTCCGCCGGCTTGGACCGGACCGGACCGGCCGCGAACCTTATCGCGCAATAACTGCACTTCCCCATGCACCCCTTGCCTATCTTTATCTCATAGACGTTTTTGTAGCTTGCGCTGAACGGCCGCCTCCAGCCGTACAGGGTAAACCGGTCAAGCACCTTGTTATGGAACATCCCCGCGAGCCTCAACCTGACGAGCGCGTGGTCTACCATGCTGAAGCACCTGCCGAACTGCTCGATGTAGGGCGTCAGGTCGTTTGGCTCCCTGACGTCCCTGAGCTTGGTTGACGCGCCGATTATTCCGTCGAACTCCGCAATATCCTTCGAGGCGACTGCCGTGACGTCAAACCGCTCGTGAAGCCTCGCAGGGTTGATGCCCGGCAGGCAGCCGAACACCACTATACGCGCGCCGGGCCTCTTCTTCTTCATTATCAGTTCGAGATATCTGAAGCTCGCCTCCTCGTTGTATGCGTCGAACGCGCAGCAGCCGAACACTACCAGGTCCGCTTGTCCGGCGTCCGTGGTGGCCTTCCAGCCGTTTGCCCTGAAGTACTCTACGAGCGTGCTCATGCTCGACTTGCTTCTGGGGCAGCCCTTTGCGAATGCAAAGCATACCGGCCCTCCCGTGGAGGCGCTTCCTGTTTCCGGTTTATCTGTCCCCATTGCATCTCCTCTATACAGGACTGGCAGGGAACACGATGGACCCGTTACGCCTGTCTGGCCCTCGTTTCGTAACTGTAGCTGTAATACTGTCCGGTGCGGTTTACAGCATCGTTCAGCACGCAACCGAGCATCCTCGCGTTTATAGCGCGCAGGTCCTTCATCATCCTGACCAGCATCTCCCTGCCTGTCTTGCCGCTAAGCACGACAAGGACCACCCCGTCCACGAGCGGCGTCAGCAGGTAGGAGTCAACGGGCCCGAGGAACGGCGGGCAGTCTATTATCACCCGGTCGTAACTGGACCTGAGTTTTCCAAGAAGCTCTCGCATCGCCTCCGACTTGATCATCTCACCCGAACCCGCGGTAGGCTGACCCGCAGGTATGAACTCAAGGTTGGGGATGTCCGTCTTTATTACCGCCTCGGCCAGCCCTGAACGCCCGCCGAGCAGCCCGGTGAGCCCCGGACCCTTTGGAAGCTTCAGGTATCTGTGCAGGCTCGGCTGACGCATGTCCGCGTCTATGACTATAACCCTGTCTCCAGCGAGCGCCAGGCTGCACGCGAGGTTGAGCGCAACCACGGACTTTCCTTCCGCGCTCACCGCGCTTCCCACCTGTATGACCCTCGGGTTGTCATCCGTGCGGAGCAGTATGTTCCCCTTGATGTTCCTGAACGACTCCGCGAACAACGACGACGGCTGCGGCAGCGCAAGCGGGCCGTCTTTCCCCCTCGCGCCGGTTAGCAGAGTGTTTCTCGGCACCACGCCCAGCACCGACAGGCCAAGCCCGTCCTCGATATCGTCCGCCGACCGGCACGTATCGTCCAGATATTCCGCCGTCACGCCGAAGGATATGCTGCACATGAGCGCGAAAAGCGTCCCAAGTGCCAGGTACATAACCTTTTGCGGCTTGTCCGGCTTGAGCGGAGGGGCCGCCCTGTGCAGGAACTGCACCGAACTCACACCTATGCTCCCCAATATGTTCGATTCCTGGAACTTCCTGAGTATCTCGTCGTATGTCTGCCTGGCGCCCTCGACATCCTGCTCCTTCTGGGTGTACTCGGCGGAGCGCCTCTCGTAGCTCATCGCCTCCGCCTTCTGCGTGTCGAGCGCGTCCTTAAGCGCCTGCTCTGTCCTGAGCGCCCCTTCGTAGCCGGTCTTGACGGCAGCGACAACAAGGGCCGCCTCCCGCTCCATCTGCCTGTTGACCGCATCCATCTCGTTGTGCAGCCTGACCATCTGAGGGTGCCTGTCGCCGTATTTCTTCGAACCGTCCGCGACCTCCTTGGCAAGGGTGTTCTGCTCGACCTTAAGGCTCTGTATAGTCTTGTTCTCTATCATATCCGGGTACGACAACAGCATGGCGGGGTCCTTGGCGAGTTTCTGCACCTGATGATATCGGACCTCCGCCGCGTAGCGGTTTGCCGAGGCCGCCAGCACCTTGGAGTTCAGGTCGGCCAGCCCCTGCAGGGATATGTTAGCCTGGCGGTCGCCCGTCACTATCAGGCCCTTCTCCGCCTTATACGACTGGAGCCTGCCGGCGGACTGGTCCATCGAGTCCTTCAGGCTGCCGAGCCTGCCCTCCAGCCACGCCATGCTGTCCTTGGCAGGCGCCATCTTGAGATCGAGGTTCTGCTGTATCACGGAATCCACGGTCTTGTTTACCACATTTGCGGCAAACTCCGGGTTGCCGGCCTCGTAGCTTATTGTAATTACGTTGCTGCTCGGGATGTAGTCGGCGCTCAGTTTCCGCTTGAACTTCTTCACTGCACGTTCAATTTTCTCCTCGTCCGTCTCAACCGCCGTTGCCGGGAACCAGGGCCAGTTCATGCCGGATAAGAACGGTTTCGATTTATTTTCTGCCCCGCGCACCTTGTCCAGTCCAAGCTCCCCCACCACCTTGCGGGCTATCGCCTCGCTCTGGAATATGCTCAGCTGGGTCTGGACGTAGAGGCTGTTGTCCTGCATCCTCTGCACCTGTGCATGTCCGAACTGTGACCCCGCGTCCGGGTCTATGTAGACCTCCGCTGTAGCCTTGTATACCGGCTTCATCATAAAAGTCGCCGCCGCCACGGTCGCCAAAACCGCTATGAATACCGACGCCATCAGGCCGCCCCTGCTCCTGAGCCGCCTTAGATAGTCGAGCATGCCCATCTCTTCTTTTTTCATGGCCCGCTCCCGGTTCCTGTTGTCAGAATATGCTCTCCGGCACCGATATTACGTCGTCTGGCTGCACGGTACAGCCCATTTCAACACTTAACTCGCTTTCCTTGCCGTCTGACTTCCGGATGATACACGTCCTGCCAGGCGAGGCAATGCCTGTCAGGCCACCTGCCAGCGCTATCGCCTTCATGACGGTCGTATCCTTGCCTATCTTGTAGCTGCCCGGGTGGTTTACCTCGCCCGTTACGTACACGTACCCGCTCTTGTTGATGAATATGCTGTCTCCGTCCTGGACCGCGATATTTGCAGAGAGGTCGCCTTCCCGCATGAGCCTGTTCATGTCAACGGCTTCCTGCACCGCCGCTCCCGGCTGCTCCATGCCCGGGCCCTTGTGCTGTATGGAAAGCGTATCGCCCGCATCCGCGGTCAGCCCGCCTGCCCTGGATATAATCTCGACAAGCGTTACGTTGCCGGTCAGCTCGTACAGGCCAGGCTTCCCGACCTCGCCCAGAATAGTCACCTTCTTGCTCCTGTACTCCGCCACGAACACGGACACGTGCGGCTCCCTCAGGAAACCGTTTGTGAGCAGGCCGGCCAGCTTAACCTCGGCCTCGCGGACGGTAAGACCGGAAACACCGACCTCGCCTACCAGAGGGAAGCTGATGACGCCGCCCCCGCTCACCCTTGCCTGGGTGGTCAGGTCCGCGTTGTCGTATACGCTGATATTAAGGAGGTCCCCTTCTCCCAGGACATAGTCCTGCGCCCGCGCGGTCCGGCCCGCGCAGAGCACGATGGAAAGTATGAACACGCCGGTTAACAGGTACACGGTCTTCATATCACGCCCCCGTTAATTTATTTTACCTGTGTCGAGCCCCGGCATTATCCCGGGCAACAGCGGTATTGAGGCTCGATGGCATGGTACGTTTTACTTTACTGGAGATTTACTGCTCGAGAGGTCCTTGCAACTGCGGAGGTCCCTGAATCCTGGGTTATGCCTGACTCTTTAGTAAGAATTACTCGAATAAAGAATAACAAGATATTGCCATGCTGTCAAAATGTCTCAGGCTGATATTCTATTGTAATTACTGATAGTTACGCGGCAACCCGGACTGCCCTGCCACTGTGCCGCCATAGAAAGTCTACGCGGCTCGAAGAAGGGTTGCGGTTAAATCCGTCGTTGACTACATGCCCGGAACTGGTACAATGGTTTTGAACGGCGTAGCGGTACGGCCATTGATTTTATTGAGAGACTGCCCGGATGGAAACCATAACAATAAATGCGGAGCGTCCGGCGTACGGTGGGATAACTATCGGCCGCTCAGGCGGCAAGGTCGTCATGATAACCGGCGCGATACCCGGCGAGACGGTCGAGGCGCGCATCGACCTGGAAAAGAAGGACTACTCCACCGCGACCGTCCTGCGTGTCCTGGAGCCTTCGCCCGACAGGGTCGTCCCCGGATGCCCCTACTTCGGGTCGTGCGGCGGCTGCCACCTCCAGCACATCGAATACGCCAGACAGGTCTCGCTGAAGCAGGAGGTGCTCGCGGACTGCCTTAGGAGGATGGCCGGCCTCGAACCGGACTTCCAGCCGCCGCTGAACGGCCCGCCCTGGGGCTACCGGCGAAGGGCCCAGTTCAAGGTTTCAAGGGGCAAGGCCGGACTGTACAGGGGAAAGACCCGCGATGTTATAGATATGGATTCCTGCCCTGTTATGGCCCCGGAGGTGAACGCAATGCTTGCCAAGGCGCGTGGCCTTGTCAGGGGTCTGGACGTAAGGGAACTCCACATATCCTGCGGGGATGGGCCGGTAGCGCTCGTAAAAACCGGCGAAGGTCCGAAGTCCGCGTGGGACAGGCTTGCTGGCTCGATGCTCGCGCTCGGGTTCGCGGGCGTTTTCGTCGAGACCGGCAGGAAGAGGGTGTTGAAATACGGGCGGGGCTTCACGACGTTCGAACTCGGCGGGCTCAGCTACACTGTGTCCCCCATGAGCTTCTTCCAGGGCAACTGGGGCGTGAACCACGAGCTCGTCCGTGCCGTCATTGAGGGTCTCGGCCCGCCCGATGGAAAGACCGTGCTCGACCTCTATTCCGGCGCGGGCAACTTCTCGCTGCCCATCGCGCTTAAGGCCGGCAAGGTTACCGCGGTCGAGGAGAACCCCTACGCGGTCGAGGACGGCAGGAGGAACGCGGGATTGAGCGGAATAAAGAACTGCACGTTCGTCCGCTCGGGTGTTGACTCTCTGAAGTCCTCCGGAGCCGTGGACGTCCTCATAATCGACCCGCCGAGGACCGGGCTTGCAAATAAAGCGGCGGACATCATACTGTCCGCCGCCCCGTCAAGGATAGTCTATGTGTCTTGCAACCCGGCCTCGTTCGCCAGGGACTTGAAGAAGCTCTCCGAACTCTACGATGTCGAGTCGGTGCGTCTGGTGGACTTCTTCCCGCAGACGTACCACATAGAGTCTGTCGCCTTCCTCCGCCCGCGTATACGTTAGAACTTGAACGTGAAGTCCACCTGGGCCCTGTGCTCGTCCACTTTCGAGGTTATCTCGCGCATCCTGTAGTAGTCGAACCCGAAGTCCACGTTCTCGAGGAGGCCATAGCTGAATATCACCTCGTGGCCTGACACGTTCGTCTTGCCCTCGAACGCGTCCGAATCGGGGAGTATGTCGAGGACCGCGTCTTTCCCCATCCGCCTCCAGGAATACAAAACCTGCCAGTCGCCCTTCTTGACCTTCTTGTGGCCAAACTTGACGCCCGCTATATAGCCCTCGTTCAGGACGTCCGGGTCGAAGTTGTATGCGTACTCGCCGAATATCCCGGCATACGGGGCAAAGGAGACCGGGGTCTTTACGTCCACCTGCGCGCTGGCCACCACGCCGTCGTAGTCGTACACGAGGAGGCCTCCCCCGTTGGCCGTATTGGAACCGGGGGTGAAGTCCAGCTTCGACCCCTTTACGTCCCCGTACCCGTAATAGGTCCCGGCGACCTTGACCTCGACACTGTCGGAGAGCTTCAGCTTCACGCCCGGCTGCAAGACAAACAAGTACGGGTCTTTGGAATTTGGCTGGGCCTCGTCTATAACATACAGCGCGGCGTTCATGAAGGGTTCGGCCATGCTCTCGTTCTTGTAATCCATGGCCACACCGACGCCGGTGGGGTTGATGTCCTTGTCCCATACAGCGTCGGAAGGACGCCACAGCACGTTCTCGATCTGCCCGCCCCTCATGTACAGCCAGTCAGTAACGTCGTACTGCGCGTACGCCTGACGGAGCCTCAGGTCGGGCGCCTCGAAGCTGTTGCCGAAGGTCTGGTTCGCCGACTTGGGGTCGTTACCGCCGCTCGCGAGCTGGAAATGGGTCGAGAACTTTTCGGTGACGGGGAAGTCCAGGCTTATCTGCGCTTTGTAGCGGCCCCTGTGCCTTACCTCTTTGCCCTCGGTGTCCTGGAAGTCGTACCTGAGCCTCAGGTCGCCCTTGAGCTTCATCTTCTGTACCCAGGACGGGAGCTTCTTCATAACCTTCTTTGCCACGCCGTCCTCGGTGGCGCCTGGGAGGACCTGTTCGGGGTCTATCACCCTCCTGTCCTCGCCAGGCGTCGTGAAAACCTGTCCGGTGTTTACGTCCTCATAAAGGTCTATGCCGGCGAAAGAGCTTGTCGCGCACAGCGCCACCGCGAGCGCGCCCAACAAGGATACATACCATTTCCTATCCATCTTCCTAACCCTCCGTTTACGGTTGTGAAATAACTGCATGTCTTGATGAACCCGGACCCGCGCCGTCCCGGTATGCATGCGATGAAGGTAGTCCAGTAATATTAGCGCTATGTTAGCGCGAGGTTATTTGTGGGTTAGGCGCATTTTTGGCGTTGCAAGAGGCTCGCCGTGCGTATATACTCATGCCGTAAACATATAGTGGGCTGGGGCTTTAGCGGGAACGGGGCCATGACCGAAGAGACGGTGCTCGTCGTCGAGGACGAGAAAGACATCCAGGATATTATCAGCTACAACCTGACAAAGGAAGGGTTCAGGACGGTCTGCGTCGGCTCCGGAGAAGAGGCTATGGGCGCCGTAAAGTCGCGCATTCCGGATATCGTTGTGCTCGACCTCATGTTGCCGGGTATGGACGGCCTGAGCGTATGCCGCCAGCTGAAGACCTCCCCTTCCACCAAAGACCTGCCCGTTATAATAGCGACCGCGAAGGGCGACGAGGCGGACATCGTAAAGGGTCTCGAAATGGGCGCGGACGACTACGTCACAAAGCCGTTCAGCCCCAAGGTGCTGGTCGCGAGGGTCAAGGCGGTACTCAGGCGCAAGGCCGCCGGGACCCCGGACGAAACTGCGGCTGTTACAGTACACGACATAACCATACACCCGGGACGGCGCGAGGTGATGGTCGAAGGGAACCCGGTCGAGCTGACCTTCACCGAGTTCGGGATACTCCACTTCCTCGCGGGCAGGCCCGGCTGGGTGTTCACCAGATACCAGATAGTGGACGCGGTCAAGGGCGAGGGTTACGCCGTGACCGAGCGGTCGGTGGACGTCCAGATAGTAGGCTTAAGGAAGAAGCTCGGCCAGGCCGGGAAACACATAGAGACCGTGCGCGGCGTAGGCTACAGGTTCAGGGAGTAAGGATGCCTAAAAAACGTATACTCTGGCGCATATACCCCTCCTACCTCGCTATAACCATCCTTTTTCTGGCTGCGGCCACCCTGTACGCTTCCGAAACATTCAGGAGAATATACCTGGAAAATACATCGCGCGACCTGCGTGCACGCGCGACACTCGCAGCGAATATCGTGTCTTATGGTCTTGTATCCGGGGACACCTCCGGGATGGACCGTCTCGCCAAGGAGCTCGGCAAGTCCGCTGACGCCCGCATCACCATAATAACCCCGGATGGCAGGGTGGCGGGCGACTCGCTCGAGGACCCGGCCCTGATGGAGAACCACGCGGACCGTCCGGAGGTGGCCGCCGCCCTCACGGCGGGCGTCGGTGAGTCGACCAGGTTCAGCCACACCTTGAGCGAGAGCATGATGTACGTCGCGGTCCCTGTCATGGACAGAGGCGCTCCGGCCGGTGTCGTGAGGGCCGCGGTATCGGTTGACACGCTCGATGCCGCGCTCAGGTCGTTCTACGCAAGGGTAGTTTACGGCGGGCTTGCCCTTTCGGCGCTGGCGGCGGCGATCGGGCTCCTTGCATCGCGGAGGCTTACCCGCCCGCTCGTCGAACTTGAACACGGGGCAAGGCGGTTCTCTCTCGGCGACCTGAATGACAGGCTTCCGCTGTCGGATACCGAAGAGATCGCGAGCCTCGCCACCGCCATGAACGACATGGCGGCTATGCTCGACGACAGGATCAAGGCGGTCACGCACCAGAAGAACGAGCAGGAGGCAATGCTGTCGAGCATGACGGAAGGGCTCCTCGCGGTAGACGGTCAGGCGCGGATACTGAACATCAACCAGGCCGCGTCCGTGCTGCTTTCGGTGCGGCCCGACACCGCCCGCGGCAGGAGCATACAGGAGGTTGTGAGGAATACCGGCCTCAGGCTGTTTATCGAGAACGCGCTGACCGCGGACGGCCCGGTCGAGCGGGAGATAGTCATCCGGGACACGGAGGACCGCTTCCTGATCGCAAGAGGGACAAAACTCGCCGGCCAGACCGGCGGTGGCATTGGCGCGCTCGTGGTGCTGAGCGACGTCACAAGGCTCCGGGACCTCGAAAACGTACGGCGCGAGTTTGTGGCAAACGTATCGCACGAGCTGCGCACGCCGGTAACCGCCATAAAAGGGTACGCGGAGACGCTGGCCGAGGGCGGGCTGGACGACCCGGAAGCGGCGAGGCGGTTCATAGACAGGATACTGGGCCAGTCCAACCGCCTGAACGCCATAATCGACGACCTCCTGAGCCTCTCAAGGATAGAACAGATGGAGGACGGCGGCGAGGTAACGCTCGAAGAGTGCGGCCTGCACGACGTGGCAGTGTCCGCCGTCCAGTCATGCAGGTACGACGCGGAGGCGCGCGACATAGAGGTAGCGGTATCGTGCGACGACGGGCTGACCGCGATGATTAACCCGCAGCTTATGGAGCAGGCGATAATAAACCTTGTGGTGAACGCGGTGAAATATTCCGAGCCGGGCGGGAGGGTAACGGTGTCCTGCGCGAGCGAGAAAGAAGGGCATGCCATAAGCGTGGCGGACCGGGGCTGCGGTATCGAGTCCAGGCACTTTTCGCGGCTCTTCGAGAGGTTCTACCGCGTGGACAGGGCAAGGAGCAGGGACGCGGGCGGCACGGGGCTGGGGCTCGCAATAGTCAAACATATCGTGCAGGCGCACGGAGGGAGCGTCTCGGTCGAGAGCTCTCCCGGCAGGGGCAGCACGTTCACGATCCACCTCAAGTAGCTGTTTTATCATCGGAAACTCTCCATCCGTGCATTTACCGCTTATATTGGTATAATAATTATTAACGCAGGAATCACGGCTCCCTAACATTGCCCTAACATTGCGGTGGAATAATCCCGTCATGCAAGATGGGCGGGACATTCCGGAGTGTCCCCGCAAAGGCTGACGGTTGATTCAATAACGAGCGGTATAAGGAGGGTTATAAATGTCTGACATTCTGGCGCGGATGGTACTGGTTGCCACGGTTGTAGCAATGTCGTTTTCGTCCGCATTCGCGGGTTCGGATATAATCACGGGCGCGGGCGCGACATTCCCATACCCTGTCTATTCGCAGTGGGCATACAAGTACGGGGAGATCAAGGGCGTAAAGCTCAACTACCAGTCAATAGGCTCGGGCGGCGGGATAGCCCAGATAAAGGCCAGGACCGTCGACTTCGGCGCGTCCGACGCGCCCATGGAGCCCAGGGAACTGGACGAGTTAGGCATGTTGCAGTTCCCGATGGTGATGGGCGGTGTAGTGCCGGTGGTAAAGATAAAGGGCGTGGCATCCGGCTCGCTAAAACTCACCCCGGAGCTTCTGGCCGGGATATTCATGGGCAAGGTAAAGAAGTGGAACGACCCGGCAATTGCCAAGGTAAACCCGGGCCTTGCCCTCCCGAACCAGGCCATAACCGTCGTGCACCGCGCGGACGGCTCCGGCACGACCTGGATATTCACGAGCTACCTGGCCGCGGTATCCCCCGGCTGGAAGAAGTCGGTTGGCGCGGGCAAGGCGGTCGCTTGGCCGGCCGGCGTGGGCGGCAAGGGTAACGAGGGCGTGTCCGCGTACGTGGAGCGGGTGAACGGCTCGATAGGCTACGTCGAGTACGCATACGCGCTCCAGAACAAGATGGACCACGCGCTTTTGAAGAACAGGGCCGGCAGCTTCGTAGCGCCGTCCATAAAGAGCTTCCAGGCCGCCGCCGAGGGCGCGGACTGGAAGAACGCGAAGGGCTTCTACATGGAGCTGGTCGACCAGCCGGGCAAGGATACCTGGCCGATTACCGGCGCATCGTTCATACTCATGTACAAGGACCAGAAGGACGCGGCGCATTCGAAGGCCGTGCTCTCCTTCTTCGACTGGTGCTTCAACCACGGGGCGGAGATGGCCGAGAAGCTCGACTACGTCCCGATGCCCGCGAGCGTCGTGAAGCTCGTGCAGGCCAAATGGAAGGCCGATATGAAGGCGGGCGGGAAGCCGGTCTGGAAGTAGTGGTTGACCGGGTCTGATAACCTGTTATATACTGTCCGGGCCGGATTAACGTCGGCCCGGACGGTGTTTTTTTATGTATAAGGGTCCCCGATGAGATATTTACCATCATTACCAGGCGGCAAGTGGGCTGAAGGGGCGTACAGGTGGGCCGCCATTGCATGCGCGGTAAGCGTGCTTGCGTTCGCGGCCGCCCTCTTCTTCGAGCTTGTCCGAAACTCCATGCCTTCCATAACAAGGTTCGGCATAGGGTTCATCACGTCCCAGCAGTGGAACCCTGTCTCCGAGGAGTTCGGCGCGGCAAGCAGCATATTCGGGACGCTGGTGTCGACGGGGATAGCCCTGGTTATCGCGATACCGCTCAGCCTCGTCACCGCGCTCTTCCTGGTCGAGCTTGCGCCTCCTACTCTCTCACGGGTTGCGGGCGGCGCGGTCGAGCTCCTTGCCGCCATACCGAGCATCATATACGGCATGTGGGGGTTGTTCGTGTTCGCGCCTTTCATGGCCGGCCACGTCCAGCCGTACCTCATGGACGCCTACCCGGACTTCCCCCTGTTCGCCGGGGCTCCCATGGGGATCGGGATGCTGACCGCGGGCATCATACTGGCGCTCATGGTGCTCCCGTTCATAACGTCCGTCACCCGCGACGTGTTCAGGCTGGTGCCCCCTGTACTGAAGGAGTCGGCGTACGGGCTCGGCTCTACGACATGGGAGGTCACCCACAAGGTGACCGTCAGGTACGGCATACGCGGGGTGGTGGGGGCGTGCTTCCTTGGGCTCGGGCGCGCGATCGGAGAGACTATGGCGGTCACGTTCGTCATAGGCAACGAGCACAGGATATCCGCGTCTCTCTTCGATGCGGGCAACTCTATTGCATCCACGCTCGCAAACGAGTTCTCGGAGGCGTCCGAGCCTATGTACCTCTCGTCGCTGGTCGAGCTCGGGCTGGTGCTCCTTGTGATTACCGTCGTCATCCAGTCGGCGGCTCATCTCTGGCTTATGCGCATGCAGCGTTCGTCGGGGAGCAGGTCATGAACAGGCGTTCGATATCATCGAGGAAGGCGACCGACCTCGCGGTCAAGGCGCTCTCCAGCCTGTCCGCGTTCATCGGGATAGTCGCGCTCGCCTGGATACTCTACGAGATAATGTCCAGGGGCGCCTCCTCGCTCAACTACGGCTTCTTCACGAACCCTCCCACCCCGCCCGGCATGGAGGGGGGCGGCCTCGGGAACGCGGTCCTGGGCACCGTGCTCATAACCGCCCTCGCGACGTTCATGGGGGTGCCGGTCGGGCTGATGGCCGGAGTTTACCTGTCAGAGGTAGGGAGAAAGACGAGGTTGGCCTCGACCGTGCGCTTCGTGGCAAACATGATCATGGGCGTGCCTTCCATCATCATCGGCGTATTCGTGTACACGCTGCTTGTGGTGACCACCGGCACTTTCTCCGGTTACGCGGGCGCGACGGCCCTTGCGCTCATAATGCTGCCGGTAGTGGCAAGCACCTCGGAGGACATGCTGAAGCTCGTGCCGGACACCCTCCGCGAGTCCGCGCTCGCGCTGGGCGCGCCGCACTGGAAGGTAACGACCGGCATCGTGTTCCGGGCCGCGAAGACCGGGCTTGTCACCGGGGTGCTGCTCGCGGTGGCCAGGGTCAGCGGAGAGACGGCTCCGCTTCTCTTTACCGCGCTCAACAGCCCGTACTGGCCGAAGGGCCTCGGAGAGCCTACCGCAAACCTGACCGTAACCATATTCAACTATGCCATGTCGCCTTATGACGACTGGCAGGCGATGGCTTGGGGAGCTTCCCTGGTCATAACGCTCGGTGTGCTTTTCCTCACCATAGTAGCCCGCGCCCTCCTGGGCGGAAGGAGCACGTAATGGACGATACCAAAGCCCTGACACTGGACATGACTTATGCGGCGCATGCCCGCGACACCGCCGTGTCCGGTGCGCTGCCCACGCCGAAGATATCCGTAAGGGGGCTCAACTTCCATTACGGGGACGTCCAGGCCCTGCACGACAACCACCTGGACATCCAGGCCAACACCGTGACCGCCATCATCGGCCCTTCCGGCTGCGGCAAGTCCACGCACCTGCGCGTGTACAACAGGATATTCGAGCTGTACCGCGGCCAGAGGGCGTCCGGCGACGTATTGATAGACGGCGTGAACATACTGGACCCGTCGACGGACGTGCTGGAACTCCGCCGGAGGGTCGGGATGATATTCCAGAAGCCTACCCCTTTCCCGATGTCGGTATACGACAACGTCGCATACGGCATGCGGCTGCACTACAGGATGGACAGGCAGGAAACCGCGGGCCGCGTGGAGAAGGCGCTAAGGCAGGCGGCGCTCTGGGAAGAGGTGAAGGACAAGCTCGACTCGCCGGGCTCCGCGCTCTCCGGAGGCCAGCAGCAGAGGCTCTGCATCGCGCGCGCAATCGCGGTCGAACCGGAGATAGTCCTGATGGACGAGCCCACCTCCGCCATCGACCCCGTGGCCACGGCGAAGATAGAAGACCTCATAGACGAGCTGAAGAAGCAGTACACCATAGTCATCGTCACGCACAACATGCAGCAGGCGGCAAGGATATCGGACTATACCGCGTTTTTCTACCAGGGTGTTATAGTAGAGTTCGGGCCCACCAAGAGGATATTCACGAAACCTGTCAAGAAACAGACCGAGGACTATGTAACCGGCCGCTTCGGCTGATGGAGGTATCCATGACCGTACACCTGACCAAAGAGATAGAGACCCTGAAGAAGAACATCCTCGCGCTTAGCGCGGCAGTCGAGGAGTCCGTGCACAAGGCGGTCAAGGCGATAGACGAGAAGGACGGCGACCTCGCCCGCGAGGTCATAGACAACGACGGGTTGATAGACCAGACCGAGGTGGACATCGAGGAGGAGTGCCTTAAGCTGCTCGCGCTCCACCAGCCGGTCGCGATCGACCTCCGGTTCATCGTCGCTGTGCTGAAGATAAACAGCGACCTCGAAAGGATCGGAGACCTCGCCGTGAACCTGGCGGAGCGCGCGCTGTACCTGTACATGCACCCGCCCGTGGACCTGCCCTTCGATTTCAGGGCGATGGCGAAGAAGGCCCAGTCCATGCTGAAGAGCAGCCTGGACGCGCTTGTCAACATGGACGAGAAGCTCGCGGCGAGGGTCATAGCCGAAGACGACGCGGTAGACGCGATGAACCTGGAGATGTACATCAAGGTACAGGGCGCCATAAAGAAAGACATAGACGGCCTGGACCGCTACATCCACTTCCTGTCAGCGTCCCGCCACCTGGAGAGGATAGCTGACCACGCCACGAACATCGCGGAGGACGTGATCTACATGATAAACGGGGAAATAGTGAGGCACAAGGCGGAGGACTTCGAGAAGCTGGGCTGAAACACCAGCCCCCATTTATCACGCCGGCAGGAAGATGCTGAACTTGCTGCCCCTGCCGGGCTCGCTATCGAGCTCCACCCAGCCCCCGTGGGCCTCCGCTACCGCCTTTACAATAGGCAGTCCGAGCCCCGTGCCCCTGGTGCCTTTTACATTCGGAGACCTGTAATACCTCTCGAACACCCTGCCGGACTCATCCTTGGGTATTCCCGGCCCGGTGTCCATGACGTATATGACGGCCTGTCCGCCCTTGCCCTTTTTGGCGCCGAGCGTAACCACCCCCCCTTCGGGCGTATAGTTTATGGCGTTCAGCACAAGGTTTGTGACCGCCCTCTGTATAAGCGTCCTGTCTACCTCCACCCTCCCGGCGTCCTCGTCGGCGGCAAGCGTTAGCGTCAGCCCGTTTATCCTCGCAAGCTCAGCGGTCGATGCCCTGACTTCTACAATAACGTCCCGCGCGTCTTCGTGGGACATATTGAGTTTCATGTCCGGTGACCGGAGCGTGAACATCACCGACAGGTCGTCCACCATGTGCGACAGGAACCCGGTATTGGTGACGATGGACTTCAGCATGCCATGTGCGTCGTCCGGAAGGCGGCTGCCGAATTCCTCCAGGAGGATATCGACGTTCCCGGAGATAATCGTCATCGGCGTCTTGATGTCATGCCGGAGCATTGCCGCCATGACCTCTCTCTGGCCTTCACGCTCCTTCAACGCGGTGATGTCCTCGGCGACACCCGCAAGGGCTACTGTTTCGCCGATATACCCGACAATCGGGAACCCCTTCTCCCTGATCCATCGTACCGCCCCGTCAGTCCTTTTTATGCGGTACTCCATGGTGTAGGGCTCTTTAACAGGCCGGGCAAGCGCTACGTCCGTCACGGACTTCCTGTCCTCTTCCACCACCGCGTCGAGCCAGGCATCCGGGTCCTCGTAAAGGCTTTCGCAGCTTCTGCCCCATATCCTCTCGTACGCGGGGCTTACATAGCGGTATTCCCGGTGGTCCGGGGAGGACAATATAAGCGCCAGGTCAAGGTTGGCGGCTATCTGCCGGAACCGGCCCTCGCTTTCCACAAGCGCCCTGTTGTCCGAGTTCATCCTGGCGCCGCCGGCCAAAATCATCACCACCCCGGCAAACCAGAAAACACCGTGCCAGACCCTTGCCTGGGAAAGCTGCTCCTCCATCACGCTCAACAGATAACCGAGCGGTACGGAGACACTGATGCCGCCCCTTATGTCGCCTTCCTTGTACCCCTGCGCGGCGTGGCATTTCAGGCAGGAGGCCTCGGCAATAAACGGCCTGATGAGCCTCATGTACGGCCTGCCGTCTATTTCCGTAACCTCGACTACCTCCTTGACGCCGTCCTCGAATAGCCGGAGCGCATCGGCCTCCCACGGGTCCGGCGTGTTGGCATCGCGCAGGGGCTTCAGGCTCGTGATATGGGCCTGCACGATGCCCGTACCCTTGGCTAACTCGTAAACCTGCCGGGACATGTACGCTGGGTTGACAAGCGTCAGCTTCCTGCCGGAGGGCGTTGTAATGTCCCGCTCGGGTACCTGGGCCAGGTTGGGGTTCGGCGGGGTTTCAGCGGTTACGGGGACGTAGACGCCGCCATGGATTGCGTTCCACCTGCGGTACACCGCGTCCTTCTCGAAAGCGGTCTCCCCCTCGGCCTTTGCGATATCCATTGTCTCGTCCGTAATAAGGGAGTCCCTCTGCCACAGGGACAGCAGGATGAGCGCCGTCCACAGAAGGCACGCAACCGCCGAATAAATTGCTACCCTGTATGGAAGCAGACGCATACATTGTCCCCGGGAGGATGGCGGTTGCGCATAGAATTGATAATTGTAATTATAACTTGCGGGGCCTGATAAGTAAAGGCTGCCGGGTTATATTTAACTACCGGCCACCGTGGATAACGGGGGTGGGCAAACGATGAGGGGCTGACTGTTACACGCCGGTTTCTATTGAGAAAGTGAAGCCTAAAAATAACAGCAACCGGCGCGCAAACGGAGTCCCCCGGCGGGCTACTCCGAGCGTATCATCACCAGCACCATCTTGAACCTCTCGACCGCATCGAGCGAGTGCGGGACGTTCGCGGGCATGATGAGCATCTCCCCATTTCTTACCCTGTTCTTCTTTCCGGCAATGGAAACGTCCGTCTCGCCGTCTATGACGAACACCATCGCATCGAACGGCGCTGTGTGCTCGCTCAGTCCCTGTCCCTTGTCGAACGCGAACAGTGTTACCGTGCCCACCTGCTTTTTAAGGAGCGTCTTGCTCACCACCGCATCGTCCTGGTACTCTATCAGCCCGTCCAGCCCCGCAACCTGCCCGACAAGCCCCTTGTCGCCCGTAAGCCCAATCTCTTTCTTCATAATATCACCTCGTCATTGAAATTTAAAACAGCGGCGCCATGGGATAACTATATTTCTCATGATGCGGCCCGTCAAAAAGCGGCCATTGCCTGAGCGCCTACCTTACGCTGAACCTGACCTCGTCCACGGCGTAGCCCTCAAGCGCAGTCATCTCGTTGGCCGCGTCGTATGCGGTCCCGGACATGGGCGAGCCGAGCGGTATGGTGGGCGTCCTGGTCATGCTGGTCCTGTTCCCGTCCGGGTCGTATGTGTAGCCGATGCTGTCGATCGTCGCCACCGGGTTCGTTATGAGCATCGAGATCAGCTCGTTCGCAATGTCGTAGCCGTAAGCGGTCTTCAGATACTTCCACTTGCCCTGGCTCTTGTAGAGCGCGACCTGCATGGACGTGCGCCTGCCCGCGTTATCGTACGCGATGTCGAAGTTCCTGACCATGCCGTCCATGCGCAAGTACGCTAGCGGTTCGTCAAGAATTAAGTATGGTGTCCTCGGAATTCCCTGTAAATCGAGGACGGGAAACCGGCGGAAAGGGCCGCTGCGTAAACCATGAACACGGGGCCACTTCTCAATTGTCAACTAAGTTTGGCACACTCTCTTTGCTTACATCATGGGCACTCTTTTTTTGCTCGTTAATATAACTCATCAAAACCCTCAGTCATTATTTTAAGCTACAAGATGACGCAGAGCAAGCT
>Ga0214472_10000603_pt1 | contig 43778 bp, 42 predicted proteins | sample RVTome_6_FD_207662 | JGI IMG/M metagenome (GOLD analysis project Ga0214472, IMG submission 207662) | Soil microbial communities from uranium-contaminated site in the Upper Colorado River Basin, Wyoming, United States - RVT140D175 | ecosystem: Environmental > Terrestrial > Soil > Contaminated >...
GGAAAAGTCAACGAATGTTGATGAAGCGTACTCGAAGATGCGAAAACAGGCGGACATCTGCGCACCATGGCGGTTCCCTCTGTCCAAGTTCAATCTAAATGCGCATTAAAATACAGACTCTATTTAGCGGATATCAAACAAAACCTTCATCCAAAACCTAAATATTCTTACCCAGGAACCCCAGAATTTCCAAAAAAAGTATTTCCTGGGGCCAATGTATTTAAACCGGTAAGTTAAAAAAATAGGATCTTTCCTAAACGATGGAGAAGGATAAAAAATATTTTGGATTATATTTAATGGTGGTTTTTATATGGACGGGGTGCGCAGGACCGATCGAGGAGTTATATCCCCCACAACCGGATGAACCTTTTCATTCTATTTATTTATTAAACCATAATGATTGGCACACTGGAATTGTAATTCAGATAAAAGAGATTCCTACGGGGGTTTTTCCGGAGAAGGCTCAATTCTCAGATTTTCAATACCTGGAGGTGGGTTGGGGGGACCGAGATTATTACCCTATGTCTGACCCAGGTTTTTGGGTAACCCTTAAAGCTGGTCTTTGGCCTACTCAGAGTGTTTTGCATGTTGTTGGGTTCAACGGCTCAATAGAAAATTTCTTCCCTGAGAGCGAAATCATTGAAATCCATTTATCCAATAAGGGTTTTGAAAATCTCATTGGTTATATTGACAATACTTTTTTAAGAAAGGAAATGGGTAATCCGGTGGATTTGGGCCAAGGTCTTTATAAAAACAGCCGTTTTTATATGGCGAAAGAAAAATTCCACCTTTTTAAAACCTGTAATGTTTGGGTGGCTCAGGCCCTTCGTTCGGCAGGATGTCCCATTACCCCCTTTTATGCTATTTCAGCAGGAAACACCATCTATCAAGCACAAAAATTCGGTACCCCTCTTTCTCATTTAAAAAAAGAAAACCCGGTAAAAACCTTACCGGGTCATTAAAAAAGAACGGAATTATGGAAATTTATTAAATTCAGGAAAGGGTGTTTTTTCTAAGTTTCCTTCCGACAAGAGCAAAACCCATTAAACCTGCCCCAAGAAGAATCAAGCTAGTGGGTTCAGGAACGGAGGCCGTATCATTCGCAGTGATTGCTCCACCTGCTTGAGTTCCCGAAAATGCCGCTCCGGCTGTTGGGGCGGTTCCGAAGAAAATTTGAACCTGGGCGATAGACCCTCCATTAGGGGGAGGATTAAATGCCAAAAGGTTGGCTAAATTGGGATCCACGTAGTTAATATTTAAAAGTCCCGAAAAGGAAGAAGTATAGGTACCTCCCCCACCAGTACAGCAACTGAAAGTGGTAATATCAGCGAAATTCCCGGTCATTAAAACAGCCGAGCCGGAACCAGCGTTTCCGTTAATGGAAAGGCTTCCACCGGAGTTGAACTTATATTCAAAAGGAGAGCTTAAGGAAAGGCTGTTCAAAGTACCCGTTGTAAAATTAAGGGCCCCGCCGGTAATGCTTGTGGTTGTGGTTCCATTGCCGACCGAAGTGACCAAGCCATTTGAGGTTGTTAAAGGGGCTGGACCCCCGCCGTAGGAAACCGTCCCGCCATATCCTAAATTAAAAACAATGGGGACCGCAAATGCATTGGAATGGTTAAGCCCAACTAAAAGTGCGATCGCTATGAACGCTGTAAACAATCTTATCTTTCCCATGTAAGTGTTACCTCCTTTTCAAGGGGAAATATAAGCAATTCTTTTGCCAAAATATAAATTTTAAAAAATTCAATGGGTTATGCTTTTTAAAAAATTGAACGAAAGAGGAATTGTAAAATTTTTCGACACTAAAAAAGTAATGGAGCCTTTAAAAAGATGAATTTTTAACCCAATAAGTTAAAAATGTTAGTTAGTTCAATAGGTTGTTAATTTTTATTGGGGTGTTAAATTTTCCGACACCTCAGAAACCATAAGACTTCGAACCGTAAAAGATGATGACGCACCCTTCTCATGGGTTATGGTAGGTTATCGGGATTGCGGGATTGGTTCCCAGACTTTGGTAATTATGTTGGGGGGGTATTTAGGGTGTTAAATTAAAGAAGTTTGGAGAGGTTTGCTACGGCAAAGGGAACCAGCATTTCATCGGGTGTTAACCCTCCATGGGCACCATAGAATCCGAACTTTTTCCCGGGGATATGCTCATACCAAATGGTGTGGTTCTCAAGGGGAAGAATGAGGATATCCCCCACTCGGCTTTTAAATTGTTTGTGTTGAACTCCTTTTCCAAATAGTCCCTCCTTCACCGCATCAAGGGATAATTTTATTCTCGCTTTTCCCTGTAATCGTTCACTTAAAATACGAACCGTGTTAGGGATTTCTTTTTCCTGAATGGCCAGGTAAATATCCCGAGGGCTTCCCCAAGGGAGTATTTTCTCACCTGTTGGGCCACACCGGAAATTACTGACGATTTCCGGGAAAGCGTTCAAATAGATGGTTTCTTCCGGATCAACATTGAGTTCCCCATGATCGGCGGTAACCATAATTGAAACCTCTTGAGCGGCCCCTTTTGGAATTTTTTCCAAGAATTCATTTTGAAGTAAATAGGTGAAACTGTTGAGTTCAGCCAAATAAGGTTCAGAATGAGGTCCGTAACGATGTGAAATGGAATCAATGGAGTCCCAATACACATAAAAGAGATTTTTGGAGGTGGTTTCAAATAGTTTTTTTCTTAAATTGGCAAAAAGATCAGAGGCGTTAATGTATGGGACGGTAACGCTTCCCCGATGGACCAGATTTGAATAAACGCTTTTCGCATAACTATTTCTAATAAAAGTATAAGAGGAAATATGGGATTGTTTAAGAGTTTGGTAAAGGGTTGTCCCATCAAATAAAAGGCTGGGGTCAACGCCAGATCTTAGAAGGGAATCGGGACCCTCCTCACCCATTGCTGAAAAAGGGAGGGTTGCCACCAGTTTGTTGATTTCCTCGAAATAGACCCACCACTCAGGTAAACCATGTTCCTGGGGTGTTAAACCGCTATGAATGGTGGTTAGGCTTGCTGCGGTGGTGGATGGAAACACCGTTGTGATGGGGGCAACTACACCGTTTTTGGTGACCCTTTCGAGAAACTCATAATGTTGGGCATATTTTAACCATTGAAGATACCCAAACCCATCCAGCAAAAAAAGGACTACTTTTTTTGAATTTTTTCCATTGATTTCTGCTTGGTCAAGGATTCCGGAAAGGGGATGCGGAGTTGTGGTGCCCTCCAATAAAGAGCGGATGGCTAAGGGGATGTTTGAAAAAGAAAAATTTTTATATTGAGGGATCACCCAGCCCTCAGAATTGATTTTGCTGATTTGATTTTCAAGTCTTTTGAGAATCATATTATTTATTGGAATCGAATAGAACCCACGTTAGCTTTAAAAGAAATTGAAGGTTTTAATTAGAAAAGACCATTGGTAATTAATTTGGGAAATTTACTCTTGAATGATTTTCGGACTGTCTTTTTGACCTGTTCTCTCTCCTTTTAATCGGTTTCCTTGTTTTTGGAGATGGGCTAAAAGGTTTGAAATCCGGAATTTTTCCTCTGATGAAAAGGGAAGCCTACCGAAACGAATGCTGATATAAAGCTGTGTGATTTCGGTTGCGGTTTGGGTAAGGGGACTTTCTTGAAGTCTCATGGTACGTAAAAATTCGTAGGGTGTTTGGTGGTTTTCCTTATAAAACCCATGTTCTTGTAAAAGGGTTAACATATTCATATAGAGGGGAAGGACCTTCTTACTTTTCTTTTTCAAAATTTCCTGGGGGTTTTGTTCCTGAGGTTTTCCTTTTTTTAACCTATAAAAAAGAAAAAGGGCCCCTGCGGTAATTATAATTCCCAAGAAGGGCAGAAAATAGGGAAAACCGCCCTTCTGATCCGATGAAAAGGTGAGTGATCGAAATCCAGCAAGCAGGTCTTTAAAAAAATCCTGGGTTTTCTTTTGGAATGTTTCTGCATTGTCTCGTAGGGTTTTGACCATGGTGGCCTGATCCCGAAATGAATATTGGATAATATAGCGGTCCCATTTGAGGCGAAGGGTGTCAAAATAATCGGCCAATGTTGAAAAAGCTTTAAATCCCACGGGAAGCCCTACTGCGGGAGTGGGATCAAAGGAGACCCATCCAAACCCCCCCAAGTAAGCCTCAACCCAGGTGTGTGCATCTCTTTGGCGTACCGTAAAATAGTTTCCGTAATCATTCCATTCGGTGGGTAAAAAACCGCTCACCATGCGAGCCGGAATGCCTAAGGTTCTCAGCATGAGAACCATGGCCGAAGCATAATGCTCACAATAGCCAGTTTTTCGGTTAAAAAGAAACTCTTCAATGGGGTGATTAAAAGTGGAGGCTGGGATATCCAGGGAATATCTATAATTGGATTTAAGAAAGTTTTCAATGGAAGTGGCCCGCTGAAAAGGACTTTGGAATCCCGAGGTCACGTTTTTCGCCAAGGTTTGAATCCGGTCCATTGTTCTGGGCCGTTGGAGATAGAACTTTTGTATGTCGGAAGGAATTTTATTCTGAGAAAAAATCTGTTTTGGGCCAGGTTTAACCGGAAGCTTAGAAGTGGCACTGTATGAATACCGGGAGAGGGGTGTAAAGGGCAGGGAGAGGGTTCCCAGCGAATCGGTATAAAGGGTTGAAAACGGTCCGCGAACGGCAGTTACATCAGAGAGTGCAAAAAGAATGGGGGTGTCCAGGGGTTCGGATATAATTTCCTGATGAATGGTAACTGCGTTGTTTTTATAATTGGTGATTGGGAATTCGTCCTGATCGTTTTTGTATAACGGAAAATTGGGGGAAAGGGATTTCTTCCAGGTGAGGCCATCATAAAAATCAAAAGCGGTTCCCCGCAAATAGAGAGGGCTTTTCCAGTTTTTTCCTTCCTTTAAAATGACCACTCTCATGACCACCGTAGGATCTAATTTTACGGGTCCGATGGTTCCCAGTCTCACGGAATTGGAAAAACCAGATACCTTTACCGTTTCGGTATTCCCCTGGTGAAACATTCCAGTGCCAATTCGGGGGATCAAAAAGAAAAGCAGCAAGGCTAAGGTAAAGGCTGAAACTGCGATGATGTTGGTGACCGTAAAAAATGGAAGGGTAATGACCCTTTCCAGTCCATGTTCCTGCCCGGGGATGGCCAATTGATCGTCGAGGGAAAGGGTTTTTCTGTGTTTTTCCTGTAGTTCCACTTCCCGTTGGAGATGGTACAGAATGAGGGTCCAGACTGCCAAAATCAGAAATAATAAAAAAGAAACTGCATAAGAAAAGCCAGGGGAAAGGCCCGAAGCTGCAAGAAGTTGTAAAAAACTGATCAGATAGAGTTGTAAATAATCTTTTGCGGTGGATAGGTTAAACAGTTTGTTGATCATCAGGAAGATCAAAAAATGAGTGGTGGAGTGCAGGATGGAACGGGAAATCCATAAGGTATCAACGACGAAGAGAATAAAAACCACCAGGGTCATTCCGTACCAGGTCCGTTTGGAAAAAAGTGCATTGCCCCCGGTAAGGAGTTGAACCAGGTTAATTCCAAAAGCCATTAAACCAGGAATCACGATGAGTGGGGGAAGATTCCCCGTTAAAATGATAGAGAAAAAGCCGGACAGGGCCAGTAAGTATGAACCGATTCGAAATGCGAACGAAAGTTTCACGGGTTACCCTCTTAGGGGAGAGGATGCATTTAAAATTTGAGTAAATTGGTGCTCTTTTCCGTTCCAAAGGGATTTCCCAATCCCCAGGATTAAAAAGCGGTAATCTTGTGGGTTTCCCCTGCTTTTGAGAAGGTTTTCTTCCATTGTGTCTTTTGTTTGTGGGGTGACCAGGGCTAGGTAGTGTAAAATTTTGTGGAGGTGCTGGGCCCCTTTGGAAAAGGGAAAATGGGAATTCGCCGTCACCAGTTCCAGGGCATATCCCTTTTGGATAAAATAAAAAGCGAGGGAGGCCGTCTGGGTTACCCCTTTTTCAAAAAGATGGGCGGTTTTTTGAGAGAATTCCTTTCCCTGGCGATTATCAAATACGAGAATAACCCTTTTTTCCTCTTCTGTTTCATTTTCCCTGATCAGGAGTCTTCCGTGACGTGCGGAGGTTTTCCAGTGAATGGTTCGGGCGTCATCGCCATGCTGGAATTCTCTTAATTGATAAAGCGTGGTCCCATGTCCTTTTTTGTTGACCTCCATCTCGTCTTTCTTGGAAGAAAAGGGGCTCAGTGAAGGGGAAATGGGTTCAATTTGTGGGTAGACCACGATCTCATCAATTAAAGGGTAAGTCAGAGTTTTGATAAATAACCCAAAAGGGAAACGGGTGTTCAGCGAAAGGCTTTCAAAACGATAAAGTCCCCGTTGGGGCAACTCCAGGGAGTAACCTCTTTGAATTTCTTGGTGGGGACCCAACACAAAAAAATAGGTGGAAGGGCAATTCTCATTGTTTTGAAGGGTATCGTGTAATTGAAGGGAAAAGGAGGGAAAAAACTTTTTTCCATTTCGGACCTCCAGATCCACTTTGAACGGAGTATTTGCATAAAGGGGAGAAGGAATCTTTCTTTTTATCCTAATTTTTCGGATGCATTGCTCGGAGAGAATACCCGAGACAATAATAAAACTCAGCATCATGGCCAAAATAAGGTATAGGAGATTATTCCCTGTGTTTATGGCTGCCACACCAACCCCAAGGGTCAGAAGGACAAACCGTGTGCCTTCCTTTGTAAATTTTACAGAGCGGTTTCGGTAGGCAATTCGAAACCGGGTGGAATTTTTAGGACTTTTCTTTAATGGGTTTTCCTTTTTGTGGGTGGCCATGGAGGGAACCCCTTAAAGAGGTACTGCCACGTGTTGAAGAATGGCTTGAATGATTTCCTCGGCTTCCTGGGTTGGATTTTTTGATGTTTCAAAGGATTGGATAATGACGCGGTGTGAAAGAACTGAGGGAGCAAGAATTTTGATGTCATCGGGGATGCAGTAATCCCTTCCGGAGACAAAAGCATGGGATTGGGCGGCTCGAAATAGGGACATGGCGGCCCGGGTGCTGGCTCCTAAACTCAGACGGTCGGATTGGCGGGTGGCCGAAATGATTTCTAGGAGATATTGGACCAAGCTTTCTTCCACCAAAACTCCCTCCACTTCTTTTTGAAGAATGAGAACCTGATCGTTTGTGATGACCGAGGGGATTTCCTCCAGGGAAAACTGGGAGTGATTTTTCATGAGGATCCATTTTTCCGCTTCTAAATTAGGATAACCAATGCGAACCCGCATCATAAACCGGTCCAACTGTGATTCCGGAAGGGGGTAAGTGCCGTAATGCTCCATTGGATTTTGGGTGGCAATGACCATAAACGGTTTGGGAAGAGGATAGGTTTTATTTTCAACAGTTACTTGAACGTCATTCATGGCCTCCAAAAGGCTACTTTGAGTTTTTGGGGTTGTCCGGTTAATTTCATCCGCGAGAATGATGTTCGCAAAAATGGGCCCAGGTTTAAATTCAAACTCATGGGCTTGTTGGTGGTAAATAGAAACGCCTAATATATCGGAGGGCAGGAGGTCGCTGGTAAATTGAATTCTTTTAAAAGAGCAGTCCAAAGACCGGGCCAGGGCATGGGCGAGGGTGGTTTTTCCAACCCCGGGAACATCTTCAATGAGGAGATGTCCTTTGGCCAAAAGGGTAATTATCGAAAGTTTAATGGCCTGACTTTTTCCTTTAATAACCTGCTCTATGTTATCCTGAAGGACCTGGATTTGGTCGCGCCCGTTCATATTATTTTCCCCTTTTGAAGTCTAACAAATTTATTGTAGGTCGTCAACGAGGCAGGATATCTGAACTTATTGTATTATTTAATCATTTTTCTCCTTGAATTTTAGATTTTGGTTTGTTAGACTTCCATCCACTTAATGCTTGGCTCAAGATCTGTCGTAATAACATTTCCCCTGCATTGTCCGTGTGAGGTTGGGAATTTTGAGCCAATGAATTAAAAAAGGGAGTCCAGTTCTGGGAGTGGTGTGCATGCCCTTATCTGCCTTTTGGGAGAAAAAAAGGGAAGCCTAAAATTCCCATCAGGATGCCCACCTGGTGATCCAGGTTCAAAAATTTCTGCCTCCACGGCAAAGGTGGGGGGAAATTTGAATAAAATCAACCAAATTCATTTTCTCTCTGCACAAAAATACACCCCTTCTCGAACGGAAGAGAAACGGCCAATGGTTTCGAGGGTTTTGTCTTGTAACCCCTTAGGTTCGGGAAATTTTTAAGATAAAAAACGGGGCGTTTGATGGGCCTGGTTTCCTGTTTTATTTAATTAAATGGATTGGTTGTAACAAAGAAAAGGGAGCCCGTTTTGGGCTCCCTTTTGTTATCTACAGATTTGTTCTTATCCTGGTTTATGAATGGAAATACTTTTTTGGTTTTCAACTTGAGCGGGTAGCCGATGAAAATTTTTTTTATTGGGGATGTCATGGGGGAACCGGGTCGCTTGGTTGTGAAAAAACACCTGAGTTCTTTGATTCCTGAACGGGGAATTGATCTTGTTGTTCTCAATGGGGAAAATGCAGCGGGTGGTTTTGGTATTACCCCGAGAATTGTAAAAGAATTTTTTGAATGGGGGGTAGATGCCATTACCATGGGAAATCATATATGGGATGTGAAAGAAATTGAAGAATTCATTTGTAAGGAAAAACGACTCATTCGCCCTTCGAATTATCCGGAAGGGGTACCCGGGGAAGGTAAAGTCATTATTGAAGCCCGAAATTCCGTTCGGGTCGGGGTTTTACAAGTGATGGGCCAGGTTTTTATGCCCCCCCTGGATTGTCCCTTCCGAACTGCAAAAAGAGAAGTGGAAAAATTGCGTTCGGAGACCCCAGTGATTTTGGTCGATATACACGGGGAGGCCACATCTGAAAAACAGGCCATGGGATGGTTTCTCGATGGAGAGGTGAGTGCCGTTGTGGGAACCCATACGCATGTCCAGACCGCGGACGAAAAAATTTTAACAAAAGGTACCGCTTATATCACCGATGTCGGAATGACCGGGCCCACCGATTCCATTATTGGAATCCAAAAAGATGTGGCCCTTAAAAAATTTCTAACCCATATGCCTCACCGTTTCAAGGTGGCTTCGGGTCCTGCTTTGTTATGTGGGGTGATGATTGAAGTGGATGAACGAACAGGCCGGGGTTTGGCTATTGAACGGGTCCAATTAAGCGATACGGTTTAATCGAAAATGGATATGGCTGGAAAAAAAATTATCAATGTTACCCAACTGACCCTCTTGATTAAGAATTCCCTGGAAGAACAATTTCGGGATATCTGGGTAGAGGGCGAAATTACCAATATGAAACAGCCTTCATCCGGTCACCTTTATTTTACCCTGAAGGATCAGAACAGCCAGGTTCGGGCAGTGATGTTCCGCTCCATGGGTCGTTTTTTGAAGTTTTCCCCTAAAGATGGTCAAGGTGTTCTTTGCCGTGGGCGGCTTTCGGTGTACGAACCCCGGGGAGACTATCAGGTCATTGTGGAATATTTGGAGCCGAAAGGAATCGGGGCCCTTCAACTGGCATTTGAGGAACTGAAAGAAAGATTGGCCCGGGAAGGCCTCTTTGAGGAGGGGCGGAAAAAACCACTTCCCATTTTCCCCCAAACCATTGGCGTGATTACCTCTTCCACAGGGGCTGCGGTTCGGGATATTTTAAATGTTTTGGAGCGGCGGCGGGGCGGTCTGCGGGTTGTTCTGGTTCCGGTCCGAGTTCAAGGGGAAAGTTCTGCCAAAGAAATTTCCCAGGCTTTAGACGATTTGAATCAAATGGGTGGCATTGATGTGATTATTTTGGGACGGGGAGGGGGCTCCATCGAAGACCTGTGGGCATTTAATGAAGAGGTGGTGGCCAGGGCCATTTTTCGCTCTCAACTTCCCATCATTTCGGCGGTGGGACATGAAACAGATTTTACCATTGCGGATTTTGTGGCAGACCTGAGAGCCCCGACCCCTTCTGCTGCGGCAGAAATGGTCAGCAAAAGTCGGGAAGAATGGTTGGAACGATTCCAAACATTTCTGGTTCGCTTGACACACGGGGTACGTATTCATTTGGAAGCCTGTAAGGGGCGTTTGAAAGAGCAAAAGGGTGGTTTAATGGATCCCCGGCTCCGAATTGAAGGTTTTTTACAGAGGTTGGATGAATTGGATGGGCGGTTCCGTCTGGGTTTTCATCATTTGATGTTGGAGAGGAAAAGAAAACTGATGAATTTAGAGCAGGGATTGAGACACCTGAACCCTGTGGAGGTGATTCACCGATCCTCTTTAACGTTGAACCTGTGGATTCAACGGCTTGAGGATCAGATGCAAAACCGATTGGTGGGGAAAAAGCAAATTGCAGGGGAGTTTTTTGCAAGACTCAATGCCCTAAGCCCCCTTTCTGTGTTGGAGAGAGGGTATAGCATCACGTGGCGTCTTCCTGACCACCAGGTGTTAAGGCGTGCCGAACATATTCGCCCTGGAGATCCGATCAAAGTAAAGCTTTTCCAGGGGGAGGTTTATTGCAGAGCGGAAAAAGTAGTGACCGGAAAATTAGGGGAAGAACCCCCAAAGGGAGATTTAACATAATTCGTTGGTTTTTCAGTTTAACCACGGGATGAAATGAGGGAAAATGGCACAAATCAAATTTGAAGAAGCGGTTAAACGACTTGAGCAAATTGTGAATGCCCTCGAGAAAGGAAATCTTTCCCTTGAAGAATCCTTAAAGGTCTTTGAGGAGGGGGTTAAGCTTTCTAAAAGCTGTTTAAAAATATTGGATGATGCCGAAAAAAAGGTTGAAATTCTTTTGAAAGAAAAAGACGGGAAGGTAAAACTAAAACCTTTTCGTCTGGATGAAGCCGAATCATTGGGATTAAGCCAGACTGATTCAGAATGAAAAAAGTTTCAGAAAAAAAAAGAGTTTCCCAAAAAGAGCGGTTAGACCGTGTTTTGGTTGATCGGGGAATGGTTCCGAGCCGTCAAAGGGCTCAAGGGCTCATTCTGGCTGGGAAGGTTTTGGTGGGAGGATCCCCGATGGTTAAGGCAGGAACGTTGGTTTCCTCTAAAGACCCTATCTCGATTCTTGAGGAGGCCAACCCCTTTGTCAGTCGAGGTGGACTCAAGTTAGAGGGGGCATTGAAAGGTTTTGGGGTCCATCCAAAAGGAAAAGTGGCTATGGATATGGGGGCTTCTACGGGTGGTTTCACCGATTGCCTATTGTCCCAGGGTGTTCGCTGTGTGTATGCCGTGGATGTAGGATATGGTCAACTGGACTGGTCCCTTCGAAATGATCCCCGGGTCATTGTCCTGGAGCGAACCCATGTTCGGGATTTAACAAGGGAGCGAGTTTCCTCCGATATGGATCTCATCACGGTGGATGTTTCATTTATTTCCTTGAAGAAGGTGATTCCCTATTTAATAAAATTCCTAAAGGATGAGGGGGAGCTTTTGGTTTTGGTCAAGCCTCAATTCGAAGTGGGAAAAGGGGCGGTGGAGAAAGGAGGGGTTATTCGCTCGGAGAGAAAGCAAAAAAATGTCATTGAAGATATAATGCAGTTTTTGGAGGGAACCGGTTTTAAAACCGGCGGGTATGTGCCTTCTGTTTTAAAAGGAAAAAAAGGAAATCAGGAGTTTTTTATTTACGCAAAAAAAAAACGAGAAAACAATGAATAGGGTATTGGTTACAGGAGGAGCAGGCTTTATTGGTTCCCATCTGATGGAGCGGCTTTTGGGCAAGGGTTTGGAGGTGGTTTGCCTGGATAACTTTGATCCTTTTTATGATCCCAATTTAAAACGGATCAATTTGAAGAACCTGTTGGATCAGTCCACCTTCACACTGGTGGAGGGGGATATTCGGGACTTAACCCTGCTGAAACGCCTTTTTGAAGAGTTTTCCTTTGACCTTGTTTTCCATGGGGCTGCTAGAGCAGGGGTGAGACCGTCCTTAATTGAGCCCCTGGTATATGAAGAGGTGAATGTCCGGGGGACTTTGAACCTTCTGGAAATGGCAAAACAATTTCAAATTAAAAACTTCGTTTTTGCATCCTCCTCTTCCGTCTATGGAAGCCGCTCGGAAGTTCCTTTCTCTGAAAAAGACCGGGTGGATTATCCCATTTCCCCGTATGCGGCAACGAAGAAAGCCGGGGAGCTTTTATGCTATACTTACTACCATCTTTATAAAATTCCCATGGCCTGTCTGCGGTTTTTCACCGTGTATGGACCTCGCCAAAGGCCCGAAATGGCGATCCATAAATTTACACGACTGATCCACGAGGGAAAGCCCATTCCTCTTTATGGGGGGGGGAAGAGCCGAAGAGATTATACCTATATCGATGATGCCATCGATGGGGTGGTTCGGGCTTTAGACCGGAAAAGCGGTTTTGAGGTTTTAAATATTGGCGAATCGCAAACCGTTACACTTTTTGAAATGGTTAGAAAGATTGAATCATTGCTCGGTAAAAAAGCTCAAATCGAATTTTTACCGGAGCAACCCGGAGATGTTCCTTTAACCTATGCGGATGTGAAACGGGCTGGGGAGGTATTGGGGTATTTCCCCCGAACCTCTTTTGAAGACGGGATGAAGGGTTTTATACAATGGTTTTTGGAAATGGACCGATCAAAAACGAATAGCGAACTATAAGGGGAGTGTTCATGAGAATTTTGGTGACGGGAGGTGCCGGCTTTATCGGTTCCAATCTGGTGGATCGACTAGTAGAAGAAGGCCATCGAGTATCTATTGTGGATAATCTTTCCACCGGAAAAAAGAAAAATCTCAACCGGGCGGCAAAGTTTTATAAAATGGATGTGGTTAGCCCCAAACTGGAAAAGGTTTTTAAGCGTGAGCGGCCGGAGGTGGTCAGCCATCATGCGGCACAAATGGATGTCCGAAGATCCGTGGCCGATCCCCTTTTTGACGCCCATGTCAATATTCTCGGTTTTTTAAATGTATTAGAAAATGGGGTTAAAGCAGGGACCCAAAGGATTATTTTTGCCTCCTCCGGGGGAGCCATTTATGGAGAACAAACGGTTATTCCTACCACCGAAGAGTGTTCCACACAACCCCTTTCCCCCTACGGGGTGAGCAAGTTATCAGGGGAGCATTACCTTTATTTTTATCAAAAAAACAGCGGTTTGGATTATACCAGTCTTCGCTACAGCAATGTGTACGGACCCCGCCAAGATCCCTTTGGCGAGGCTGGGGTGGTTGCTATTTTTGCTCAAAAGATGCTTAAGGGGGAACAGCCCTTAATTAATGGTAATGGAAATCAGACCCGGGATTACGTATTCGTGGAAGATGTGGTGGAGGCCAATATGGCTGTTCTAAATAATTCAAAAAATGGTATTTTTAATGTGGGAACTGGGATAGAAACCTCCGTCAATCAGCTTTTTCAAATTATAAATGAAATCACCGGGGCCTCTGTTAAGGAGCAACATGGTCCTGAAAGACGGGGCGAGCAAAAAAGAAGCGTCCTGAGTTTCGATAAGTTGGCAAAAGATCTGGATTGGTCTCCCAGGGTTTCCCTTTTTCATGGGTTGGAGAAAACTGTGGACTTTTTTCGTCCAATCATGAAGTAGGCCCCCTTTTCAGGTTCCCCTCCTTTTCGCATCCTCTTTCTACCTTATTTTCTTTATTTTGACAGGGTTTGGATCCCCGGTTATACTTTTAATCGGTGTCCATTTTTAATCCTGGGATCAATGGTTTTTCCAACCGCAAAAAAATCATTTTGAAAAACATTTTACTGAAAAATTGAAGCCTCTGAAAATGGAAAGGTTATTGTTATCACGATGATACCCCAACCGCGACAAAAACGAAAAATGCTTGGAGAGATGCTGATCGCCGAGGGACTCCTTTCCCCTGCGCAGCTGGAACAAGCCTTAAAAGAGCAGCGCAAGCGCGGGGGTCGTGTGGGAAGTATTTTTAAAACCCTTGGGTTTGTAACCGAAGAGGATATTATCAAGGTTCTTGGAAAGCAGATGGGAATTCCTCACATGGTTTTATCCAATACCCTTTTTGACCCAGAGGTGGTGCAGAAAATTCCCGAAGCCCTTGCCCGGCGGCACCGGGTTATCCCGGTATACAAAAAGGATGGCGCATTAACCCTTGCCATGGTGGACCCTTTGAACGTGTTTGCGATTGATGATATTAAACAGGAAACGGGGTTGGAGGTAGTCTCCGTCGTGAGTACGGAAGCCGATGTGGACCGTGCCATTGAACGTTACTACAGCGGGACGGCAACCATGGAGGAGGCCATCCGGGACATTACCGCTCAAGGGGGTGTTCCTAAAGAAAACCAACAGGTTTCTATGGAGCAGATGGCTAAGGATACTCCGGTCATTAAATTGGTCAGTTCCATCATTTCCAAGGCAGTCAAAGAAGGAGCCAGCGATATCCATATTGAGCCCGAATCAGAGGTTTTACGGATCCGTTTTCGGATCGATGGGGTTATCCGGGAGGTTATGGCCCCCCCCCGGCATTTGCACGCAGGGGTGGCCTCCCGAATCAAGATAATGGCGGATCTGGATATTGCCGAAAAACGGATTCCTCAAGATGGACGGTACCAGACCAAAGTAGAAGATAAAGAGGTTGATATTCGGCTCTCAACCCTCCCTACCCTTTATGGTGAGAAAATCGTTATGAGGCTTTTAGAAAAAGGAGGGTCCCTTCTCCGTCTTGAGGAGTTGGGGTTTTCACCGGATACCTGCAACCGGTTTAAAAAGATTGTGAAAAGGCCCTATGGTTTGATCTTGGTTACCGGGCCTACCGGAAGTGGAAAGACCACTACACTTTATGCTGCCTTAAATGGTATGAATGCGGTTGAACAAAATATTGTCACCATTGAAGATCCGGTGGAATACCAATTGAACCGAATCAGTCAGGTTCAGGTCAACCCTAAGGTTGGGGTGACTTTTGCCAATGGCCTCCGGTCTATTTTACGCCAGGACCCGGATGTGGTGATGGTGGGAGAGATCCGGGATAAAGAAGCGGCAACCATTGCCATACAGGCTGCATTAACGGGTCATCTGGTTATGTCCACCCTTCACACCAATGATGCCCCGGGGGCCATTGCGCGCTTGGTGGATATGGGTGTTGAGCCCTTTCTGGTAGCCTCTTCCCTTTTATGTGTAATTGGGCAACGATTGGTTCGAGCGGTTTGCCCTCAATGTAAAACCAGTTACCGTGCTCCCCTTTCCTCCATGGGTGGTTTTAAATCAACGGGGGTAACCATGGAAGACAAAAATGAAATTACGTTGGTGAAGGGCAAAGGATGTCAGGAATGCCGTGATACCGGCTATAAAGGAAGATTGGGCCTTTTTGAAATGATGATGATTGATGATGCCATTCGGAGTCTAATTGCCACCAAGCCCTCATCCAGTCAAATTCGACAGGTGGCTTCTCAACAGGGATTCGTCGGTTTGAGGGAAGAGGGCTTTCGAAAAACCCTGGAAGGGAAAACCACTCTTGAAGAAATCCTTCGGGTCACCCAGGAATTAGACGAATAGTTCTTTTATCCAACAGCAGTTCCCTCCAATTACTCATCCATCTTAGGATAACCCGTAAACCGGCCACCTTGTCCTTTTGTTTAAAAAAAGGATTCTTAAAAAAAAAGAATTTAAAATTGTGTAGTCTATTACATAATTCGGTAGCCCATTACCTGATTTCACCCCTTTTCTTACCTTTTGTCTTTCCCTCAAAACTCTCCTAACTTTTTGAATATTTGAGCCTTTCATAGACACCCCATTTAATTTGGAAGTTTGGCATTTCCATTGCATTTTCATTTGGCCCAGATGTTGATTTGGAGGTTTGAATGAAAAATCAAGAAGGATTTACCGCTATCGAGATCATGGTGGTGGGAGCAATTTTGGGGGTTTTGACAATTATGGCCTTTGGTTTAATGAATTCTCAAATGGATCATTATCGGCTCAACACCGCAGCCAGAGAACTCATCTCTTCCATGAGGAAGGACGCTCAAATTGCGGTGACCCGAAATGCCAATCGGACCATTACCTTTACGGATAATGCCGCCCCAGTTAGCGATCGGTATAACTTGGGAGATGGGACCCCTGTCCCCTTGCCAGTTGGCATTTTCTTTGGTGTGAGCGGTGGAGGGGCACCCGGGAATGGAACCATCGATGTTGGGGGTGTGGCCATTGGGGGAGCGCCATTTACCTTTGGAGGAAATGATGTGACTTTTCAAACCAATAGAACCCCGGATGAAGCAGGAGAGGTCTACTTGACCAACGCTAGGGGTGAGAACATTGCCATTTCGGTCAATTTAGTGGGTCGGGTCCGATGTTGGAGGTGGGGAGGTGCCGCATGGCTAAATTGCTAAACGGAAAGATGAAGATCCTCAATGAACGAGGGTTTTCAATGTTGGAGCTTTTAATCGCACTGGTGATTCTTGAGATTGGTGTTTTGATGCTTGCAGGAATGCAGTTTGCGACCATTAGTGCCAATACCAATGGATACAAGATGAGTACGGCAGCAGCCCTTGGCGAAAGGTTGATGGAACGGATAAAACTTTTGGCGATCAATGATCCACAACTCATTGCGGGGACCTATAACGGTGTGATTAGCGTTCCCTTAGGGGGTGCCAATTATTTTCCAGCCACCGTGAACGGTGTGACCTTTAACGGACAGTATACAGTGACCAACGATACACCGGTGGTGGGTCTCAAACGGATTGATCTGACGGTCAGTTGGGTGGATAACGGAAACCATTCGGTGGTTTTTACCGGGCGGGCGGCCCCATAAGGGATTGAGAGAGGAAATATGAAGATGAAATTAAAGGTACAAAATAAATTCAGTGGATCCGAGTCCTTATTAAAAAATTCTTTTGGATTTACATTAATTGAAATGATGGTGGTGGTGGTTATATTGGGCGTGTCCATGATCTGGATTTTTGAAATGGTGGTCAATCAACAAAAGGGGTATTTAATTCAGGAGGAGGTATCCGAGGCGCAGCAGGATATCCGTGTGGCCATGGATATGATAGCAGCGGAAATTCGGAGGGCCGGTGCGGATATTCCCAAAGGTGTAATTCCGCTCTGCCCCGCCGCCCCCGCATGCACCAACAGTAATCCGGATTCTATTAGCTTCAGTATTACCAATGGGTTTTCCACTTTTCTGGTCCCCAGTGGGGGATTAGTGGTGGATGGGGGAGCCACCAAGGTTTATGTCCAATCGATTAATGGTTTTATCGGCGGGGTGGTTAATATTTTAAGGCCCGGTTCAAAAGAACTGATCAGTTCTCACACCATTAGCGCCGGTGGTCCACTGCCGGGTCCTCCAGCAGAAATTCCCTTGGATACCCCTGCCCCGGATAGTGCGGTTCTTCGGCCGGGTGATATGGTGGTCTACCCCCCGTTTATAGTGACCTATGACCTGGTGGGTACGTCTCTTCGTCGAAACGGGGTCACGCTGGCGGAGAATATTCAGGATTTGCAATTTAGTTACATTTCCAGCTCGGGGACGGAGACCGCCGTGCCTCCAGCCAATTCCTTGGACATCCGGGCAGTGCGGATCACCATTTCCTCTGGGACCACTAAGGATGTTTCACAGATCGGGGGGGCAGCGAGAACCAGGCAATTGTCCACCATCGTTAAAGTCAGAAATCTCGAATTATGATTATCAACTGGGGAAGGAAAATGAAATCATCCATTAAAAAAATTAAGACAGAAACTCAGATAAAAACGCTTCTAGAGCCGATTCAGAACGATTCGGGAATTGCCATGATTTTGGTATTGTTGGTTCTGGTGATTCTAACTTTTATGGGTCTTTCAGGGCTTCTTACCTCCTCCGATGAAATCATTCTTTCGGGCAATTTTAAAGGAGGGCGCCAAACCTTCTTTGCATCCGAAGGAGGGATCAATTACGTATTCCAGGATAGTAATTACTTTAATCAAACCAGTTACGCTGGTGAGGGGTCCAGTTATCCAGGAGGCTTTCCAAGAGCCGGGATCGATCTGTGTTCCAATGATACCGATGCCACAGGAGCGGTTAGCTTTATGGCCAGTGGACCCCCCCCTGTGGGTTCCGGTACCAGTGTGAAAACGCATAAAGCCGATTATTACACGATTACTTCCACCGGAAGAGGTTTCGTTCGTGGAACCGTTTGCGGGACCGCGGACGGAGCTCAGGAACAGCAATCCCAGGTTATGGGAAAAATCTTAGTGAAAGGGTCGGGTACCTAAAATGAAAAAAATAGCCATTTTATTAGTTTCTTTGGGTTTTTTGGGTTGGGCCTCCAGCGCTCCGTTTGCGGAGGATATTGATATCTACGGGGGCTCATCAGCAACCTATCAGCCCAACGTTCTTTTTATCTTTGATAGCTCGATAAGTATGGATGCCTTGGCTAATATGGGTGATCCATATGACCCCAATACCGCAACCGACACACCTCCAGGCCCCTCTCCCTATCCGGACACCGTCTCCTGTGGTGGTGGAGGGAACAGCCCTTGTATCAGTAATGCGGTGTATAAGAAGGTTGGGTTCGGGGTGGAAGGAAAATGGGTGGAGCATATTAGTGATGTAAACACCATTCTTGCCTCCTGTCCTGCAAAGAGTGCTTTATTGACCAACGGTAATTATTTTGGTTTTCTTTCCTCACAGGGAACCTGCCAATCCAAATTTGCCAATTTGGGTACCTTTCGAACAGGAAATTTTGTCAATTGGAACGTTTCCTCTGGGGCGAGTCAGAAAAAAATCGATGTGGCGAAATCGGTGGTGACCAATATTATTGGTTCCACTCAGGGGGTCCGATTCGGCGTAATGGAGTTTAATAACACTTCGGGTGGAGGGCTTATTACGGACAATACCCATGGGCCCACCTATACCGCCGAATTAAAAGATATGGATGCCATTTTTACAGGATCGGTCACCAACCGACAGGCGTTAATCGATGCGGTGAACACCACCCCCACGGATGACTGGACTCCCCTTGCGGAAACACTTTATGAGGCCATGCTTTATTTTAAGGGGGCTCCAGCTTATTTTAACAGCGGAACCTACACAAGCCCCATTCAGGCCTCCTGTCAAAAAAACTATATCATTATCATTACCGATGGGATGTCAACACAGGATAAAGATGGTGTGCTTACCACTATCTGCAGCAGTGGAGATTGCGATGGGGATGGGTTCGAGCCCGATAATGATACTCCAGCTAAAGATTACAAAAACAGCGGATCGGACTACCTGGACGATGTGGCCTGGTACCTCAACAATACCGACCTTATTGATGATTCGATCATGACCGGAAAACAAAACGTCATTGTCCACACCATCGGATTTGGGGTTGATGGGGCCGAAACTGGAGCCGTTAAATTATTGGATGAGACCGCGTTTAATGGAAAAGGAAACGCTTATATTGCCAATAACACCGCCGGCCTGACCAACGCCCTCACCGAGATCGTCAGCGGTCTTTTGGAGGATAATACCTCCTTTGTGGCACCTGTGGTCCCTGTTAGTCCTGAAAACAGGACCTATAGCTCCAGCAATGTCTTTGTTGGTTTTTTTAGACCGGATGCAAGTGCTTTTTGGGGGGGGAATGTTAAAAAATACGGGCTCAACAGCGGCGGTAAAATTGTGGATAATGATATGCTTACCCTTTCCACCAATTCAAATGGGGTATTTTATGATACCTCCACCTCTTTCTGGGGGACCATACCGGATGGGGGAAAAGTTGAAGAAGGCGGGGTTGGAAAAGTGTTGCTCAATCGGGATTTGAGTACGCGAAAGCTATATACCTACTTTGAAACAAACGTTAATTTAACCAACAGCGTTAACGTTTTCAACAAAACGAATATTACGCCCACCATGTTGGGGTATCTCTCAACGGAGACCTCCAAGCGGGATGATCTGATTGATTTTATCTATGGGTATGATCCCTACGATACGGGTTCTTCGTTTAAACGGGCATGGGTTCTGGGGGACATTCTTCACTCTCGGCCCATGGTGGTGAATTATGCCTCTTATGTCTATTCTCTAACCAACATGGCGGACTGTACCCAGAATAAATCCATTATTTACGTGGGAGCCAACGATGGAATGCTCCATGCGTTTAAGGATTGTGATGGGTCTGAGGTTTGGGGATTTATCCCACCGGATGTTCTTGGAAATCTAAAAAAATTAACGGGAACGAGCCATCCCTATTTTGTGGATGGATCTCCCCGGACCTATATTTATGATTACGATAAGGATGGGAATATTGAACCGGCCGATGGCGATATTGTTCTTCTCCTGGTTGGCGAGCGGCGAGGAGGCAGTACCTTTTATGTCCTTGACGTAACTGATTTTAATACCCCCAAATTCCTTGGGAGTTTGTCTCCCAGCAAGGTCTGCAATGGAACCACCTGTACCACCACCACGCTTTATGGTGAGTTAGGGCAATCCTGGTCCGATCCGGTGCTCGGAAAAGTGAAAGAGGGTGGGGTCAATAAAATCGTCTTTTTCATAGGGGGTGGTTATGACGAAACCACGGAGAATACGCTCCCGCTTCTTTCGACGACCAATACCAAGGGAAGAGCTTTTTATGCCTTTGAGTTGGTCCGAACCAACAGCGGAAAATTAAATGACGTCTCCTTCCTAGGGACGAAGGTCTTCGAGTATTCCTATAACACCTCTGTTACCTTGGATACCGGCAATACCATCGATGATATGACCTATTCGATTCCCAGTGAGGTGACGGCCATTGATTCCGATGGAGATGACTACTTAGACACTGTTTATGTCGGGGATATTGGCGCGCAGATGTGGCGCTTCTATGTTGGAGATAACAACGCGTCAAATTGGACCGGAAGTACTATCTTTAAATCAAACCCATCCACCACGGAAGGGCGTAAAATATTTTATCCCCCGGATGTGGTCCAGGAGCTTGATCCTTATAACGGTTTTGCGGTCTTTAATCTTCTCTACTTTGGAACCGGAGATCGCGCCAATCCGAAAATTGAAACCATTGATGGGACGACCACGGGAACGGCATCCATCGACCGGATGTATATGGTGAAGGACCGGCTGAAAAATTTCGATGGTTCCGCTACGGTATTTCCTCTGACGGAGAGCAATCTTGAGGATGTGACCACGGATGACTTGCAATTAACCAGTACCACCTCATCGGGAATAGCCACCATTTTAGGTAATTTAAGTGAGAAATATGGTTGGTTTATCCAGCTGGATGATACCACTAACTTTCCGGGGGAAAAGATCCTTGCCCCGGCCACTGTGTTTAACCGGGTGGTGTTTTTCACCGCTTTTTCACCCACCAATTCATCAACGGACCCTTGTATTCCCAGTGCGGGAACCGCAAGAATTTTTGCGATGAACTACCTGACCGGTGAAGCGGTGTTCAATTACGACCTAACCAATGACGGTGGCTATAGCTCAGAAACCAATACCCGGGCCAAAACCGACGATCAGAAAATTGTCAAACGCAGTGATCGGGTTATTACCATGGGAGCCAGTATTCCATCCGGTGTCGTCATTATTGTGACTGAGGACGGGCCTTCCTCTTTAGTGGGTGTGGGTGGTGCCCTAGGGGGCACCGAGTTGAAACCGGGTGGAGGGGTTAACCGAATCTTCTGGAAAGAGACTCCGTAGTCAAGGGCTTTTCAAAAGCGGGAACTTGGAAATATTTCATAGGGGGAAATCATGATTCAAAAAGAAAAATTGCAAAAGTGGGTTTTAGCTTCACTGATCATAGCGGCAACGCTGGGGTTTGCAGCCCCAGCGTTTACTCAGGGAGATATAGTCGCCTTTGAAGAGGGGGCCATTATGGAAATAAATCATTTTTCCGGGTATATGTTCCTCAACGAAAAGAAAATTTATTTGGATCGGAATACCGTGGTCATGAATCAAAAAGAAGAGGTCCAGGAGGTTCGTGTTCTGAAACCGGGAATGTTGGTGGCTGCTTTTCTAGAGATGAAAGCGAATCAATTGAGGGCCGTTCGAATCAACGTTTTCCCATCAAAACCATAAATCAACCATTTTAAAATTTAAGGATTTTAAATGAGAAAATCGGTTCCTTTTTTAATGACACTATTTTTTTTACTCCTTGGGTGTTCCCAAGGGAAGGAAAATCTTGAGGTCTATGTTCCGGCGGAGGAAGCCAAAAATGGAGAGAACCAAATGTTGGGAGGGGTTTGGGGGGTTGAAATTTCTCCCCATGAACCCTCATCCGATGAGAGTCTGATGGTTTTGGTTCAGGAACAAATGGGGGGCCGTCTGGCCCCAACCCTTCTCTATCAATGGCATCGGAATGGGGTTCTGATTCCAGGGGTGACCTCCAATCATCTTCCAAAACAGCACTTTGGGAAGGGAGATCTTATTTTCGTCCAGGTTTCCAACCCGAAGGGAGTTGATCAAACCTCAAAAATAAAATCCGATCCGGTAAGTATTTTAAACACCCCTCCGAGGGTTTTATCGGTTTCGTTTAAACCGGAACAACCACGGAGTGGTCAACCGATAGAGGCAGCTGTTCAAGGTTTGGATTATGATGAAGATTCCCTGGAATATGCATTCCGATGGTATAAAAATGAACAAGAAATTGAAGGGGAACCATCCTCCGTTCTAGAGCCAGAACATTTTAAAAAAGGGGACCGAATTCAGGTAGAAGTGAAAGCCTTTGATGGAGAAAATGAAGGTGACTCATTTTCTGCCTCCCCCCTTATTGTTTTAAACACCCCTCCCATTATTACTTCCAAACCTCCCTTCTCCATGGGGGACAACGGGGAATACCAATATACCATTCAAGCAGAGGATCCCGATGGGGACAATGTTTTTTTTGAAATGGTGAAAGGTCCTGAAGGGATGGCCATGGATTCCCAAAGGGGGTCCCTGTCCTGGAAACCTTCCCCTAATGAAATTGGTACCCACTCCATTGAAATTGCCGCTGTGGATCCTGATGGAGCAAAAGGGATTCAAAAATACGACCTTGAGATTTTTCCTCTGGAAGCGGCTGTGCAGTGATTTTCTTCCTTCCTTTTTCTAAACTCAAAAAGTTCAAATAAAAGGAGAGGTCCTTGGTTAAATTATTGGGCGAAATCCTGGTTGATTCAGGACGGTTAAGCGAGGACCAACTATCCCAGGCTCTGAACCGCCAGGTGGATCAAGGGGGACGTTTGGGGACTAATTTGATCGAACTTGGGTTTTTGTCCCCCACGAACTGGCGGAATTTTTAAGTCAAAAGCTGGAATTTCCCTGCGCCTACGCGGAAGATGGGGAGCAATATCACTTGGTTCCCTTCCGTTTGGACGGAAAGGTTTTGAGTGTGGCCATGCGGGACCCCATGGATTTGAAGGCCATCAGTGAGGTCAGTTTTCGAACGGGGTGTTTGATTAAAGCCCATGTTGCCCCAGATGCACAGCTTCAAACCTCTCTTGAAAAATTTTATCAGATTCCTCAAATGGTTCGTTTTGTTCAGTCGCCCCATGGGGGCGGAATCCAGGAGCAAGTATGCCATGATAGGGACCCCAAAAAAGGGAGTGACCCTGAGGCATTTGAATCTGCCATCGAACGCGTTAAAAGAGATCTGGCTTATGCCACTTCCAGAGAAGAAGTGATTACTTCCATGATGACTATTCTTTCCTCTGTATTTGACCGGTTATTTTTCTTTATTTTAAAGAAAAAATTTTTAAGGGGATGGATGGGTATGGCCCCGGGACTTCCAAAAAACCGGATATTAAAAATGGAGTTTCCTTTGGGAGAGCCTTCTTTTTTAAATGATGTGGCCCAGACATTGGAGGTTACCCATGGACCCCTTTCCGATTATGAGGGAAACCGCCGGTTTATGAGGATGCTTGGAGGACAGTTCCCCGAGGAAGTCCTGGGAGTCCCTTTGAGAATTCAAAAGCAGGTGGTGGGAATTTTATACGGGGACAATCTTTATTCCAAGCTTCCGATCACCTGTGTGACCTTTGCGGAGCTTCTGGCTGATAAAGCGGCCATGTCTCTGGAGATTCTCATCTTAAGACAGAAGATTCTGGATTAAACCGTTTTCCCCTCCTTCTTTTCTCCAAATGAAATTAATTTTGAAAAACAGTTGGATGAATTTTTGGGAAGGTGCCAAAAATTGTCCCTCCTATGGCCTTATATTCACAAATCTAAATTTCTATAGTTCCACTGTTTTAATCCTATCCCATTAAAATTAAATAGTTTTTTATTTATTCTAATGTATTTTTAAAGAGGGCATGCCCTTTGCACTATCCTTAGGTCCTATGCCTCTTTTTCGTTACAAAGCCAGGAATGAGTTTGGATCCCCGTTGAAAGGAACACTGGATTCAAGTGGTCCAGAGGCTGTGGCTCTTCATTTAAGTAATCTGGGATTTATCCCTATATCAATCAAAGAGGAACAGCCCGGTCTTTTTTCAGATTCATTTTTCAGTGATTTTCAACGGATCTCCCCCGAAGACCTGATTATTTTTACCCGGCAATTGGCAACGTTAATCAATGCAGGTCTCCCTTTTTTATCCAGCATGGACTCCCTGGTGGCGCAAACAGAGAATCCCCGTTTGAAGAAAACGCTTCTTCAAGTGAGGCGGGATGTTGAGGGAGGCCTTTTTTTCTCCGATGCCCTGATCCGTCATCCTAAAATTTTTTCTTCACTTTTTGTCAATATGGTTCGCGCAGGGGAGGTGGGAGGTGTACTCGATGAGATTTTGGAACGTTTGGCCCGGTTGGCCGAGCATGAGGTTGAAACGCGGAACCGGATTAAGGTGGCCACCCGCTATCCCAAAATCGTGATGTTTGCCCTTTTGGTGGCTTTTGTGATCTTAACCACACTGGTAATTCCAAAATTCGCCAATTTATACTCCAATTTCCAGGTGGCATTACCCCTTCCGACGCGTATCCTCATTGGCATTAATGATGCGGTTCATCAATATTGGTATTTAATGATTGGGGGAACCATTCTGGCCGTAGGGGGAATCCGCCATTACCTCCGGACCGATCCGGGGCGTCTTTGGTGGGATTCATTTAAACTTAAAATTCCGGTCTTCGGTCCCATCTTTTTAAAAACCGCCCTTTCCCGGTTTGCGCGGGTTTTCGGAACCTTGACCCGTAGCGGCCTTCCAATGCTTCAGACCTTGGATACCGTTTCAACCACGGTGGGAAATGTGCTCATTTCCCGGGTGATTAATACCCTCAGAGAAAGCGCCCGGCAGGGAAAAGGATTGGTCCAGCCCATGAGGGTGAGCGGGGTATTTCCTCCCGTGGTCATTCAAATGGTTGCCATCGGTGAAGAGACGGGGAAGATGGAGGAGATGCTGTTTAAAGTGTCCGATTATTACGATATGGAGGTGGAATATAAGATTAAAAATCTCTCTGCCTCTTTGGAACCGATTCTTCTGGTTTTGATTGGAGGAACGGTTCTCTTTTTAGCCTTGGCGATATTCCTTCCCTGGTGGAATCTGGTGTCTGTCTTTAAATCCGGCGTAGGGGGGTGAAAATAGTGAGGGTAAGGGATGTTTCGTTTGAAAAGACAAGAGGGATTGGGAGTCATCGATACCCTCATTGTCTGTATTATTGTGGCGTTTTTGATGGTGGTTTTCCTGGCTCATTACCAACAGGTCGCCCAAAAGGCACAAGAGACCTCTCTCAAGGAAGGACTTCGGAATATTCGCGTCTCCATCAATGTGTATCGGGCTTGGAATCGCAACCAAAACCCAGAGAATCTCCGGAAGCTGATTACCGAGAGCTATTTGTGGCCGAGCCCTTCGGGAACACTATTCAAGAGATATTACCTGGAGGCTTCCAGCACCGACTCGGAAGGCCATCTTTTAGACCCTTTTGGGCGACGATACCATTATGAGCCGAAAACCGGGGAGGTATGGTCTGGGACGGAGGGTTATGAAAAATGGTGAGGGTTTCCAAGGGAAGAAGAAAGGATCTGTCATGAAGGAAATTAAAAATACAAAAGGGTTTACCCTGATTGAATTGATTGTCATCATCGTTGTTCTCGGGTTATTGGCGGCGGTGGCCGTAACCCGGTACCAAGATTTGACCTCCGATGCCATGATCTCCACCAGTAAGGGAAACCTTGGAAGCATTCGATCGGGGATAAAAATCCTTCATGCAAAGGTCCTGTTGGCGGGGGTTTCAGCGTCCAATCCGGAGTGGCCCACCTTGGCTGAACTGAACGCCAATATTACATCGGGTCGAACTCCGGCAAGCCTCAATAATCTGAAAATGATTGAAGGCCCTTCTGGTGGAAGCTGTCAAGCCGCTAATGTTTGCATGCCGGAAGACCTCGTTTCCACCCTTGCCACGGTGGGCGCACGAAGCACTGTGATGGGAGCTTCAACGGCACAGGCCAACAGTCGAACCCCTCCAGGTGGGTCAGGGGGATGGGCCTATGATGAAAACACGGGGCAGTTTTATGTGAATCAGGCCAACCCGGTTGATTCCCGGGGGATTCCGGCCAATCAATGGTAAAGGGAGAGATTTTAAAAAGGAAGATGCAGTCCTATCTTTTTAGAAAGGGTTTTTTGAAAGGATCTGTTGATCGGTTTTCAACAGGTGGTTGACCATCGTACCCACGGCAGATCTCATTTGGAGGTTTGCAAAAAACAAAAGGAGGAAAGAATGAAGTGGCTTAGAAATAATCGGGGTTTTACTTTGATTGAATTGGTGTTGATCATTGTGATCTTGGGGGTACTTGCAGCAGTGGCAATCCCTCAATTTATTAACTTACAAAACGACGCAGACGCGGCCAATAACATGGCCTATATGGGGGCAGTCAAAAGTGTCATGTCGATGCGGTTTGCCTTAGAAACGGTTCAGAATACCGCGGAGGCCACTTCATATGCCCGTGTGGGAACCGCCGCAACACTTCCCGGTCTGTCCACAGCAGCAGGTTTTGACGGACTGATTGCCACACCGATTCCCGGAAGCTTGACCTCCGGTACTGACTGTGCCTTGGCTGCTTCGGCAGTGACTTGGTCCGGTTTGTCTCCCGGTTCGCCTCCTGCTTGTTCGGATTGGGTGCTGAGTGCTGCTGGAACCGCTGTGGGAGATCCGATTAACATCACCGGTCCGTAATCGCACGGAGCTTATTGGCTCTTTTCCGTTCTGATTTTGAATTGAAGGGTTCCTCTGTCCGTTATCCTTGTTTCCTTTGGCCCGTTTTCTGTGGAAAAAGGGATGGGGGTTTTCTTTCTTTAGTATCTTTCCCTGTGAAGGTAAGGGTGATGGATCGGCAAGGGTTTACCTTGATTGAGGTGGTTTTAGTAATCCTAATCCTGGCTATTCTTGCGGGTGTGGTGATTGTTCCTAGCATGGATCTCAGAGGCGTCAGGGCGGGGACCGTTTCTAGGAAATTGGTATCGGACATTCGTTATGCACAACAAATGTCCAACACCACCCGCATTATCCATGGGGTTGTCATTTTCTCGGGGTCGTACACCGTATTTCAAAACGATAATCCGGGTGATCCAACCAGGGATCCGGAAACGGGGGGAGGGTTTGTTGTCCCCATTTCAGGAGATTTTGAGGGAGTTACTCTTTCTCCCGTGTTAGGGAGTTCCCCAAACCACGATGTAGTGAAGTTTGACTCCCTTGGAACTCCCTATCGGAGGGATGGAGCGTCCATGGATGGGGTGAGTGGTAATACGATCATCGTTTCGGGAGGAAGTGTATCTCGGACCGTTACCATTGAACCGGAAACCGGAAAAGTGTGGGTAAATTAGGATCCTTTACTAAATTTAACCTTCGCACCGATGAGGGATTTACGCTCATTGAACTGGTTCTCGTGATCGTCATTCTGGCCTTTGGGATCACAGGGGTTTCCGCCTTTTTCATTCAAGGGGCAATCGATAGCTCCTATGCCCAATTGGCCACTATTGGAATGACCCTGGCCCAGGATCAAATGGAGGAGATTCAATCCAAATGTTGGGATGAAACGGAGACCTTTACTCTTCCATGTGATGGCCCAATAACCCCCTCGTTTCCACTGGGGCCCGAGGGGGAAGGGCGTTCTGCATTTGATGATGTGGATGATTTTAACGGGCTTAGTAATAGCCCCCCCCAAGACTCGCAAGGGACCCCCATGGCGTCCTTTTCCCGATACACCCGAACGGTGGGTGTTTGCTACGTAAACGCGGCCGCCTTGGATGTTTGTGTCGGTGGCCCAACCTCTTTTAAACGGGTTTCGGTCATCGTGTCTTGGGGTTCGGCAGGGGATCAAATTCAATTGGTGACCGTGGTCTCTCACCATTCGTAAAGGGTTAGATGTTTTTTTGGAGACGGGTACAAGATCAAAAGGGGTACACCCTCATTGAGGCGGTTTTGGTCATCGTGATTATCGGGGCCATTGCCGCATTAGTCGGGATTCCATTATTAGAAGGGGCAGAAATTTGGGGTCAAATAGGCAGTCGGAAGGATATGTCACAACAGGGCCGTTTGGTCATGGATCGAATGTCCAGAGAACTTATGGCGGCGCGTCGTTTGGCCAATAATACCCCAAACATTGCGGAGGTAACTGCTACACCCTGCATTCGGTTTACAGATGTGAGAGGGCAATTAACCCTTTATACGTTAAATGGAACCCGTCTTGACCGTGCCACCGGGGGAACATGCGGTGTGCCCAGTTCGGTCAACCCTCTTGGGGATAATGTTTCGGGATTTTCTATTACTTGCTACGACAATGCAAATAGTGTCTTGGCCCCCTGCACAGGCAGTGAGTCATCCATTCGAAGGGTGAGCCTCGATCTATCTCTCACACAATCCAATGAGACGTTGGATTTTAAAAGTAATGTTACTCTTCGAAATCTCGCGGGCCTTTAAATGGAGCATTTTTTAGAAAAAGACTCCGGGTTTTCTATCATCACGGTTTTTTTTCTTATTTTGATTATGGGGGTTTTGGGAATAGTGATGATCTCAATGGTTGTTACTGAGAGCGATAGCACGATCAATAAGATGCGAGTGACTCAGTCCCATTATATTGCAGAGACAGGAATTGAACGGGCACTTCGTTACCTTTTAAAAAGGGAGGATGGAACCTGTTTGACCTGCACCTGTGCTTCGATTAATGGCCATCCTTCTTTTACAAATGTACCCGTCGGCGCTGGAATATTTACAGTTATTTCTCAACTGAATTATTCTTCCCCCGCAACAGCGGTGACCGCTCCCATTAATGGGACGACCAACACGATTCCAGTGGGATCAACGGCGGGATTTGCCAATTACGGTCGGGTGATGGTTGACCGAGAAATGTTGGACTGTTTAGACCTTGGGGTCAATCCCTTGAATGGTTGTTTGCGAGGGGTAGATCAAACTTCTCCGGTAAGCCATGTCTCCGGGACACGGGTGGGGCACAATCAATGCACCTTGACCTCGACCGGAGATGTCTCCGCCGTTTCCCCAAAGGTTGCCCAGAGAGTGATTCAGGTTACTGTAACGATACAGGAAGGTTGGGCTGTTGGCAGGGCGGGAGGGGGACTTACTCAAGATGATTTTAATGATGTGAATTGTTTGAGTTCCACGAATTGTTGGGCTGTCGGTAAAAAGAATGCGGGAATTTTCCATTGGGATGGATTCACCTGGCATAATAGTGACTCCCATGGGATATCTCCAACGGCAGAGGATCTTTCCTCAGTTTTTATGGTTTCCACCACAGAAGGGTTTGCTGTCGGAAAGAAAGGGGAAATATATCATTACGATGGTCTTTCCTGGCACTCCAACCATCATGCAACATCGGGAACGGTCCATGATTTAAATGGGGTATCTTGTGTGATTGACGCTGGGAATACGCACTGTTGGGCGGGTGGCAAAAAAAATGCAGGAATTCTTCACTGGGATAATATATCGGGATGGCATAACAATGATGCCCATAGTTTTGCGACTACCTCCGATGACCTTTTTTCGATTTCTATGATCTCCATTAATTCGGGATATGCGGTAGGTAAAAAAGGGGTAATTTACCACTACGACGGAGCCTGGCATACCGATCACCACGCGAATTCAGGAACCAATCAAGATCTCAATGGTATCTCCTGCTTTAACAGTGCTGGGACTGACTATTGTTGGGCTGTAGGAAATAAAAATGCTGGGATACTCCATTGGGACAATGTGTCATGGCACAACAACGACTCACATGGATTGTTGACTACCCCGGAAGACATGGGATCCATCTCTATGATTTCAACCAATTTAGGATGGGCTGTGGGTAAAAATGGAACCCTTTACCATTATGGCGGAGGAATTTGGCATACGGGAGATTTTCATTCTACCTCTCCAACCGGGGAAGATTTAAACGGAATTCATTGTGTGGATGTGAACAATTGTTGGGGGGTAGGAAAGAATGGGACTTTAATCCGTTGGGATGGAGCCTCCTGGTCTTTGTACGGTGGGGCAAATGCCACCATGCTTCGATGGGACGGGACTTCATGGAGCGATTTTTCTGGAACCCTACCCGCAGGGGTTGATGAAATCATGTCCATATCGATGCTTTCCTACGCTGATGGATGGGCGGTTGGGAATAGATCCAATGGAAATTTAAATATACTCCGTTGGAACGGGAGCAATTGGAATGTGTCTTCCGGTTTACCCGGTCCCGCTGTCAATGAAGACCTTGAATCTGTGTACCCGGTTTCTTCTTCAGACGTGTGGGCAGTTGGAAACAGGAACGCTGGAATTTTTCATTGGAATGGGCTTTCCTGGCACAGTAACGATACCCACAGCCTAGGGGCTTCTGCAGAAGACCTCCTCAGCGTTTTTATGGTTTCACAAACATCTGGATGGGCAGTAGGAATAAACGGAAAGATCTACCATTACGATGGGACTTGGCATGATACTCATCATGCTGCATCCCCCACAGGGGAAGACCTCAACAGTGTCCATTGTTTAGATAGCAATAACTGTTGGGCGGTGGGAAGGAATGGGGTGATTTTGCGTTACAGCGCGCCCTCTTGGGTCTTAGAGCTTTTTCCTCCAACAGGCCAAGAGCTTAATAAAGTTTCATGCAGTTCTTCGGTTTTTTGTTGGGCAGTTGGAAACAGGGCTGGTGGGAATGTCACCATCATTCAATGGGATGGTTTTAATTGGGTGGTGTCCCCTGGTTTGCCCAGTCCCCCCGTCAATGAGGACTTGGAGTCAGTCTATGGCTTTTCAGCAAACGATGGATGGGCGGCAGGAAAAAATGGAACCCTTCTTCACTGGGATGGCCTGAATTGGAGTCAGGATGTTCAATCAAGTGTCGTTACCACCAGCCAGTTGAATGGGAATTCATTGGTAGGGGCTTTTCACCCTGTAACGGATTGGAGGGAGGTTTATTGAGAACCATTCCTCCAAAAGGCCCATTTGATGTAGGTTCAAAAAGCTAAAAATTTTCACAAGACTGTAGAAATTTAAATTTGGATTCAAAGTTCTTTTTAAAAATTTATTAAAGAGGTTGAATGAAGACATCCGAGGTTCTTGAAAAAGTTAAAATTCCGCGACACAAACTCTACTATCTTGAGCAAAAAGGCTACATTGTTCCTAAAAGGGTTCCCATGGGGGATCTCGAATCCCGTGAGTTTGACAATGAGGATTTGATCAAAATTCAATTAATCTGGAAGTTTCTCAAAAGGGGTTTCAGACATAAAATTGCTTATCAAAAAGCTATGGAAGAGATGAAAAACCCCAAATCAAAAAGAGAAAATGGTGGCCAAGGTGTTTGATTGGATGAGAAAGCAAAAACCTTTTCTGGGAGTGGATATCGGAAGCGCGTCCATTAAAGTGGTGCAGTTGGTTCCGTCCGGGCGGGGGGTTCGGCTTAAGCATGCCAGTTTGATTGAATTACAACCCCAGAATGGAACGGAATCGGAAACCCCGGTCCAATCTGTTTCGAAGTTGCTGAGGCGGGAAAAAAATTTGGCCAAAGAAAGGTTGGCCACCCTTTTTTCAGGCCCAAATGTCATCATTCGTTATTTGACCCTCCCCAAAATGCCTCTTGGGGAGTTGGAAGAGGCGGTTCGATGGGAAGCGAAGAAGCAAACCACACAACCTCTAGAAGATTTTGTAGTGGATTTCTTTGTGATGGGAGAAACACAGCACAATGAAATAAAACGAAATGAAATTATTTTGGTGATGGCGGAAAGCACCTTGGTAAAAACACAGATGGAAGAATTTCAGGGATCCGGGTTCACCATTTCTGCCTTGGATATCAACCAGTTGGTTCTTTTAAATACCATTCGACATCATCGGCCCAAGGATCTATCAGAAAACCTTGCTTTTATTGATATTGGAGCCGGCCATCTGGATATTGGCATTGCCAAGAATGGCATTCTCCGGTTTACCCGGTCGGTTCAAAATGGGGGAGAGGGTATAACCCAAGCGATCCAGCGGGAATTAAACGTGGACTTCCAGGAAGCGGAAAGGATGAAACGAGAGCGAGGGTTGAAAAAAAACAAGGTCGAGGCTATGGAAGAAGGGGAAGACCGACTTTATCAAATTATCAAAGAAGGGGTGGACCGGTTTGTGGTGGAGGTTCAACGGTCGGTGGATTACTACCGTGCCCAGTTTCGGGAAAATGCCATACAACGACTCCTCTTAATGGGAGGGTGTGTCCAGCTCCCGGGATTTTTAGAATATTTTTCAACCTATTTTGATGCGCCTGTAGAAGTGGATGATCCTTTTTCTAGAATCCAGATGGATGACCGGTTTCCACAAGATTTAAGAACCATGGGTCCCCGTTTTGCGACCAGTATTGGGCTGGCGTTGAGGAAAGGGTAACGTGAAACAATCGATCAACTTGGTTCTCCGATATACCCCCGGTGGGGAGTACAGGACGTTCCAGGTATTTGTTTTACCGGTTGTGGCGTTCATTTTATTGTTCATTTTGATTTTGGGATCAACCTCCAAAGCCCAAAAAGTGACCTCTTTGCGAAAACAGGTGGAAAGTCTAAGCCAACAGCGTGAGGAGATTAACCGAAGCATCTCCAAACTAGCGGAGTTTTTCCCCATTCAAAATCAACCATCGAGTGGCCTAAACCATGGGTCTTTTTTGGGAAATCCTGTGGAATGGTCACACATTCTAGGGGAGCTGGGCAAACGGCTTCCCAGCCAGGTGTGGCTGCTGCAGGTGGAAAGTTATACCATTGAGAAAAAGAGTTCGGGGGGTAAAGAGTTTCGTATTACGGGAATGGCCAACGGGCACGGGGATGTGGAGAGATTTATTTTTTCGCTTGAAGAACCCCAGCTGTGGAAGGATATCCGGTTGGTCTATGCCCAAAAGGTGGAGGTTCCGCCTCACGTGGAATTTCAGTTAACGGCCCGGTTAAAGTAGAGGGAGTTGAATGAAGGGGTTTTTGGAAAAAATCAATTTTTCCCGATATTCAATGCGAGAACGTTTATTAATGCTGGGAAGTTATCTCCTGGCTGTTTTGGTTTTATTTAACCTGGTTTTTTACCCCAAACAAAAAGAAGCGGGGCGATTGGAAGAGCGTGTTAAAACACTCCAATCGGATATTCAAACACTTTCAAAGACGCTTCAGGAATATCAGCAAAAGGCGATGACGCTTTCCAAGAACCCGGCCAGTTCCGGAACCCAAGAACCCTCAAAAATAGTTTCCGAAGGAGACCGTATATCCACCGTGTTGCGGAAGGTAACTGCCATGGCCATTCAGGAAGATGTGGAATTAGAGATTGTTCGCCCTGAGGTGGTGGAGGAAAAGGAGGAATTTTTACATTTGGTGGTTCAAATCGAAACCAAATCCAGGTTTTTAAATCTTCTTCAATATCTTGAAAAGTTAGAAGGGCTTTCAGAGCCCTTCACCATTTCGGATATTAAAATGCAAACCAATGTAGAAATAAGCCCTTTTCTTAGGTCCAAAATTGTTGCAAAGGTTTTGGTCTGGAGAGGAACTTGAAAAAAACGGTAATCTTTTTTCTCTTTTTTTTGGCATTGGGCTTCCAATCTGGTTTTTGTGAAGGTGATGGCCGCGTATCCCCTCGCTTGGATCAAGGGTTATCCGATATTAATGTAGAAGGTCTCATTCAGGAGGAAGCGAAGCTTATCTTTCCCCCTCCACTGAAAGAAAAAGATTCAGAAGTGGGCAAGAAAGACCCATTTTGGTTGCCCGGACGTAAAAACCCGGAGGAATTGGCCCCCCGTTTTGGAGAATGGCAGCTGACTGCCATTATTTTAAAAAATAACCGGGGTTTGGCCATTATTAATGGAACCATTCTTCGTGAAGGAGATTCAATTGAAGGGGTCCGGGTCCAGAAAATCTTGAAAGACCGTGTTTTTTTATCCCAAGGTGGAGCAAAGGTCGAGGTGAAAATCAGTCCTTTTGGGGAAGAATGAAAGGTTTGCCATGGAGGCATCGTTGCAATGTATAAGATAGAAATTAAAGCATGTGTGGTTGTTTTTGTGTTGGTGGGGTTTTTACTGCTGGGGTTAGGTGTGGTTTTGGTTCGGGCTGAACTTCCCAATGAAAAGAAAATCCAGGTGAAGCGTGAAACCCATGGAAACGGGTCGCCCCTTTTCTCAATGGAATTTAGGGAAGCGGATTTAAAGGATATTTTAAGGGCGCTAGGTCAACAGAATCGGCTTAACATCATCATGAGCGATGATGTGAAGGGTAAAGTGACCTTAAGTTTTCAAAAGGTGGGGTTGTTTGATGCTTTGGAGTCCATTCTCAAAATCCATAACCTCACCTACTTTCGGGAAAAAAATATTATTCGGGTGGTTCGGTCTCCTTTTTCCGAAGGGGAAGGGGATTTGATGACGGAAACCATTGGGGTCAAATATGGTAATGCCAGTGAATCATCCAAATCCTTAAAAACGCTTTTAAGCAAGAATGGAAGCGTTTCCTTTGATGAAAGAACCAACACTTTAATTGTTCGCGATGTTCCGGAGAATGTCCGACGAATCGTCGATTTGGTAAAAGAACTTGACACCATTACTCCCCAGGTGTTAATAGAAGCAAAAATTGTAGAAGCAGTGACCAGCTTTAGCCAGGAATTGGGGGTTCAATGGGGTGGAAATTTTTCAACCAGCGGCGGATCGGGAACCTCCACCATTCATGGGGGTTCCATCAAAGGTTCTCCCCTGGACCCAATTGCGGGTTCCCTGACGGGTGATTTTGGGGCCACGGGGGCTCCCTTTGCCGTAAATCTTCCTGCCGCCGTGGGAAGTGGGGCAGGAGGTGCTCTGGGTTTCTCTTTTGCCAATTTTTCAAATACCCGTCTTCTGGACATTCAGCTTTCGGCGTTAGAGGACAGCGGAAAAGGAAGAATCATTTCCAATCCAAAAATTTTAACCCTCAATAATAAAGAAGCGAGAATTTCTGAGGGTACTGAGATTTTAATCCCCACGGCCACCATTGTGACCACTGCAGGGACAACGGGGGGAGGGAGCCAAACGGGTGGGGAAACCTCGGCGAGCGGAGTCACCACCATCAATGCGAAACTGGAACTCATTGTTACCCCCCATGTAACACCCGATGGAAAAATTATTCTTCATGTCAAAACCGATAAAAAGGATCCCGACTTTAGTCAAGAGGTGGAAGGCATCCCGCCCTTAACGACCCGAACCGCTGAAACGGACCTTCTGGTAAACGATGGAGAAACCGTGGTCATTGGGGGGATTTATATTAAAAGGGAATCCAAATCGGAAGATGGGGTTCCCTGGCTTTCAAAAATTCCGGTTTTGGGTTGGTTGTTTAAAAAAAGGGTAACGGTTGAAGACCAAGCGGAGTTACTTATTTTTATAACCACCAAGATCTATGAAAGTTGATGTTTGAGAAGCAGATCTTTTTCCCAAAAGGGTTGAATTTCAAAATGAATATAAAAAAAAACAAAATTCTGATCCCATCTTTTCAAAAGAAAGTTGAAGTAAAGAGGAAGTCGTGTCGCGAGAAATAGTTGTTTTCATCACCTGCCCTCATCAAAAGGAGGGGCAACGGATCGGTAAGATCCTGGTTTCCGAAAAGTTAGCCGCTTGTGTCAATATTATTCCCGGTTTGGTTTCTATTTTTAATTGGGAAGGAAAACTCAACCAGGAAAAAGAGATCTTGTTGATCGTGAAAACCAGATCCTCCTGTTTTCAAAAATTGGAAAAACGGGTGCGCCAAATTCATTCTTATTCTGTACCTGAAGTGATTGGCTTACCGATTGTGAAAGGCTCAAAAGCCTATATAAACTGGTTGGTGGCCATGACCCAGGGTAAAAAAGCCGTGAGAAAAAAGTCCAAAGAAGCAAAAATAGACTAGAATTTCCATACCGAGACTAAAACGATAAATGTCAAAATTTGGCCAAATTTGGGTAGGCCTATACAGTGTTTTTCTTTTTGACAGCTTTTGTCATCTAAATTTCGTATAATTTTCAAATAGTTAGAATAAACCCAAGAGAAAGAATTTGGCATTTTTTTTGCACAAATATCTGTTTTGAGGATTTCAGATTACCGACCCAATTAGGTTTTTACTCTTTTTTCCGATATTATATAGATATATGAGGGTAAACCATTGTCCTTTCAACTTTTTTGGTTTTGGAATTTGCCTTGACACCCAAGGAAAACTTGTGATAACGTGCCACTGTTTTTTTTTTTGTAAAAGGAGAAGGAGATGATGCCTAAGGAGAGGGGCCCAAAATCATTTACGGTGATGATTCTTCCGAATCCCACCTCAAAAACCTATCGATTTAGTATTACCAAAAAACAGATCAAAACAAGCATCATAGGTGCTACGCTTTTCTCATTGGTTTTTTTCTTTTTAGTTTTTCACTTTATGTATAAAACCAGTGATTTGAAAAATCTTCAAACCCTTCGAAAAGAAAACCGTGTTCAAAAGGTTGAGATTCAAACTCTTTCCACCCGCATCACGGATTTAAACAAGAAGATGTCTCAGCTGAAGGAATTAGACACGAAAATCCGGATCATAGCCGATATTAATCCGCCCAAAGATGGGAATCCGATGCTAGCGCAAGGTGGAGGGGCAGAGGATGAAATGGAATTTCTCTCTCCCACTTTGGTCTCTTTTCCCCAAGGGGACTCCCTGAAAAAAATGGACCGCCACCTGGCGAGGCTTGAGGAAGAAGCTCTTGCTCAAGAAGTCAGTTTTGTAGAGTTGGAGGCGGCCATGAAGGATAAAAGGAAGTTATGGAGTTCTACGCCTTCCATAAAACCTGTTCGTGGTTGGATCACCTCGGGATTTGGAAAAAGAATTTCCCCATTCACTGGAAATTTCTCCATGCACCGGGGCATTGACATTGCAGCCCGCCATGGGACCGAAATTGTTGCCCCCGCCAATGGTATGGTGAGTTACGTGGGGTTTGACAGCGGTCTTGGGAAAGTAATAAAAGTCAATCATGGGTTTGGAATGAAGACGGTATTTGGGCATATGTCAAAAACAGAGGTGAAGATAGGCCAGAAAGTAAAGCGAGGGGAAGTCATCGGATATATTGGAAATACGGGAAGGAGTACGGGACCGCATTTGCATTATTCGATATACGTCAACAATGTTCCGGTGAATCCCAAGAGATATATATTGAATTGAAAAAATTAATCCCGAACCTCTTTTAAAATTCAAATAATAAGGATGATATGGTTATATGATTGAGGGGATAGATAATCTCCCATCTTGGAATTAGACTTTACAGTGTATTTTGATTGATGAAAACCCCGATCCAGGGAAGGGCCCAAGATCGGGGTTTTTGTTTACATATCAATTTGTTCCGGTTATAATACAAAACCGTTGGAATGTTTAAAGTATTTACCACTTATTCATTGGTTTATCGGGGGAAAAGGTGTTAGGAACCCTAATCCGGAAAGTCGTTGGTAGCAAGAATGAGCGGGAGCTCAAAAGACTCCAGCCGCTCGTTGTAAAAATTAATGAGTTTGAAAATGGAATCTCCAAACTTTCTGATGCTGAATTATCGACCAAGACCGATGAATTCCGAAAACGGCATTTTTCAGGAGAGACCTTGGATGATCTTCTTCCGGAAGCGTTTGCGGTGGTACGGGAAGCTTCCAAACGAACCACGGGGATGCGGCATTTTGATGTGCAATTGATTGGGGGAATGGTCCTTCACGAAGGAAAAATTGCAGAAATGAAAACAGGAGAGGGAAAAACCCTAGTGGCTACCCTACCTGTATATCTTAACGCCCTTTCCGGGAAAGGGGTGCACGTGGTAACCGTCAATGATTATTTGGCAAAAAGGGATAGTCAATGGATGGGGTTGATTTACCGTTTCCTGGGTTTAAGTGTTGGAATTGTTCAACATGATTTGGGGGATCAGCAGCGGCAGGAGGCCTACGGCTGTGACGTCACCTATGGAACCAATAATGAATTCGGGTTCGACTACCTCCGGGACAATATGAAATTTGATTATCAATCCTATGTCCAAAGGGATTTGAATTTTGCCATCGTGGATGAGGTGGATAGTATTTTGATTGATGAGGCCAGAACCCCCTTAATTATTTCCGGACCCACGGAAGAGTCTACCGAAAAATATTACCAAATCAACCAAATCATTCCCCGTCTTGCGTTTGAAAAGGATTATTCCATTGATGAAAAATCCAAAACCGCGGCGTTAACGGAGGAGGGAAACGCAAAAGTTGAAAAACTTTTGGGGGTTGAAAACCTTTATGATATTTCAAATATTTCCCTGGTCCACCATGTATTGCAAGCCCTCAAAGCCTATACTCTTTTTAAAAGAGATGTGGATTATGTTATAAAAGAGGGTGAGGTGATTATCGTCGATGAATTTACAGGGAGGTTAATGCCCGGGCGGCGCTGGAGTGATGGCTTGCACCAGGCCGTTGAAGCCAAGGAGGGGGTGAAGATCGCCAATGAAAACCAAACTCTGGCCTCCATTACTTTTCAAAATTACTTCCGGCTTTACAATAAATTGAGCGGAATGACCGGCACGGCGGATACCGAAGCCGCTGAGTTTAACAAAATTTATAATCTGGATGTGATGGTTATTCCCCCGAATAAACAAATGATCCGAAAAGATTTCTCGGATGTTATCTACAAAACGGAAAAAGAAAAATTTAATGCCATTGTGGATGAAATTGTCGAATTAAACAAAAAGGGCCAACCTGTTTTGGTGGGAACGATTTCCATCGAGAAATCCGAAAAACTCAGCGGACTGATAAAGAAGCAAGGAATTAAACATTCTGTGTTGAATGCTAAATTTCATGAAAAAGAGGCCGAAATTATTTCCCAAGCAGGTCGCTTTGAGGGGGTGACCATTGCCACCAATATGGCGGGGCGTGGGACGGATATCCTGTTAGGGGGAAATCCTGAGGTTCTTCTAAAAAAGGAAATGGATGGGAAAAAAGAGGTGTCAGAGGGAGAAAGGGAAAAGGTTTTAAAGAAGATTCAAGAAGCATGCGAGCTGGAGAAGAAAGAAGTGATCGCATCTGGGGGCCTTCATATTATCGCAACCGAACGCCATGAAAGCCGGAGAATTGACAATCAGCTTCGAGGCCGTTCTGGACGTCAGGGAGATCCAGGATCTTCCCGATTTTATTTGTCTTTGGAAGATGATTTGCTCAGAATATTCGGGTCCGAAAGAATTGCAAGCATCATGGATCGATTGGGAATGGAAGAGGGTGTTCCCATAGAACATCGAATGGTTACCCGGGCCATTGAAAATGCCCAAAAAAAAGTTGAGGCTCACAATTTTGATATTCGGAAACAACTCATTGAATACGATGATGTAATGAACAAGCAACGGGAGGTGATCTATGACCAGAGACGACAAATCTTAAAGGGAGAGAACCTGAAGGATGAAATTTTTGAGATGGTCGAAGAGGTTGTGGAGGAAAACCTCGCCTCCTTTTGTGATCCCAATGTTTACCCTGAGGAATGGGATCGAAAAGGGTTGGCAGAAGCCATTGCCCTTCAATTTTCTGTTCCCTTTTCTGAAGGCCAACTTCAGGATGAAACCGATTCCGGGTTGAAGGGTGTCATTGTACAAAAGATTAAAGAGGAGTATGAACGAAGAGAAAAGGAGTTTGGATCCTCTTTAATGCGATACCTTGAAAAAATGGTCATGCTCCGTGTGGTGGATACCCTATGGAAAGATCATCTTCTGGCCATGGATTACCTAAAGGAGGGAATCGGGTTAAGGGGGTATGGGCAAAAAGATCCCTTGGTGGAATATAAACGGGAGGGATTTGATCTTTTCTCCCAAATGGTTCAAAAAATAAAATCTGATGTGTGTGAACAGATCTTCCGTGTGCAAATGGTGAAAGAAACCAAAACCGTTGGTTCAATGATACCGAGAGCCCCAGCTCTGCAATTTAATCGAGGGGAAATGGCTAAACCCCAGACCGTTCACCGAGATCAACGTAAAGTTGGGCGAAATGACCCTTGTGCATGTGGAAGTGGTAAAAAATACAAAAAATGCTGCGGCCGATAAAGTGGTTCATTGAGGTGAATTCATGAAATGTGCAGGAATTCAAATGACCTGTGGTCCTGATATTGAAGCCAATCGGAAAAAAGCGTGTGAAATGGTACAAATGGCCGTTGAAAGCGGTGCGGATATCGTGGCTTTTCAGGAAATGTTTTGTCTTCCATGGTTTCCCCATGAAGAAAATAAAGACCATTTCCATCTGGCGGAGGAGTTAGAGGGACCCACGATTCAACTGTTTAAACGTTTAGCACTTGAAAAAGGGATTGTATTAATTTGTCCCATCTTTGAAAAAGAAGGGACTCAGTACTATAATTCCGCCGTCGTAATTGGGCCGGATGGTGAAATAATTGGAAAGTACCGAAAAATCCACATTCCCAACCTTCCCTTTTGGCAAGAACGATTTTATTTTCATTCTGGTGACCTGGGTTTTCCTGTTTTTAAAACTCCTTTTGGTTCCATCGGGGTCTTGCTCAGCTGGGATATTTTTTTCCCAGAGGGTACAAGAATCCTTGCGCTCAAAGGAGCAGACCTCTTATTTGTTCCTACTTCTGCTGCTTTTGCTTCTCAGCAGCGGTGGGAAAAGGTTATTTGTGGAAATGCCATTTCCAATAATGTGTATATCTTTAGAATTAACCGGGTGGGACGTGAAAAAGAGCAGCATTTCTACGGGAAAAGTTTTTGTGTAAACCCGAACGGTGAGATGATTGCTGAGCCTGCGGGTTTAAAAGACGCAATCGTATTTGCAAAGGTTGATTTAGGAGAGGTTCAGAGATCCAGGGCGATTTGGACTTTTTTCCGGGACCGACGTCCCAAAGAATATGGAGATCTTTTGAAATATGAAGCGGGAACAGAATGGCCCAAGTCTTCGCTTGGCCAATGAAAAATTAAAAGAGGAACTTTCCCAAAGGACCCGACAGCTTTCGTTTTTCATTGATATCGGTAAGGCTTTAACCTCTACTCTGGAATATAAAAAAGTCTTAAATATCATAATGGAAAAAGCCCAAAAGCTAATTCGATGCGAGGCCTGGGCACTTCTTTTAATGGATGTATCTTCCCAAGAGCTTTATTTGGAATTGGCAAAGGGAAAAAAAAGGAGGAAAGTTAAAGAGTTACGATTGAAACTGGGAGAAGGGGTAGCGGGGTGGGTGGCCAAGAAAGGAAAACCGTTTATCTTGTCTGATGTCCGAAAAGAGAAACGCTTTTTTGATGGTCCGGATGTTGCCATCAGTCAAAATCCAAAATCCATTCTTTGTGTTCCCATCATCAACAAAAGGAAAACCATTGGGGTTTTGGAAATGATTAACCGGCTGGATGGGCAACCCTTCCAACGGAGGGATTTGGATCTTCTTTTAAAACTAGTGGATCAGGCGTCGATTGCCATTGAACGCTCCTGGTTATATCAAAAAATGGCGGATCTAGCGATTACGGATGACCTAACCAAGCTTTTTAATTTTCGGTATTTGGATCAAACATTGGACAATGAGGTCCGACGATGCCAGCGTTATGGGCTCATGGTTTCAATGATTTTTTTAGATCTGGATTATTTTAAAACCGTCAATGACAATCATGGCCATTTAATGGGAAGTCAGGTTTTAATTGAGGTTGGGGAGATTTTACTCAATAGTTTGCGAAACGTGGATACGGTTGCCCGTTACGGAGGGGATGAATTTGTGGTAATTCTACCCGAAACGGATGTGGAAACCACCTTCCGGATTACCCAGCGTATCCATGAAACTTTTCACAAGTATGTTTTTCTTGAAAAAGAAGGACTTCGGGTTCAATTAACCGCCAGTTTTGGAATCGCGGGTTTCCCGCAACATGCTAAAGATAAAACCAGCCTCATTCGTCTTTCCGACCAAGCCATGTATAAAGCCAAAGGGATGGGTCGAGATCGCATTTGCGTGGCGGATAAGGCAGAATAAAAAGGTTAACTTTTCCCTCTTCGAAAAAGCACAAGCCTTTCCCAAAAGGTTTTTTATTCCCTCTCACCCCGCACTGATGGAATGAGGATTTTCTTCCCTTGGCGAGTCCAAAAACCCTTGGGGAGAGACCTTTTTATTTTGTTCATCGGAAGGGGGTGGGTTATAGGTAAGCTCTTCTGCTGATGAAAACCTTGCTTCCACCCGATTGAGTTTTTTATCCGCATCATCATATTTTCCCTTTGCATAGGTCAAATGGGTTCCCAGGGTAACAAATTCTTTTCGGAACCGTTCAAAATCCCCTTTTAATTGTTCCAGATGGTTAATGATGACCATGGCACTTCGCTCAATTTTAAGACCTTTTAGGCCAAAAACAATCGCTTGTAAATACGCATAAAAACTGTGAGGAGAGACTGGAATGACCTTTCGGTTGAGGGCGTAATTTGAAATACTTTTATCGCCTTCTTGGGTTTCTTCCTTTACGATAATTTCATAATAAACATTTTCTGCCGGGAGATACATCAGGGCAAAAGGAAAAGTTCCCTCATCTGGAAGAATATATTTGGTTGCAATGGAATCAATGTGTTTTTTGACATCGGAATTGAATTTTCGCCGATTGACCCTTCGCTCTTCTTCCGTGTGGGATTCTAAAATTCTCCTAAAATTTTCAAGGGGAAATTTGGCATCAATGGGAACCAGCCCTGGGCCTAGTTTGACCACTGCATCCACAATTTCTCCATTTTTAAACCGGTGTTGAAGGGAATAATGGTCCTGGGGAAGGACCTGGTTTAACAGGTCTCCCAAAAATAGTTCTCCCAACACCCCCCGGAGTTTGGGCGCACGGAGTATTTCTTGGAGAGTGGAAATATTCTTTCCAATTTCAAACACTTTTTCGGTTGCTTTGGTGAGCTCCCCGAGATTTTGCCTTACTTCCCCCACCACCTTGGCAGCATGGTCTAAGCGAGAACCAATATTGCCCGATGTGTTTTGGAGGTGCTGGGAAATGGAATTCAACTGCTGATTTACCTGTTGCGTAACCTGAGAGAGCTGTTGGTTGACTTGGTTGGTTTGGTTGGAAATGGAATCACTCATTTGATGCCGGAGGGTATCCATTTGCTGTTGAAGTAAACCAAGAGATTGGTTTTCTTGGGATTTCCCTTTAAAAAACCCCAAATAGATGATGAAAAGGAAAACCCCTAATATGACCAGAAGAACGATGGGCTCCATTATCTTTAATCCTTTTTCTTTGTAATTCCTTTAATCATTAGCGATTTTTTTGACTGAGATGGACATTCCTATTCAATAGTGACATTCTCATATATTCCAATTGGTCTGGGGGAGTGGGTTCAGAGCGGATTCTTTTTTTTTTGGAGGTTATCGTTTTTGCCTTTATTTGTCAATTGATAGGAAATGACCCAAGAACATATATGGACCCATCCCGTTTCGCAAGGATGTTTTTCAATTGAGGCAAACAAGGAACAGATTGCTTACATATATCCGGCCTGTGAGTGGAAATCTGATTAGTTTCCTGGCCCCGATG
>Ga0214472_10000604_pt1 | contig 43767 bp, 39 predicted proteins | sample RVTome_6_FD_207662 | JGI IMG/M metagenome (GOLD analysis project Ga0214472, IMG submission 207662) | Soil microbial communities from uranium-contaminated site in the Upper Colorado River Basin, Wyoming, United States - RVT140D175 | ecosystem: Environmental > Terrestrial > Soil > Contaminated >...
AGTCTGACTGAAGGGCTAAGCTAACCCCGCCGGAGTCTGCAGACAAGTGACTGATTCGGTTGGCACTATCGACCGATGGTTGATTTCGGCGATACGACGGGTCCTTTCAAACGGTCGTATTAAAGTTTCCCGTTGATCAGTCGATAACCAGTATAATTGCTGCCGGCTATCAGTCGGCTAGCCTGTTCGTTGTTAACTGTTTATTGTTTAATCCGAATTACCGGTTGTACAACCAACGCTGGATTGCAGCGATAAGTGCAACACCAAGCCTTGCGGAGGCGGTCGTGATCAACATCCATTCATCTCCTTTTGCCGGTCAGCAGACGCTGAGCCCGTTAACGACCCGTAGCGAATCCGCGGTCTCGGGTCAGCCTGGACAGAGCACATCGCTCGATACGCTGCTGGGAAAGCTGGCCGAGAATATTCCCGGCATGACCACCGATGGCCTCAAGGCGCTTGATCCCGAGGACTACACGCCCGAAAAGGTTTCCGGCCGCATTGCCGATTTCGTCGCCTCCGGTCTTGCCGCGGCGGCAAGCCGTGGCGCCAGTGACGAGCAGTTGAACAAGATGTACCAGGATGCCGTGAAGGGGGTGGAGAAGGGGTTCGCCGAAGCGCGCGAGATTCTCGACAACCTGAAGGTGTTGGAGGGCGAGATCGCCGATACGGTGGAGCAGACCGAGAAGCTCACCTTCGAGGCGCTCAATGCGTTGGCGCCGGGAACCGAGGATGTATCCAAGGCGCTGGCGACGCGCAAGGGTATCGTGGAGCGTTTCAGCAACGCCGAGGATATGGAGCTGAAGGTCACCACGCTGGACGGTGACGAGGTGCGTATCAGCTTCTCCCGCGACCAGAACTACGAAAGCGCCTTCGCCGCGGTCAGTGACGGCGACGGGAATTCGGCAGCGAGCTTCAGCCTCAGCCGTGCGGAAAGCAGCGAGTATCGGTTCAGTGTCGAGGGCGACCTGGACGAGGGCGAGATCGATGCGCTGCAGAGCCTGATCAAGGATGTTTCCAACCTGGCGGATGAGTTCTTCGACGGCGATGTGCAGAAAGCCTTCGAACAGAGCGCCGAACTTGATTTCGACAGCTCCGAATTGATGTCGATGAATCTGAACATGAGCTATACCCGCCAGTATGTCAGCGTATCGAGCTACGAGCAGGTGCAGCAGTTGGATCAACCGCAGGATCGACCGGGGCTGCGGCTCGGTCACCTGATGAAGGGGCTGGCGGAGAGCGTTGGTGCGCCCTCGCTGGGCTTCCTGGGGGCGCCCGGTCAGTTCGGTCGCGATCTGTTGTCCGGTCTGATTCACCAGGATGTCCGCTACGACACCGCACCGGACGAGCAGCAGACCGAGTATGACGACAACCTGTCACAACTGATCGAGGCCGTGCTTTAGCACTCCAATCCGTACCGGCTGAACGACAGCTTGCCGTTGCGGAAGATGACGCCCTCGGCGCTCAGCCGCTCGACCTGCCTGTTGTAGGCTTCGCTTCCCTTGGGAAACGACGACTCTCCCCTGGCATTCACCACCCGGTGCCAGGGCAGTGTCGTATCGTGCGGCAACCTCTTCAGTGTAGTGCCCACATAACGCGCATGGTTGGGGAAACCCGCCAGTCTGGCGATCTGACCGTAGGTCGCCACCTTGCCTTCGGGAATCGAGGCGACGATCTGCCAGATCAACTCGTTCAATGCCGCTGTACTCATGCCCAAGCCTCTAACTCTAATGAGTGGAAGGGAAGAAGAGATAATCTATACCATGTTCGAGAGAGGGTGGAGGCCGTACGGTTGCTTCGGATCGGGGGTAGATCCGGGCAGATAGCGGCAAATTGCCCTCATATGAAGAGTTGGCTACAATCCGGCTGCATATGCAGACGGCGGGGACCGGAACCGGTCGCGCCGTAACGGCCCACGGCATGTGTCGGAATGGGCCACCAAGCAGGGAATGGAGGACCGTTACACAGTGGGCGATACACGTCGGCAAGGCATCATCATACGTTCCCAGTTGAGCGAATTCGTACTGCCTCCCATCGACGACGGCCTGGTGCTGGGGCTGCAGTCGCCGATCGGGCATGTCGCGGTGGGCAAGGCGCTCAGCCTGTTGACCACGACCCCTTTCGAACACCTTCAGGTCGATGACGACATCATCGGCGACATCATTGTCCGCAAGGCGATCATGCGCAAGATCAGCGCCGATGACCTGCGCGCCTACGTGCTCAACGAGATCAAGCCGATCATGGGGCCGGAAGAGATCATCCACCTTCGGATGCAGGTGGATGTGATCATCGAGAGGAGAGGACCGTGACCGCCCAGGAGCGGTTCGGCGAAAGAAGCGTGGATTCGCTACGTGCAGGCGACTGCCTGTGTCCACGCTGGAAGGCGGTGGAGGCCGAGCAACGCTACGCGGATGTGGCGGGCGCTGATGGCGAACCGCGAGTGTTTGCGGTATTCGACAGCGACGAGTTTCTCGGTCTGGTCGAGGCTCACCATGCGATGCTGTTTCCGGGGCGCATCTTCGCCGACCTTCTGGTCCGTCGACAACCGTCGGTGCTCACCACCGACACGCTGCTGCCCGCTATCCTCCGGCGGCTGCAGGATGCCAAATGCGAATATCTTCCTGTCATGGACCTCTCGGGGAAACTGCTGGGCATCGTTTCCCTGCTCAGCGTCTTCGAGGCGCTTATGCATACCGAACAGCGGCTGCGCGACGAACGTGAACGCTTGATTCAATCGCTGTTTGCCGAGCTCGAGAACCGGCGTGTCTCGGCGGCCGTGTTCGATACCACCTCCGAAGGGATCGTCGTCACGGACGCGACCAATCGCATCATCCTGGTCAATCCCGCCTTTACCCGCAGCACCGGCTACAGCGAGGCCGAGCTGCTCGGCAAGACACCCGCCATGCTGCGGTCGGGACGGCATTCGAACGACTTCTATCGTGCCATGTGGCAAGCGCTGGCGGAAAGCGACCATTGGCAGGGCGAGATCTGGAACCGGCGCAAGGACGGCGAGGTGTACCCTGAGTGGCTGCATATCAATGTCATACGCGACGATGCCGGCGCCGTACGTTACTACGCCGGGCTGTTCTCCGACATTACGCTGCACGACGGTCTGCGCAATAAACTTCACCACCTCGCCTACCACGATCCGCTCACCGATCTGCCCAACCGCCAGCTGTTCATGGACCGTCTGTCGCAGTTTGTCGTGCAGGCGCAGCGTTCAGGCGTCGGCTTCTCGCTCCTGTTCATCGATCTGGATGGGTTCAAGGATGTCAACGACACCCTCGGCCACCGGACCGGCGACCGCTTGCTGGAGGCGGTCGCGAAACGGTTGCAGATGGCGGTACGCCAGAGCGATACCGTGGCGCGCCTGGGCGGGGACGAGTTCACCGTCATCCTGCCGGGCTGCGTAGACGAGACAAGGGTCATCGCGACGGCAGACCAGATATTCAACCGCCTGAATAGACCCTTCGAGATCGACGGTCACGAACTGTTCGTCGGTGCCAGCATCGGTGCCGGCCGTTTCCCGGATGACGGAGAAACCGAGGAAGCCCTGCTGATGGCGGCCGACTCCGCCATGTACCGTGCCAAGGATGAAGGGAAGGGACGACTCAGTTTTTATTCGGTGGTGCTGCGCGAGCGTGCCGCCCACCGAATCGAAATCCTCAATGCCTTGCGCCACGCCTTGGCCGAACATGAGCTAAGGGTGTATTGGCAGCCCCAGGTATCCTTGCTCGATGGAGCCGTCGAGGGTATCGAAGCCCTGTTGCGCTGGCCGCTCGCCGGCGCGGAGCCGGTTCCACCGGCCGAGTTCATCCCGATCGCCGAGCAGGGGGGCATGATCGAACTGCTCGGCGAATGGGTGCTCGAGACCGCATGCCGCGAGGCGGCTGCTCTGCGTGAGGCGAACTCCGGCTATGTACCGCGTGTGGCGGTCAACTTTTCACCGCTCCAACTCAAGCCCGGCGTCGATCGAACCGTGATCGATGCCGTACTGGCCAGCGGCCTGGATCCGGCGTCGCTGGAGATCGAACTGACCGAGTCGGCACTGGCGACCGGGCGGGAGGGGATGCTGGAGTTTCTGCGCAGCCTCGGCGAGGCAGGTATCGAGATCGCCGTCGACGACTTCGGCACCGGATGCTCCAACCTGGCGACGTTGAAGACGCTGCCGGTCCACAAGGTCAAGATCGATCGCGCGTTCATCTCCGATCTGGCCACCGACCCCGATGACCGGGAGATCGTCGCCGCCATCATCGGCATGGCCCATGCGCTCAAGCTGAAGGTGGTGGCCGAAGGAGTGGAAACTCAGGAGCAGGCCGATCTGCTGCGCCAACTGGGCTGCGATATGGCACAGGGCTATCTCTACAGCCCGCCGGTGCCGATGGACGAGTTGCGCGAATATTTGAATACCCGTACAGGGTGAGGCGCCACCCTCCACCGGCAGACGAGGCTTGCACCCGGCGAGCGGTGCCGGTACTCTCAGCCCCCGATTGCAGGTGCCCCCCACGGCCGTTGGTCGCGACGGGGGATAATCGGGAAGTCAGGTGAAAATCCTGCGCTGCCCCCGCAACGGTAACGAGACGGTAAACGGCCGATACACGCCACTGTGGCAAAGACCATGGGAAGGCATCGGCCGCCGGCACAGGCGTAGAGCCCGCGCCCCGCTCCAAGCCCGGAGACCGGCCTGCGACACGGCGGACCTCGTGATGAGGTTCGTCCGAGTGCGCATCAGGCGGGGTGTCCCTGAAACGGCATTATCTTGTTCGCAACCCGGTAGCGATAGGACCTGCGCGGCGCGCCTGCGCCCCGACGGACTCGTGCGTTCCATGGGTGTCGAAGAGTTGTGCATGTTTTGACGGTTCGCGCGGTAAATGCCGAACCCGACTTGCCGGTGCGTGTAGATCTTTCGAGGAGTCTGCATGCGCAACCAATCTAAACCACTGACCTTAGCCTCTTTCCTGTGCAGCTTTGTCTGCGCTCTGTGTGTTGTGCTGTCGAGCCTGTGGCAACCGGTACGTGCGGCCGAAGCGCCAAGGGCCGTCGCCATCGTGTCCGATCGTTCGGCGCCGGTGCTGGTAGCCGGTGCCCACCGTTTTCTGGAACGCTATCCCGATGCGGGGATTCAGGTGCGCACGCTGTCGCAGCTCAATGAGATGAGCGACGGCGAGTTGAACGCGCTGATCGACAGTGCCGATCTGTTGCTCTATGCCGCCGTGTTCGGTGCGCCGGTGGAACGGCTGCTTGCCCTGCCTCGGCGGGAGGGGCAGAGACGACTGGTGTTCCACAGTGACCGCCGCCTCTATGCGCTGCATCGCGACAGCCAGGGCGGACGCTTTCCCGCGCTGAGCGATGACGACAGGAAACAGCTGTTCGGCCGCCCACGCACCGATATCCCCTATGCCGACTGGCTTGCCCTGCAGCAGCAGGCGTTTCCGCAGTTCGCCGACTGGCTGCTGGCCCGCGCCTACTGGCAGCAGCGCAATGCCGATAACCTGGCCATGCTGTGGCAGCGGCTGCTGCTGCCCGACTCGCCGGATCTTCGGTCTCCCAGGGTGAACGACCCGGTTCGTTTCTATCTGAACACCCGCTCGGTGACGGCCGCGGAGCTGGAAGAGAAATTGACCAAAGATGCCGAAACCCTGTTTGTACTCGATCATCAGACCGGCGACCTGCCCGGTAACTGGGAGCTGCATCGACGCCTGTGCGAAGAGCCGGCCCTGCAGTGCGTGTCGGTGCTGGCGAACTGGGGCGAGGCCAGCGCGCAGGCGGTGGCACGGATCGGTGAACTGGCACCCGATTCCGCGCCCTGGGCGATCCTGTCGATTCAGGACTTTGTCGTCGGCGGCGGCGATGGCCGTGAAGCCGTGACCGAGCAACTGGCCGCGTTCAACGTGCCGGTGTTCAAGGGGATACGGATCGACGAGTACAACGCGGCGGCGTATCGGCTCTCCGCCAACGGCCTGCCCGCGGATTCGGTCTACTACAGGGTCGCCATGCCGGAGCTGCAGGGGGTGAGTCAGCCGGAGGTGCTGGCACTGGCCTCCGATGCCCGTGTCGATGCGTTGACCGGTGCACGCCTGACGCTGTCGCAGCCGCTGGATGAGGCGGTGGAGCGTCAGCAGCGACGGGTGCGCCGCTGGCTGAAACTGCGGCGGACACCGAACGCCGACAAGCGCCTGGCGATCATCTACTACAACCATCCGCCGGGGCGGCACAACATCGGTGCCGACAACCTCAACGTTCCCGAATCCCTGTGGGAGATCCTGCAGGCGCTGAAGGCGCAGGGCTACGATACCGGTTTATTGCCGGAGTCGCCCGAGGCGCTGCTCGATCAGCTGCAGCAGCGCGGCGTCAATCTGCCGGAGGATCGCCAGGCACTGGCGCAGATGGCCCCCCTCGTGACCCGGATGGAGGGCGAGGAGTACAGCCGCTGGTTCGCGACCCTGCCGCCGACGGTGCAGCAGGAGATGGTGCGCGGCCCGCTCGGGTATCTGCATGCCCGGCTGGAGCCGCTGCTCGCGGAAGACGGAGCGGCGTCGCTTGATCCGGGTGTCCATGCCGAGATGAGCACTCTGATCGAGCGCACCCTCGGCGATCTGCGCCATGTGCTCGACGGCGTGCGCCATAAGGGGCGTGAGCGGGCGCTGGACCTATTGGAACAGCTGTCCGGGCAGTATCGCGCGCTGCTGGCGGATGACCTGCCCGCCGAGGCGCGTCACGAGCACTGGCAGCAGGCCGGTGCGCTGGTGGCCGCCCTGGTGCATATGCGGATAGAGGGGTTGCGCGGCTGGGGCGAGGCACCGGGCCGGACCCTGGTCTGGGAGGGGCAGATACTGATCCCCGGCCTGCAGTTCGGCAAGGTGTTCCTCGGCCCGCAACCGCCACGCGGCTGGGAGCTCAACGAGGAGCTGCTGCACGCCAACATGTCGTTCCCGCCGCCGCACCAGTATCTGGCGTTCTACCACTATCTGCGCGACGAGTTCAAAGCCGATGCGCTGATCCATGTCGGCCGCCACTCCACCTACGAGTTCCTGCCCCGGCGCAGCGTCGGGCTGGGCAGTGACGACTATCCGTCGCTGATGATCGAGGATCTGCCCAGCATCTACCCCTATATCGTCGACGGCGTCGGCGAGGGGATCCAGGCGAAACGGCGCGGCAAGGCGGTGATGATCGACCACCTGACGCCGCCGCTGGCGGTCACCGAACTCTACGACGACCTGCTCGGCCTGCGCCAGTTGATCGAAAGCGCGGAAGCGGCGAGCGACGACACCACGCGGCGCCGTGCGGTGGAGGATCTGCGCGCGCGTATCGATGCGCTCGACCTGCGCGACGAACTGGTCGCCAGCATGGACGAAGAGCTGAAGGTGCGGGGCATCGGCTTCGATCAGGTCGACGACGAGTTCCTGCTGCATGAGGTGGGTCACTACCTGACCAAACTGCAGGAGTCGTTCATGCCGCTGGGTCTGCACACCTTCGGACGCGACTGGCAGCCGGAGGCGATCGACACCATGCTCGAGTCGATGGCGGACGGCGACTCTGTCGACCCGGCCTGGCGGAAGGCGTTGACCGACTCGCCCAGGGCGGAGATGGCAGCGCTGATGAATGCGCTGAACGGCGGGTTCGTGGTACCGGGCAAGGGCAACGATCCGATCAAAACACCGGAAGCGCTGCCCACCGGGCGCAACTTTCATGCCCTGGACGGCAGTCTGCTGCCGACCCCGTTGGGCTATGAGTTGGGGGCGGAGCTGGCGCACAAGGCGCGTGTCCAGGCGGCAGGCTCGGATACGGCGGACAAGAAGGAAGCGGTTATCCTCTGGGCCTCGGACGCTGTAAGGGACGAGGGCGCGATGATCGCGTTCGGGCTGGATATGCTCGGGGTCAAGCCGGTCTGGAACAGCCGCGGTATCGTCAAGGATATCGAATTGCTGCCGCTGGACGACAACCGTCCGCGTCGCCGGGATGTGCTGTTCACCACCTCCGGCCTGTTTCGCGACCTCTACGGCCGTCAGTTGGAGCGGCTCGACCAGGCGGTTCTGCTGGCGCTGTCGGCCAGCGGCGAGGTCATCGCACGCGACTATCCGGCACTGCAACCGGCGCTCGACGGCGCCCTGGCGCCGCTCGGGGGCAACATCGTACGAGGCAGCGAGTCTCTGGAGCAGAACCTGGTCGCCGCGCACTGGGTAGAGGAGGCGCGGGAGCTGCTCAGAAGCGGCGGCGACGCGACGCCCGAAGAGCTGGGACGTCGTGCCGGTCTGAGGGTATTCGGCACCGCGCCCGGTGCCTATGGCGCCGGCGTCAACCGGCTGGTGGAGCGCTCCGGCAGTTGGCAGCAGCGGCAGGAGGTGGGCCAGGCCTATATCAAGCGGATGGGCCATGCCTACGGTATGGGACAGGCCGGTCTCAGTGCACAGGACGACTTCGTGCGTCAGTTGAGTCAGGTGGGACGCAGCTATCTTGGTCGGGCCAGCCACCTGTACGGGCTGATCGACAACAACGATGCCTTCGACTATCTCGGCGGTCTGAATCTGGCGGTGGAGACGGTTACCGGCACGCCGCCGGCGAGCTTCGTGATCCAGCATGCCCGCGCCGAGGATGCCCGTCTCGATCCGCTGGCCCAGGCGCTGGGCGCCGAGCTGCGCGGACGTTTCCTGAATCCGCAGTGGATCAAGCCGCTGATGGAGGAGGGCTACTCCGGCGCCCGCACCCTGGGCAGCGAATTTGTCGAGTATCTCTGGGGTTGGCAGGTGACCAGTCCCGAGATTATCCACTCCCGGGTCTGGGACGAGGTGAAGGCGGTCTACCTGGACGACAAGCTGGAGATCGGGCTCGACCGCTTCCTGCAGGACGGCCACAACCAGCAGGTGCGCAGCAATATCCTGGCGGTGATGCTGGTCGCGGCGCAGAAGGGGTTCTGGCAGGCGGACGAGGCAACCCTCGATGCGCTGGCGCAGGATTTCGCCGACAACATCCTGCAGTACGGCATTCCGGGCAGCGGCCACACCCACGCCCGCCATCCGGTCTACGACTTCGTCATGCCGCGGCTGTCGCCGGAGCAGGCCGAAGCGCTGAAGCAGGCGCTGGCGGCCAGTCGCATGCCGGAGGTCGAATCGACCCTGGCCGATGCGCCGAGCCATATCCAGGAGATTCGGATGGAGGAAGCGCCGTCCGACAGCAGCGAAAGCGACAATGGCGCCCGCGAGAATGAAACCGAGAACCCGGCGTCGACACCGCTCTGGCCGTTCGCGGTTCTGGCCCTGTTACTGATCGGCGGCGGCCTGCTGCGTGGCCGCCTTGGAGGACAACACTGATGCTCTCTTCCTATTCGTTGACGCTCATGCACCAGATCACCGGCCTGCTGCTCGAACCGGTGGTCTGGGGGTTGATGTTCCTGCTGGCGCTGAGCCTGTGGGAGTCGGGGCTCGCCATCGGCGAGCGTTGCGGCGGCTTGAGCCGGTTGCGCGCGCGGGGCGATGTCGAACTGGCCATGCGCCAGGGGCGCCGCCGGATCGAGCGCGCCGACTTCATCACCCGCATCTCGCCGATGCTCGGGCTGATGGGCACGCTGATTCCGCTCGGCCCCGGCCTGTCCGCGCTGGGGGACGGCGAGCTGTCGATCCTGACCACGGCGATGACGGTGGCGTTCGATACCACGGTGATGGGGCTGCTCGGCGGTATCGTCGGTTTCGTGCTCGGCCGTGTGCGGCGGCGTTGGTATGACCGGTTGCTGGACGAACTGGAGTCTCGGCCGGCTTCTCGGACGGCGCCGCTGCGGGAGGCTGCCTGATGAGCGGACACTGGCGTCGTAACCGCTTCGACCAGGAGATGGAGGAGCCGCTGGGGCCGCTGGCCAACCTGCTCGACCTGATGCTGGTGTTCGCCTGCGGCCTGATCGCGGCACTGGTGGCGCAGAGTCCGTCGCTGGCCGAGCACTTCGATTCCCGCCGAGCAGTCACCGAAGGGCGGGAACTGCCGCAACTGCCGAGCGGGATGGAGGGTGCGGCCGGTCAGGGCTTCGAAGCGGTAGGCCAGGTCTACCGCGATCCCGAAACCGGCAGGTTGATCCTGATCGGGGATCAGTAGGAGTAGGAGAGGGAGATCGAGCCGAACTTGTGGCCGCCGTCCTGCCCTTCGAACTGCCGGGTGCGGTAGTAGTTGGCCAGCGACAGCTTCCAGCGCTCCCAGGTGGCGGCGACGCCCCAGACGGCATCGCCGACCAGCGGCTCCTTGTCCACCGAGTGGCTGTCGCGGAAGGTGTTGCCGTCGAGGAAGATATCGCGCAACACCCAGCGCCCGTCCAGCGACAGGAAGAGGTGCATGCCCCATTCGTTGTGCAGGCGCGGATCCACCGCCGTCGGTGTGCTGTTGTCGCCGCCGGGGCGCAGCGCCGAGGTGCCGAAATCCATCGGCAGGTTGTAGCCGATGCGGTATTCGACGCCGGTGTTGAGGTAGGTGGCGACATTGCCGAGGCTGCCGCCGGCGTGGCCGATCAGGTCGTGCTGGAAGTTGTCGACCAGGCCGCCGAAGAGCAGGCGCTGCTTGCGCTCGTAGATCAGTTGAATGCCGGGCTCGTTGTGCAGTTGGTTGTCCCAGCCCTCGAATCTGTCGAAACCGCGCAGGTCGTGGATGAGGTCCTGGCTCTCGTGGGCCAGCGACCAGGGGCCGACGACACCGAGATCGACCTCGAAGGAGTTGAGCTTGTGCCGGGTCTGGGTGTGGTAACCGAAGCCCAGGTAGAGCCAGCCCGCATAGGGACGATCGTCGGGGTCGAGCGTGGTTCGTTCGCGGTCCTCCGGCGTGTACATCTGCTGACCGAGGGTGACCACCAGACGTCGGCTGGGGTCCTTCTCGAACCGGGCCGGCAGCGGATCCAGCACCGTCAGAGCCCGGTTGGCACCGCGTATCCAGGCGGGGATGGCCGGGTCGTCGATGAAGCTGTCGATCACCGGCGAGACCCAGGAGGCGCGGACGCCGCTGGTGTACTGCCGGTCGGTGTCGTCGAACAGGTCGTTTTCCATGTACAGGCTCAGTGTCCAGCTGTCGTCGCCGGGTCGAGCCTGTACGGCAGGGGTGGCGGCCAGTAGAGCGCAGGCCAGCAGGGTATACTTGGCGTACATGATGTTACTTCTTGATCCACTTGCCGTCGGGTGTGCGTACATACTCGCCGTCCGGTGCCCGCTTGAGCAGGCGTTCGCCGGTACGCAGCTCCATGATCTTCAGCTCCACACCCGCCTCTTTGGCCTTCTCGATGTAGAGCGCCTTGCGCTGACTGTTGATGTCCTGCACCAGCGCCTTGACGTCGGCGCTTGGGCTGCCGGTGACGATGCCGAGGTAGCCGCTGCTCTGTTCGCCGATCAGCCCCTGGGCCTTGGCCTCATCCAGTGACAGCGCAAAGGCCGGAGTGGCCAGCAGAATCAGCAGGGCGGCCAGTGCCGCGCGCAGATTGATGGGTTTCATGATACGTACCTCCCTCAGAATAGATCGCTGTTCTCTTCGAGCAGATCGTCGATCTGCCTGTCCACCTTGACCAGAATCTCGTGCTCCACCTTGACGTTCAGGTTGATGGTGATCGGGTCCGAAGGGGCAGCAAGCTGCACTGTCGGTGTGCATGCACTGAGCAGCAGTAGGGCCGTCGGCAGAGCGAGCCGGAACGCACCTGGTTTCAGCATGGTCGGAACTCCTCGTCGGAACTTTTCATCGGAACTTTTCATCGGAACTTTTCATCGGAACTTCTCGTCCGCGTCGTCCGCGGTTGCTTATGTTTTCGTGTATAGGCTCTCATTACACAGCTTAATCGGGTCTTAAGGCTCAACGGGTCAACTGCTTCTGCAGCGATTCACCTATCCGTTGTGACATCTGCAGCGATCTTAGCAGCTGTAACAGGTTCTCCTCGATATTGAGCGTCAGATCGATCGGGCGGCCCTGCTGCCAGTCAGGGTTCTGACCCCGGAGTCGGCTGTTCAGTTCCAGGTCGCCGTTGGGGGCGTAGTTTACGCGCAGGTTGAGCTGCTCCAACTGCAGGTTGCTCAGCGCCGACAGCGCCAGTTGCAGGCCGGGGTTGGACTGGGCCGTGATCTCCAGTTCGGGGCTGGGCTGGTAACGGATCCAGCCCGGGGTGTCGCTGTCGATACGGCCGCCATTGACCTCGATCCGGCTGCCGTCGATCTTGAGCGGCAGGGTGCCGCTGAGCGCCGTCTCGCCGGTCAGGCCCGGTTGCTGGTACAGACGCAGCGCTTCGCTGAGCTGGATCTCCTCGAGCCGCGCGGTGGTCTCGAACTCGGGCGAGGTGGGATCGAACTCGAGCGCCGGCAGCTCGATGCGGCCGCCGAGCAGGTTCAGCGAAAACGGCTCCAACGCCAGGCGGGTGTCGCCGGCGGGTGCCTGGCGGAAGTCGTATGCCAGACGGGTGTCGCTGATATCGATACCGGTGCGGATCAGATCGGTGTGCAGCACACCGCTGGAGCTGAGATCGGCCTTGGCGGTGCGTCGCACGCGGAGGTCGGCATCGAGGCCGTTGAGCTCGGTACCGCCCCCGCTCAAGTCGGCGCTGCGCAGCGCGATGTCGGCGGTCAGCGTTGCGTCGGCGGGGGAGGGGCCGGCAAGGCGGCCGTTGAGCCTGAGTTCGCCGCTGCCGAGGGTCAGGTCGGCCGGCCGCTGCTCGATCCAGCGCTGAAGCAGGGGCTGCAGGGCGGGCAGGTTCAGCGGCTGTATCCGCCAATCGGCGCGGAAATCCTTGTCGCCCAGGCGCCAATCGGCACTCAGGGCGATCCGCGGCGCCTGGCTGTTCAGCCGCAGGCTGCCTCGTGCCCCATCGGGCTGCCACCGGCCGTCCAACTCAAGGGCGGCTTCGGGCAGGTGCTTGCCGGCGGTGGTCAGCGACACCTGTTCGGCACCGAGCGTGAAGCCCGCGCTGAGCGGATCGGGTTGGATCTCCAGCGTCGCGGCCAACGGCGACAGCGAGAGCCGACCCTCTCCCTGCAGGTCGATACCCTCCTGCGCTATCTGCAACCGGATCGGCTTGATCGCAAGTGTAGCGCTGTCGTTCAGGTGTCGGGTCAGTTCGATGGGGTGTTCGAGCTGTACCTGAAGGTTGTGCAACTGCGCGGAGGCGGTTTTCAGGTCGGCTGCACCGAGCCGGCCGCCGGGCAGAATGCTCAACTGCAGCTCGGATTGAGCGACGGAGGCCTTGGCCGCCAGTTGCAGGTCGATACCCTTCGCCTCGATCTGCTCGAGCGCAAATCCGCTGCTCTGCAGGCTGAGGTCGGCGTCTATCTCGGCGGACAACGCCTGGAGCAGTCGCGCGCGATCCAGAGGCAGTTGTGCCGGCCAGCGGGTGTTGATCCCGGCTTCGATACGGCCCGCGCTCAGGGCGAGGGAACTGGTCGGCAGCAGCGGTTGCAGCCATTGCTGCAGCGGGACGGGGGCGAGCTCGCCGGTCAGCGCCAGTTGCCATTGCCGGTTTCCGGTCACGAGGTTGCCGGTGATGTGCGCCATGGGCGTATTGGCGCGCTGGAGTGTCAGTTCGAGTCGTTGGTCGGCTGCGAAGTCGATGTCCAGATAGACCGGGGCGAGCGCGTCTTGGTGTCGCGGCTCTATATCCAGCTGCATGCGGCTGATCAGACGGTCGCGGGTCAGGTCGATATTGCCCTTGGCTTGAATGACGGGCTGGTCGGGGGCGCGGTAGTCGATGCCGACCTCGCCGATGACCAGTCGACGGGAGGGGGCATAGCGGAACAGCAGCGTCGGCGGTACCCGGTTAAGGTCGAAGCTTGCCGCCGGGCTGGTCTTGATCCGCGCCTCGATGCTGCGTTCGGCACGGATCTCGACCTGCATGCGCGGAATGCGGATCTCGCGGATCTCGCGGTTGAGCAGCAGGCGGCGAGGGTCGAACATCAGGGTGACGTCTTGTGCGACGAGCTGGATCCGGCGTTCATCGCCGCTCTGGATCAGTGAGAGTCTTGGGATCTCGAGCCTGTCCCAGCCAGGGTGGTCGAGCTGGATTTCGGGAGAGGTGAAACCCTGCTCGCTCAGCCACTCCTCGATCAGCGAGCGGGCCACGTAGGGCAGCGCCGTGTAGAGAAGAACGAGCAGCAGGGGGACGGTCAGCAGTAGCCAGAGCAGTTTTCGCATCTCGTCTCCCTGTGGCGGGTGTTAATCCTTCTTGCGGACCACGTTCAGGCCGTCGCGCAGGGTCAGGAAGACGTTCTCCACGTCCGGGTCGGCGGCGATGCGGCGGTTGGTCTCCACCAGAATATCGTCGATCTCCGACTCGGGTTGCAACACCTTGCCGGACCAGAGCACGTTGTCGAGCACGATCAGCCCGCCGGGGCGGGTCATCTCCTTGACCCGTTCGTAGTAGTTAAGATAGTTGCGTTTGTCGGCGTCGATAAAGGTGAAGTCGAGCTGCATGTTCAGGGTGTCGAGGGTGTCCAGCGCGCGGCCGAAGACCACCTCGATCTTGTGGCCATGTTCGCTGCGCTCGAAAAAGCCCTGGGCGAACTCGATGGCACGGGGATTGGTTTCGCAACACACCAGGCGGCCATCCTCCGGCATCCCCTCGGCGATGGAGAGTGCCGAGTAGCCGGTAAACATGCCGATCTCCAGCGCCTGTTTCGGCCGCACCATCGCCGACAGCAGCTTCAGCGTGCGTCCGACCAGTCGGCCGGAGAGCTTCTGCGGCCAGCCCATGTTCAGGTTGGTCTGGTCGATAAGTTCCTGCAGCAGCGGCGGTTCGGCACCGGTCTGCAGATAGGCGTAGTCTTCGATGGCTTCGTCAACAAGAAATTCGGGCATGGGGTGAGCGCTGTTCGGTGTTGGATAAAGGGAAACCGTGAACAAGTCCGTGGCCTGGGCTTGTTCGGCGTTTCCCTAGTCTACCATTTTTAGCGGCCGATCCATTGCCGCCGGAAATATCATCTGCCGCTTTCTGCCGCTACAATTGCCCGCTCACAGTCAAGGAGGCGCTATGGCCGAACCACTTTATATCTTTCTGTTCGCGGGTATCGTATCGATGTCCGCCGCGCTTAGCGCCAGTGCCCTGAACAAGCCGGCGCTGGAGAAGAGGCCCGCGTTCATGCAGCGGCCCAACGGCCAGATCGCCGTTGTCATGGCGGGTAACCTGGGGGCGATCACGCTGCTGGGGGCGATGGCATTCGGCTTTTTGAAACTGCACTGGTGGATACCGCTCTCCTGCATGTTCATCACCTTTCCGATCGTCCATCTGTTGATCTTTCAGCGTCTGCTCGGTGATCTGAAGACGCTGATCCTGATGCTGCCGCTGACGGTTCTGGCGGCGGTGGCGCTTTACTATTATTGGTAGTGGTTTGGTTCGCGGCGGACTCTCAAGGTAGGGAGGAGTATGTCTTTCCGGAACCGTCGCCGGCAAGGATGCCGGCGCCGAGCTTACAGGGAGGTATTCACAGCGTGTTCCGGAAAGACATACTCCTTCCTGCCCGGCACCGACCTTGGACATCGGTAGGCTTTAAACAGGCAGTAGGAGAAACAGAATGATTTCGGTCGTAGGCTTCGGTTCGTTGCTGTCGGAGCGGTCGGCCCGGGATACGGTACCGGGATTGGCCAACTACCGGCTGGTCCAGGTGCCGGGTTACCGCCGTATCTTCAACAAGGTCGGAATCGTGTTCATCGCCGGCCACGGCCAGCCTGCCGACAGTCTGGAGGTCTCCTCCTGCTCCACCGAGCCCTGCAAGAACACCAGGATCACGGTCGCCCGGTTCGACTGTCCGGTGGAGCAGTTCACCGAACTCTATGAGCGTGAGCACCGCTACCGTTGGGTCGAGGTGGAGCCTGTCGGGCTCGACGGCAGCCCTCAGCCGCCGGCGCGAATGTGTACCCGCTATTCCGATCTGGAGTACCGGCTGAATAAATGCGTCACCGACGAGGAGTATCACGAACGGGTGGGACGCTACTATCAAGGCCCCATCTGGCGTGACGATATCCTGCCCTTCCCGCGCTATCTGAAGTTCTGTCTGGTGTCGGCCGCGGCCCACGGCTCGGCAGTGCTGGATAACTTTCTCGACACCAGCTTCCTCGCCGACGGCAACACCAGTGTGCGGCAGTATCTGGTCACCAGGCCGGATCTGATACCGTCATCATTGCGAGAGAGATTTGCCTGAGCGCGGCGCTCCGTTGATTCATCCGTAATCTTCCCCTGTGCCTAAAGTCAAAAATGGCTTGTGATTTTTGATGAATAATCAAAAATAAATTTTGATATATTTGCGTTTAATCAAAAAACGTTTTTGATATCTCGCGTTTTATTCAAAATCAAATATTGATTTTTTCTGTTTATGGATTCATGAAAGTTTTTTGATATGGCTTTTTTAAAGCGGCAAAACTTTTCACTCCAGTTGCCGGTAGCGGTTTGAAATACAAAGAATTTGCCCTAAAGAACGGCAAAAATCTGCCGATAAGATCCAGTATGACGTTGTTGATTTTTTAAACAGGTCTACGCAATACTTGCTCTACGGTCAGCGCCGAATATTGGTTTTCAAGAGTGGCCCGCTTTTTGCTCAAAACTCTTGTGTATGAGAAGTCCGGTGCTGCTGGTCCGTTTTTAACCTGTGAATGCAGACCAATCGACTCAGACGGCTATGACGATGGCAAATAACATGATAGTGGCGCTCGATATCGGCACCTCAAAAGTGGTGTGTTTGGTCGGTGAAATTACGCCGGGCGGTGATATCGAGATTGTCGGTTTCAGCTCGCAACCGTCGCAGGGGCTCAAGCGGGGTGTTGTCGTCAATATCGAGTCGACCGTCAACTCCATTCAGCGTGCCGTCGAGGAGGCGGAGTTGATGGCGGGCTGCAAGATCCACTCGGTGACGGTGGGGATCGCCGGCAGCCATATCAGCAGCCAGAACTCGCACGGCATCGTGGCGGTACGCGATCGCGAGGTCAACGACTACGATCTGGAGCGGGTGATCGATGCCGCCCGTGCGGTGGCGATTCCGGCCGATCAGAAGATCCTGCATATATTGCCGCAGGAGTACCTGATCGATAACCAGGAGGGGATCAGGGAGCCGCTGGGGATGTCCGGTGTGCGCCTGGAAGCGAAGGTGCATCTGGTCACCGGGTCGATCAATGCGGTGCAGAACATCGAGAAGTGCATTCGGCGTTGTGGGCTCGAGGTGGATGCGGTGGTGCTGGAGCAACTGGCGTCGAGCCAGGCGGTGCTGACCGACGACGAGCGCGATCTCGGCGTGTGCATGGTGGATATCGGCGGCGGCACCACCGATATGGCGATCTTTACCCATGGTGCTATCCGCCATACCGCGGTGATACCGATCGCCGGTGATCAGGTGACCAACGATATCGCGATGGCGCTGCGTACACCGACGGTCAATGCCGAGCAGTTGAAGATCAAGTATGCCTGCGCGCTGGCTCAACTGACGCGGGCCGACGAGGTGATCAAGGTGCCGAGCGTGGGCGATCGCCCGTCGCGCGATCTGTCCCGGCAGGCGCTGGCGGAGGTGGTCGAACCCCGCTATGAGGAACTGTTCAATCTGGTGCAGGCCGAGATCCGCCGCTCCGGATTCGAGGATCTGATCGCCGGCGGTATCGTGTTGACCGGCGGTACATCGAAGATGGAGGGGGCCGTGGAGCTCGCCGAAGAGATCTTCCATATGCCGGTGCGCCTGTCGAGACCGCAGGGCGTAAGAGGTATGGAGGACCTGCTGGGCAACCCGATCTACGCCACGGCGATAGGCCTGCTGCACTATGCCCGGCAATCGATCGGGGCGGTGGAGCAGGAACCGCTGGTTGCGCGCAAGCAGCAGCCGGTGGACGAGGGCGGCCGGTTTCAGTTCCCGGATATGTTCGGGAGGATGAAGGCCTGGTTGCAGGGCAATTTTTAAACGCGGAGCCGCCTTTCTGGGCTCCGGGATAACAAGCAATAACGTAGATGCAGAAGTAACCCGACGTCAGATCGGGAACTGGAAACCTGGAAGGAGATGCAGAGATGTTTGAACTGATTGATAGCGTACCGCAGAGTGCAGTTATCAAGGTTGTCGGTGTTGGCGGTGGCGGCGGCAATGCCGTCGACCATATGGTGAGCTCGGAAGTTGAAGGGGTCGAGTTCATCTGCGCCAACACCGATGCTCAGGCGTTGAGCAAAATGGCCGCGCGCACCGTGCTGCATATCGGTGGCGAGTTGACCAAGGGGCTTGGCGCCGGAGCAAACCCGGAGGTCGGCCGTTCCGCCGCGCTGGAGGATCGCGACCGTATCGCCGAATCCCTCTCCGGCGCCGATATGGTGTTCATCACCGCCGGCATGGGCGGCGGTACCGGTACCGGTGCGGCGCCGATCGTCGCCGAAGTGGCGCGCGAGATGGGTATCCTCACCGTAGCCGTGGTGACCCGTCCGTTCCCGTTCGAGGGGCGCAAGCGGATGAAGGTGGCCGACCAGGGGATCCGCGAGCTGCAGGAGAGCGTGGACTCGCTGATTATCATCCCGAACGAAAAGCTGCTGCCGGTGCTGGGCAAGAACTGCAGTCTGATCCAGGCGTTCAACACCGCCAATGACGTGCTCAAGGGCGCCGTTCAGGGGATCGCCGATCTGATTATCCGTCCGGGTATGATCAACGTCGACTTCGCCGACGTGCGTACCGTGATGTCCGAGATGGGCATGGCGATGATGGGTACGGGCACCGCGCGTGGCGACAACCGGGCTCAGGAGGCCACAGAAGCCGCGATCAACAGTCCGCTGCTGGAGGATGTGGATCTCAAGGGTGCCAGCGGCATCCTGGTCAACATCACGGCGGGTATGGACCTCGGTCTGGGCGAGTTTTCCGAGATCGGCGACCTGGTCGAGGAGTACGCCTCCGAGAACGCTACCATCGTGGTCGGCACGGTGATCGATCCCGACATGAGCGAAGAGATCAAGGTAACGGTCGTGGCCACCGGTCTGGCCAAGGCCGAGAGTCAGGCGGTTCGGGTCGCCAACGGCGGCACGGCCACCACGACGACCCGCGTCGCCAAGAGTGTGACCACCGATTTTGCGCAGATGGAGCTGCCGACCGTCATGCGTAATCGCCAGAGCGAGGAACGTACCGCGAAACCGGAGCCGACCGAGATGAAGCGCACCGGTACCGACGATATGGATTTCCTGGATATTCCCGCCTTCCTGCGCCGACAGGCGGACTGAGTCGCCGTCGGCAAGAGGTGTAACCGAAGCGGTTCGTGAACCGTCCAGGTTTCCCGCCTGAGTTCTGCATTGCTCAGGCGGGTTTTTTCTTTCTCTCCGTCAGCAGCAGCGTCGCGCGAAGTCGGCTACGACCGAAGCGCGCCATCGCCTGAAACTCCTCCAGCCCCACCGGTACATCGATATAGTCGGTCTCGCTGTGCCAGGGATCGCGGTCGAAGTCGGGGTCGCTGATATACACATGGCGCTCGTCCGCGGAGCCGATCACCACCCAGTGCGGCGCCTTGTTGCGGTTGAGTCGCCAGGTGCTGATCAGCGTCACCGCCACCGCCCCTCGCTGCAAGTGGCCGATCAATCTGGACAGCTCCAGTTCCGAGTTGATCAGTTCGATCGAGGTGGTCTGGATCTGCTGCCGATAGTCCTCGTGCACCAGTTCGATGACGCTCTTTTTCTGCGGGTCGCGTACGCTGTCGACAAAGGGGGTATTGGCCGGTGTGACGTAGAGGCTGACATCGAACCCCCGTTGCCAGGCGCTCAACGCCAGTCCGTGCGGCGAGCAGCCGCCGTGGCCCGAGGTCATGTAGACGGTGGTCGACTCCCGCCAGATTCTCAACTCCTCCGTGCGGTTCATCGACCGTTGCGGCTCCAGGCGTTTCATCGCCATCATCAGGCTGGCCGGTCCGCAGGTGAAGGGGGTGCTCTGCTCGTAATAATCGGTGCGCGGGTGGGGGCGTTGCGCCTTGCGCCGGATCGTCTTCTCCATCCTCCAGGCGTCGCTGCCGTCTTCGTAGTAGGCGCTGATCCGGCCGAAGCGGTGGTAGCCACTGCGTTCGTACAGGCGGATGGCGCTCTGGTTGAGCACGCTGACCTCAAGGCGCATGAATGCGCTGTCACGACTGCGTGCCTGCTGCTCGGTCGCTTCCAACAGGCGTGACGATACCCCCCGACCGCGCCACTGCGGCGTTACCGCGATCGAGTAGAGCCGCGCCAGGTTGGTACCGGAGCGGTACAGCACCAGCGCATAGCCACCCAGCAGTTCGCCCTGTTCCGCAACGATCAGCTCCGCATGTTCGGAGCGCAGCATGTGGCTGAAGTTGCGTCGCGACAGACGGTCGCCGTCGAAGCAGCTACGCTCCAGTTGGCAGAGCCGATCCAGATCGCTGCGCTGTGCGGGGCGTATCAGTATATTGTCCATGCCGAGGGCTCAGAGGGGATTTGGCTCGATGCTACACCCGGGCATGGGCAAATACCAAGGTGGCCGGAACGGAGAATTGTGACGCCGGGATGGGCAGTTCGGCGAACCGGGCGCATACTTCGATGCAACTGTTTGGGGGAGTGGCAGATGGCCGGTTTTTACGTGGTGGTGGATGATCTCGAGGACTGGGCACCCTATTTCCCCAGTCGCGACGTGATCTCGTTCGAGCAGTATATGGCGCTGAGGGAGGGCGAAGGGAAGGGGCGTATCCGGGTGATCAACTGCTGCCGCAACTCGCGTGCGCTGGGCCGGGGCTACTATTGCTCCCTGTTGGCCGAGGCGCGGGGGCACAACGTGATTCCGTCGGTGCAGGTGCTCAACGACCTGCGGCGCAAGTCCTTGTGGTCGCTGGAGCTCGAGGGGGTAGAGGCGGCGCTGGATCGCTTGGCGCCGGCCGACGGGGAGCAGTCCGAACAGCTGGATCTGAAGATCTTTTTCGGCGAAATCGACATGCCGCAGTTGGCACCCTTGGCCCATCAGTTGTTCGAGCGCTTTCCGATTCCGCTGCTGGAGGTGCGGCTGGTGCGCGATCGGGGGTGGCATATCCAGCGCATCCGCCTGGGGGCGTTGCGCGATCTGACCGGCGATCAGGAGCAGGAGCGGTTCGCCCAGGCGCTGGATCGTTTCAGCAACCGTATCTGGCGCAAGCCGAGAGCGCGCAAGCAGTACCGTTACGATCTCGCCATGCTGGTCGATCCGAAGGAGAAGCTGCCGCCGAGCGACCGTGCCGCCATCGCCCGTTTCGTGCGTGCAGGCAAGCGCCTGAGCATCAACGTGCAGTTGATCGGCAGGCAGGATTATCAGCGCCTGGCGGAGTATGACGGGCTGTTTATCCGCGAGACCACGGCGATCGACCACCACACCTACCGCTTTGCGCGCAAGGCGGCCGCGGAGGGGCTGGTGGTGATGGACGATCCGACCTCTATCCTGCGCTGTACCAACAAGGTCTATCTGGCCGACCTGTTGCGCACCCATCGGGTGCCCACGCCGAAGACGATGATCGTCAGTGATGCTCGCCATGACACGATGGCGGCGATCATCGAAAACCTGGGGTTGCCGGTGGTGCTGAAGATACCGGATGGCGCGTTTTCGCGCGGCGTGATCAAGGCCGAGACGGAGGAGTCGCTTGCGCGTGAACTCAAGCGTCTGCGCCACAACTCGTCGCTGATACTGGCCCAGGAGTTCATGTATACCGATTACGACTGGCGCATCGGCGTGCTCAACAACAAGCCGCTGTATGCCTGTCGCTACTTCATGGTGCGGGACCATTGGCAGATCTATCGCCATGAGGGGGGCAGCGAACCCGATTCCGGCGGCTTCGATACTCCCGCGATCTGGGAGGTGCCGCGCAAGGTGCTGGATGTGGCGTTGAAGGCGACGCGCCTGATCGGCGATGGCTTGTATGGGGTGGATATCAAGCAGTCCGGCGAGCGGGTGGTGGTGATCGAGGTGAACGACAATCCGAGTATCGATTCGGGTGTCGAAGACCTTCATCTGGGCGGCGCGCTCTATCATGAGATCATGGCCGAATTCCTGCGCCGGATGGAGCTCAAGCGGCAGATGAAGGTTTGATTCGGGTTGAAGCCCGGCAGGGTGGATATAGAACCGTCGTACTATAGACACAGATGCTGAATTCCGCTGTACTGAGGGTACGCCAAGCTAGGGTATGACCCTCAAATGCCAATAAAAAGAAGGTTGGAACCGGCGATTATCCGACCCAGGAGGCAACCATATGCGTGCACTCATCAGCGCCTTTCTCTTCGCTTCGCTCCTGCTCTCCTCTAGCGTCTGGAGTGCTCCGCTGCCCGCTCCCGAGGGGGAGGTGATTCTCAGCCTGACGGGAAACATCGCCGAGACCAACGCGGAGGCGCGGGCCGATTTCGACCTCGCGATGCTGGAAGCCTACCCGCAGCATGAGCTGGAGATGGAGACGCCCTGGACCGAGGGGGTGCAGCATTTTCAGGGGGTGGCGCTTGCAGAGCTTCTGCAGTCGGTAGCGGCCCAGGGGAAGACGCTGCGCGCCCGGGCGCTGAATGACTATCACGCAGTACTCGATCTTGATGAACTGGCCGATCTGCCGGTGCTGATCGCCCTCAAGCTCAATGGCGACTATATGCGAGTTCGCGACAAGGGACCGTTGTGGATCGTCTATCCAAGGAACGGTTTTTCTGCCGCCGACCTGTCACGTCATGAATCGAATCAGGTATGGCAGTTGCGCTCACTCGAGATTCGCTGATGCCTCGCTATCAATCCCTGCGCATTGTGGTACTGGCCGTGGTGGTCCTGGTGTTCGCTGTCAGCACCTGGATCAGTTACCAGCGCCATGTCGAAACCTCGCAACTCCTGTCGGTGACCCAGAAGGGGGGCGGCTGGGCGACATCGGAGCTTGAGTTCGAACTGATCAGGTTTATCCATACGCTGGAGCTGGCGGGGCTGGGGCAGGGATCGAATGCCGAGTCTGTGTTGCGCTTCGATCTGCTGTGGAGTCGGGTCAAGGTACTTCAATCGGGCAGTGAAACACGCGGGGTCCGCGAGATACCGGGCGCCAAGGCGTTGATGGCGGATCTGCACACCGAGCTGGAGCGTATCGAATCCGAGGTGCTCGCCCTTTCGCCGGGCGATAGCGCAACGGCCGGCCGGTTGGCGGAGCGGCTGGAGCCGTTCGAGCGGAGGGTGCGGGCATTCAACGTGGACAGCTTTACCGGCATGCAGGCCCAGGAGAGGATTCGTCGTGTCTTCGAACTCAACGGGATTGCCGGCGCATCGATGGTCGGCCTGATTCTGAGCGGCGCGTTGTTGATCCTGATGCTGATCCGCGAGAGCGCACGCAATTGGCATCAATCGCTGCATGACGAACTGACCCGCCTTCCCAACCGCAAATATATCAATCTCAAGCTGCAGGGTGCCGGTCGAAGCGCGCGCCGAACCGGTACGCTGCTCGGTGTGCATGTGATCGACCTGAACAATTTCAAGGAGATCAACGACACCCTGGGACACTGCCTGGGCGACCGGATGCTGCAGCAGGTCGCGACCCGCCTGAGCGACTGCCTTGGTGTCGGCGACAGCGTCGCCCGGCTGGGGGGAGACGAGTTTCTGGTGATTCAGGAGGGGGTGCGGGACGCCGAGGCATGTAGCCGGCTTTCGCGACAGCTGTGCGACCGGATCGGGCGTGAAATGCTGCTCGACGGCAACTGCATCTACCCCTCCGCCAGCCTGGGCGTGAGTGTGTTTCCGCTCGATGCGGATACGGTCGATCAGGTGCTGATCAATGCGGATCTGGCGATGTACCGGGCCAAGCAGGACAGCGGCGTCAGCTATCGCCGCTTCGAGCCGGAGATGAACGAGTCGGTCCAGCGCCTGAATACCCTGGCCCGGGAGCTGAAAACGGCGATCGAGGAGAATCTCCTGGTGCTTCACTACCAGCCGGTGGTCGCCTTCGATACCGGCACCATTATCTCGGTCGAGGCGTTGCTGCGCTGGCACCATCCCCAGTTCGGTTACATCTCGCCGATCGAGGTGGTATCGATCGCGGAACGGTACGGGTTGGCGCTGGAGCTGAACGAATGGGTGATCGAGCAGGCCTGTCTTCAGTACCGCCACTGGGTCGAGTCGGGGGTGGACGCGGTATGCGTGGCGGTCAATATTTCACCGTCGATGTATACGCTTCACGATCTGCGCACGTCGCTGACCCGGCTTCTGGATAAGACCGGGATGCCCGCGCATCGACTGATCGTCGAGGTCACCGAGGATACGACGATGCGGGATATCGAGAGCTCCCCGGATACCCTGATCGAGCTTAAGCGGCTGGGGGTGCAGATCGCGCTGGACGACTTCGGTACCGGCTACTCCTCGCTGAACCATCTCAAACGCTTGCCGGTCGACAAGCTGAAGATAGACCGCAGCTTCATCCAGGATCTGAATATCACGCCGAAAGACCCCCGTATCATCCGCAGCATCATCGGTCTGGCCGAGAGTCTGGATCTCCAGGTTATCGCCGAGGGGATAGAGTTTGCGCAAAACGTCGAGGACCTGGCCGCGGAAGGGTGTCTGCTCGGCCAGGGCTATCTGTTCTCCAAGGCGGTCGACAGTGCCCGGATTACCGAGATGCTGAGAGCCCAGAGTCAGGGTGTCTGCGTATTTCAGGGCGCCGGCAGCCGCAGGGATGCGGCTCGGATCCACTAAAACGCGTAGCGACAGTTGTCCCGCAGAAAAACCTCCGACAGTTCGAAGCTGACCGTTTGCTGTCGCAGGGGGCAGGTGAAGGCGAGGGCGGTCGCGAACAGCTGCAGACCCTCTTCGTTCTTGTTGCCCTCGCCGTAGCGAGGATCGCCGATCACCGGGTGGCCGATGGCGGCCAGGTGGCGACGGATCTGGTGAGTGCGCCCGGTCTCGATCTCGATATCGGCCAGGCTCAGGTTGCGCTCGCCGTCATGGGCGAGCGACCGATAGCGGGTCAATGCCGGCTTGCCGTCGAGTCGGGAGTCGATACTGCCGTTTTCCGGCAGTTGTCCCAGCACCAGGGCGCGGTAGCGCTTGTCGATCTGTCGGGCCTGGAACATGGCCGAAAGCTTGGCGGCGACTCCCGCCTTGTGCGCGACCAGCATCAGCCCGGCGGTTTCGCGGTCGAGGCGGTGAACGGGGAAGGTCGCTCGCTTGGGCTCGAGGCTGAGCTCGGCGATACGCAGCAGCGACAGGTGATCGCCGAAATCGTTGCCCTGGGCGAGTACACCGGCGGGCTTGAACCAGACCGAATAACCGCCGGCGTCGTACAGGCACTTGGCGCTGTCGGCGCTGCGCGCGAGGATGTCGGCGTCGTAATAAAGCTCGATCCGGTCCCCTTCGCGCAGCAGCTCGGTTGCCTTGCGCAACCGTTTGCGGTTGCGGCCGCGCTTGAGCCAGACCGCGCCCTTGCTCATCGCATCCTTGATCCGCTGGCGCGACAGGCCGCTTTCCTGGGCCAGCAGGTCGGTCGCCTTGATGCCGGCACGGGTTTGATCGATCTGGCGATCCAGGGTTATCTGCATGATGCTGTCTCTGTCGTCTGTTTGCATGCCACGAGCACGAATTCGCGATTGCCGTCGCCGCCGAGGATCGGACTGTCGCTGAAATCCAGTGTCTCCAGTCCCAGCCTGCTCAGTTGCGTTTCGATACGTTCGCGTACCTGCGGGTATAGAGCTGCATCGCGCACGATGCCGCCCTTTCCGACATGCTCGGGCCCGACTTCAAACTGGGGCTTTACCAGCGTCACCAATAGCCCGCCGGGGCGGATCAGTGGCGCCAGCGAGTCAAGAATCAGGGTTTGGGAGATGAAGGATACGTCCATCACCGCCAAGTCGAAGCCTCGGCCCTCGGTATGTTCGAGCAGTTCGGTACTCAATTGCCGAGCATTGTACCCCTCCAGGCAGATCACCCGGGAATCCTGTCGTAATCGCTCGGCGAGTTGATCGTGTCCGACCTCGATTCCGACAACCCGTTTGGCCCCATGCTGCAGCAGGCAGTCGGTGAAGCCGCCGGTCGACTGGCCGACATCGATGGCGATCAGGCCGGACAGGTCGGCAGCGAAGCGTTCGAGTGCCGGTGCCAGTTTGAGCGCGCCGCGCGAAACGTAGCGGTCCTCCTCGCCGGCCTCCACCTCGATCGGTGTATCTTCGGCCAGTTTGAAACCGCTTTTCTGCACGCATTGCCAGTGACCGAGTTGCACGCGTACCCGGCCCTCCTTGATCAGGCGCTGGGCGCGCGCCCGACTCTCGACCAGTCCTCGTTGAACCAGCAGCATATCCAGGCGTTGCATGACGGGATCCGCGCAGTTGAAAGCGCGCTAGTATAGCGCGTTCGGCGCTGTTGGGGGGATTACTCGCTTTTGGTGGATGGGTTGTCGGTCGGCAGTTCGGACTGCTCCTTGACCTCTTCCATGACGATATAGCTCTTCGAGTTCTTGACGCCGGGCAGTGTCAGCAGCATCTGTCCCAGCAGCTCGCGATACTGCGACATGTCGTGCAGGCGTGCCTTGAGCAGATAGTCCGCATCGCCCGATACCAGATGGCACTCGAGGATGTAGGGGAGGGTATCGACGGCCCGGTTGAACTTTTCGAAGGCATCCGGAGATTGATAGGAGAGTGCGATCTCGACAAAGACCAGCAGATTGTAGTCGAGCATCTCCGGGTCGACCTTGGCGTGGTAGCCGGTAATGACGCCATCGCGCTCCAGGCGCTTGACCCGCTCCATGCAGGGGGTAGTCGACAACCCTACCCGGTCGGCAAGTTCGGTGTAGGAGATACGCCCTTCATTCTGGAGGATGGTCAGAATCTTGCGGTCGATGCGGTCAAGCTTTCTTGTTTTCTGCAAACTGGCCATTGGTTGGTCTTTTTCACTAAAAAATGTAATTAGTGCCGCTTATTCTAGCGAATAATGTGTAAATTCGCAAAAAATTAATTTGTTCAATCGCTTAGAATGATTCCTCCCTCGGGTGGCGCGGCGATCACTCTATGAGCAGTGATGCTACAAGATAAGGCAAACCGGCGCATCCCGCTACCGGGGTTGTGGGTAATAAGTATTAGCGTGTCGGATTGGGGCTGGCGGTCAGGTGGCCGCATAGGGGAAGATACGGGCGTCGGCTCCTCCGCCGCTCCCAGACCCTGTCCATTACATCATTGCAAGGATTAACTATGTCCAATAAGAGCATTATCAGCACAGAGAAGGCGCCGGCGGCGATCGGTACCTATTCGCAGGCCGTCAAGGTCGGCACCACCGTGTACATGTCGGGACAGATTCCCCTGGTACCGGAGACCATGGAAGTTGTCACCGAGTCCTTCGAAGCCCAGGCCGTGCAGGTGTTCGAGAACATGAGCGCCGTGGCCGAAGCGGCCGGCGGATCGCTTGCCGATATCGTCAAGCTGACCATCCTGCTGTCGGACATGGGCCATTTCGCCGAGGTCAACAGTGTGATGGCGCGCTATTTCAGTGAACCCTACCCCGCGCGTGCGGCCTATGCCGTCAAGCAGTTGCCCAAGGGCGTGGATATCGAAGTCGAAGGTATCATGGTAACAGCCGGCTAACCGGCTGTGGCGGAGGAGGATCTGAATGAGTCGCAAGGTACGTGCCGATGTGGATCTGAACGCGATCCGGCATAACTACCGACTGGCGTGTGCGCAAGCGCCCGAGGCGAACGCCGTGGCTATCGTCAAGGCGAACGCCTACGGGCACGGTGCCGTCGTCGTTGCCCGGGCGCTCGAGCCGGAGGTTCCGGCCTTTGGTGTGGCCTGTATCGAGGAGGCGTTGGAGCTGCGCGCAGCGGGCATCCAAAAGCCGATCATGTTGCTGGAGGGCTGCTTCGACGAGGCCGAGCTGCCGCTGGTCGATGCCCGGCAGTTATGGCCCGCGGTTCACAGCGAGCACCAGGTGCATGCGCTGGAACAGGCGAAGAGCTGGATGACGAGCCGCTTCCCGGTGTTTCTGAAGGTCGATACCGGCATGCATCGCCTGGGCTTTGCGCCGGACGATGTGCCGCCGGTCATCGAGCGTCTGCAGGCGCTGCCCTGCGTCACCGAAGTGATTCTGATGACCCATTTCGCCCGCTCGGACGAACCGGAACAGGCGGCAACGGCCCATCAGATCGAGTGTTTCGAAAAGCTGGCCGGGGCGGAAGGGCCGGCGGCCTGTCTGAGCAACTCGGCCGCGATCATGGCCTGGCCCGCGGCGCATCGTAACTGGCTGAGACCGGGCATGATGCTGTACGGCGCAACGCCTTTCACGACGCCTCAGGCGGTGGCCGATCGGCTGCAGCCGGCGATGACGTTGAGTACCGAGATCATCGCGATTCGCGATGTCGCGGTCGGTGAAAGGGTCGGCTACGGCGGTACCTTCGTCTGCGACCGACCGAGCCGCATCGGTACCATCGCGATGGGTTACGGCGACGGTTATCCCCGCCACGCCAAGAACGGGACTCCGGTCGTCGTGCGCGGCCGGCGGGTGCCGGTTGCCGGGCGAGTGTCGATGGACATGATGACGATCGATCTTACCGATCTGCCGGAAGCACAGGTCGGTGATCGGGTCGAGCTGTTCGGCAAGCAGTTGTCGGTGTCGGAGGTGGCTGCCTGGTGCGATACCATCCCCTATACGATGGTGACCTGCCTGACCCCTCGGGTACCCCGCTACTACGACGAGTAGATCATGCTACCGGCGGTCAAGCAGTCTGGCCAGCAGGCGCTTGACCGTGTCCGGCTCGAAGGGCTTGTCGGCCAGGGCGTCGACGCCGGACTGGCTGATATTGCGCAGATGGGCATCGTTGGCTTCCGATGTCACCATCATGATCGGCAGATGTGCATAGAACTCGGAAGCGCGAATGTACTCGGCCAGCTCCGCCCCGTTGACCTCCGGCATGTTGTAGTCGGTGACGACCAAGTCCACCATCTCGCGCTTCAGCCGCTCGATCGCCTCGCGGCCGTCCTCCGCTTCGATCAGGTGACATACCCCCAGGTTGCGCAGCACGCGCATGATGTGGCGGCGCGCCATGCGGCTGTCGTCGACCACCAGCACCCGCAGGCTGTCGATGTCGAACATCTCCAGTTCAAGGTCATCCTGATCGAGCAGATCCAGCGCGGCGTTGAGCGCCTTGGTCAGGTGCTCCCGGGTGAAGGGCTTTGGCAGTATGGCGACGACGCCGGATTGCTTGAAGATCTCCAACTGCTCGCGGCGCCGCTCGCTGGAGACCAGCATGAACGGAAGATCGGACAGAGTCTCGCTCGAGCGTATCTGCTGCAGTAGCTGGTCGGCCGAGCCATCTTCGTAATGCAGGGCGCTGATCACCAGATCCGGACGCATTCGTGCGAGAAAATGGAGCGCTTCGGCGCGGGTGCCGACGGTATCGATGGCGCCGATCCGCTCATCCGCCAACTGGTGAGCGATGATCTTGCGTTGCGTCGACGAGGGTTCGATCAGCAATATGTGCAGGTCGGCGGAGTTGATGCGGGACATGGCGCGCTCCATTGCGTGTTCTCTTTTTACGACAACCTTAAAACGGCGGCGCCAGGATTGCCAGCTCTAGGCGGTCACCCAGAGCACGCAGGCATCGGTATCGCCCACGGATACCAGTGCGTGGCCCATCTCGCAGTCGTAGTAGGCGCTGTCGCCGACATCGAGCAGGGTCGGCTCGTAAAATTCGGTGTACAGCATCACCTGTCCCTCCAGTACGTACAGAAACTCCTCGCCGTCATGGCGTACCCACTCCTTGTACTCGTCGAACGAGCGAGCGCGTACCCTGGTGCGGTACGGGATCATCTTCTTGCTGGTCAGCGTGGTCGACAGCAGTTCGTGCTCATAGGTGGGTGTAGGGTGGGGGCGACCCTCGCCGGAGCGGGTGATGTCGCGGCGACCGCCGGCGGTGCGATCGCGTCTGGGCTGGGTGAACAGCTGGGGGATGTCGATCCCCAGTCCGTTGACCAGCTTGGTGACGGCGCTGAAGGTGGGGGAGAGCTGCTCGTTCTCGATCTTGGAAAGCGTCGAGCGGGCCAGGCCGGTGAGTTTGCTCGCCTCTTCGAGGGTGAGGTTCTGGCTCAGGCGTATCTCGCGGACGCGCCGGCCCAATTGCAGCGGCTCGACGCGCTCGTCGTCATCGGCGCGCTCGATCTGGAGGCTCTGTTTTTCTGACTGGAGAAAACGGGGTTGATCGGGCATCGAAAGGGCTCCGGTCGAGAAACACTGTCTGATTAAAGGAAACGAAGTTTCCGACAGTATACCCCTAGCGGTGCCCGTCGATCACCACATCAGGTCGTCCGGTATCCGGTAATCGGCGTAGGGGTCGTCCTCGGCGGGCTGTTCGGGCTCGGGCCGGGGCAGTACCACATTCGGCAGGCGCAGGTCGATGCGATCGCCGATCTCGGCCGGAATCACCAGGTAGCGATCGTCGAAGAAGGCGATCAGCAACTGGCCGCGGGCGAGCTGGTTGAGCAGCGACGGGTCGATCCAGAGCGATTTGATCGTCTTCTCGTGCACGAAGTTGTAGCGCGTCTCGGCCCTTTCTGGCAGGCGGATGGCGTGCTGCTTCAGCAGCTGGCGCACCTCGGCAACGGCGGCCTTCTGGGCCTGCTCGGCTTCACGCAGGCGGTTGAGTTCACGATCCTTTTCCAGCTTGGCCTTGCGTGCCGCCTCCAGCGCGGCCTGCTGCTCGCCGTCGTCGACGGGGGCCTGCCCCTTCTTCTCTTTCTTCTTCTGCTGCTTGGCTTTCTTGGCCTGCTGCTTGTTGGCCAAGCCCGCCTTGAGGAGTTGATCCTGGAGTGAAATCGCCATGCCGTTACCCGAAAAGTCTTTGCTGCATTTAAGAGCCTGTTTATGATCTCTTGCCCGCTGCGTTGCCGCCCCAAAAAGCGCCAGACAAGGCGCGAGCCGCGAAGTTTAGCGGGCTAAATGAGCGGCGAGCAACGCCGTATGGCGCTTTTTGGGGCGCAACCCGAAGGGACGGTGCCCTTTTCGCACATTGCGGCGTCTCTCGTCGCTCATGTACATAAAGTACACTACGCTCCTCGTTCCTTGCACTGCGCGAAAAAGGCCTCCGTCGCAGCAGGCAAGAGATCGTAAACAGGCTCTAAGGGCGGCACTATACCTCAAGCCGGGGCCGCCGTGGAGTCCGTCGGAATTTGATCGGTGTGACAGGGTCCATGTCTGAGTGGATAATGCTGAAGAATAGTGCATTCGGGACAGGGATCTATAATGGGCATCGGCAGGCGGATGAAATCCTGGCTGGGCGAGGAGCGGGTGGATGAGCTGCGCGACAGGCTGGCCGATCTGGCGGAACAGAGTGTCGATCGCCATCTGCGTCTGGCGGTGACCGGGCTCAGCCAGAGCGGAAAAACGGTCTTCATTACCGCGCTGGTACACCATCTGCTGCATGCGCACAGAAGCGGCTCGTTGCCGTTCTTCGAGGTCGCGGCCGGCGGGCGGATCCTCGGCTCCCGCGATCTCGGTGCCGAATCCGAGCGCCCCTTTCCGTTGCAGCAGGCGATCGCCGGTCTCGACCGGGAGCCGCCGCACTGGCCCGCCTCCACGCGCGGACTGTCCGAGGTTCGGCTGGCGATCCGCTACCGGCGGCCACCGGGGCTGCGCCGTATGTTGGGCGAGTCGGCCACGCTGTATCTCGATATCGTCGACTATCCGGGGGAGTGGCTGCTTGATCTGCCGCTGCTTGAGTCGAGCTTCGAGCAGTGGTGCGAACAGCAGAAAAGGCTGTTCGAGCGGGAGCCGCGTCGGTCGGTGGCGGCGGCGTGGCTGGAGCGCCTGAGCCGGATCGACTGGCAGGCGCCGGCCGATGCGGCACAACTGAAGGTGCTGAGCGAGGAGTTTGCCGATCTGTTGCAGAGACTCAGGTCGGATCCCCATGCGCTCAGCCTGTTGCAGCCCGGGCGATGCCTGTTGCCGGGCGAGTTGGAGGGGAGCGAGCTGCTGCAGCTGTTTCCGCTGATCCTGCCGCAGTGGCCCGGTGACGAGGCGGTGCCGGGCAGTTTCCTGGCCGAACTCAAGCAGCGTTATGAACGCTACCGCGAACAGGTGGTGCGGCCGTTCTACCGCCATCACTTCTCTCGATTCGACCGCCAGGTGGTGTTGGTGGATTGTCTCAAGACGCTGAATCGGGGCGAGACCTGCTTCGACGACATGAAGCTGGCGCTGACCGGGATCCTGCAGAGCTTCAACTACGGCCGGTCCGGTTTTCTGCGCCGCCTGTTCAGCCCGCGTATCGACCGTGTGCTGTTTGCCTCGACCAAGGCGGATCATGTGACCGCCAATCAGCACCACAATCTGGACCGTTTTCTGGAACTGATCATCGAGGACGCCCAGCGTGATATGGGCTTCGAGGGGATCGACAGCCGCTGCATGGCGATCGCCTCGCTGCGCTCGACCCAGGCCGCCGAGGCGCAGGTCGATGGCCAGACCCTCTCCTGCCTGCGCGGATGGCGCAAGGAGAACGGCGAGGAGGTGGCGCTGTTCCCGGGCGAGGTGCCGATCGAGCTGCCGCGCCGCGAAGACTGGACACAGGAGCGATTCCGCTTCATCGATTTCGCGCCTCGGCGTCTGCCGCACAACGCGCTGCTGCCCTCGCACCATATCCGCCTCGATCAACTGCTGGAATATATGACGGGAGATCTGTTTCGATGAGTGGTCAGGATCAGTTTCGCAAGCCGGTCTGGCTGGATCCGAAACAGCTCGAGAGCGGAAGCCCCGCAGTGCATGAAACGGCGTCTGCGCGGGAGTTCGAGCTGCAGCAGGTCAGGGAGGTGCGGGGCGAGGAGGAGGATAACACTCCGCCGGTGCGGGGAAGGCGCCGTTGTGGAGGTTGGTGGCGGCTGTTTGGCCTGTCGCTGGGCACGCTGCTGGTCGCCGGTGTCGGCATGGAGCTTTACCGGCTGCTGCAGTGGTCCTTGTCGATCCACCCGGCGATGGCTGGCGCGGTCGGTGCATTGCTGGCGATTGTGTTGATCAGCGGTGGCGTGCAGATCCGGCGGAGCCTTAGAGGGCTGCGGCAATTGCGACAGGTCGAGCGTATTCGCGCACAGGCCGAGACCCTGCTGGAGCATCGGGGGCAGGGGCAGGCCAATGGATTGCTCAACGCCCTGCAGCGGCACTACCGCGACACAGCCGAACAGCAGGCGCTGAACGATACAGTCCGAGTGCTGGATTCGGCCTACAGCGACAGCGAAATCGTGCGCTACCTCTCCGACCATGCCTTCGGCGAGCAGGATCGACGGGCGCGGCGCTGTGTGCAGCGCTATGCCGTCGAATCCGGGGTATTGGTGGCGCTCAGTCCCTGGGCCAGTTTCGACATGCTGCTGGTTGGGTGGCGCAACCTGCGCATGTTGCGCGAGATCGCCGGTATCTACGGTGTCGCACCGGGGGCCGCGGCGCAATGGCTGCTGCTGAAGCGGGTACTGCATAATCTGGCGTTTGCCGGTCTAAGCGAGATGGCCACGGATGTCGGCACCGCCGCGCTGGGCGGTTCGCTGGCCGCGAGCCTGTCCGCACGTGCCGGGCAGGGTCTGGGAGCCGGTCTCTTTACCGCACGCACCGGAATGCAGGCGCTAAGGCTGTGTCGGCCACTGCCTCTGGAGCAGGGCGAGCAGTCGCTGATCAACTCGGTGACCAAGGGCATTGTCGAGCGCCTGGGTCGGTCCAAAACGGCCGAGTAGGGGCCTCTTGTTCCGAGTTTGCATTCGTCGGGCACGATGCTTATACTGCGCGCCTGTTCCGATTCCCGCCGTAAATCGCATGGCGCCGGAGCAGGGCGAAAGCCACGTTATGGTGACTCCGCCGGTCCTCTCGCAACGATACACCGTGAACCTGGTCAGGCCCGGAAGGGAGCAGCCACAGCGGTCGACTCGTGTGCCGGGATGTCGGCTGGTGGGGTCACCCCCAGTTTCTCCCGCTCCCGCGTACCCCGTCCTTTATCGATACCCTTCCTGCATAGGCCGTCATCTTGTGTGAATAATCCACAGGGCTTTCGAGCCGCAGACGCCGGTAAGTCCGACTATGCTGACAGGCACTGGTTACCTTCAGTGTCGGGAGCAAGCAGATGAGATCTTCATTACTGGCGGGGCTGATCGGCCTGGCCTTGGTCATGTTCGGGAGTGCGGGCCACGCCGCCGAGTCGGATCCGGCCGCCATCGATAGGCTTATCGATCAAAAGATCCAGGAGTATGTCGAGAGCGATGCCTTTCAACAACGGCTCGAGCAGGGAATCGTGCGCTTCATCGAAAAGCAGAACAGGGAACGGGCCGAGCAGGAGCGCAAGGCGCGTGAGGCCCAGGCCGAGAATGTGGCACCGGTGGATCCGGATTCAGAGTACATCCGCGGCAGTGCGGATGCCGCATTCACCTTGATCGAGTACTCCGATTACGAGTGCCCCTACTGCAAGCGTTTTCATGCGACGGCGATCCGGTTTGTCGAGCGTAACCCGGACGTGAATTGGGTCTACCGCCATTTTCCGCTGAACTTCCATAACCCGGGTGCCCAGAAGGAGGCGGAAGCGGCCGAGTGTGCCGGATCCCTGGGCGGCGGCGAGGCGTTCTGGCGCTATTCCGATCTGATCTTCGAGCGAACCCGCTCCAACGGCAAGGGGTTTCCGATCGCGCAACTGGTGCCGCTTGCGGTCGAGATCGGGCTGGACGAGGCCGCGTTCCAGGCGTGTTTCGACAGTGAAAAATACAAGGACAGGGTGCTCGAGCAGATGAATAACGGGGTGCAGGCCGGCGTCACCGGTACGCCGGGAAGCTTCCTGCGTCACAACGCCAGCGGCGAGATGGTGCAGATCGGCGGCGCTCGCCCGTTGCAGTTCCTGGAGCGCGTACTGCAGCAGATGAAGGCGGCGGTGAAGTGATGGGGAGACTCTAACGACTCGGCGCCAGGGTCATGCTAATATCTGCCCCTTGCATTTAGATCAGACGCAAGCTGCACGAGGCACAATGAGCTATCAGGTTCTGGCACGAAAATGGCGGCCTCGCCGTTTTCAGGAGATGGTGGGGCAGGAGCATGTCCTCAAGGCGCTGGTGAACGCGCTGGATGACGACCGCCTTCATCATGCCTATCTGTTTACAGGGACGCGCGGGGTCGGGAAAACGTCCATTGCCCGCCTGTTTGCCAAATCATTGAACTGCGAACAGGGGATCTCGTCCGAGCCCTGCGGTCAGTGTACCGCCTGCCGGGAGATCGCCGAGGGGCGGTTCGTCGACCTGATCGAGGTCGATGCCGCATCGCGAACCAAGGTGGAAGATACCCGCGAACTGCTCGAGAACGTGCAGTATGCGCCGACCCACGGCCGCTTCAAGGTGTACCTCATCGACGAGGTGCACATGCTCTCCAGCCACTCCTTCAACGCCCTGTTGAAGACCCTGGAGGAGCCGCCGCCGCACATCAAGTTCCTGCTCGCGACGACGGATCCGCAGAAGCTGCCGGTGACCATCCTGTCGCGCTGCCTGCAGTTCAACCTGAAGAACCTGGTACCGGAGCGAATCGTCGGCCATCTCAAGCATGTGCTGGACGAAGAGACTATCGCGTTCGAGGAGCCTGCGCTGTGGCTGCTGGCGCGCTCGGCGGACGGGTCCATGCGCGACGCGCTCAGCCTGACCGATCAGGCGATCGCGTTCGGTGCCGGCAGCGTCGCCGAGAACGATGTGCGGGCGATGCTCGGCACCATCGATCAGCGTCTGGTGTACCGGATACTGGAGGCCGTGGCGAGTCATGACGGCGCCGATGTTCTTGCGGCCAGCGCCGAACTGGCGGGCTTTTCACCGGATTACTCCGGTGTGCTGGGTGAGTTGATCAGCCTGTTGCACCGCGTGGCGTTGGCGCAGGCGGTGCCCGAGGCGGTGGACAACAGCCTCGGCGATCTCGAGCAGGTGCGTGAACTGGCGTCGAGGATGCGCGCGGAGGATGTGCAGCTCTACTACCAGATCGCCGTGATGGGGCGCAAGGATCTGCCGTTCGTGCCTCATGCCCGTGAAGGGTTGGAGATGATCCTGCTCAGAATGCTGGCGTTCCGGCCCGCCGGTGCGGTGGTTTCGCCGGCTCCGCCCCCTTCGGGAGAGCCGGCGCGATCGGGCGCCGAAAAGCCGGGTTCCGCGGCCCCGGAACCGACCTCCGGCCCGGCCGTGACCGAACCGCCCGCACGTGCCAACCCGCAGTCGGAACCGTCTCGACCGACACCGGCACCTGAACCGCCCCCTGTCGAAGCGCCGAAGCCAACGATGGCACCACGACCCGCGCCGCAGGATCGCCCCTCGCCTCCGCCGATGGAGGAGCCGCCGATGATGGATGAGCCTCCACCCTGGGATGAGTACGATGCGGCGGCCGACGGTTCGGCACCCGGTGGTGCGGCACCCGCCGAGGAGGCGCTACCGGCAAAAAAGCCTGAGGCTACCGCAGCACCGCAGCAGCCGGCGGCGGTGGCAACCCCTGTTGTCGAGCCGGCCCACCAGGTCGTCCCGCAAGCCGAGCCCGTCGCCGTCACCGGCGCAGTGCCGGTGGGCGAAACCTTGCAACCGGTTCCGGCCGCTGTCGATCGACTGACCCCCGAGCACTGGGTTGCACTGGTTTCGGAGCTGGGCTTGACCGGCATGACCGATAGCCTTGCGCGCTCCCTGTCGCTGGAGCAGGTAAGTGCGACGGCGCTCTGTTTTCACTACAGCGCCGAGCAGGATGCGCTGCTGAACGAGACTCAGCGCAGCCGTATTGCCGAGGCGTTGAACGCTCGCCTGGGGACCCGGTTAGAGATCGAGTATCGCGAGGCGGTGCAAACCCGGGAAACACCGGCGCAGTATGCCGCACGCCGACGCCTGGAGCGCAAGGCGGAAGCGGTTGCCGCACTGAAGAGTGATCCGCTGGTGCAGCAGATTATCGAACAGTTCGGGGCACAGATCGAAGAAGAATCTGTCACACCCTTAGACCCCTCTTGAATGACGAGGTAGCAAAGATGATGAAAGGTGGCATGGGTAACCTGATGAAACAGGCCCAGAAGATGCAGGAAGAGATGCAGAAGGCGCAGGAGCGGATAGCGTCTGCGGAGGTGACCGGTGAATCCGGCGCCGGCCTTGTCAGTGTGGTCATGAACGGCCGTCACGACGTGAAGAAGGTGGCTATCGACGACAGCCTGCTGGAGGAGGAGAAAGAGATCCTCGAAGACCTGATCGCGGCTGCCGTCAACGATGCGGTGCGCAAGATCGAGCAGAATACCCAGGAGCAGATGTCCAAGGTGACCTCCGGCATGGGTATGCCGCCCGGCTTCAAGATGCCGTTCTGATCATGGCGTTCAGTCCGTTACTGCAGAATCTGGTCAGCGCCCTGCGCTGTTTGCCGGGGGTAGGGCCGAAATCGGCGCAGCGTATGGCGCTGCACCTGCTGGAACGGGATCGCACCGGCGCGCTGGCGCTGTCCGAAGCGTTGATCGAAGCGGTCGACAAGGTCGGCGAGTGCAGCCGGTGCCGCACCCTGTCGGAAGACCCTGTCTGCGAGATCTGTGCGAGCCGGTCGCGTGACCGTGCGCTGCTCTGCGTACTGGAGTCGCCGGTGGATATGATGGCGATCGAGCAGACCGGCGGGTTCGGCGGCGTCTATTTCGTGCTCAAGGGGCATCTGTCGCCGATCGACGGAATAGGACCCGAGGCGCTGGGGATCGATCAACTGCTCAAGCGTATCGACGAGGGCGAGGTGGAGGAGTTGATCCTGGCCACCAACCCGACGGTAGAGGGCGAGGCGACCTCGCACTACATTGCAGAGCAGTTGCGCGATCACCCGGTCAGGATTACCCGGATCGCGCATGGGGTACCGGTTGGCGGTGAATTGGAGTTTGTCGATGGAGGCACGCTGGCGCACGCGCTGGCCGGGCGTCGTTCACTGCGTTAGGGAATTGAGATGACTCAGGAGTCAGAAGCTTGGGACTGGCGCAAGCTGGAGGCCTCGGCAGCACAACCGAAATGGATTCGTGACAGCGGCGCGCTCGCAGAGCACTGCGAGCGCTGGCGCAGGTTGCCGATGGTGGCACTGGATACCGAGTTCATGCGGGTGGATACGTTTTATCCGCGGCCCGGTTTGATCCAGCTGGCCGATCCGTTCGACTGTTATTTGATCGATCCGCTGGCGATCGAGGATTTTTCCGCCTTCGTCGAACTGATGGCCGATGCCTCGGTACTGAAGGTGGTACATGCGGGCAGCGAAGATCTCGAACTCCTGCTCAACAGCTATGGCGTGTTGCCCGAACCGCTGTTCGATACCCAGGTGGCGGCGGCGTTCGCCGGCTGGGGGTTCAGCATGGGATTGCAGCGTTTGGTGGCGCATGCGCTCGATGTGCAGCTGGGCAAGGGGGAAACCACCTCCGATTGGCTGCGTCGGCCGTTGAGCCCGGAGCAGGAGCATTATGCGGCCCTGGATGTGGCCTATCTGCCGGCGATCGCGCTCGAACTGCAGGCGCAGTTGAAGCAGCTGCAGCGTCTCGACTGGGTGATCGAGGAGTGTGCCGATCAGCGTCGCGCGGTGATCGATACCGATCCCGACGGGCTGACCTACTATCAGCGTTTCAGCCAGGTATGGAATATCTCCGATGTAAAACGGGCCGCGCTGAGGGACCTGACCGCCTGGCGGGAGCATGCCGCGCGGACGCGGGATCTGCCGCGCAACCGTCTGCTACGTAACCAGCACCTGTTGTCCATTATCGAGCGCTGGCCGACCACGTTGCAGGGGCTGTCCCGGGTCCCGGAGATTCGACGCAGGGTGGTGCGCGAGGACGGCGAGGCGATTCTTGCCTGTCTGTTGAATGCCGAGCGTTCGGCCGAGGAGAATCCGCCGGCGCCGATTCAGCGCCCTCTGCACTACGCCTGGAACAAGCGCCTCAAGGTGCTCAAGGCGATAGGGCGTGATGTGGCTCAGGATCTGAACCTGGCGGTCGAGGTGCTGCTGCGCAAGCGGGATATCGACGCCCTGATCCAGACCCGCGACGAGCAGGGGGGCTACAGCCTGCCGCCTGCGCTGCAGGGGTGGCGGCGGCCTTTGGTCGGGGACAGGTTGCTGGCGCAACTGAACGAGTTTGAACGAGAGAGTTGAGATGAAGATCTGCAGTATCTACAAGAGTCCGCGTAAGGATGAGATGTATCTGTACGTGGACAAGCGCGATGCGCTGAATCGAGTACCGGAGCCGTTGCTGGAGATGTTCGGCAAGCCCGTTCATGTCATGGATATGCCGTTGCGGGCCGAGCGGAAGCTGGCGCGGGTCGATACCGACAAGTTGTTGGAAGGGTTGGAAGAGAAGGGCTACTTCCTGCAGATGCCGCCGCCGAAGGAGGAGTACCTGCTCGATCTGCACCGCGATCGTCCCGAGACGGGGGTGCGCTGAAGATGGCTCAAGAGGTCTTCTGGCGCCGCAAGACGCTCAGGGAGATGACGCGTACGGAATGGGAGTCGCTGTGTGACGGTTGTGCGCTCTGCTGCCTGCACAAGATCGAGGATGAGGATACCGGGGAGATCCACTACACCTCCGTGGCCTGCCATCTGCTCAATACCAGCGACTGCAGCTGTACCCAGTACGAGAAGCGGTGCGAACTCGTTCCGGCCTGTATTCGACTGACGCCCGAAAACGTGGAGCAGCTCAACTGGCTGCCGCGGACCTGCAGTTACAGACTGCTCGATGAGGGAAAGGAGCTGCCGGAGTGGCATCCGCTGCTGACGGGAGAGCGCGACAGCGTGATCAGGGCTCACGCCTCGGTGCTGAGTTATTACGAAGTGCTGGATAATGAGATCGAGCAGGAGGAGGAACTGCTCAACTTCGTGATCGACTAGGGGTTATTTTCTGGACATCGCCGCTCCTGCGCATCCATGCGCCCGCGGCATACCGTCCGTCCTGGACATAAAAAAAGAGCGCCGAAGCGCTCTTTTTTATTGCCGGAAAGACTTAGTCCTTCTTGGCCATCTGCTGCTTGATCAGATCGCCGATGGTGGTCGGACCGGCCACTTCGACTTCCTGGCTGCGAACAGCGTTCAGGGCTTCTTTCTCTTCGGCCTGATCTTTGGCGCGGATAGACAGGTTGATCGCGCGGTTGCGACGGTCAACACCGGTGATCTTCGCTTCGACCATTTCGCCTACGGACAGAACGGAGCTTGCATCTTCAACGCGCTCGGCAGAGATCTCGGATACCTTCAGGATACCTTCGATGCCTTCGCCCAGATCGATGATGGCCGCTTTGGCATCAACGCTCTTGACCGGAGCGGTCACGATAGAGCCCTTCTGGTTGGCTGCCAGGTATTCGCTGAACGGATCGCCTGCCAGCTGCTTGATGCCCAGGGAGATGCGCTCTTTCTCGGCGTCGATAGACAGGATAACCGCTTCGACTTCGTCACCCTTCTTGAACTGACGCAGAGCGGCTTCGCCGTCGGCTTCCCAAGAGATATCGGACATGTGTACCAGACCGTCGAGGTCGCTATCCAGACCCACGAAGATACCGAAGTCGGTAATGGTCTTGATGGTACCGCTGACACGATCGCCGGTAGCGTACTGCTCGGAGAAGGTAACCCAGGGGTTGGCGGTGCACTGCTTGATACCCAGGGAGATGCGGCGGCGCTCTTCGTCGACGTCCAGGATCATCACTTCTACCTCGTCGCCGATCTGAACGATCTTGGACGGGTGGATGTTCTTGTTGGTCCAGGACATTTCGGAAACGTGTACCAGACCTTCGACGCCGTCTTCGATAGACGCGAAGCAGCCGTAGTCGGTCAGGTTGGTGACGCGTGCAGCAACCTTGGCACCGGCCGGGTAGCGAGCCTTGATGTCATCCCACGGATCGGAAGACAGCTGCTTCAGACCCAGGGAGATGCGGCCGCTGTCCTTGTCGAACTTGATGATCTTGACGGTGATCTCGTCGCCCGGAGTCAGCATTTCGCTCGGGTGAGAGATGCGCTTCCACGCCATGTCGGTGATGTGCAGCAGGCCGTCGACGCCGCCGAGGTCGATGAACGCACCGTAGTTGGTGAGGTTCTTGACGTAACCCTTGGCAACCTGACCCTCTTCCAGGGTAGCGAGCAGCTCATCGCGCTGAGCGCTGTTGGCTTCCTGCAGCACGGCGCGGCGGGAAACCACGATGTTGTTGCGCTTCGGATCCAGCTTGATCAGCTTGAATTCCAGTTCCTTGCCTTCCAGGTGATCTACGTCGCGAATCGGGCGAACGTCGACCAGAGAACCCGGCAGGAAGCCCTGGATGTTGTTGATGCTGACAGTGAAGCCGCCCTTGACCTTGCCGGAAATGTATCCCTTGACGGTCTCTTCGGCTTCAAACTTGGTCTGCAGAATCTCCCATGCTTCGGCGCGCTTGGCTTTCTCACGGGACAGGCGGGTTTCACCGAAGCCATCTTCGACCGCTTCGAGGGCAACCTTGACGGTGTCGCCGACAGCGATTTCGAGTTCGTTGGCATCGTTGACGAACTGTGAACGGGGGATAACGGCTTCGGACTTGAGGCCTGCGTTCACGGTAACCCAGTCGCTGTCGATATCGACAACTTCACCCATGACCAGGGTGCCCGGAGTCATCGCTACGTTTTGGAGGGATTCTTCAAACAGTTCAGCAAAGCTTTCGCTCATGAATTTGTCCTATGGTTTGTGCTGCGTTCGGCAATAGGTTAAGCCTTGGCAGCTTTCCAGCCTGTATCGTCAGCTATACAGGGTCGGTTATCGATAGTCACCGGCCACGCCACCGCGCTGACGTAGGTGGCATGCAAGTGATAAAGTGGCGAAATTATACAGATGTGGCGCTGTCATGAACAGCGAGAGGGGATGAAAAATCATCCGTTCATGCCGGCGAGTCTGGCATTGAACATCTTGCGAAGCGGGGCCTGACAGGGGGGGAGGACGGTATTGAGGTCCTCCTGGAGCGCCGTCGACAGGCGGGTGGTGCCCGGCTGCTCAAGCCAGTCGGCGATGCTGCGCACCTCGTCGGCGGAGTTGGCCGCGAGTTCCACGGCGTTGCCGATACAGAAGGCGTAGTTGATCAGGTCGTTCTCCATCAGCTGTTTGCGCGTGGGTGCGTCGATCATCAGGCGGTTGGCTTCGAGGAAGCGGCGGTACTCGCTCAGTGCCGCGCCCGACATCATCTGGATCCAGAACTTGCTGAAGCGCTGGGCTTCCGGCAGTGCGCGCAGAGCGGTCTCCAGCTCCGTGCGTGTGCGGGCGAGCTCCTGGGCCAGGGTTTCCGGCGCGAGCAACTCGTTCGTATCTCTGTAGCGCTCCAGCTCTGCAACCTGTTGCTGGAGCTGCTCGATCTCCTGCTGCAGAGCGGCGTTGTCCTTCAGCAGTTGCTCCCTGTCCTGCATGAGGCCGTGAATCACCTTCTCGACCGGAGTCAGGTTATCCTCCGCGAACGTGGCCGGCAGCTGTTTCTGGCCGAGTACGCCTTCCGACTCGGTATAGGGATTGGCAGGCATGATCTCGAAGCCGAACTTTTGCAGTATGGCCTCGTTCTCGCTTTGCTGCATATGCATCGCTTGCCAGACGAAGTAGCCGCCCACACCGAGAATCGCCAGCAGCAAGGGGGTGACGAGAACCGCGATCAGGACAGGACGTTTGATCTTCATGCTTGCTCAGCGTTCCTGTCTGCTCTGTGCGGTCGCTTGGGGGCTCGCCAGCGTGATCATGTCGAGCATGATCTGGGCGCTTTCGTTGAGCAGTGCTTCCGCCTCCGGGTTGATCGGGCGCCCCTGTTCATCCTTGGGCAGTGTTTCCTCCAGTTCGGCCAGCGATTCGACATCGTCCTGGCCCTTGGCCCGGCGACGCCGGTTCTCGCTGCTCAGCAACCAGTCCTCGGCCTTTTCACGCTCCTGTAGCAGCGTGGTTTCGTTCAGTGTGACCCGGCTGCTTCTCTTCTCCTTCAGATGCTCGATCTGTTCGTTCATGAACAGAAAGTCGGGATCGTTATCGGTGCGCCGGTGATGCAGCTCGCTCAATGCCGGCAGCATATCGGTCAGAGAGGGAAAACGTCCGTAACGTACAGGGCGAACCTTGTCCCAGGGCAGGGCCGAATCCAGAGCGCTTTCGCCGATCTCGTTCTCGTCATACAGGGTCGGGAACTCGATATCCGGGTTCACCCCCTTGTGCTGCGTGCTTTCGCCGGAGATACGGTAGAACTTGGAGTGGGTCATCTTGATCTGACCGTGGTCGATCTCCTGCACCACCTGTACCGTGCCCTTGCCGAAGGTGCGGCTCCCTACCACCAGGCCGCGCCGGTAGTCCTGAATCGCGCCGGCAAAGATCTCGGACGCCGACGCGCTGAGGCGGTTGACGATGACCGTCAGCGGACCGTTCCAGGCCACCTCCGGGTTGAAGTCGCCGAGGATGTCGACACGACCGTCCGGGTCGCGGATCTGTACGGTGGGGCCGCGGCTGATGAACAGGCCCACCAACTCGTTGGCTTCTCGCAGCGAGCCGCCGCCATTGTTACGCAGATCGATGATCAAGCCTTCGACCTGCTGCTGTTTCAACTCGTCGATCAGGGCGTGTACGTCACGGGTGGTGCTCTTGTAGTTGGGGTCGCCGCTCTGCAACGCCTGAAAGTCGATATAGAACGCCGGAATACTGATGACGCCGATCTTGTGTGTGCTGCCGTTCTGCTCGATATCGAGTACCCGGCTCTTGGCCGCCTGCTCCTCGAGCTTGACCTTCGAGCGCACAAGGCGAACGGTCTTGCGCATGCTTTGATCGGCGGCGTCGGAGGGGATGATCTGCAGTCGTACCACCGTGTCCTTGGGGCCGCGAATCAGTTGAACCACGTCGTCCAGACGCCAGCCCACGACATCCTCGAACTCGCCGTCGTCGCCCTGGGCGACGCCGACGATCAGATCGGCGGGCTTGAGC